>Ga0208764_10001002_pt1 | contig 18378 bp, 14 predicted proteins | sample ETNtaG_18_FD_185762 | JGI IMG/M metagenome (GOLD analysis project Ga0208764, IMG submission 185762) | Marine microbial and viral communities from oxygen minimum zone, Eastern Pacific Ocean - ETNP201302SV91 (SPAdes) (version 2) | ecosystem: Environmental > Aquatic > Marine > Oceanic ... | reverse complement strand
CTCCATGGGAGTGGCCGTGGGCAGTGTCCACTACCACAGCGTCAGCCCCTGCTTCGTACAGTGCTAGAGCGCGTTCGACTCCTTTGTCTCCGGTTCCAGTAGCTGCTGCGACCCTCAAACGGCCCTGTGAGTCCTTACACGACTTCGGATTGTCCCGGCTTTGCTGGATATCACGCACCGTCATCATGCCAGCACATCCACCATCATCATCGACCACGATGAGTTTCTCGATACGGTGCTGGTGAAGGAGCTTCTTAGCGACCTCTGGGTCGACATGCTCGGGTACTGTGACGACATCGGTGGTCATCATGGTCGAGACCATTACAGAGTCGTCGGAGACGAACCTGATGTCACGGTTTGTGATGATGCCAACCAGTGTCCCTGAGTCATCTACAACAGGGAACCCGGAGAAACCGTGCTGCGACTTAATCGCCCTCAGTTCCCCGATGGTGCTGTTGTGTGAGATGGTCACGGGATCAAGGACTAGGCCAGACTCAAAGCGCTTGACTCGATAGACCTCTGCGGCCTGAGACTCCACGCTCATGTTGCGATGGATAACACCGATTCCACCGGCTTGAGCCATGGCGATTGCCATGTCGCTCTCGGTCACAGTGTCCATCGCCGCTGAGATGAGCGGGATGTTCAGGGGAATCGAATTGGTCAGGCGGGTAGCAGTGTCTACCTCGGCTGGGAGAACTGCTGATTCAGCAGGCATCAGAAGGACGTCATCGAAGGTCAGAGCCTCGGGTATGCCGTCTTGTGCCATTAGGTATGGCCTAAGGGACCGATACTTGAACGATTCTATCATAGCAGTTGAATGCGGTCTCCGAGGCACTGAAATGCAGAGAATATTGGCTCAACTTTGGTAATCTTGCATGAGTTAAATTCCACAATTAAACAACGGCTTCAAATATCATTGTTGGCCGCCCGCGGCGGGAGGAGATGACAATGTATGAGCTTGCTATGATTGGCTGGCGCGAGTGGGTTGGAATACCCGAACTTGAAGACGAACCTCTACTGGCCAAGATGGACACTGGAGCATGGTCAAACACGCTGCATGCCAGTGATATCGAAATCATAGACTCTGATCTCGAGAACCACATCCGATTCCGTCTTGAGGAGGATGGTGAGTGGATGGAGAGGCCAGTCCACGACTGGAGGCGCGTTCGCGACACTGGGGGTCACGAGACCATGCGTCCAGTGATTCGAACATCGCTAGAGATAGCCGGAATGGACTTCGACATCGAGCTCTGCTTGAAGGATCGTTCACTGATGCGGCACAGGTTCATTCTCGGACGACGCTTCCTACGCGATCATTTCTGTGTCCACCCTGGTAAGCAGTGTATCCACTCAAGTGAGCGTACATTACCTAGGATAGTACTGGAATACTGATTTCACCAGTCCTCAAATGCTTCCTCTTCCACGCTCCCTCATGGCCATGGCAGGGGCAGAGGCGCCGTATGCTCCCGAGGAGCCTTCGCCTTGGTGGCTGAAGGGGTTGGCCATCTTCATGGCACTGATGGTGGCGTTCATGCTATTCAGTGCTGCATCGGGCGTTCTTTCCCCCATGATAGTCGATAGATTGATGCCTGAAAATTTCGAGGATATCGAACCCTACCCAGAGGATGGTACGGAGGAGGAGAAGGCGGAATGGGACAGGTCGAATGCGGAATGGGATGCGATGGTGGAATACATGGACGACATGATGGGGGTGATGGAGTTCTCAGCCGTACACAGCGGCTTGCTTGCCCTCATGGGACTGTTCTGTATTCCAGTACTGTGGAGGGGCGACCGAGATCTTGGAATCAAACTGGTAGGGGCCTGGATAGGGGTCAACTTCCTAGGGGGCATGGGCATGATGTGGATGATGTCGAGGGTTGGTTTCATGCCCGACTTTGATTATGGTCCTGAAGCGGAGGCGGTGGATCTTGAGTTCATAGAAACGCTCAGCATGGTTAGTGGATATGCTCAGATAATTCTCTGCAACGTTTGTTTCCTAGGAATCCTAGCTCTGGCGGCGAGCAAGTCCAAGCCTGCGACCTCCTTCGACATACCCTCTGGATTCCGTCCTGACGAGTCTACCCAATCTTGAATATCTGCCACCCTTTGGTAGAAACATGGAACAGATGGTCCAAGGCATATTAGTAGTGAACACGGAAACAATTCCGGGCATGATGATCACCGAGACTCTCGGGGTTGTCAGTGGCTCGACGGTCAGAGCGAAGAACGTCGTGAGAGATATCACCCAGTTGGGCAGGAACATCGTGGGCGGTGAGCTCGTGAAGTACACCGAGCTGCTGGAGGAGTCTCGTCAAGAAGCGGTTGGCAGAATGGTGGCAGATGCCATGTCACGAGGGGCCACCGCGATTGTGAATGTCAGATTCGCAACTTCGGCAGTAACTGCTGGTGCGGCGGAACTGTTCGCCTATGGCACAGCGGTTAAGGCCGAGTAATCGGGGGTTTTTCGATGCTCGTCAATGCTGACCGAAGGAGGGCGCTGGCCATCGCAGCTCTGCTTCTGACGGTAGTGGTGGTGGGTGTCGCTTCAGCCCAAGAAGCAAATAATACTGAAGAAGACTTGGCGGACAAGGAGGACGACGGGAGCGTGGTGCTCTTGCTAGGGTTAGTATGTGGACTGCCCTTCTTTCTTCTTGCTCTATTCGGAATATTGTGGATGTTAGTCTATCCAGTGATGCTCGTTTGGGCTGTCCTATTCAGCGGCAAGAAACTGGATCAGCAGATTGCCAACACCACCTCTAGAGAGGTCTCTCTAAGAGATTCGCTCGGTCGAGACCCGCTCACGACCATTGACGGCGGCTATCGCACTGACATCACCTCTTGTGGGATTGTGTGGACCGGGGTCGTCTTCGGGCCCAGTCACTGGCACCTCCTGGTAGGCTGGTTCAACAACCTGACTGGGGGTTCGATTGACATATTCCAAAAGGTTGTCTCTGCAGGTAGGGCCGAGGCCATGCAGAGGTTGCGAGAGAAGGCCGTTGCCAATGGATGGGACGATGTAATTAACGTCAGAATAGATACTGCAGATATGGCACCTCAAGGTGCTAAGAATAGTGTCAAGGGCGTCGAGATCTTCGCCTACGGAACTGGCGTGAAGTACGACAACTAGGACTCGTCGTAGATCGGTGTCTCGTCTAGGTGCATCGCGAGGTTGAACAGCCACCACGAAATCAAATCAAACGATTCCACGAGATTCTGTACACCGGTTCCGTTGTCAGTCACCATCATGTCTACCATCATATCGAGGGTGTCGCACGGTGCGTGGTAGCAGTCAGAGCCTCCTGTGAGCGAGCCGAAGTCCATCGAGACCACCCCGAGCTGGTCTGCTATCCTCTCGTAGTCGCTCCTTCCCCTCTGAGACTCGTGCACCGATATGGAGAGCCTCTTCTGGTCGCTCGAGTCCACGTCCTTCATCGAAGCGTAGCCCTCAGTGTTGTAGATCTCCCTGCCTAGGCGTAGCGCCTCGGCGATGTCGTTGTTGTTCGAGCCGACCCACTCGGCCAGCCTGACCATTGGCCATTGCTCATTGATCTGGTTGTCTGTCTCAGGTATGATGTCGACGACTAAGGTGTAGTAACCGGGCCAGTTGGTCCCGACTGCGTCCGCATTGAGGTAGTTCGACAGAGTGACTCCTGAAGGGATGTTGTCTATCCACCTGTCAACGCCGTCGTAGCCATTCTCTTCGTTGGACCAGAAGCATACAGCGATGGTCCTGCGATGATCGAACTGAGCGAGTCCTCTTGCAGCCTCGAGAACGAGAGCCACGCCAGCACCGTTATCGTGTGCTCCAATGTGAGTTCCACCACCCGGTGGACTTCCAGCTTCGGCGATGTCGAGATGGGCCCCCAGAACCAGCCATTCGTCGGGGAATGTTGTCCCTTCCTTGTATCCACAGACGTTGACCGCATAGGAGAAGTCGGAAATCCAGTAGCGGTGAATCTGTGTGTCGTAGCCCATCACCTGCAATTCGCTCTGCATGAAATTGGCAGCCCTCATGTACACCGGGTCGTACAGTGTGAAAGGGCCCCATCGATCGTTGTAGCCTGAATCAGGATCAGCGAACAACTCCAACCACTCGAAGACGTTGAGGCCGTCGATTATCCCGGTGCTGTGCAGTGCTCCGTCCTCGACTGTGTACGCTGAGTCGTTCTCCCTTGCCACGGGATGCTCGATGTAGGTGTATGGCGACTGCTCGAATTCGCTCGAGGAGAACCATTCCGTCCAACTCTGATTGGTCGCTCGCAGCGACCAAGTGTCTCTACCCAATTCTCCCAATAGGAAGTGGGTTGAGTTGAGATTTGACGGCGCCAGCAACTCTACGCTTGCAGTGCCGGCCCCAGCGAAATCCAGTGTGGTTCCATTCACGACGTATCCGGACTCCTCATCCATGACTAGGTATGGCACATGTACGCTCATCGGGCTTGATGCAGTGACCTCTACAATCTGGAACTGCGCACCTATGAGCACCTCGGGGGAGATTGTCAGGTCGTTGGCTGAAATCAGCTCGTCAGTCTCGTCTGGTGAGAAACATCCCGTTAGGTTGGTAGCCATAATGACGAGCGCGAGGCAGGCGGCACAGACCCGGGTCATCGATACGGATTGGTGCTGGCTGTATATCAGTTCAGCCGAACAGGGCAGTTTCAAGACCGAGGGGCCCCACGCAAGCCCCCCTGACTCGGAGGTAAGTGCATGCAGAGCCCTATTACGCGCATTGAGCCGAAGATAGCTGCGCGTCTGTCGAAGCAGAAGTACCAGCTCGTCGGTGAGCACGGTGGCGTCAAGGTCTGCCACTGGACCAAGCAGAGCCTAATCGCCGACCGTTCGTGCTACAAGGGCACCTTCTACGGCATCGAGAGCCATGGCTGCATGCAGATGGCGCCCAATGTGGACACCTGCAACCTAGCCTGCACATACTGCTGGAGGGAGCCTCACTCAGACACACTGCACAAGATTGACGACGACCCGTACGAGTTGTTCCTTGAGTCGGTCCGCGGCCACCGCCGCCTCATCACCGGCTTCGGCGGCAACCCGAAGGCCGATCCAGAGAAGTTTCGCGAGGCGCAGAACCCTAAGCACGTCGCAATCTCCCTGAACGGTGAGCCCACGCTATACTCTCGTCTGGGCGAGTTCCTTGACATCTGTCACCAGCACGGAGTCTCTACCTTCCTCGTGACTAACGGCAGTCTGCCCAAGGTAATCGAGAAGCTCGACCCTCTACCCACTCAACTCTACGTCAGCGTAGATGCCCCCAACAAGGAGATCTTCGACCGGCTGTGCAAGCCCAAGTTCGACCAAGCAGCATTCCACAAGCTTGAGCAGACTCTCGAATTGCTACCCAGTCTCGACACCCGAACAGTTTGCCGTCATACGCTCATCAAGGGTGAATCGCTAGGTCACCACGAGGACTATGCGCGCCTCGACAACATCGCCGACCCTGACTTCATCGAGGCAAAGGGGTACGTGTATGTCGGCAACAGCCGCAACAACCTGACCATCGAGAACATGCCCAGCCACGAGGATGTGATGGGTTTCTCCCGCGGTCTAGCCCCACTTGTGGGTCGTGAGATTCTCTCTGACCGCAGTGAGAGTCGTGTGGCTTTGATTGGCAAAGAGATGGTTCCGATTACCCTACCCGAGAAGGTGCGCGAGCTACCCAAGGACCTTGGAATAGCCAAGCCACAGAAGTATGTGTTACCTCAGACCTAAACCATCGGCCTACTCGAACCACAGTCTGGACAACGCTGCTCCTCACTGCCCTCATAGTCGTGAAAGCAGGCTGGGCAGGTCTTTGCGAGAGTTAGGTTCGCCTTGCCTTCAACCTGTAAGCGCTCAATATCTACCCGTTCCAGATTCAGTGAATCTCTCTTGATATCGGGAAGTTCGAATCGTCCAGGTCCGCCGATCTTCGCCAGAACGTCGGGAGGCAGGGTCACCGTTCCAGTATCATCTACGATGAGTTCACGGCTGCCCGAAAGATCGGCTATATCGACATCGGTGCCATGCTGGGCGACGAATCGCCCGTCACGCAATTCAAGGGAGCGTTCGCAGAATGCAGCGACCTCTCTGTTGTGAGTAACTAGGAAGAAAGCCACATCCTCCTCTTTGTGGAGGGTCTCAAACAACTCCAGCACTTCTCTGCTGGTAATCGGGTCCAAGGCGCCTGTGGGCTCATCGGCTAGAATCAACTTTGGTTCTGTGATGAGGGCGCGTGCTATAGCAACCCTCTGCTGCTCCCCCCCAGAGAGTTCTTCTGGCATTCCGCGGGCCCTCTCACCCATACCAAGACGGTCTAGGAGTGCCTGAGCCTTTGCCCTTGCAACACTAGGTAAAGTGCCTTGGTGACGGAGGGGTTGTGCCACATTATCCAGGGCATTCATATGTGGCAATAGATTTGAATCTTGGAAGATGAAGGATACAGTTTTCTGGCGAAGTTTGACAAGTTCGGTTCCAGTCAACCTAGTCATCCTATTTCCTGCCAACTCCACCCCTCCTGCTGAAGGTTTCATAAGGCCGCCTAGGCATTTTAGAAGAGTGGATTTTCCTGATCCGGATGGACCAATTACGGCTACTGCTTCTCCCTCGTAGACGGTGACATGGAGGCCTCTTAGGGCGACTACGTTTCCGTCTTCAGCCTTTGAGTCATAGACATGATAGAGGCCGTCTGCCTTCAGAATCTCGTCTCTTTCCACCATATTCTCACTCTCCCTTCAGTACCACGGCCAGATCTGCCTGCAGAGCCCTGCGGGTAGTGTAGAACAACGCGATAAGCACTGCCGCTAAAACGGAGGCATTTACAATCGCGAGATCTAACCATGGCCATACCAATTCTCTTGCTATAGGGGCGCTCTGGCCTAAGAACAACTGGAAGATATAGCCGAATACTCCGAAGAACCCGTTGAATGACTCAGCTATTGCTAGTCCGAGAACAACTCCAAGAGCCATGCTAACTGTGAGTATTGAGAGAATCTCAAAGAGTACCAGTCTCATGACTTGATTTGGACTTGCTCCAATTGCCTGTAGAATTGCCAACTCCCTCTTCCGCTGAGTGAGGACCAGTGAAAGGAAGACGAAAGCCGAAGCTACAGATGCTAGTGAAGCTACAATAAACTGTAAACTCAAAAGTCCAGGTGTACCGAAAATCAGGCCTCCGTTTCGTTCGTTGTCGCGATGGGCAGTCGACCAGTCTGAAGCAGCGCTAACGCCGTTTCCATTTGCTATCTCTGCACTGACTGCTCTGAGGGCGTCAGCGCAGCCCTCATTGGACTGGTCACATAGTTCGAAGAACCATCGAGTAGAGGTGTAGGAATCGGCTGTTGAATTGCCGACCAATTGTCGATATGAGGATTCTCCAATTACGATTGCCTGCTCCGCCTCTGAGGATGAAAGTCCGGGGACCCACCTGTGGCCTCCTTGATATGTGACTGTTGATTCAGTGACTGTGGTCAAAACTATCATTTCGAAATTAGGAGACATCTGGAAGTCATATTCTGTATACTCAATAGTCTGCTCACCTCCAGTTTCTAGATCTTGGAAAACTCCTCTAGCTGATTCTCCAGCAGTGAAACCACCACCTGACCAAGCCGAAACTACGGAATCGATATCGTCTCCTGGAATAGCCTGAGCATCCCAAATCAAGGTGTCATCATGTCCATCGAAAAGGACCCATGTTCGGATTAAGGAATTCTGTCCCTTAGGATTGGTGAATATATCAGCTACAGAAGTCATTGAATCAATGTCGGAAATATCACTATCTCCGGCCCTTTGAATAGCCAACATGACCTCTGCTCTGGCCTGCTCCTCTGTTACTGCGGAGTCGAATTGAACCTGCATATCTGCCCCTGTCTGCGCGGAGGTAGTTCGCTCATCTACAATAGTCCCAGTATAACCCTGAACGGCAGCCAAAGTCACGATTGAAAGTGTGAGTAGCATAATCACGGCTAGGCGGTTAACGGACTCAGATGATCCAGATCCTCGCAGTCCTCTCCGGATATCAGAGACAGCGGGCGACCACGATAGGAGCATTGTCAGAATTTTCGGGCCTGCAGCGCCAATCCTACCCAGAACCAGAGCGCCTCCAATCCAGAGGAAGAAGGGGCCGAGTAAGAGAAGTAGTGCATTCAAGATGAAGTTTGATATGATTCCATCAGGACCAAAAGATCCCCATCCCCCATTCGATTGAATCCAACTTTCTAGATATGCTAGTAGACCTATGCCAAAGGAGATTACATGAAGCAAGGTCCTTGGCTCTCGCTTCTCCGATACTTTCCTAACGCCCTCATCAATTTCTATTCTCAAGAAGTCTCTTGTTCTGGATTTACCAAATAGTAGTGAGAGCCCTACTGTTAGTAGGATGATGAAGAAAGTTGACCAGAAGCTCAAGGTCGGATTAATGTCTATACCTCCTGACCTGAATGACATGAATCCGACCGCGTCGAGAACCAAGGGTACGGATAGTAAAGCCAACGAATACCCAGCAAACCAAGCGAATAGGCTTGTGACAGCCAGTTCTAGCATTATCATACCACTAAGGGTACCCTCTGTCCCTCCAATTACGCGGTGGATTGAAATTTCTCTCTTACGCTGCTCAAGAGATAGAACTAGCCCGTAGATTAGAACAGAGAAAGATAGTACCACTATTGGTATCATCAGTATGTAGTCGAATACCTGGATTATTCCTAGGAATATGTTGAGGAAGATGATAGTACCGGAAATTAAGTCATTGTATTCTACAAGAATACCGGCACTGGTGTAGTTGCCCGCCTCGACATCCAATTTCAACGCGTCAAGCCACTTAGTGGCATCTGCAGTGGATGTGGTTGGTAGTTGGTTCCTATCTACTGCGAGACCTAAGAATCCGTGGTCGTTATCCATCAGGATGAGTTTTTGCTCGTCACTCAGAACTGCATCTGAAACCATCAAGGGATTGAATAGTAGTGTTGGATTTCCAGCACCTCCCTCTTGGTACACTGCTGCGACAGTAAGATTGTACACGGTCATATTGACTCTGCAGTATGCATATTGTGATTGGGCGTTGAAATCTTCTTCCCCTTGGCAGTCATCGAAACCATCACCAATGTTGAGATAGCTGAGGTAGTCGGTTACATAGGTGAAAGTTAGGGATGAGATAGTGTCATTGACCCCAACTCCAGCACTGCTAGCTATCTCGGAAGGCAACACGATTGATCTGTTAATAGCAGCATCTTCGGCACTGACGGGCCAACTGCCGTAGATAATTCTAGAATCTAGTCCTCTCGTCGAATGTCTCTCACCAAGTTCTCCGTCCCATATGCCATCCCCATAGAGACGAAGAGTTCGATCACCGTTAATGGGAGGTCCTGATTCCAATGCCTCTGGATAGTCCCAACTGACATTCTCCCAATCACCTGTCGGACCCGTGGCTGCGATTACATTGAGTGGTTGTGGGATGATGAAGTCCTCATCGAAGAAGCCGTCTACTCTGACTCCTTGGCGTCCAAAGACTAGACCACAGTCAGAGAACTCTTCCATCTCCACGAACTCAACACACATCGATTCCCAAAGTAAGGAGTCGTTAGTGCGGCCTTCAGCGTCAATTCCTGGGTCATCAGCAAAGTCAATCTTAGCATCAAAAATTTCCTCTTGCAATGAGTACTGAAGGAATGCTTGGGATAGTCCGACTCCGTAAGCCAGAACAGTTGAGATTACCAAAGATGCAAGGAAGACTCCTGCAAAGACGGCTAAGACTCGTTCCCTACTCCTCCATGCGCTTTTTCCAGCCATCATCAGATTATCAGGGAGTGAAATCAATCGAGTTTTCAGAGGTAATTTTTCCATTTTCTCTTGCTTACCTCTTCCAATTTCTATACCAAACAATTCAGCAAGTAATTCGAAAGGCAATATGAAAATCGCCCAAATAATTCTGAAAGTACGTCTCGATTCTCGGTCAAACCTGAGAATGTCGAGTATGCTCATTCTCCCATCCTCCCTTCTTCGCCCCACGCTGATCGAATATCAGACGCTGCAGTGACTCCGTCCCGGAGTAGCAGCATCCTGTCAGCCATCGATGCCAGGGTTGGGTCGTGAGTGACCATCAGGACAGACATTCCATCCTCTTCGCAGAGTTGCCGGAAGAGGTCAATGATTTCCTGCCCACTCTTCACATCGAGATTTCCTGTAGGCTCATCTGCAAGTAGTAGAGGTCTTGATCCTGCAATTGCTCGAGCAATGGCCACTCTCTGCCTTTGACCACCTGACAGTTGATCTGGGATGAATTCCATGCGATCCAACAGACCAACCTTCTCTAGGGCCTCCCTAGCCTGCTCCTCGGCTTGTGTGGTGGGGACTCCCGAGAGTTCCAGCGCGAACACGACGTTGTCCAGTGCATTGAGTCTGTCAATGAGGTGGAAGTCTTGGAAAATCCAGCCGACTCCTTTCCTGCGGACATCCACTACACGGTTCGGACTCTTCGTTCCGTAACTGAACTCCTCCAGAGATATTGATCCTGAATCGGCATCCAATAGCCCCCCAATGATGTTGAGTAAAGTAGACTTTCCACAACCCGATGGACCCATCAGCGCTACCAGTTCTCCAGGCTTCATTTCAAGGTCTATTCCCTTGAGTACCTCTAGACGACGACGCCCAGAACCGAAGCCTTTGCGCAAGTCCGCGACACGTAGCACAGCCCTTCGGGCTGAAATTATCATTTAAGCAGTTGTTGTCAACCACGTCGGGTTGCAGCATAGTAAGCCTCAGCCATGGCTTGTCCTTGTGCTTCGGCACTCAGTGTATCCTTTACATGGTCAATTAGATAGTCATCTGGATTTCTAGGGACCCCTCCTGCTCGCATCCAAGCTGCATGGATTTTTACTATCTCATCTACCCAAGCAACCACATCTGTAGCTGATACCAAGCATCGGTCCGGTATTACTTCATTATGCGCTGGAAGATTTGCTGCGATTACAGGGCATCCGGCGGCCATCGCTTCTGCGGGTGGATAACCGAAACCCTCTGAGATACTAGGGAACAGAAGGGCTTCGGCATGCTGGAAGGCAGTCACAAGTTGCTCGTCATCCAACTCAACCTCGCTTCCGATGTGTAGCATGTGGATGTCACCAGCTACCTCTTCGGGAAGACTGTCAATGACTTCACGTACGAAGTCTAGTCGCTTGCGTGGCTCGTCAGTACCAACGGTAATCATCAGACACTTCGAGTCGTCATCGTGCTCGGCGATTAGCTCGCGGGAGCGAGGATTGTCATCTGGATTCCAGTATTCGAGATCTATCTGGTGTCGTACCAAAGCGGTGGGCTTTCCCGGAAACATCCGCTCCACATCCCTCCTAGTCATCTCCGAGACGCAGATTAGTAAGTCTGCCCTCGCCAGACCCTCCTTCAGTCGCTTGAGGTCTCGACGGCGGAACACTCCAGGATTCTGGTTGCCCACGGGAACTCTGACATCACCGGCATTAATCTGACGAGGCTCTAGATGGAACATGTCATGGACAGTCACCACCACGGGTATGTCGCACTGCATAGGAACGAGGTGAGCTTGTTCTTGATCGGTTATGTGCAGGAGATCAGCTTCCGAGCTCGCCACAGAGGATGAGACGAAAGCGGGGTGCTTGCGCCACCTAGTAAGAAGGCGATTCGGTGCGAAACTCAGAATTTGATGCTCAAGAGTAGTCACCTTAGACCACCCTGGGACCATGGCGCGCTCAAGCAGTGACTCGATGGCATTGTGAGCGCGGCCCAGACCGGTGCTCGACGGGAGGGCGGCACCCCTAGCCAGCACAACTCGCTTGACCATGTGCCCACCAAGGCGTATCGGACTTAAACGAGGGCGGGTGATGGGTCGGATATGACGAGTAATGGGGAACACGGTCCCTCTGCCGGCGGCTTAGTAGTCGCAAAGGGCAGTTTCGCTGCAATGGGGGGTGCCGAGCGTGACTTGATGCGTAATCTCCCTGCGTTTGCTCGGAGGTTTTCAGTTACCGTGGCAACGCTTCATCCTGTGCCAGAACTGGAATCGCTCTGCTCAGAGCTCGGAATACCTCTGATCTCCCCTGACGAGGCATGGAAGATGCCGACCGACGCACTCTCAACCGTGCTTGACTCAGGGAATGACACAGCCGCGAAGGCATGGCAAGGATGCTCCGGTCTTGCTGCCGTGCTAGCCACTTCAGATGCTGTCCACTTGGTCAGTGGAGATGGTAGTCTCGCTCTGCTTGAACACTTACCCGATTCTGTAGCAGTTCACCTCCATCTACTTGAGCCACATCGCGGCCTACATGAAAATGTCCTTCACAGAGAAATCGATGGTTCACCCAAGCGCAGCCTAGGTCTGACAAGTGCTCTATTATCACGGGCGAGACGGCGTGACATCGAGGCCATCCGCGGCCTAACTGACAGGTCATGCTCAGCAATTAGTGGGAACTCCAGTTACACCGCCGCTCGCATCGGCGAGGTTTACGGTGTCGAAGCAGGGGTGTTGCTGCCAAGCGTTGTATCTGACGAATTCCCGGCCGAGGCGGGATTGGAGGAGCCGTCTGAGATCCCTGACATCGCCAACCCGTACGCAGTGAGCGTAGGCAGGGCCAGTTGGGTGAAGGGGGCCTGGGAGACGGTTTCGATGCTGGCCGGCAGCGGAGTCTCACTTGCTCATGTTGGAGGCGGGGCTGGAGAAGACCTTGCACGACTCACCCAACACGCCGAATCGTGCGGGGTTGACCTGTGGATTGCCCCACGTCTGAGCTCTCCCGAAATGGCAGCACTTATGCGGGGCGCTAGGGCTGTTGTGAGCATGGCTCACGGAGAGCCTTTCGGCCTGACTCCAGTTGAGTCGATCTCGGTCGGCACGCCGGCGCTAATGGTTGATGAGGGTGGCTTCCGCGACACCGTGATTGACGGTGTCAACGGACGGCTTCTGCCTCGTGATGACCTAGGGGCTTGGCACTCAGCTCTTGAGCAGGTTGCTGATGACGGAACCCGTACGGCATGGGCTGAGTCGGGACGGACTCGAATCGCGGAGATGGATCTCAGCCCAGATGCACACTGTCACCGTCTGGAGTCGATATTGCACTCTCTATGAGAGTGCGATTCACAAAACACGTGGCCAAATCATTCAAATCAGCACCTTTTGACGGATTGGCATGGATGAAAGTAGCAAGGAGACTACCGGAGACCGCTCAACCCAGATTGCCCTGACCATGGGACTGCTGCTATTCGCATCAGTCATCCTCGGCTCGGGAGCCCTAGGAGACGACCGTGACACGAATGCCGCCGGCGATGACCGCGATGCTCGTGAAGACAGTGACGACCGGCTTGCGAACGACAGGGTAGATACGGATCTCGGCGAGGAGATGCAGAGGCTTGAGATGGCCTGCGATGATGGCGAGGGCGACATCGAGGCCTGTGAGGAACTCAGAGGCATGATCGAGAGTAGGATGACGATGAATGGTGATGGCATGCGAGGAATGGACGAGATGCGCGGCCACGACGACCGCGACATACGAGGCCCCGATCAGATGCAAATCCCTCCCGAGATACTGCATGATATGGCTGGAATGTGGTGCCATGATCACGTCTTCAGCACCTTCTGGGAGAACACCAACGCCGTCGAGCTGGAAGACGGCTCCGGATTCGAGATGATCACCTACGACGATGAGGATAACGAGGAGAGCACGGTGATTAGCCACGATGCGATGTGGCAGATCACAGCCGGTCTCGAGCCGCTCGTCGAGTCGTGCACCCACATGATGGCCGCTCTGATGGGCGTGCCCATGCATCACGACGAGAACGGGGACGACTGGAGAGAGCACGAATGGTGCGAGGAGCACCCGGATGCCGCGGACTGCTCATGGATGCATGACGACTGGAGGGATGATGACGAGTCGGATGAGTGGGACGAGGACGACGAGTCGAACACTCCTGATGAAGATGAGGACTCAGGCGAGGACGAACCGCGAGATTAGTCCAAGGAGATGCGCTCGGTCTTGGGCCCGAGCCTGATAACAACCACCAGTGCCGCTATGCCAACGACTAGCAGCGCTGCCGATAGGATTGGGCTGAGCACCGTGGCCGAGTCCGAGGGCAGCCACACCGGCATTATGTCGAACAGCGACTCGCCCCGGACCAGCTTGCCCCCTATCGAAGAGGCCATCGTAGTCATCAGCATCGCCATGGCAGCAGTTGCGCCCTGCAGCGCGCTGAGCGACTTGTGTTGCCAGATGCCCGGTCCAAGGCGGACTCTTCCGACGACGAACGAAGCCCAGAACCCGAATGCTAGGCCGGTGTAGACGAACTTGTTGTAGAGCAGGGCGTTATTGACGACATTGTCGGCTGCGAAGGAACCGCTCAGAGCTGCGATAGGCATGAACACAAGGCCTAGCAAGGCCCCGGCGATAGAGGCCTTGTCCATCGTAACCATAACTCGCTCGGATGACAGTCTTTCACCTGCAATATTCGGGAAGATAGTAGCTATTGCGCAGCCCACCGCGCAAATTGAGGCTAATACCATCGATCCCACGACCACTTCAGCCATCGCGGCGTGGAATGTAGCTGCGCCGAACATTACTCACCACCCTCCGGCGGATTGTTCGGGTCTGCCACCCACTCTTCCTCAACTGGGTCCCACAACCATCCAGGATTCTCCTCGGACGGGACCAGTCTCGACCAGTAGTCGTCTGCAGGCTCTAGGCCTGGGGGCTCAGGCAGCGTCTCGGCGGCCTCGACTTCCTCGGTGTGGTCGAGTTCGAGGCGTCCCTCCCAAGGAGAGAGTCTCGCTTGCAGCGAGAGTAAGAACGCCATGACGAGTAGTCCGAAGGCGAGAGCTTGCATCCTCGCACCCCAAATCTCGCCATCGAAAGCGGCTGGCTCGGTGGCCACGGTCAACCACGGCTGGACTATCGAGAAGTCTCCGTTAGACGTGGTGACCTGATACTGAATCCGAGTTTCACCAATAGTTGCCGGGAGCATTGCATGCCACTCGTCGCCCTCACCTGTGACCTCGGCATCGTGCGGCACCCATTCTCCTTCTAGCATCCACTGAACTGCCACTGAAGTTGTGTTCCGTGTTCTAACCCCAGTAGGTGAGTCGTCGCCAGTCACTCTGGTCTCGGGAGTCCAGTCGAAAGCGAAGCCGGGTAGATTCTCTGGCACGGGCTGGACATCCACCGTGTATCCACGAGTGAGTGCCGAATAGGCCCAATTATTGCTGTTAGGGTTGGAGCCATGGTGAATCTCTGTGAAGAGAGTCTGAATACCGGACTGTGCGGGAGCCAACATCACCCAAGTAAGGGTCACTGAGCCGCTGGGTGGGACGACGACCTCAACATAGTTGTGAGTGCCCCCATTAGGATCCTGCAGGATATTCCAACCATGGTCCCCTGGATGATCGTCGTTGCCGCTGGTTGAACTCAGCAAGAACACTCCGAGTAGTCGGTTGCCTGACAAGCTCATACCACTGGCTGTTACATGTACTGCCGTCGCGGTGCCAGAAAATGTGAGGGGATCGACTGATACTGTCACGATTCCATCCGATGGACTGCTGAGTGCCGGGTCACCGTGGCATGAGCCTCCACAGGTGTAGTCGCGGTTAGCATCGCCCTGGCCGGCGGGGTTTGCCACGCTGGCACTGGTGGCGAATAGCAGTGCGATGACGATTAGCACAGTGGTCCGAGAGCGCATCACATCGACCTCCTGCGACTCTCCACCAGTATGATTCCGATGGCCGCTGCACCCAGAATCATCATCAGTGCGGCTATCGGTAGAGCGAGAAATTTGGGCGAGCCAGTTGGATCGGTGTCCACTGATTCAGCGGCGGTCGTGGCATTGACGCTAACCATGTTCGCGCCTGAAACCCAAACCACCTCATGTCCGTCTACCATCGTCGTCACAACATAGTAGAGTACTGTTGCAGCGGGAGCTGTTCCGCTCCAGGAGTTGTCGCTGGTAACCCCAACGGGAATCATGTCGAGCGGTACAGGATCTCCCCATGCTGGCATCGCGTCGAGCGCTGTCAGCCCGACCACGGTTGTGATTGGGCTAGTAGAGCTGTAGACTCGGTACTCTGAGGAAGCTCCGTTCCACGTGAGTATGACGGTAGAGCCTTCGAGAGAAGCTGTTAGTTCTGAAACCGAGTTTACTGAGCCCAGAATCACCTCGTTCTCCAGTATATCAGAATCGCCTAGGTCATCTATCACAGTTAGTGCGACTGTGTGCACTCCTCCAGGGAGAAGCACGTCAATTACCGGCCCGGACAAACTGACACCGTTGACAGTCCAGAACCAAGTCACCACATCTCCATCCAAATCTGTAGACGCGGTTCCATCGAAGCTCATCATAGCTCCCGGAATTAGTGGTTCAGGCGATGTCGACCACGAAGCGGAGGGAGGGAGATTGACGATTTCTACCTCTTTGGAGAATGATGAGGTTAGGCCCCATGGATCGCTTGCGATGACTGTAACGCTCCAAGTCTGACCGGGCTCAAGTCTTGACGAGGGGACCACTGGCTGGCTGTCGAGGTCCGGCACATGGAAGCCGTTCCTAGACCACTGGTAGTCGAACAGAACCATTTCCTCGTCGGGGTCCTCAGAAGTAACCTGCGTCACTAGGTCATGAACAGAGTCAGGCACCCCTAGTTCAGACGATCCAAAGTCTCCTCCCAACATTATCTCGGGCACGCCAGGAGGAGCGTTCTGTATTGTTCGTGCATTAGTCTTCATCGATGATCCAAGTCCCTCTCCATCGCCAGGGATGACCTGTACCGACCAGTGCTGGTCCCTAATTGTCTCAGAGGCAGGGACCGTTACCATGTCATCATAGTCACTGACCCACTCACCATTGACCCACCAGCGGATTTCGCTGTTCGACTCTGCATCGCCGTCGATATCGCTCTGCTCCCAAGATACTGTCAAGTTCATCGTGGTAATCAGATTCCCCTCTGGGAGCATAGAGATTGAGGTCACCACAGGAGGCGTGTTCTGTATAACAGCCGGGCTAGTGGTTACCCATTCAGACCATATCAGTCCGTCAGAGACTCTGACCTCGGCAAGCCAAGACTCGCCTTTGGAAGTGGCTTCGGGCGAAACCCAGTTCAAATCGTTGTAAGCAGAAATCTGGGTCCCGTCCCTGAGCCATCTAATCTCAGTCGCTTCCTTGGGGTCTCCATCGGGGTCGCTGTATCCCACGATGACCTGTAGGGCATCGGTAGTCACAGCGTTGCCCGAGGGTGTGATATATGCTGTAACCGAGGGTTGCAGGTTCGAAGAGCCGATGACTAGCACAGGTGTCCAGACGGTGTCACCGTAATCGGTCCCATCATGGGGCTTCACCGAGGCCTGCCACTCGTCCCCTGACCTCGTCCACAAGCTCGATACGGAGGTCGAGCCATCCAGTTCTGGTATCATCCCACCATCGAGAAACCACTGAATAACAGTATTCTGCTGGGTGTTGCCATCGAGGTCAAAGTACTCGTAGTCAAGACTGAGGTCATCATTGTCCAGAGGGTCTGTTGGCGATAGTTCGAGACTTCTTGCAATGGGCAATGTGTTGCCAATGGTCACTGGGTCAAGCATCACAGGCTCGCCGTCTTGGTTTACATCAGAGGGAGTAACCTCGACCTGCCATTGCTGCCCCCTTCCAATCCAGCTGTTTGGCACATCGGTCAGATCATCTATTGCTGAGACCCTGAGTCCATCCCTCCACCACTTGATTAGTGTGCCCTGTTCAGAGTCTCCATCAGCGTCGTGATAGTCGTAAGAGACTCCGAGTCCGGTGCCCTTGGTTGGATTGATGGGAACGTATGTGACGTTGGAAGCCACCGGCGCTGAGTCTCCTGCGCCACTAGACTCACCGAGAGTCCACGCGCCGGTTCCCCAGGTGTCGCCGGAGTTCTGTCCGTTGCCATTGGCGTAGAGAATGGCCAGTGTGAAATCGACATCGCCAGTTCCTACGGCAGGCGCGATCCAATCAGCGCTCCACGTGCGCGCGGCGTCGTTGCTGTGAGTCAGTTCGCCGTTCTGTAACTGGACGGATGTGCCGAGATTGTACCAACTCCCGGCGCTCGCGTCTAGATTGAATCCACCGTCGCCTGAGATATGCGGACCGCCATCCCAAGTCAGGGAATATGTAGCCCCTGGTGTGTATCCTCCTGCTCCGAAGGGTAGGCCACTCATTGAAGGCGACAGGGAGCCTGAGTTGGAATGACAAGTGCAACCGCTGACCGATTTGCCGGTCATCCCGGTAGACTGAGAGTAAACAGATTGCGAGAGGGATACTAAGAACAGAAGAACCAGCAGCACAGCGAGGCGACGGCTGCGCTCCATACCCTGCACAGGTTGACCCGGCTGAATAAGTTCACGGCGGTTGGAAATTTGTTTTCCGCTG
>Ga0208764_10000999_pt1 | contig 18393 bp, 15 predicted proteins | sample ETNtaG_18_FD_185762 | JGI IMG/M metagenome (GOLD analysis project Ga0208764, IMG submission 185762) | Marine microbial and viral communities from oxygen minimum zone, Eastern Pacific Ocean - ETNP201302SV91 (SPAdes) (version 2) | ecosystem: Environmental > Aquatic > Marine > Oceanic ... | reverse complement strand
TGGGGGCGAGACATCGCAGTCAACTGGAGTAATCTCAGTGGTTCGTTTGCGCCGCCCTCGGACTTCGGGTCACCATTTTCGACGATTTGTGAAAAATAGAGCACGTCAACTCTCCCCCTAGCCCGTATAGTGGTCATAGAGGTCACCTATGAACATGACAGTTCATGATTCGTATTTCGAAGGGCAACCCGTTTGAATCTCAAACGAGTCTATGACCCATATTCCATTTAGTTTCACCAAGTCTCCACGTACGGCAATAGTACGACCTTCGTTGAAACCATCGGGAATTGGTGAATTGGTGAAATCTACAAATATTTCATCAGATACTCCTTTTAGAATAAACCTCATTTCTTTATTGTCCAAAGAATCAGGAGAGATGACTCCCCTTACGAAAATATGCCCATCTTGGAATTTTTCAGGTTCGTCCATTATCTCATCTACCGAATATTGAATCTCTGGATCTACACTGGCCATCATTAATCCCAGCAATGCTAACGATGAGCAGAAAACTATCACAAGTCTTGATATCCTTGTTAGAGCCATAACCTACTCTCACAACTCCTTGCTAAATGTGTTTGTATCCCACTGCTTCGCTAATTGAAGTGAATCCTGACTCACTTACTCTTCGCTTCAACCCCTTTACTATGGAAGAAACAATTGTTGGGCCATTGAAGACAAGGGCGGAATATAGTTGAATCAGCGATGCCCCGGAGATAATCGCTTCCCAAGCAGAATCTTTCGAGTCAATGCCACCAACACCCACTATGGGAATCTTTCCGTCTGTTTCATCGAATGCAATGTTAATTACTTCTAATGCCCTTGACTGTAAAGGTCGGCCAGAAAGTCCCCCATCACTAGAAAATGCCTTTCTAGACTGAGTTGATAGTGGAATTGGCCTTTTAATGGTAGTATTTGTGGCAACTATGCCGTCGATACCCAATCTTTGAGCAAATGAAATGGTACTTCTTATTTCGTCATCAAGTGCGTCGGGGGAGAGTTTCAGTAGGTAGGGTTTTTGTTGGGCTTTCTTTGATCTGATTTTATTGCAAGAATGTAGTATAGACTCTAGATACTCGTGACCATGCAGGTCTCGTAGTCCGGGGGTATTCGGAGAAGAAATATTCAGAACAAAAATATCTGCATGATCCCACAATAAATCGATTGTAGCGGCATAATCATCTCCCGCATGGTCATTTGGCACCTTTTTAGATCGACCTATATTAGCAGCAACTGGCGATTTAGGCCAGAGATCTGCTGACTTTCTCTGAGCAAGCCTCTTTCTAATTTCTGAAGCGCCTGGATTATTGAAACCCATTTTATTGACCAAAGCCCGATGTTTGTTTGCCCGAAACATCCTAGGTTTGGGATTCCCTTCCTGCGGGTATCTGGTTACACCTCCATATTCGCTCCAGGAGAAACCCATGGAGGACCATGCCAACAAAGCTTCTGCCCCCTTGTCGAATCCGGCTGCTAATCCTAATGGGTGATGAAATATCTTACCAAATACCTCAATGGGAACTTCTGGTGACTTGTATAACGAATTTAGTACCGAACGACCAGTACGAGATTCGCCAATAGATTTCAAAGCCCGCATTGAAAGTGTATGTGCACGCTCGGAATCTATTAGACGTAAAGCAGGATTGCCGAATAGTCTCCATGCTACTCCCATGATATTGCCAATCGAAACTATTCTTCAATGGTTACGGATGTTTGGTCCTCAAATCAAATATTTCAGCGACAAAGTCATCCGGTTACGCGCGAGCGCGCGCGAGCGCGCGCGTTGCCATCCCAATCAACCACTCAAGTTTATACGGGTCATGTTACGGCATTTCAAATCCGAGGAGTCATGATGAAACTGGTTATACTGGAATCTGGAGCCAAGGCCAAGACCATCAAGAAATATCTCGGAAAGGGATGGCTTGTTGATGCTTGCAATGGCCACGTGCAGGACCTCCCATCTAATCGAAAGACGAAGGACAGCTCCAAGGCTATGTGGTCTTCCAAACCAGGAGAGTTGCCCAAACCACCTTGGTCCTGGACAGATAGGGCTGAGAGGGTTATGTCAAAAATCACATCGAAGGCAAGAAAGGCTGGAGTCGATGAGGTATTCATAGCAACTGATCCAGATAGGGAGGGTGAATTTATTGCTTGGAGACTCAGTGAGATACTATCAGATTTCGACTCTGTAAAGAGGGTGTCATTTAATGAGATTACCAAGGATGCTGTAATTGCATCAATCTCTAATCCTCAAGAGTTAGATATGGATCTAGTTAATGCAGCAATTGTTAGGAGACTAATGGACAGGCTTGTTGGATTTAGATGCTCTAAATTCTGTCGTTCATGGAAATTAAGATCGATGGGCCGAGTGCAAACACCGACTCTAGGATTCATAGTCGACAAGGAAATTGAGAGAGATGCTCATATTCCAAAGGAGTACAACTCAGTGGGAGTTCCTTCTAACGGGATCGAACTAAAGGTAAGGTTCCATGAATCAAGTGATTCTGATGCTTGGATAGATGATGGAGGAAAGCATTTCCCCGACAGGACATCGAATACTGAATTTGCTAAGCTAGCATTTGACTTGATAAATTCCAATCGTTCACTCAAACTCGAGTCGAATAAAGAGGGCACCGTAAGTAGAAGGCCAAAACCGCCATTCACTACCGATACAATGCTACAAACTTCCAGTTCTACATTGGGGTGGTCAATTTCTAAGACTAGCAAGATTGCTTCCACCTTATACCAGTCCGGCCATATAACATACATCAGAACCGACTCAACCAGAACTAACGCTAAGGCCAGGGATGAGGTTAGAAAATATATCGAGTCAAAGTTTGGCCAGGATTTTCTTGGAGTTGGCGTTGGAGAGAATAGTAAAACTAAGGAAAATATCCAAGACGCACACGAGGCTATCAGGCCCACAAACCCCTCTGTAGAAATTGCCGGTGAAGATCGTGATGAAAAGGCGCTTTACAGACTCATTTGGTCTCGCTTCGCATCTAGTCAGATGTCTAACTCTATTAGGGAAAGAAGAAGTTTGGTATTTACCTGTGCCGGATTAGATGTGCCTGTGAATGGAACATCCTCATGGAGGACCCATGCGGGTTGGGAGGAAGTTTTCTCTTGGTCTTACAAAGATGTTCAAACACAGCCACCCAATATTGGATTCGTCGTCGGTTCAAAATGGGACATCGATCAAGATGCTGAACTTACGATAGATTTCACCAAACCACCAAGACGGTTCACCGAAAGCTCGATCATTCAGCAGATGAAGAAAGACGGAATAGGGCGACCTTCAACTTATGTTTCTACAGTATCAAAACTAGTAGATAGAAAGTACGTAGAAAAGGAGGGGGCATCTCTAATCCCAACAATAAATGGTAGGACTTTGTGGATTGATGTGACTCCATTTTACAATCAATCGGATGTTTATGATCAAGGTCTATTCACATATGGTTTCACATCTAGTATGGAGGAAAAATTAGATCTAATTGAAGCGGGAGAAGCCAATGCCTCCGAACTCTGGACTCAATTCGTTGACACATTCAGAGAAATGCATAACATAGCGTTGGAAAAGCGTCGCGAGAAGCCTACAGTAAGACAGATGCAGTATCTGCAAGGAATCCTCAATCGAATGACAGAACATGAAAGACAGAAGATAGTGGGGGATAATTTGTTGGAAGAACTAACGGGTGACCAAGTGCGAAATATAATCGATGGGCTAAGTGATTCGGACCAGGCAAATATCCCACCAAGCGAAAAGCAAATTGCCACGATCCTGAAACTGACCGATAGGCTACAAATTGACCTGAGCCAATTCTTGAACGAAATGGGAGAGTCTGACATTAGTGAATTGACGGGTGGTAGAGGCGGTACAGCAAGTAATGCTATCGGAGCACTGATTGAACTTGACAAGAATTCACCTGCAACAGAAAAGCAAGTAGCGACAATAATTTCTATGACTGAAACAATCGAAATGCCAATTGAGGACGCCATTGCTGCTGTCAATACTGAGTCAATCGAGACAATTTCCAAGTCAGATGCAAGCATTCTTATCGGCAATCTAAAGAAAACAATAAATTCAAAGAGAAGAGGTAAGAAATAGTAACTGAGGAGGGAAAATGGTCAGATTATTCGATGCCATCGTAGTGGGAGCGGGTCCAATTGGGGGGTACCTGTCAAAGAAATTGAATGAACATGGCCACAGCGTCCTACTATTGGAGGAACATGATGAAATCGGGCGACCGTTCCAATGCGCTGGACTAGTTAATCCTCTGGCAATGGAGACTATAGGTCTGGAATCATCCATCCTAACATCAATTTGGGGGGCTAATATTCACAGCCCAAATGGAAAAAGAGTTTCGATCGGGGATCCAAACGTACCAAGGACATTTTCAGTATGCAGGAAGATTTTCGACGAGGCCGTGGTAATGCAATCAATTGCAACAGGAACGGAAATTATCCTATCTACGAAACCAATATCAGCTACAATAGAGGATGAATTCGTCGAAGTTAAAATCGATGGAGCAAACGGATCTGAAACAGTCCGCTGCAAGTTGCTTTGTGGTGCTGATGGCGCCCACTCTTGGGTTCGGAGGAAATTCAAAATGGGTTCCCCCACAGAAACAATGATCGGATTTCAGATTGAAGTTACGGGATATTCGGGTGATGATGGGGTACTTGATATGTATACTGGAAATGGGATTTCCCCCGGATTCTTCAGTTGGGCTATTCCTACCGGAGAGACAACAAGATTGGGAACATGGAGTAAAGCGAATCTTATGGGTGGTACTTCGAGTGAGGAGTTCATGAAGCGATTGATGGAAGATCCCAGCCTAAACTCACGATTCGCAGAATGCTCTGAGGTTGGCCGATTCTGCGGCCCAGTACCTAGTGGCATTGTGAGAAGACCATTACGTGAGAGAGTAGCACTATTCGGGGATGCAGCAGGGATATGCAAACCTACTACTGGGGGTGGAATAGGTCCTGGTTTCAAACAAGTTGACATCCTTGTCCCATTATTGAGTAAGGCAATTTTGGAGAATGATTTGAATAGTTCTCGAATGAAAAAAATCTCATCGAGATTAAAGGAAATGAAGAGGGATCAGAGAAAAAAGAGGGCTTTGAGGGATGCTTTCCTTACTGAGATGAATGACAATGAACTAGAGAGCATATTTGCTGTTTGGGCGAGACCTGAAGTGACTGATTTAATCAATGAATTCGGGGATATTGAGAATCCCATTCCACTGGGGGTCAAGATGCTCCGAGAGATACCGGAATTCAGAAGGCTTGCAGGAAGAGCAGCGAAGGCCATTCTATGGAGCTAATAATGCGTCGTACATTACAGAGAATCCGATATCCACCTTTCGAACTAGGGCAAATGGACCCTTCTGCAGTTCCAATATCCGAGGTCGAAGTCGAAGTCGACGACGGCCTAATTACTAATTTCAGAATAGGGTCAGAAGAAAGTTGGTTTGTTGAATGGGTCGATGCTAATGAAAATGACCCTCGTAGAAAAAAAATTGAATGTGAAATTGGTTTCAAACCGCCAACATTCCTAACTCGAACAAGGCTAGGCTGGTTCATCAACCCGGATCCACTTCACAACATCTCAAGAAGATTGATTATGCCTACTGTACTACTTCTCATTGTTTCTCTATTTATTCATGCAATAGAACCGGGTTTAGTAGATCTTGGAATTATTAGTAATGTGATTGCTGGTTCTGTAATCATAGGCCCCTTGGAATATCCTAGATTATTATTCTACACGTTTCCACTTTTCCTCTTGCCACTAATTTTCCGAACAATAGCAAATTTCCGTGATATGGCAAGACAGACAATGATCAATGAAACACCATTTCAAGAGCCCACATTCACTATCGATGAGGATCGAGAGTCCCCCATAGTTACCATACATGGATTCGATAACGATATTTCGTTAATTAGAGCGAGGATACAGGTTGGTGTTGCAAGTCCGGAGAGGAGTACAGTTCTATATTCACTCGGCAGGAGTCGTTTTGGTCAGCCTTCACCTGGGATGTCTACAGTACTATCCGAAAAAAGAATATCACCCGGAGATGAAGTCGGTTCAGGGGTTGGCGAGTCGACACCTATGCAATCAACAACGAAGAAGTCAGTCATACTAGAGCCACTCAGAATAATGAGTCGATCTCAATGGGTTTCTGATATAGAAGTTGGATCGCCATGCAAACTACTCATGCCTGATGAAAACTGGCCCGGATCTGTATATTCATCACTTATTGCGATACATTGGGAGTTGATTTTTGAGTTCGAGCAAAATGATGGAAGAAGAATTGCGTGGGTCTCTCCAATATTTATTCCCCAATCTAATGTGATTACCGATATTCCTATCGCTCCAGTAATCAGTGGGAGGGCTGAGCTATCAGACTTGTAGTGGTTTTATTTCAGCATCAGAAATTTCCAGAATATTATACTCAGAGTCTCGCAGTGCCGGAACAAATCCGCTTCCCAAAATCGCTCTCCTCAGCTCGCCTACAGATGCCATGGTCTTTTTAGTACCAGAAGCAGAAACGACATTTTCCTCCATCATGGTAGAGCCTATGTCATCAGCACCAGCCGACAATGCTATCTGAGCCACCTCGAGACCCATGGTTGGCCATGAAGCCTGAATGTGATCCACATTATGGATGAAAAGCCTCGAAACGGCAACATGCCGAAGGTATTCAACTGCACTGGCTCCAAGGCCATTAGAGTTCCTACGTAGGCCGATCTTTCCGAATGCGTTGTTCTCCAACATTACCGGCCAGGAAACGAATGAGGTGAAACCGGGATTGCCATCAAATGCTGCCTCTGCCTGTAATGACCTGATTCTAGACATATGCTCTACACGTTCGTAATGATTCTCGCCAAATCCGAATACATTGGTTGCAGAAGTAATCAGACCTAGGGACTGAGCCTCGCTCATCACTCTGAGCCATTTCTCAGAAGACCCCTTTCGAGGAGAGATGCCACGTCTCACATTGTCGACCAACATCTCAGCCCCACCTCCTGGAAGTCCGTGCAGTCCTGAGTCACGAAATATGGAGAGGACTTCTTTTGTCGACAGTCCTGAAACCTCGGAGATACCCTCAATCTCTATTGGTGAGAAGCAATCGAGTGAGATGTTGGGGTGCCTTTTTGACAACTCTTCGAGAAGTTCAGTATACCACTCAATTGGTAAAGAGGGATTCACCCCCCCCTGCATCAGAATCCTGCTGCCTCCTAGGCGTTCCAACTCAACAATTCGTTCGCTAATCTGATCTACATTCTGAGTATAGCTTTCTTTGTGACCCGGGGCTCTGTAGAATGAACAAAAATGGCAATTAATTGTACAGACATTTGTATAGTTGATGTTCCTATCTATCAAGTATGTTACAAGTTTCCCAGGAACCTGGGCTCTCCTTCTCTCCATTGCTACGAACATTAGATCATTCAGTGGCGCGTTGGAATATATCTCCGCCGCGTCTTCTACTGATAGTTCGGGAGGGGAAATTTGCAGTTGCTCTTCTAGAACGGATCGCCAATTCTCCATACTAAATTCCCGAGCCGACAATGTCCTCAATTTCGCTAATTTCCTTAGGGCATGATGAGGAAAGGACTACCGGGCCATCATTGGTCACCAGAACATCATCTTCAATTCTGATTCCTATCCCTGAATATCTCTCTGGGATTTCTATATCCTCCCTCCAGTCTGCAAAATAGAGTCCGGGCTCAATTGTTAGCACCATTCCCGGTTCCAATGTTTCTGGTGCACCGGGGTCACCCTGACGTCCACCACCCACATCATGGACATCAAGACCGAGGAAATGCCCAGATCCATGCATGAAGAAATTCCTGAATGGACCATCGAGTTTCGATTCGTCGCCAAGTGCTTCTTTCAAGTCGCAATCTAATATTCTTAGGTCAATGAGTCCTTGGGCGATTATCTCGGAAACGACACGATGCATCATAGACCATGGAGAACCTACCTGACAAGCCTCAATACCTGCCTTCTCGGCTTTAAGGACCAACTCATAGATCTCCCTCTGGGGTTCTGTGAAGCTTCCGCTTATCGGCCATGTTCTGGTGATATCGGATGCATATCCATTTACTTCACAGCCAGCATCAACCAATACCAAATCTCCATTTTTCACCAAGCAATCGTTTGACTTGTAGTGAAGTACTGTTGCATTACTGCCGCCACCAACAATGCTGGGGAAGCTCCAGGTACTTTTTGAATTCATGAAATATCCTTCGACGGAAGACTGTATTTCCCATTCGCCCATTCCTGGGACAGCATTTTCCATAGCATATTTGTGGGCATCAGATCCTATAGCAGCCGCTTCCTGCATATACTGAATCTCTTTGGTTGATTTGATCCTCCTCATTGGGTCAATGATTGGGCGGGGATCTGAAATTTCATCAATTTCTTTACAAATATTATCAATAAATTTTGAGATTCCTGGGATAGTGAAAACGTGATCGGCTTGCTTCATAATTTTCAGAATCTCTGATTCAATATTTTCGATTGAGTAAGTAGCTGAAACTGGCCATGATTTAGCGCCGTCAACTCCGATTCTGATGCCCTCCCAGATTTCTTTATTGGTATCTCGTGGAGGAACGAAGAGGATCGACGCCATCTCCCGGCCTAGATTATGGGCAACGAAAACTCCCTCATCCTCATTCCAACCACACAAATACAGCATGTACGAGTTTGGCCTGAATGGGTAAACAACGTCATTAGAACGAGTTTTCCTATCGTTTGTGGGAATAATGATGATGCTTGAATCGGGCAATTCAGCAAATAGCCTTTCCTGCCTATCAGTATACTCGGATGATTCGAAAGCCAAGTCCATATGTGCCCCTCACGATTCTTCCTTTTGGTCTTTCTACTGAGTCCATTTTGGAATGTCAGACTAGTTACCATTTTGGAATGTCAGACTCGCTGGACTGTTTTCTCATATTTACAATAGAATATGATAAGAAGAGCGTAGAGAGAATAAGTACAATTATCGATGGTGGTATTGAGGAATCGGTAGATCCATCTTTGACTAAGATCGATATTTTCGAAGACTCGGAGTCATCATCAATCACTTCGATTGTTAAAATGAATTCATCATCAATCCCATCCGGCCAATTAAACTCTCTCGACTCACCTTCGTAAGTAGGGATGTTATTGACTCTCCAGACATAACGCAAATTGAATGCATCATTTGAGGTATCAATAGAACCCGAAGCATCGAAAAGAACCGTGGACCCTTTCTGGAGTATGAATTCGTCATTGTCCGAAATTGGAACTCCGTCGATTGTAAGTCTGACAATTGGGGCAACATTCTGAATTTCAATAATTTGTGAATTTCTGCCAATATTGCCTGCTTGGTCCGCGACGGCCAAATTAACCTCGTATGTTCCTGATTCAGTTGGATAGAACAAGATGCTCCTCTCATCTGTGCCCACGACAAAAGCCGAACTAGATACGGAGCTTCCTCCAACTTCAATTACAGACCAAATGTAAGTTAGACCTTGGATCCCCCAGTTCAAATCATACGATGAAGACCCGTCTATCGCTACCGCGGCAATTCCTTCTGGTAATGTGCTCGGACCTTCGATAAGCACTATTGGAGGGTTGTTGTCTACCCTGATACTGGTACAGTCATATGCGAATTCTTGATTCAAAGGATTAGTGGCATATATTACTAAGTCATACCAACCGTCAGATGAATTGGCCAAGGCGATCTCAAAAGACAATGGGCCCACAGGATTGCCATCTTCGTTAACTCCAAATGATAACTGAGACGAATTAAGCAATATTAGATCATCTGCTAAATCCGAAATGTTCTGGTCTTCTACATCTGAGCATTTCACGTTTGTTGAGTTTCGAAAGGTGTATTCGAAAATAGGTTCTGCGTGGTTAACTGTCCTAGAAAGTGCATTTACTATGTACCGTTGGCTATGCCATTTTTCGGTAGTATCCTCGTAAATATGTATAGTCGGTGGTAATTGGTGCGCATTAGGGGAAATGAAAATTGACATCAATGCTGTATGCATATATCCGGTTTCATCTATTGATGTAATGACAAGCGTACATGCGCACGGACCGACAATAAGGGGATTGATTTCTATGCTAAATGCCCACAGTTTCCATGAACCAGTTTCAGATTCAAATACTAGATTATCAGTGAAATCTACATATTGCCTTGTTCCTGAAGAGTCCAATAATTCCCATGTCGCGGAATGCGGGGCATTCTCATCGCCAATTGTGCCAGAAATTATTGTACTAGAGCCATCTGACATTTCGTGGATATAGGAGCCGTCAGAAATATCAAGTGTAATTTGAGTAGGATATCCACTCCCCGTATCCTCTGCGAAAGAGGTTGATTGCGAGATAGTCACTACCAATAATGTTACAATTATGGTTGACAAGCGGTCACGAGTAGTTGAGGTGAACACGATTATCGCGCTGAACCAACACTATTCAATGCCATGGGCAACTGCTCTATCTGTCAGAGATTCGCATCTGCCAAGCCAATTCATCCAACCACAAACCAAGGGTTGCCCTATCGATATAGTCCTGTCCGGTGCTAGCTGAGAGCACACAGTCACAAGCTGCCGAAGCGAGTAGAGCGGCATCGTATAGATCCAATCCGGAGCCTAATGCTGCTGCAAGGGATGTAGCTGCAGCATCATGCATCCCAATCTGTTGTTCTGCGGTTGGGGCCATGCATGGCATGAATACGCTACTGTGTTCTTTCTGATGCAGATTAATCCCATGAATTCCACCCAAAACTAGGATGCCTTCCCAAGAATACTCCTCCAAAAGTCGTTTTGCTGCATCGTCATCATCTAAACCAATCCTTCTGGACAATAGGGACATGCCCCTTTTCTCGAATATCACTACTGTTGCACCCCTACTCTTTTCCAACCCAGTCAATTTTGGATCGACAATTACTGGAATTCCTTTTTTATTGGCGGTTGAGATCAAAGATTGGGAGCCATCGTTTGTAACCACGCCTTTGTCGTAGTCAGAGATCACTAATGCGCAACTGTCAGATATATTGGAGCGTGCAGAATCAATTAGTGAGGAAGAGACCGATTTATCGAGAGGTTCGTTGGGCCCTCTATCGGCCTGTAGCAAGATCTGGCTTCTATCCAATAGGCTTTCTCTACTACCAAAGAATCGAATTTTTGTCAGAGTACTACGACCCTTGACCTGAATAATATTTTCACGACCGACCCCCATCGACTTCAGGGCGGAAATTATCGAGGATGACTCGATATCATCTCCTATTGCAGTATGGAAAGAGACATCAATACCGAATGACGTTAGTCCAATTGCTATGTGGGCAGATGCTCCAGGTGACTCTTCGGATTCCAGTATCTTCAACACTGGAACAGGTGCTGTAGAATTTAGATTGTTAGCAAATCCGTGATGGTATCTGTCAAGCATTGTATCGCCAATCAGGGTTACTTTGGCACCATCTATTGATTCTAGTAAGGAGCTTAGTCTTGTCAGACTCTCCTGTCGGAGAATTTCTGAATCGTCACCCATATACTTCCGAGTAAGGTTTGACAGATGATATTTGGGGATAGCGTCTAATTTGTTAGCCCCTTCGAAAGAACGATGCAGTACCGTGAGAGTAGAATGCTATACGCCGGTTCTGCTTATAGCAGACTATGGGAGAAGTCGGCAATTGGGATTCTCACGGACGGGCCCGGACTGCTACTTGCCGACTCGGAGGTGATTTTCTGTAGAGAGCACCGAGGGGTTGAATTCGAGGGTTTGCAGGATCGTGGGGCATTTTCGTCTTGGCTTACTCAAAGGATAATGGAGAACAGTAAGACATTACTAGAATCTGCTGTTCTTGAAGCTCTGAGGGTTCCCGGAAACAAAGTTGTTCTATCAGAAAATTTTGAGTCATTAGGACTTGGCGAAAGTCGTTCATGGGCAATGAGGTGGTCATCCGATAACCACCCTAGCAGAGGTGCCCCCGAATCTGAAATAATGTGGTTCGAGTCAAAGGATCTGTTGCATGATAAAATTAATGGGGATCTAAGCATTTTGGAAGACCTGCTATTGTGGTGCGTTGAGGTTGAGGAAAGAGGCAGAATACCAGAAGTACTCGTAATCGACGAAGAACAGTCAGTAGTCACATACCGCCTGAGTGAGGCCAACCCCATGGGTGAAATGGGGCAACTTACAGGCGATATTGTTTCTCAAATATCTGAGATGGACAAAAAAGACATAGAAGGCAATGGGTTGTTCTTCCCGTCAGTTTCGAAATGGCCACTCGAATCAATTGGCATCCCCCTTCATGGTGGTCGTCAACTTGATCCGATCGAATCGGAGGTCGTCCAATATATTGGAGATGGGGCCATGTCAATAGCGGCCAGTATCCTCAATGACTTGTGGATGAGGGGTTTGAATACCAGATCTGGATTCAAATATGGAACGACATGGAGATGCTATTCGGGTGATGTGGGGGATGCCCATGCACCATGGCTTGTTGTTGAGCCTTCCAGTGAGGGGCCCGAAAACTGGGCTGAAGCATGCCTGTCCTCAAGACTCGCATCGGGCGTAAATAAACAATGGCTACACCCTATTGAAGATGCTAATGGGTGGAGGTACCTCCAGATTTCTAGACCGCCCTCAGACTCTCGTTGGAGCAATCCGAAGCGAATCTGAGTCTATATTGGGGGCTCATGCAGTTTTCTATTTCCACTTGCTATGGATAGTGCCAACAAAGCAAGTACGGTTGATATGGCGTTCGAAGGAATTGCGAGCCAATTGAGAGGACCGAAGGGTAACTCTCCTTCGGAGTTAAGGATGATTGGGATTCTTTGTTCGATATTATCGGAGTCGACAATTACGAGCTCGCCTCGGGCTATCATCCTAGGTTCAAGAAGACCATCGGGATCAATCGACAAAACAATTGGCTGCCCGGGAAAGTAGGTTCCAGATGTAACGGATTCTGAGACGCGACCTGCTGGCCCATCAACAGTTATTGTGTAAATTCGTGGTCCGGATCCTATGGCTTCGGGATACAACTCCACAATAGTTGATTTATCCCATGGAACTGTTGCCTCTAACGTCTTATTAGTAAATCTGTGATTTACAACACTCCAATCAAGTGAGAAGCGTGTCAAAGGACGGTCTAGGCAACCAATAGTGCCAGAAATCTTTCCTCCGACAGATGATGTACCGGATAGGTTCAGAATCTGGACAATGTATGAACTCTGAGTTGTTGATTGAATATGAGCAGAATCTGGTAAATCAGTTGTTAGCTCACATGCTAGGTCAGAGTATACCTCTACTTGAGCAGTCCCATTAGGAAGCAAGACAATAGGATTCCTTGGGAAGGAAATTGTAGCGTTTGGATCCCCAACGAAGTCATACTCAATAGTTGACAATTCGTCAGAAAGCGATGTTACAGTTACAGTCCATGGAACTAGTCTCCCCCTATTGTCCCAGATCTGATGTCCTGTATGACCAAAACGATCACCTACTGTGAAAGTATCGCCTGACGAGCCATAATCCCTGCCACGAAGCAAAGCATCGTTACCGTCTGCTTCGACGATCTTTGCCCAAGGCTTCGTAGGATCCGTGTTAACAAGATTTGAACCTAAATCTCCGAATGACAGATCTTGTTGCTCGACCAATATGCCATGCCCTGGCAAACCCCTATCAAAACCAATATCCGATCTTAAAGTAATCCAAACGAATTCATCTGGTGCGATATCAATCTTCAACGGCTTGCCACCTAAGGAAATCGGATGTAATGTGTAATTCCCGTCAAGTTCTGTTCCGGGCAAGATTGGTTCAGTTGCACCGATTAAATCCAATGTGGAAGAAGATGGTAGGGATGGCATGTCACCATCACCGATCCAATTCCCACTAGCCATAATGTCCCAGTCCCCAAGTCCATACCAAGACTTTGTAGGGGAATCGCTGTGAACGTCATATAGATCGACTGCGCCCATCTGGTGCAACATCTCGTGAACGGTAACTCCTAAACCACCATGAACTGAGGCCATCGTATAGTGCTCAAACCTGTAATCCCCAATTACTACTGGGTCATAGAATGGTGAGAAGTGGCTCCAGATAGAGGTTGATGCACCACCCTCCTCTTGCGGCTGTCCAGAATGTAAGATCAGGAGGCGATCAATCACGAAATCCCCATTAAGATCCCAATTGGAAAGATCGTGGCCCTGCAATAAACCGATTATGGCCTGCGTTGCCAATTCTCTGGCACCCCCCGAACCACTGCCAGAATCCCTCTCCAACGAAGAGTCAGTGCCCCAGTGAGAGTCATCGTATGGAGATTCCCATATCCCATCAACTATGGTCGGAAATAATTGTGATTTGTTCCCGCTCATTTGAGAAACATATGTCTGGGCAGATAGGTCTCCTTCGAAAATCTTCCCTAATAGTGAATTTGGGAATGCATTCCCTGGGAAGCTGATTCGTAGTACTGGCCATTTCTCTTCATTGGATAGGCCCACCATCTCATAATCATCATTTTCTTGGTTATCGCTAACAGTAGATGCAATACTTTCGTTTACTGTATCTGAGTAAATGCTGACTAGCCCTGAAGAAACGAGTAAAACTACCGCTAAGACAATTCTGAGTGGCCGCTTTATCACTACCAGCCCTTGTTTGCTCACAGCCTTAGCCCAATAGCACAGCCTTTCAAACCAATGCCAAACTGCTAGTAGATAGGGTCAGTATTTGCATGTGGTTCCCACAAGTCCATTTTCACAGGTGCTGTTTGGGATAGCTTCTCGGCGGAGAGTGCAGTTAGAATAGCGATTACTACTTTCAAACCATCATATTCAACAGGGAGTGTCAGAAAGATTACTCCAGTAGAAATTGCCAGCATCCTATTCCTAAACCTAGTCTTTCCAGAATATACCATTCCAAAGATCCGAGACAGTGAGAGGGTTACAGTCGTTACAGACCAAACAACCAGAACCCATGTTAAACCTAAACCAAGGGAGAATACAGACGCAGCATCATATCTGACAAGTACACCCTCGGGTGTCCCGTGGGATATTGAGAGATCATAAAGTGCAGGGAGGCCGAATGCCCAAATGAGTAGAATGGCTAATGGGACTAAAGTAGTAGTAAAAATCAGGACTGCAGTAAGCCAATTCCGCTCTCTGTAATAGAGTCCTGGTTTAGCGAAGTTGTAGGTCATAAATGACAGAAATGGTAGGATTGAAACAATAGATAATAGCATTACTACGCTCCAACGAATTTGGATCCAATCGAACGGCCCGAAAACAGACAAATTCTCATTATTTGGACCTGCAGGCAATGGAGATGACCCTATCCACAGGGAAATTACTTGATTAGATAGGAATGACCAGATAATGCAGATTATTAGAAACAACAATGCAGATTTCCTAGCGATTGAGTGGAGTTCTCGAAAGTCTTCTGAATGCCTCCCATTACTGAGGAAATTGTCTTGAATTGAACTCACATTACATCCTTCACTTTGGGTTCCGAGTTTGCTGCAAGAATTGTTCTGTAGACCCCATATGCAGCCCATGCGCTGATGAAGAATGCTGTTCCAGTTGCGAAATCAGTGAAATCGACACCTTGGAATCTGAGAGGGGTATCTGAATTGGCCCAGCCAACGGCCAAGTAGAAAGAGAACGCTGATCCAACCAATCTACGGAAAGCCTGTGGATATGCCAACTCACTAGCTAGGAAATCAGGTCCGTCGTCGTATTTCCTCTCCAGTATCTCCCTTTGAACAACGGCACCGATGATTAGTGCAGTTAGGCTTGTCCAATAGAAAAGATTGCCCTGTGAGAAAACTCTGTGTGACAATGCATCCTGGCGTTCTTGCTCCAATTGCTCTTCTGAGACCTCGATTAGGAAAAGCGAATCGTAAGTTCCAACTGATATTGTTCGAGTCTCTAGAGTAGCCCCACTCTCATCGGTGGTGATGGTGCCCGGAGAGTTGATTGAAAATGAGAGGATATTCCAGTAATCCATGTCGTCAGGGATACCCCCGCCATCGACTGAGTTTCCAGCAATCCAGAATTGGACAGCGCCGACGTCTTCACTCGGGGAGTTCCATGTTATTTGCCAAATCCCATCCATGCTCGGGTCAGAATGCGAGGCATCGCCGGTACGACCCTCAGCATAGCGTATTTCCTGCTCTTCCGGCCACGTGAAATTACCGATAGAGTCCGACGAAATCAAAAAACCTGCATATGTGTTTCCGTCCTCCCCAGAAAGCGTTAGCGAGTCGGCCACACGAATTGTCAATTCATACTGTTCCGATGTCTCGTACATTAGTGGCACCCCCGTCACCATTACAACAGCACGATCGGATGGCGCTCCATTGTTGTGACAAGAGCAACCATACTTCACAGTCAACTCGTCGTTGGAATTGTAAGCACCCGGACCCTTGCTCATGCCTAGTGCTGGTAGTGATAAAGCGGCGACTATAACTAGGCAAGCCAAGACTCTTCTGGCACTCATTCCCACATTATCACCGTGCCTTTCTCGGAGTCGATGTCAAATAACGGTTGGGGGTACTTATCCTCAGAACTCCTTGATAGCCGCATTTAACTCATTCATCATCTTCTTCCCATCGCCGAATAACATCATCGTCTTGTCTTCGAAAAACAGATCGTTGTCGACACCGGCGTATCCAACAGAGAGGCTCCTCTTAATTATCACAACTACCCTTGCCTTGTCAGCATCGATAATCGGCATCCCACCGAGTGGCCCCTCACCTGTCCTAGCTACTGGGTTTACAGTGTCATTTGCACCAATGACTAGTGCTACATCGGTTTCCGGGAGCTCTGAGTTGATTTCATCCATCTCAATAAGCTGCTCATAGGGTACGCTTGCTTCGGCAAGAAGGACATTCATGTGTCCGGGCATTCTTCCAGCAACTGGGTGTATCCCATACAGTACTTCTACACCTTGGGCTTCCAATTGGTCGGCGAATTCCTTTACGGCATGCTGAGCCTGGCTTACAGCCATCCCATAACCAGGAATGATTACGCATTTGCTGATCCCATCACAGACCATTGCAACCTCTTCTGGATCGCTCCCGACCTTTGTACGAGTTACTGATTCCCTGCCCCCCCCTCCAAAGGATTTGAAGAGGACTGCTGCAAGAGTTCTATTCATGGCCTTGCACATAATGAATGTGAGGATCAGTCCGGCTGCACCGACCATAGAGCCCGCAATAATTAGTACATTGTTCCCTATGACGAAACCTGTGAATGCTGCTGCTATTCCGGACATGGAATTAAGCAAACTGACTACAACGGGCATGTCAGCACCACCGATTGGTACCACGAAGAGTATTCCAAGCAAACAAGAGAGTAATACTAGCGAATATACGTAGTCATAGTTATGCGGGTCTTGAACTGTAAGCCCTATGAGTGAAAAGCAGGCCAGAAGTATCGCACCCTTAACAAAATTCAGCCATGGTGGCCCCCATGTTGGGAAATTAACCCACTTCCTTCTGCCTCGTTCGTCCTTCTTAGTGAATGGAATGTAGAAACCGCCCCTCAACTTACCCATTGCCATGAGGCTGCCGGCCAGAGTCACCCATCCCACTATTCCAGAAAGGCCAATTGCAACCCAAGTCGCGTACAATTCAATTCTTTCATCAGGGATGTTAGATTCCTGGAGCCTATTGAGAACCTCGGACAAAGCAACCAGTGCTGATGCGCCCCCTCCGAAACCATTGAACAAAGCAACTAATTCAGGCATCTCTGTCATACCAACTCGAGTGGCCATGAAGTATCCAATCGTAGAGCCAATCACTAATCCCCCGATAATCAACTCGTATCCGATTACTTCCTCAGTATACATCTTCACAAGCGTTACTAGTACAGCTAGAAGCATGCCATAAGCCCCTAGCATGTTGCCCTGTGGAGCAGTTCTAGGGCTGGATAGTCTCTTAATTCCTAGAATGAACAATGCTGCTGAAACCAGGTATCCAATGTCCCACACAACTGAGGCCACCATTAGTCCCCACCTCTTCGCTTCTTACCTGCAATCATCTCCAGCATCTTGTTGGTGACCATGAATCCGCCAACAACATTGATTGTTGCCATTACCAATGCGATGAAGGCTAGCCATGATGCTGTGCCGGGATCCCCATTGTTGAACTCAGCATTAGAAAGAATCAGGGCGCCGACAATAGTAATTCCTGAAATTGCATTCGCTCCGGACATTAGAGGTGTGTGCAGGGTTGGGGGGACCTTGCTTATCAATTCAAAACCAAGGAAAATAGCCAATACGAAAACCGTGATGCTAGCAACTAGTGTGGTTATGAACATTGGGCAACTACCTCCGAGAGTCTCGTCTGCTTAGAATGGATCTCACCATCATGGCATAAGAGAACGCCCCCCATTCCG
>Ga0208764_10000997_pt1 | contig 18420 bp, 27 predicted proteins | sample ETNtaG_18_FD_185762 | JGI IMG/M metagenome (GOLD analysis project Ga0208764, IMG submission 185762) | Marine microbial and viral communities from oxygen minimum zone, Eastern Pacific Ocean - ETNP201302SV91 (SPAdes) (version 2) | ecosystem: Environmental > Aquatic > Marine > Oceanic ... | reverse complement strand
CATCATTGCCATCAATTACTCCATCAATCAAAGTTGAAGAGATATCAGTAAATTCGATTTAAAGTTTCAAATTTAGGCACAGATTACTTCAAAAATGTTGTTATCAGGTACAAACCATAGCCTGCAGCTAAAATTACACCCACAGTTCTGTTAATTATTTGGGTTTTCAAACCAATTAACAATGAAAGACTAAAGATAATCATTATCGCGTAATCGACATAAACATCAGCAGTAATTAAAACACCTCCAAGAGATGCACCAACACCCATTATCATTAAAATATTGTAAATATTACTTCCAATGATATTTCCAATTCCAATATCACTATGTCCTTTACGAATTGCAATTATAGAAGTAATTAATTCTGGGAGAGACGTTCCAATTGCAATTACAGTAAGACCGATGATTTTTTCAGATAAACCAAATTCAGTTGCAATAACTACAGCATTATCAACAGTAAGTATAGCTCCAATGTATAAAAGAATAATACCAATTCCAATTAATCCAATAGATTTTAGATAAACATTATTTTGACCAGGATTAGTATCATCTTTACTTTTTTCTCTTTGTTTTAATGCACTTCTAAATGTATAAACTACAAAAATACCCAACCCAATAAGAAGTAAAATACCATCATATTGAGAAATCTCACCATCAATAGATAACAAAACAAGTAATGCAGAAACACCCAACATTATGGGGATTTCTTTTCGTAATACAGATTTGTGAACTGCAAGTGGCACAAGAATTGCAGCAACCCCTATAACCATTCCAACATTAGCAATATTACTTCCAACAATATTTCCCAAAATTATTGCACCATGATCTCCAGCAGCTGCAAGACTTGCAGCAAGTTCAGGGGTAGATGTACCATATGCAACAATGGTCATACCAATTACAAAATTACTAATACGAAATTTTTTAGCAATAGTAACACCACCGCTAACTAACCAATTTCCACCAAAACATAACATTACCAATCCAATTAACAATAATACTGCGCTTAGTACTACTTCCATAATCAAATTTTAGATAATGATTGTTTAAAGGAGATGATTCACTATAATTTTACAAGTTTACCAATTCAAGTTAAGTTCAGCAAAATCATAAATATGAAAAATATAGGCTCAATAATTCGATCTAAGATACAAAATTAGGTGTAAAAAAACCACTCAGAAGGATCAATAATAAACAAGTCAAAACCTAATAAGGTAACGTACCGTACTATACGGTATGATGAAAGCAAGACTAACATATGTACCACTAGAAGTTGCAGATCAATTTGAAGACTTTATCATAAAAAGAGAAGAGCAAATTCTAGATGCAGTAAAAGCAAGAACCAGAGATTTCAGCACGTTATCTTTGTTAAAGTTGTTATACCAACTTAAAGGAAATCCAATGACATTTTCACATCTATATTCAAAATCAAAAATTAGAATGAAAAGATCATTTTTGAATTATTTGCATCTATGTGTAGATTATAATTTCATTGAAAAAGAAACAGTAGGACCAAATGTAATCTACACAATTACAGACAAAGGAAGAGTAATGCTAAATTTATTCATGCAAAAAAGTAATTAGATAGAGTATATCGAGGCAAACTGTGGAAAAAGAATTTCCAGAAGCAGAAGTATTTCCAATTAAAAAAATGGAATTAAAAAATCCAATAATTTTTGCAGGATTTGTTGGAGCAGGACTTGTAGGTCCTCTTTCAATTAATCACATGATTGTAGAATTAAAAATGACAGAAATTGCAGTTATGAGATCAAAATATCTTCCACCATCAACTGTTTTTATGAGAGGAAGATTACGCCATCCTTTTAGATTTTATGCAAATCCAAAAGGAACAATTTGTGCAATAATTTGTGAAATAACATTACGGATGGAAGGACTGTATACATTAGTATCATCAATTTTAGATTGGGCAGAAAATAATGGATCTAAAGAAATTGTGATTTTAGATGGAGTTGCAAGTACAGAACATGATGATAAAGCATACTGTGCTGCAGAAGAAGATTTGGTTAGAACAATGGCAGATAAAGACATCAGTTTAATTCCTCAGGGGTTCATCACAGGAATTCCAGGTGGAATACTAAATGAATGTCTAGTAAGAAAAATTCAAGGATTGACATTATTAGCAAAAGCAAACAAAACAGAGCCTGATGCAGGGGCTGCTGCAACCCTAATTGAAGCATTAAACAGATTTTATGAAATGAAAATTAACACATCGGAACTCCAAAAGGAAAAAGACAGAATACATTCAGAATTCAGCGAATTGTCTCAAAAATATGTAGAGCACAGAGAAGAAACATCTGGAATGTATATGTGATCGAAATAACAAGCAAATTCTTTTATTCACAATAAATGTGCAACAAACTATGGCTTTAACATACAAAAAAGCAGGAGTAGATATTTCAAAAATTAAACAAAGCCAAAAAGCAATTGGAAAATTAATTGCATCAACACACAAACTTCAGAAAAAAGCAAAGATGACACATGGGTTTGGACATTATGCAGGGATAGTTGAAATTCCAGGTGGAAAACTATTAGCTACACATACAGATGGAGTCGGAACTAAAGTAGTAATTGCAAATATGATGAAAAAATACAACACAATAGGAATTGATTGTGTTGCAATGAATGTAAATGACATAATCTGCATTGGTGCAACACCAATATCATTTGTAGATTATATTGCTTCAAACAAAAATGATGTAGGCATATTTAAAAAAATTGTAGAAGGATTAGTAAAAGGTGCAAAAAAATCTACAATGCCAATTGTTGGTGGAGAAACTGCAATCATGCCAGATGTTATCGAAGGAAAAGGATTTGCATTTGATTTAGCAGGAATGGTTGTAGGATTATTAGATAAAAAAGACATGGTTTTAGGAAATAAAATTAAAGCAGGTGATGCAATTATTGGAGTAAATAGTTCAGGAATTCATTCAAACGGATATTCACTTGCAAGAAAAGCTTTGCTAACAAAATATTCAGTTAAAGACAAAGTTAAAGGAGTTGGAACCATAGGCGATGCATTACTAACACCTACAGAAATCTATACAAATCCAGTTCTCGAAGTTAATCAAAAATGCAAGATAAATGGATTAGCACACATTACAGGAGGTTCATTTACCAAACTATTACGCCTCAAAAACATAGGTTATGAAATAGACTCACTTCCAAAAATACCTCCAATTATGGGATTAATACAAGATCAAGGGGTGAAGGCAGAAGAAATGTACAAAACTTTCAACATGGGAGTAGGATTCTGCATAATGGCACCAAAAGATCAAGTTAGCAAAATTAAATCAATATTTAAAAAACATAAGATCAAAAGCCAGCAAATAGGACAAGTAATTTCTAAAAAAGGAGTATCAGTAAACTCAATAAAAATTACTTAATTTAACAATAAAAAAATAATTTTTAACTCAACATCACCTTATATGACAGATTTCTTTGATTTTACTAGATAGCAATGAGTGATGCCCATTTTATTGAAACAATAATTGGTGTAGGAATACTACTTTTTGCAGCAAAACTAATGGCAGAACTTTTCCTTAGATTAAAACTTCCAATTGTGTTAGGGGAATTATTAGCAGGAATGATTGTTGGCCCATTTGCATTAGGAGGGTTTTTTGTAATTGATGGAAAACAATTACTTCAGATAAATGATGAAATTAGAATACTAGGAGAAATGGGTGCAATTGTAATTTTATTTATGGCAGGATTAGAAATGACTCCAAAAGAATTTCTCAAAGGAGGAAAAGCGTCGTTTACAGTAGGAACATTAGGAGTAGTAGTTCCATTTTTTGCAGGGTTAGCAGTTTTCCAAATGTTTGGATTTGATGCACTACAATCAATGTTAATTGCAACAGCGCTTACAGCAACAAGTATTGCAATTTCAATTCAAGTATTAAGTGAATTTGGAAAAATTAAAACTCCAGAAGCTAGATTGATCATAGGTGCCGCCGTAGTTGATGATATCTTAGCAATTGCCGTATTATCAGTAGTATCGTCAATCGCAGGATCAGATGGTGGAGTAGATAACATAGACATTACAGAAGTTACAATCACAATTTTGAAAGTATTAGGATTCTTTGTAATAATGTTAGTAGTTGCAGTTGTAGTAATACCAAAAATAATTACACCAAGATTATGGAAAGCAAAAGGCAGTGTAGAAGGAATTGCAACAGCGTCTTTCTTTGGCGCAGCAGCACTTGCAGGCTCTATTGGACTATCGCCGATAGTAGGGGCGTTTGCTGTAGGAATGGCATTGTCAACCACAAAAGTATTTGAGAAAATTGAAAACTATATTGGAAAAATAGGATTGATTTTTGCACCATTATTCTTTGCAATCATCGGAGCACAAGTAGACTTGAGAGCAGTTAATTTTGAGATTTTGATGATAAGTGCTGTGGTTATTATAATTGCAGTTGTAACAAAATTGCTCGGTTGTGGATTACCTGCAATGTTCTTTTTGAAAAGTAAGGCACAAGGGATGAGAGTAGGAATTGGAATGATTTCAAGAGGAGAAGTAGGATTAATTGTTGCAGGTGTAGGAGTTACAGCAGGTATTCTTACGTCAGAAGTATATTCTACAATAGTAATAATGGTAGCAGTAACAACAATCATCACACCAATTTGGTTGAAAATGGAGTACAGGAAAGAGCAGAAAAACGACAATAATGAATCAAATAAAACAGTAGAGCAAAAATCAGAATAAATTTTAACAGAGATATTTTATTAATAATTATGAATAAGTTGAATCCAGCACTATCTAAAGCATGTACTGAGATTACAAAAAATCTTTTAACAATTAATCAGCCAACTAAAAAACAAGTTAAGGAAGAAATTATTAAAATTTGTACAAAGTATGCATTAGAGAGAATTCCAAAAAATTATGAAATACTATCAATGGCAAGTAATTCAGACTTTGATAAATTAAAAAAAGTGTTGATAAGAAAACCAGCTAAAACAGCATCAGGCGTATCAGTGATAGCATTAATGCCAAAACCATATGCCTGTCCACATGGAAGATGTACATATTGTCCAGGAGGAATTGAATTTAATTCTCCAAATAGCTACACAGGAAAGGAACCATCATCATTAAATGCAATTCAAAATGAATTTGATCCAAAATTACAGATTACATCAAAGATAGAAAAATTAATTGCATTTGGACATGATCCATCCAAGATGGAAATTGTAATTGTAGGTGGAACTTTTCTATTTATGCCAAAAGAATATCAAAAAGATTTCATTAAATCATGTTATGATGCACAAAATGGAATAGATTCAGAAAATTTAGAGGAAGCTAAATCAAATAATGAACATGCGGAAATAAGAAATGTAGGATTTACAATTGAAACAAAGCCAGATTATTGTAAAAAAGAACATGTAGATTTAATGTTGAGTTACGGAATTACGAGAGTCGAAATAGGAGTTCAATCATTACAAGAAAAAGTTTACAAAATTATCAATAGAGGACATGATTATAATGATGTAATAGAATCATTTCAAATTTCAAAAGATGCAGGATACAAAATTGTTGCACATATGATGCCAGGGTTACCTACAATGACACCAGAGGGGGATATTGCAGATTTTAAGAAATTATTTTCAGATTCACAATTACGCCCAGATATGTTAAAAATTTATCCCTCATTAGTAATTGAAAACACACCATTGTATGAAGAATACAAGCAAGGGAAATACACACCATATTCAGATGATGATATGATCAAAGTTTTAACAGAAGCAAAAAAGAAAGTTCCAAAATGGGTTAGAATCATGAGAGTGCAAAGGGAAATTTCACCAAAAGAAATCATAGCAGGACCAAAATCAGGAAACTTGAGACAAATTGTACATCAAAATCTTGCAAAACAAGGATTATCATGTAAATGTATTAGATGTAGAGAAGCAGGATTAACAAATAGAAAAACAGACAATGTAGACATAAAATTAAACAGAATAGATTATGACTCCTCAGGAGGAAAAGAGGTTTTCTTATCATATGAAGACAAAAATGAATCAATTTACGGATTTTTGAGATTAAGAAAACCAAGTACTGAAGCACATAGAGATGAAATTGATGATGACACATGCATAGTTAGAGAAATTCACGTATATGGAAAATCGTTAAAATTAGGAGAGAAGGAAACAGATGAAATTCAACATTCAGGGCTAGGAAAAAATTTGATGAAAGAAGCTGAAGAAATATCTAAAGAGGAATTTGATGCAAAAAAAATACTAGTAATTAGTGCAGTTGGAACAAGAGAATATTATCAAAAATTAGGGTATTCGTTATATGGGCCATACATGTCAAAAATATTGAATTAGTGAAAAGAAATGTCAGAAGAAAAAATAATTGGTAAAGGAACATGGATAGATAAATTAGCTGCAGAATTAATTGAACGTGAAAAAAAACTTGGAAGAAATTTAGATCTGATAAGAGTAGAGAGCGGTTTAGGAGCTTCAGGAATTCCGCACATTGGAAGTTTAGGAGATGCAGTTAGAGCATACGGAGTAAAATTAGCATTAGAAAATCAAGGGTACAAATCAGAATTAATTGCATACTCAGATGATTTAGACGGATTAAGAAAAATTCCAGAAGGAATGAAAGAATTTGGTTTAGAAGAACATATTGGTAAACCAGTATCACTGATCCCCGATCCATATGGTTGTCACGATTCATACGGCATGCATATGAGCAGTATTCTTTTAGACGGATTAGATAAAGTTGGAATAAAATATGAATTCAGAAGAGCTATAGACACATACAAACAAGGATTACTAAAAGATCACATTCACACAATATTACAAAACAGTACAAAAATTGGAGATGCTATTTCAGAATTAGTAGGACAAGAAAAATATCAAAAATACTTGCCATATTTTCCAGTTTGTGCAGAATGTAATCGACTCTATACTGCAGAAGCTACAGAATACATAATTGATGAAAAGAAAGTAAAATACAATTGTCATGATACAGAAATTGGATCTAAGATGATCAAAGGTTGTGGTCACGAAGGAGAAGCAGACATCACAAAAGATTTAGGAAAGTTAGCCTGGAAAGTGGAATTTGCAGCACGCTGGTCAGCTTTTGATATCAGATTTGAAGCATATGGAAAGGACATCATGGATTCAGTAAAAGTCAATGACTGGGTAGCAGATGAAATTTTAGAAGTACCACATCCTCATCATGTAAAATATGAAATGTTTTTAGATAAAGGAGGAAAGAAAATTTCAAAATCGCTAGGAAATGTAATTACAGCACAAAAATGGTTAGAATTTGGAAATTCAAAATCAATTCTATTATTACTATACAAAAGAATTACAGGAGCTAGAGAATTAGGATTTGATGACATTCCAGGATTAATGAACGAGTATAATGAACTTGAAGATACTTACTTTGGAAGAATAAAAGTAGATAATCAAGCAAAACTGACAAAACTAAAAGGACTATACGAATATGTGAATTTACTTAACCCTCCAAAGCAATCAAGTATCCATGTGAATTATAGACTATTAATAGAATTAACAAAAATTTTCAAAGAAAATAGAAATGAAAGAGTGATGAAAAAATTAGTAGATTACGGAGTAATAAAAGAAGAGGGGAATAGAGAAATTGAGAAATTAATTGAGATTGCAGGAAATTATTCAGATGAATTTGATGAACAAGAAAAAATAGAAGTAGAATTAAACGACATATCTAAAAAAGCATTATCAGTTCTTGTCACAGCATTACAAGAAGAAGAAGAACCAGAAGATATTCAAAATACAATATATCAGATTGCAAAAGCAAACGAAGTACAACCCAAAGATTTCTTTAAAATATTATATCAAATAATTCTAGGAACTTCCAGAGGACCCAAAATAGGACCATTCATTACAGATATTGGTAGAAAGCAAGTTGCTAAAACACTATCAGAGTATCTTTAATCATGGTTCACGGAGAACATAACAAAAGTAGAAACAGTGGAGGATTTGCATTAATAATTTTAGGTGCATTAATGCTAATAATAGGACCACAAGAAGCGATTGTTCCAAAAAGTTTGAGCGTCATAGTATGGATTGGAGGTATATCTATTGGAGGAATTGGATTTTATCTAAAATTTATCAAAAACAGGGTAAAACGTCAATAAAGAAAGGTTCATCTTTTGGAAAAGAAGAGATAAGACCATGGGATTTTTTAGTAGAAAGAAAGCAGAAGTAGAAGAAAATAATGAATCCATACTAAAAGAAGTAGAAAAAGAAGTAGAAAAAGTAGAGAGAGATCAAAATGAATTTAGAACAAAACAAGACGAGATTACAAATATTACAGAGAAAATTAAAACAGTCAAAGAAGAATACGATACAACAGTTAGTAATTTAATGTTAATAAAAAAAGAGTTTAACCAAAAAAAGATGGAATTAGATGTAGTACAAAGAGAATATAGAGAGATAAGAGAGAAAATTAAAAATTCTCAACAATTTAAAGATACAAAATCAATTAATGAATTCAATAAAACTGAAAAAGAATTCAAAAAAATAAAAGAAGAATTGAATAAAATGACAAAAGAACATGGTGAAATTAAAGAACAAATTGTAAAAGGACAATCATCATTACAGAGAATAAGAAAACAACAAGTAGAAGTAGGAAAAGAATTAGATGAAACAAATTCTAGATTAAACAACGCAAAAGAAAAATTAAATAAAAAAGATCAATTACAAGATACAAGAGTCTTAACTCCAAAAGGAAAAAAAGATACCAAAGAAGAAAATTCTAGTAAAAAAACTAATGCAGGTGTAATTGAGGCTGCAAGTATAGTTGTAGGATCATTAAAATCAAAATTAACTACAACACAAAAAGAATTAGAGGAAATACAAGTACTTTTAGAAGAAGAAAAAGAAGCACATAAAAAAACACGAGAAGAATTAATGAAAATTAAATCAACAAATTAAAAATCATTAAAATATTTTTTCCATTTTAATTTTATTTCTTCTTCAGTTTTACCCAAATCATAAAGTGGAGAAGTAACTTCAGAAATAGATAAAATAGATACTAGTACAATGGAATTAATTGGACTTTGAATTCCATTAGTTCGATAATGATTAAGGATTTCAACATACAAAGGAGTATCTTTAATTATTTTAGCAGTTCCTGTAAACAAATATCCTTTACGAGATAAAGGATCAATTACATTAATTTCTACAAAAGGGTTATTTTGTAAATTCATCATGGTGTCAGGAGAACGAATATCTGCAAATGCAAGAAGGTCATCAGACCATGGAATTATAGTTCCTTTTGGAGATATGTTTGGTTTCCCATCTGAAGAAACTGTAGCAACAAATCCTAGTTTTTGGGAATTCAAAAAGATCTTAATTTCAGAAGTAATAACAGACAACATTATTTACAATTCATTTTTTATTCTCATCTATTTTATTAATCAATATTCTTCCTCAGTAATTCTTTGTTTTTCAATTAATTTATTCATAATTTTTCAAACTCCAAATGATTGAAATTTATTTTTACATTTGAGACATGTTAATCCATTTGTTCTAGTTCCACATTTTTTGCAAGTTATGTCCATTCCCACTATATCACGAGATGGTGTTTTAGTTGCCTTTATTATCAAAATTGCCACTATTAGAATACCTATTGCAATCCCAATTAGTACCAGAACCATTGCATTACACAAGTGTAAACAAGCATAAAGAGATTTACAAAATATTAGAGAGTATTTTGATTTAGTTGTATGAATAATTTAGCTGTAAATGGAATAGTAGGTTTTCTTCTATTAGGCATTGCTGTATTGATTGTTTATTTCGCATACCCATCGTTTGATTATCTTCTACCTGTTGGCAGTATCTTGATAATAATTGGCCTTGTTACAATATTACAGATGAAAATGCAAGGTAGATTTTAGATTTCTATTAAGACTAAAGATTTTTTGAACTGGTTTAATTTATCCTATTTCGAATGAACTAACGCATGAATTCAGCCATTTCAATGGAGAAAAAGAAAAAACCAATACCCCCTCCAATCATTGCAATCCATGCAACAACTTGCTGCTTTTTAGTCATATTCAAAAAATATTAAACTCACTATTGAATCTAATTGATGATTTCAGACAGTTATAATTAGAATGACAGTGAAGTAATAACGTTGGCAAGTATCAAAGATATTGGAAAATTATTTGTATTTGTGATAGGAGGATTAGTGGCCATAATAGTAGGCTCATTTATGATTAGAGGAACCATGCATATGTGGGACAATAAAGATGATGAAAAAAAAGATATAGGAAATAATGATTAAAAAACAACAATTATCAAATAAAAATAGAATTGCTTCAAGACTCTACAATTAGAAAATCATTAGATAATTACATCAAAAGAAGAATTAAAGAAATACCTACAGAAATTGAACAAACTTTTCCAAACATCAAAAAAATTTGGAAGTGCAGTGATGAATTAGATTTTCTTTATGGATACTATGTTGGAAAAATTGAAGAAGGATCATTACACTATCTACTCAAAGCAACACGTGCATCAGCAGGAGGATATGTAGATACTTTTGAAATTAGAGGTATTATTGAAGAAAACAAAATAGAATTACAGGACACAATCAAAAGTGTACTAAATTAGTGAACTAGAAATACTAGATAAATTAAAGGAAGTTTATGGTGGGACCACAAGATGGAGGTTTTGGATTTGATCAATCTAAAAAATACACCGAAGTAGAAAATATTGAAGAAGTATGCGTTCAATGTCAAGCAGGTCAACATAAAAAATGTCTAAAAAAATCAAAAGAGCAAGAAGTATGTGAATGCGAACATTGTATGATTTATGGTTAGAGATAGAAAAAAATTATAGTAAATGAGGAACAAAGTTCTCATCAATCCAAACACCAATTACATCAGCATCCAAATTCCAAGAATTTACAAGGTCTACACTTTTTTTGATATGAATAAAATGCTCATCCTCAGAAACAGGATTTCCAGCACAACCAAAGTGTCCAGAAATAACAATATGAGATGATTTATGATTAGAAATAGAAATGATCACACTTTTTCTAATAGATTCAACATCACCATCAAAAATTACTTTATCAATACCAGGTGCAGTAATAGTGTCAACAAAATCTACAGAGTATTTTTCTTTAATCCAATTAATCATAGGAAGTTGAACTCTACCATCTATACAAGATAAAGAAGTTGCAAAGGATTTTTCATTCATAATAAATTCAATTTTTACTACAATAACTGGAAATATTAAATTTTAGAAAGAGATTCAACGAAGTGATTTAAAAGATAAAATACGAAAATGCATTAAATAGGAGTAAAAAATGAGTCAATTATGCTATTTGGAGTATTTGCAACACATAGTCCAGAATCATGTCCAATGAATAATGAAACAAGTAAAGAGACATTTCTAAAACTTAAAGACCGATTGAATGTAGAGATGAAAAAATACAACATAAACAAAATTGTTGAATTTTACATGTCAGTTTTAGAACATCAATGGATTATCATTATTGATGCAATACATGCACATGACATAGAAAAACTCTGTATAGATACAGGAATAGCATCAACAAGTATAGTCAAAATAGTTCCCTTAAATCGATATGACGACATTACAAAAAAAATTCAAGTTAAAAAAAAGGCAAATTAATTATCTAGATCAGGTTGAAGAAGAATCTCATTAGCATTACTTAACAATTCTAAAATTCCCCTATTGAAATTAATTTCATTTTGATATATTCCAATATAGGAAGTAAGCATATCTTTGGAGGTGGGAAAAGATTCATGTTTTGGAAGTTCTTTTTTAAAATCGTCAATTGAATGTTCAAGCCAGGTATTTCTCTTTTCCAATCTACTTTTAGAGTCTGAAATCAATTTCTCAGCAGATGAGTCTAATTTTGTCACTAATTTCTAATTACTCTCTCAAATTTATCTATGATCTTTGAAGATGTAGTTGATTTTTGATCCATATTAATAATCATAATTCTGAATATCTAAAACAATCAATGGTATGATCATTTACCATACCCACTGCTTGCATTAAGGCATAACAAATTGTAGGTCCAACAAAATTAAACCCACGTTTTTTAAGATCCTGACTTAGTTTTTTTGAAATTATAGTGTATGAAGGTAAATCAGAATATTTTTTGAATTTATTTTTAACGGGTTTGTGATTCACAAATTTCCACAAATATTCATCAAAAGATCCAAATTCTTTTTGAATTTTAATAAACTGCCTTGCATTATTAATTGCAGAATTAATTTTAAGTTTATTTCGAATAATGGCTTTATTTTGTATTAATTTTTTAACATGATTTGGAGTATATTTAGAAACTTTAACTGCATCAAAATTAGAAAATGCAAGCCGATATCCATCTCGGCGATTAAGAATTGTACTCCAAGATAAACCAGCTTGGGCACCTTCCAAAATTAAAAATTCAAATAATTTTTTATCACTATGTTGCGGTATTCCCCATTCTTTATCATGATAAGTAATATTAGGTTCAATTTTTGCCCACTCACATCGTTTTTTCATGATTAGACACTGGATTTATTGAAATCAATTTATCAATTTCCTTCCTAACTATCATTTAGATAAAAATATCTATCCAAAAGTTAAATCAGGGTTTTTACAGAAAGTACATTTTTCCATCAGACCAAATTCATTCATGAATTTTCCTTTTCCATCACATTGTAAACAATCCAAGATGATCTAGATTGTAGAAGACAGCAATAAGTTTTCTGTAAAAAAATTAATTCATATCAAATAGGCGTGAATATATAACAAAAAGCAGGTTTAAACAACAAATTATTTTCCCAATATAATGATTTTTCACAACTTTCGAGTAGTAATTAAGACAGAAGATTAATTATAAAATATTAGATAAATTATGAAATTAAATAAGCAGTTATTACAAATTAATAGAAATTTTATAATTTGTTTTATTGCATCAGCGTCATTATCTGCAGTAGCAGCTCAACTATTAGCAGATTATGAAAATTACCAAACTACAACCATAACAATCATTATTGGATATATAATTTATTTTGGATTATTTTCAAGTTTGTTTTACATAGACAATAGAAAAAGATACAAAACTATGGAATCAGGATTAATTAAAAAAGAATTACTAAAATTAATATCATCATTTGGAATTGGGGAGATAATATATCTAGGAATCAGATGGCCAAGTTTGTATTATTTATTAGAAATAGGTATTGAACCATATTTAGCATCAATAATTTCAGAAATTATTGCAACAACATGTTACATGATATCAGTAACAGTATTTCTCAGAAAAACAAAAACATTCTAGTTATTTACTAAGCTGAGTAACTAAATCAGTTGAAGTAATTAGCCCAATTATTTTTCCATTATCAGTTACTGCAAGTTTTCTAATTTTTTTACTAGTCATTCTTTCTGCTGCAGCAGAAATTGATTCATCAAAATTAATTGTAATTAACGGGGATGACATTATTTGTTCCACGGGAGTATCAGAGGAAAGATTATGAGCTACAATTTTTGTTGCATAATCTCTATCAGTAATAATACCACTAAGATGATCATTTTTCTTTACAAGAACAGCGCCAATTCCACCTTGCTCCATCATTTTGGCTACTTGAAATACAGTAGTTTCAGTAGTTACAGAAATAATTGCTTTAGTCATAACATCTCCGACTAAAATTAAATTAGAATCAAAATCCTGACGACTCATCACTATATTGAAAGAAGATATTATTTAAGAATAAATAAAATTTCATTGAATTACTAAAATAAGAGAATAAACGGGCACGGTCGGATTTGAACCGACGACCTAGCACTCCGCAAGCGCTTGCTCTATCCAAGCTGAGCCACGTGTCCAAGAATATTTTGAAATTTACACTTAATTTGGATTGCTATTACTTAGAGAGATTTTGCAAAAACATATTGTGTTTCATCAGATTCATGAAATGACCAAGCAGTAGGTAAAGAAATATTTTGAATTAATTGAAGAGTATTATTTTCAATAAAACTACCCCATCCAGCATTATTTTTTGGATCTACAGGATATTTTTTTGATAAAGTTCCAGCAAAAGCCCAACCAGCATTATTCCACAAATTAGAATTAGATTTAATTTTGTTCAATACACCTGTTGCTAATTCCAATCCACCCATTTGAGCAAGACCACCTATGAAAAATAATGGTCTAGACAGATTCAATGAAGAATAATCAAATTGTACTGCATCAAAACAATTTGGATTAAAATTAATATTAGTTGTTAATGATTTTTGAAGATCAATTAACATACTATCAAGTTCAATACTATACGATTCCATACCAATTATCTTAGAACAATATGCAATACGTCCATCGCCAGAACCAATATCAATTATTTCAGAATAACCATTTTTTTTTGCAAATAATGACATAATATATCCAGACATAATCCATGTTGGGGAAAAAGGAGCATGACTTGAATCATGTTGAATACTGTTTAACCAATATTTGTTAATGTCACCTTCATACACCATGCAAGAAACATCTCCAATAATTTTTTCAAAGGAATTATAATAAATTGGATTTTTAGTTGCATATTCATGAAGTAAATTTAATTCAGATTGATCAATTGGAAACAATTCAGAGTTAGAAGTAGGAATTAATTCTTGAATCTGACTGGTTCCATCATAATTAGATACAAATTCTTTTTTTAGATTTACTAGATTTTCAGCAAGTTTTTCAATCATGAGATATACCAGCATCATATTGTTTTACAAATTCTTTAGTACTCATTATTTCACGTAATTTCTCGTATAATTTAGCCTCATTTTCAATAGTTTCTTTAGATTTGTGCTCAGAATTAATGGATTGTAAATTACTAGTAATATCAGATATTGAATTTGTAATATGTTTCATTATTTTTGGATGAATAATGGAATTAAATTTTTCAGAGATAAATTTTTCAGCATATAGAATTTTTTCGTTATTTTGAGCAAGTTGTGGCTTCACAACAGTAATCATTGAAGAGACATTTGTGATTTGATAATAAACTTCAACAATTTGATTTACATGTAATTCATCATTAAAATTCATGGCATTAACAAGATTTTCTAATTTATCATATTCTGAAGTAAATAATTCAAGTAAATCATTTGGCAAAGACATAATGAAAAAAAGTATCTTAAATTTTTAAAAATGTTGGTATTTGAAAAATTATTCTTCTTTTTCTGCTTTGTTGGTATAGATGTAAGTCATTAGAGCACCTGCAATAATACCACCAATAATTGGACCAATCCAATATATCCATTGAACTTCCCATAAACCAGCATCACCTGAAATTAATGCAGGAGAAAATGATCTTGCAGGATTCATTGATGCACCAGTTAACGGTACACCTACTAAGTGTAACAAGAAAACCATACCACCGATTGCTGCACCATAAACACTCTTTGGTGCTTTTTTGTGAACGGCAGTCATAAAGATTACAACTACTAAGAAGAACGTGAAAATTATTTCTAAAACTACAGCAGATATCACACTGCCATTGATTATATCACTTGGTCCACCATGAGCACCCCAGAGAACTTGTTTTCCAATTTCTGGAAATATGACAGCTAATGTTGCAGTTGCAATAACTGCACCAATTATTTGAAATAGAATATATCCAATTCCATCTTTGACTCCAATTTTTTTGGTAATCATCATAGGAATTGTTACTGCAGGATTAATGTGAGCCCCTGAAACGTGACCAAATGCATATACCATTAATGCAATTGCACCACCGTGACCCAAAGATATCATAATAATTGCATCTGTAGATAATGATCCATCACCGAAAACAACAACTGCTAGAATTACAGATAAAGGACCAAAGAATACTAATCCAAATGTTGCAATTGCTTCAGCAAACCATGCTCGAGTATTAACCATCAAGCAATTCCCCCAGATATTTCAATATAAAACATGGGATTGAGATTAGATCATAAAATAAACTAGATAAAAATAGAAAAGCAGGCACAATATTTTAAAGGTGGAAAAACAGCATAGCATTACATGATTGAAGAAGGAGAGTCTGTTCCAAAATTTGTAATGAATGATGCAGATGGAAATAAAGTAAAATCAACAGATTTCAAAGGAAAAAAGCATGTGATTTATTTTTATCCAAAAGATTTCACACCAGGATGTTCAACTCAAGCAGATGAATTTTCAACAGAATACAAAAAATTTCAAAAAGAAGATATCGAAATTATTGGTATCAGCCCAGATGATACAAATTCACATAAAAAATTCTGCACTAAAATGGGAATCAAATATGTCCTATTATCAGATACAGAAAAAGAAGTGTCAAATGCATTTGGTGTTTGGGGTATGAAAAAATTCATGGGAAGAGAATACATGGGAGTAACTAGAAGTTCATTTTTAGTAAATGAGAAAGGTAAAATTTTTAAAATTTATTCCAAGGTAAAACCTGCAGGACATGCAAAACAAGTACTAGAAGATTTTACAAAATAAAAATAAAAGAAAAGGTTAGAAACCTTTTGGTAATGTGCCTCTAGAAGATTTAGCTGGCTCTGGTTCTGCTTTTGCCTCAAATCCTTTTGGTAATGCACCACCTTTCGTGTTAGCAGATACTTTTGCTGCTGCTTCTGCGGCTGCTGCTTCTGTGGCTGCTTTTGCATCATCAATTTTTTGCTGTTCCAATCTTTTCAAATAATCAGATTCATAATCAGACAATTTGTCTTGTTTGGATTTACCATCATCACTTGGAGCAGTTTGTGGTGGAGGTGTTTGTTCAGAAACTTGTGGTTTAGGAGCTTCTTGAGCAGTTGTTTTTAGTGCAACACCTTCTACAGTCATAGCTACACCACTGAAACTTCCAAATCGTTTTTCAGGTGGATGATATGCAAGTCTAGGTCTTGTTGCAAAGTATTGTTCTGATGGTTGTGTATAACCAGTAACTGTTGCTTTTTGATCATTCCAGTTTTTGGTTGGAATTTTACCTACTGGAGCATAACCTCTAACAAAGTATCTGTTAGGTGCTGGTGAATATCCGGTAACTTTTGCTCTGTACTGATGGAAATCAGTCATTGCTGCATTCATGTATGCATTTTCTAATGCATCTTGCATAGTTGTCGGAGCTGTTGATTTTGTTTCAGCTGGTTTTGGAGCTTCTTGAGGTTTTGGTGTAGAACCTTTTGGAAGTGTAGGTTTTGGTTTTGCTGTCTCAGCTGGTTTTACCTCTGCAGGTTTAGTTTCTGCTGGTTTTGGAGCCTTTTTGGGTTTTGGTGTAGCAGCAGGAGGATCTAATTTTTCAGATAATTTTGATAATTTTACCTCTAATGCTGCAATCTTCTTTTCAAGATCTTTTTTTGTGTCAGTTTTTTTCTTTGCTGCCATTCAAATAACTAATAATTTCATTGTTTATTTACATTTTGTTTATTCCTAACAAATAATAAAATTAAATTGAAAAAAACATATTTTTTTTATTAAATTTATAAAAATTTTATGAATTTATTGTCATAGTGGCTTAATCAGGCTCCCAAAATTGCATCACAAACATACAATTGTTACATCTCCACAGTCTCACATGAATTCCATTTTTAACATCTGCAACATATTTCCCATCTTCTAATTTGATCACATGTGGAAGATAGCTTAATTCATTATTTTCAAGCCATTCATTTTCTTGGCAATTAGGACAATGAATTTTTGGACCCATATACAGTATAGTTAAGATAAAAGAAGCATATTACTTTTTTAAAAAACATGTAAAAACAAACATCAATAAAATAAATAATTTCAATAGAGAAATAAATTATAATTTTAATCGTTTAGAATCTAATTCATTTTTAAAAATAATAATTAATTCTTCAACAGTACAATTTTTTAAAGAATCAGGTAAAGAACTAGGATCAAATGATTGTAATTTGTGGATTTTTTTCCCAATCAACATTTTAACAAACCTTGGAATATTTGCATCAAATTTTTCATTAATGTAATCAAGAATTTCATCAATATCATTTTGTTCCATAATAATCAGAGATTCAAATTACATAATAAAGTTAAGAAAATAAAAATAGAAAACTAAAGTTAAAGAAGAATAAAAATAGAAAATAATAGGTATTATTAATTAGAAGCCTTTTGGTAACGAACCTTTTCCTTTAGCTTTCATTTCTGAAGCATAGGATTCTTTTGCCAATTTTTCTGTTTCCTGTGGAGTTAATTTAGGAACTTCTTTTGGTTTTGTTTGTACAGTAAGTCCATCAACAGTCATAGCTACACCACTGAAACTTCCAAATCGTTTCTCTGCTGGATGATATGCAAGTCTAGGTCTTGTTGCAAAGTATTGTTCTGATGGTTGTGTATAACCAGTAACTGTTGCTTTTTGATCATTCCAGTTTTTGGTTGGAATTTTACCTACTGGAGCATAACCTCTA
>Ga0208764_10000994_pt1 | contig 18424 bp, 18 predicted proteins | sample ETNtaG_18_FD_185762 | JGI IMG/M metagenome (GOLD analysis project Ga0208764, IMG submission 185762) | Marine microbial and viral communities from oxygen minimum zone, Eastern Pacific Ocean - ETNP201302SV91 (SPAdes) (version 2) | ecosystem: Environmental > Aquatic > Marine > Oceanic ... | reverse complement strand
AGAGGAATGTATTGGATATAGAGAGATTGATTTCGAGGGCCAGCAGATCTTGTTATCATCGCAGCATGTTCAGCTGGCAGAGTATAAAGGTCGCGGTTCACATCGTACTCAACGATTTCAGCGGTAGTCATTGCTGAAAGCCATTCACGTACGTAACGCTCATCAAGTTTGGCTGTTTCAGCTATCTTTGCTACCGAACTTGGTCCGATGAGTGCCATCGTGTCAAATAGCTCAACTTTGTGTCCGATGCTGATCATCAAAGCAGCTGCAGCACCATTTAAAATACCTCCGACTTTCTTCCCAAATTTTGACATTTTTTGTAAATCTAAGTTTTCTTCACGCATAGTTGTGCTCCTTGTTCAAAATGTATTTGGTGTAACTGATTCATTGGATGGGAGAATTCCAGGAATAATTCGTTGGATAGCGATGATGAGGATTGCCGAAATAAGAACCATCACACCAATTAAGCCCCAAGTCTTTCCATTCAGCCATTCGAGTTCAAAATAGTTTTGTGTGAACGGCAAGGCGATGATGCATGCGTGAAGTCCAGCCATTGAAAAAGCTAAAGCCACCTTCCAAAGTCGTAAAGGCCGAGAAACGACTACGAGAACTATTAAACCGATCATTAGCAAAGCAATTGTTGATGCTGAACGTGCTTCAGTTAGTTCTTGGGTCCCCACAGTGTCCCCAGCCCAATCTCTTGATTTCAGGTACACAACCCATGTTGCAAGTGCGGCAATAGCCCCAGCAGGAAGCGAGAAACGTAGAACTCTTCTCAGAAAACCAGATCTAACTAAATCGGTGTTCGGCGCTAACGCAAGGATGAGACCTGGTAGGCCGATACTAAAAGTTCCAATTAGAGTTAATTGCCTCGGCAGGAAAGGAAATTCAATTCCTTGAATTCCTATCAGAGCCGTTAGAAGAAGTGCATAAGCGGCTTTGGTAACAAACAGGTTAGCGACGCGTTCAATATTGTTAATTACTTTTCGTCCTTGGGCGAGGACTGCTGGGAGAGTAGAAAAACTATTATCTAGAAGTACTAGCTGCGCAACTCCTCGAGACGCTGAACTGCCACTTCCCATAGCTATACCCATATCAGCATCTTTGAGAGCTAAAACGTCGTTCACTCCATCTCCGGTCATAGCTACGACATGTCCGTCATTCTGAAGTGACGCAACCATGGATCTTTTCTGATGGGGGGTGACACGCCCAAATACCGTAGATTCTTTAATAGCTTGAGAAAGTTTTTCCTCATCGTCAAGAGTTCTGGCATCAACACTTTGATCAGCATTTGGTACTCCTGCGCGTGAAGCAACAGTAGACACTGTAGCTGTATTGTCACCTGAGATTACCTTCAGAGAAACGCCTTGATCTGCGAAAAACTTTAGGATCTCAGGTGCATCACTCCGAACCGTATCATCAAGAAGAATAAGTGCTACCGGTTCTGTAGATTCTGCATGCCCCTCAGATATTGGTTGGCTCCCATGGCATAAAGCTAGAACCCTTCGCCCAGTTTCGGCCTGCGTTTGTGCTTGAGATTTCGCGTCAACTTGAGAGGCATCTATCAGAATGTCGGGTGCGCCGATAAAGAATGTTCCATGATGTTCAAATTGAACTGCTGACCATTTCCTTGCGGAATTGAATGGTTCGCTGTCAATAGCATCCCACCCTTCAGGTTTTCCCGTAGCTTCCGCTATGGCTCGCATTGTTGGATTTGGATCAGGGTCATTATGGGCGACTGCGCTAAGACTTTCAAAAGCGTATTCAAATGTATTTGCACCTATAGGAATCAGGTCACCATAACTGATATCACCGGTAGTGATAGTACCTGTCTTGTCGAGGCACAATGTGTCCACGCGGGCAAGAAGTTCAACTGTCGCAAGTTCTTTTGCTAGAGCTTGTTTCCGAGCAATGGCGATTACCCCTGCAACGAAAGACAGGCTGGTGAGCAGTACAAGGCCATCTGGGACCATAGCAACGGCGGCGGCGATAGAACCTTGAAGAGCATCCTGCCACTGGTCCTCTACATCAAGAAGGGAGAATAAAAGCAAAGCTCCTGCAGGAGGAATTAGGAACATCAGTACGCGAAGGATCGAATTGATACCTTTTCTGAGTTCGCTATCTACAAGTGAGAAACGCTTCGCCTCCATTGCAAGAGCATTAGCGTAAGAGTCCCCACCTACCCGTGTCGCTTGGAAAATTCCAGACCCGGCGTTAACAAAGCTTCCTGAAAGAACTTCATCTCCTATAGATTTTGAAATCGGGTCTGATTCTCCAGTGAGTAATGATTCGTCAATTTCAAGTCCAGATGTTCGTATCACTTCACCATCAACGACTATTTGATCTCCCGCTCCAATAAGTAGAAGGTCGTCTTGAACAATTGACTGGGCTTCAATGTCCTTCTCTTCTCCATTCCGGAGAACCCGGACGTTTGGTGAATTAAGCAATTGTAATTTTTGTAGTTCACGTCTTGCGTAAACTTCCTGAGAAACTCCAATAACACTATTCCCGATCACAACACCAACAAATAAACCATCTGCTGGGAAACCGGCGATAAGTATAAGAACGAATAGGACCAACATGATCGCATTGACAGGGTTAAAGACATTTGCATAGATAATCTGCCAGGTAGATCGTGAAGTGGTTTCTGGATCGCGATTAACTCTTCCATCCGTAGACCGTTCACGGACTTGTTCTTCTGTTAACCCATCTAATGCTGTTTGTTCCACATCCACTCCCTAAAAGCTAAGCCTAAAGGACAAAATCTGTTTCTAGTATTTTTGCCTTAATCCGTAAGCATGCCAAGTTGAAATTTCCAGACAGTATCAGTCATAACAAGCCGGTGTCGTTGCAATTTGGGTAATTCCGATTCACTGGAATATTCGCTATCTCCTTCCCAGACGGCTGCCAAACCTTCAGAGGTCGGAACGATTTTTGTAGCGTAAGCTCTAGGCCCCCGAGATGTTACGGATTCAATCGCATCATCTACTTCTAGAAATTGACTCAAATCAAATAGAGTCACCCATGTTGGAGGAAGAATTCCTATCCTTTTAGCATGGGCCTCTGTCAGTGCTTCATTAGGGGTGAACCATGCATGATCAGTTATCTCCCCGTTGTCAATTGTGACCTTCCCCTCAGGTGTTTCGGTTAGGAAGAACCATGTTGAAAACCGTTTCGGGGCTTCCACAGGAGGTAACCAATGGCTGTAATAAGTTAGATTTTCGGGATCTAGCAGTAAGCCTGACTCTTCTTCGCATTCCCTTACAGCTGCAGTGACGGCAGTTGCGTAATCGCTGTCGTTCCCTTCAGAGTCAGCTTCATCGACTTTTCCTCCAGGGAAAACCCACATGCCTTCAGCGAAAGATAATTTAGAGTTTCTACGCATCATCAGAATTTCAATGCCAGTTCCAGTATTTCGAATAGGAATAACCGTAGAAGCAGGGATTAGCGGCTTATCTACAGTCGTATGTTCTTTCAGCCAATTGTCAAAGGGCATGTCTATCCAACCACATAAGAAATTACTCTACCTCTATTCTCTAATAGCGCTACTAAGGTCTATCGTAATTATTGATGCCAACTGTCAAATTTTTTAGTAGAAGTCGGAATAGGTCTGTACTTTTGGCCCTTCCTCTTTTCTTTGTTGCTTGTGGAAACGCTGACCTTCCTGAATTGGTTTCTATGCCAACGGCAATGGAAAAACCTGAAATCATAGAAGAAGAGACTGAGGGATTTGTATCCAATAGTGATGCAGCGGAAAATCCCACTGCGGAAATAATTGAAGCAGTCGAAAATATTACAGAAATCAATCGTGGCATCTCGGATGAGCAAGTTTCCATCGTGGTCTTGAAAAGCGGGAATGTTTTTAAAGACGTTGAAATTGGAGTACAAGCTCTTCTGGAAAGAGTCAATAATGACGGTGGGGTAGCATCAAGAAAGATCGAAATCCTTGAAGTCATAGATGATAATGGAGAAGAAGAACTTACATTATCCGCAGTGCAAAGAATCGCTGAAGAGGATGTTTTCGCAGTAATTCTTGCTTCCGTCGGAGCGAGCTCTGAAGTCACAGATTTTCTAGCTGAGAAGCAGATCCCGTTTTTCGGATGGGGTTTTGTTGAAGGATTTTGTGAGCCGAACAAGTGGGGATTTGGTTTTAATGGTTGCGTGAATGCTGTTGCTTCAGGGCTGACATCAGGGATGCTAGATACAAGTTCATTACGGCTAACTCAAATTTTCTATGGTCAAACACCGGAAATTATTTTAGTAACAACAAATGATGCTGCGGGGGCAGCCTTTGTTACGCATACACAGAGCGTGTGGGGTACAAATATTGTGAAAGTCCTTGAATACGATAAAGACGTCTTAACCTCGCAGGAAATTCTCAATGGCATAAACGGAATCGATGCTGATGTTCTTTGGTTATCGGTAGGGCTGGACAAAACAATAGAGATTAAAAAGTCACTAGTTGCTGGATTCCCTGGAATGGTTGTTGATGACGTAACCTACTTGCCTGGGATTCTGCAATCGTATGATGTCGCTAGCCAGTTGGAAGGGGGATATGTCTTTACTCAATTCCCGCCACAAGAGGAGTACCGGTCTGCCACAACAAGAATCATGACTGACTTGAAGTCAATTGATGGCCCTCTTATTTATAGTCAAGCAATATCTTTAGGATATTGGAGTGCCGATCTGCTTGTGTCGGTTTTAAATGCAGTTGGTGAAGATCTCAATCTTAGAACTTTCTTTAGAACTGCGAATGTTGAGGGGGCATTGTATAACTCAGATTTCGCTGGTGGGCCATGTTCCTTACAAACAGTGCTTTCACACCAAGATCCTGCTGGAGGGGCAGCCCTATTGCAGGTTCGTGGTGGAGTATTCAGACCCGTTGTAAATTTTAATTGCCCATTGAAAGATTAACCTAGATTCACTACCTTAAAAGTTTAGATACCACCCCATTGGCTACGCATGAAAACACGCTATAGAACAATACAACTTTCCGGAACTGCAATTGAAACGGCTGTTGACTTACTAAAGAACCACGTTTATGAGGCAGATTCGATCTTTTGGGTGAACATAGAACCAGATGTTGATAAGAGCAATATCCATACTGGTTCTATCTTTTGGAAAGCTTTTTCCAGCAGGGGACCTATGATCCCTAAGTTCACCTGGGTATCTGCATCAACTTCAAGAGGCAATTACCAACCCGCACAAGTCGGACTGGCTCATCCAACTGGTAACGCGGTTTTGAAACGTCTTGAAGATTTCAAAATTGAGATCCCAGAACAATGGATTCTTCAACAGGACCACCCCAAGCGTGGGTTAGTGATCGAGCTTCCAAAAGATCATGATGCTGAAAAAATAATTGAATTTGCTCTCGCGGCCATACCAGTTGTAAGCCCATTCGAGTTTGATAATCAATTCATTTTGAAATACCCAATTCGATAAGAATCAATTAACGCTGACCCTAACGACGAGATCTGAGAACGAAGTGTGATCAAATCCGTCACTGCATTGCAGGATTTCACCTTCAGCAGAGGACTTCGTAACTATTCCCGCATTACCTATCCATGAAGTATCCACGCCACCCATTGACCATGCGTTCCACACTTCTAAAACACTCGCATCAATTCCTCGGACCCTCATCTCAACTATTTCAGGGCTATCGTGGCTCCAGAGCGCAATTTCTGGACCTCGATAACCATTAATATCAATCACCCCACTATTTAAACCAAGTTTGATTGCTTGAGGTCGGGGGGAAGCGACACTGAGACGCTCCAAAGTGATCACGGAGTTATCTACGACAGGGATGCGAACTATGGACTTAACAATTTTTCCGCGATAACTCAAAGTATCGCTACTTGATTCTTCAAATAATTCAGTAAGAGTCAATTTATGCATTACTTATCTCCAAACGGATTTATAGCATTCGTTGGCCAGTGAGGTATTGGCGTCGCTCCCTTACTTTCTTCGTAGCTCAGAAGAAGAATTTTCATTGTTTCAATCTTCCCAGTACGAGGATTCCGTCTTTGGGGAGGTTTCCCATTCCGAAGACGAGCTACATTGTTGGTCCCAAACAGAGCTGACCCAGTTGCAACACCTACGTTTTTCCAGAATCGCGCCCGTACTGTTGAAGGCGATGGCTCAGTTCCATCTTGTTTCAGGTTGTAAATGTAACCACCAGGTGTCCACCCTTGGAGCCTTATTAGTCCAGCTTTTCCTTGTTCAAGATTGTCTTCTTGGTAATCGTTTGAGCCTCTATTCGAATCTTTACGATGATCATCTTTTGGCAAACTTTCCGGACTCAAACTAGCTGGCGTTTCTTGCTCGATTTCTTCAGAAATACCTACCTCAGGAATATGCGGTGGAGGAAAAGAATTTTCTTCAGTCAGAAATTCGTCTAACCGTTCTGACCCATTTTGTGCCATTGGAATACGAATTTCCGGAGTTTCGGGTGATACAGCTACTGTCGATTTCGTGGTAAAGGGTTTAGAGTTGAAAATCTGACTTCTGAAATGCCGCTCATCCGGAAATTTGTAGGCTTTCGGAATAAATTTTCTATGGCGCAAAGGCGTCCCGAACCAATCAATAGCGACACCCACTAGAGCAATGATTAACATGATTGCCCCATAAGCTAAAAATGTTTCAGGTGATGACATCGCTCGATCTGGTTGACATAGTTAATATCAATTATCGCACACTGTGCAGCTATAAAGTTGCCAGCAGACCCTATTGCTTATAGAGCCGCTGGGCTCTCACTTCTCGCAAGTCTGTTATGTTTGATTCAGCAGAAAAGTCAGCACGTTGCAAATACGTGTTTTCTCTTTCGTTATCAACACTATTTAAAACAAGTATTGCATCTGAGTCAGCTAATTCTGGAGATGCGAAACCAGTAAGAATATCTTCCAAAATTCCATTCGATTTGAGAAGGAATAGAGATACTGTCAGAACAGATACAGATAAAGCCACAGCTATGATGATCATACAAACAGCACCATAAAGCTAGACGCCGTAGAATGCAAAAGTAAATGCTGCACTTCTGATTTTCTCAAATAGGGAATTTTCCATAGAGTTAAGCAACGAGTTTTAAAAACCTAAACAAATAGGAGCGTTAAGTGGCTGAACCAGTAATAGTTGAAGCGGTACGAACACCGATAGGGAAAAGAGGGGGTTCTCTTTCAGGAGTTATTGCTCCGAAGTTGTTGGCAGTAGCACAGCAAGAAGTAATTCGAAGAGCAGGAGTTGAACCATCTGAAGTAGATCAGCTGGTTGGTGGGTGTGTCACTCAGGCGGGACAGCAAGCTTCAAATGTGACGCGCAACGCATGGCTGACTTCAGGGGTGGATTTTTCCCCAGCAGCAACAACTATTGACTGTCAATGTGGGTCCGGAGCCCAAGCGAATACTTTCGTCCAAGGTCTAATCGCAACCGGTGGGGCGAGTATCGCCATCGGGTGCGGTGTTGAACAAATGTCACAAGTTCCTCTCGGGACAGCAGCTCGTGGCGGTGGCGGATATTACAAAGACGCAGAGACATGGCCTTGGGATGATCCCCCAAATGGGCAATTCGGGGCGGCGCAACGGGTAGCAGAACGCAGAGGAATAACACGTGAACAACTAGATCAAGTGGGGGCAGATTCTCAAACAAAAGCTGCCGTTGCGTGGGAGGAGGGAAGATTTGACCAAGAGATTGTTCCTGTGATCCAAGCACCAATAATTAACCGAGAAGGAGAACCCACTGGAGAATCACATGATGTCGTCAGAGATCAAGGTTTGCGAGAAACGACGAAAGAGAGTTTGGCAAAGCTATCACCAGTAATTCCGGGAGAATTACATACTGCTGGAACCTCTTCCCAGATTTCTGATGGAGCAGCCGCAGTTCTCTGGATGGATCGTGAAGTAGCGGAAAGCCGGGGCATAAACCCTAGAGCAAAAATCTCTTACCACACGATGGTCGGCTCTGACCCCTATTACCTATTGGATGGGCCGGTAGACGCAACGCAGAAAATGTTAGATCAAACAAACTACAACATCTCAGATTTCGACTTATTTGAGTGCAATGAAGCCTTTGCATCGGTGATGCTGTCATGGGCACAAGTTCATGAAGTCCCCCTTGACAAGGTAAATGTCAATGGTGGAGCAATAGCATTAGGGCATCCTGTCGGTTGTACAGGGAGTAGACTAATCACTACTTTGTTACATGAATTAGAACGTCAAGATAAAGAACTCGGTTTTATCACGATGTGTCAAGGCGGTTCATTAGGGATAGCGATTGTTCTTGAGAGATTATGATTCAACTAAACAGAAAGAGAAAAAAGTGGAAGGTTATTTAAGCGGAAAGAATATAGCGATTACAGGAGCAGGTTCAGGTATCGGGAAAGCGATAGCTTTAGCCGCTGCTTCAGAGGGAGCAAATATTGTTGTCGCCGATTATGGTGTGGCCTTAGATGGTTCTGACCCAACTAGTGATATTGCTGATGCAACTGTTGAGCAAATAAAATCTTTAGGAGTGGATGCAGTGGCGGTGGCAGGAGATGTTTCTCAAATGCAGACTGGAGAAGATGTAATTTCAGCTTCTGTGAATAGTTGGGGATCCATAGACGGAGTTGTTTGTGTAGCTGGGATACTTCGCGAAAGAATGCTTTTCAATATGAGTGAAGATGAATGGGATCCAGTGATCGCCGTACACCTTAAAGGCCACTTTACGATTTACCGTCATGCTATGGCTGTAATGAGAAAACAAGAAACAGGTGGCAGCATACTGGGGATAACATCCGGTGCTTTCACGGCCTCTACCGCTCAACCAAATTATTCAGCTGCAAAAGGGGGAATCGTTAGTTTAACGAGATCGGCTGCCATGACAGCTGCCAGCATCAGTTTGCGTGGAGGTCCTGCTATAAACGCGAACTGCCTTGCCCCAACTGCAAAGACTAGGATGAGCGAGAATGTGCCATTTGAGATAGAGACAGGTGAACCTTCAGATATAGCGCCAATGGCTGTTTATTTATTATCAGATAAAGGGCGAGAGATTAATGCCCAAATCTATAGTGTTGTTGGTCGACGGATTTCTGTCTGGAATCAACCGAAAGAGATCCGAACAATGTTTGCCCCAGGTGATGCTTGGACTCCAACTGAAATTGAAGAAATGCTCCCGAACACGATTAAGCAAGAACCCAACCCCTTTATAGACGATCTTGAAAGAAGGATGAAAGAAATGGCTCAAGGAGGTGGGAGCTAGTGAGTCAAAACATTCCTCCATACCCTGAAGGGAAAAACCTCCTTAGCGGCAAGTCGGTTGTTATCACAGCCGCTGCAGGTTCTGGAATTGGATTTGCGACTGCCAAGCGCTGCGCTGAAGAGGGGGCAAAGGTCTTTCTTTCAGATTTGCATGAACGTCGACTTAACGAAGCCGTGCGGTCTCTCTGCGATGCTGGTCATGATGCAACGGGGATGGTATGTGATGTGACTATTGAAGAAGAAGTTCAATCCTTAGTTAATTCCGCAGAAGAACGTTTCGGAGCAATAGATGTCATGATCAATAATGCTGGGTTGGGGGGCCAATCAGATCTTGTAGATATGACCGATGATCAATGGCTTAAAGTTATTGATGTAACTCTTAACGGGACGATGCGATGCACAAGAGCTGCTATGCGCCATATGATTCCGAATGGTAAGGGCGTCATCGTTAATAACGCAAGTGTTGTCGGCTGGCGAGCCCAAGAAGGGCAATCACATTACGCTGCTGCAAAAGCTGGGGTTATGGCATTAACAAGATGTTCAGCCCTTGAAGCGGCAAAAAGTGGAGTGCGGATAAATGCTGTAGCACCTAGTTTCGCTAATCACCCTTTCTTAGCGAAAGTAAGTGATCCAGATCTACTGAAAACTCTTGAGTCGCAAGAACCATTCGGTCGTGGTGCTGAGCCATGGGAAGTTGCTAATGTAATTATTTTTCTGGCAAGTGACTTAAGTGGGTATATGACAGGAGAGAATGTCAGTGTCAGCTCGCAACATCCATAGGAGCGGATTAAAGGCTGTGGGTTGAAATGGCTGGCCCTCTTAGAGGTGTGCGCGTACTTGAACTATCAGGTATAGGCCCAGCACCATTTGCCGGCATGTACCTCTCGGATCTTGGAGCTGAAGTACTCAGAGTTGGACGGGTAGGAGGAAATAGTAACCCCCTTGCATCGAAATCTGGGCCACTAGAACGGGGGAAACGTTCAATAAATATCAATTTGAAGTCAGATAAAGGAACGGAAATTATCTTAAAGCTTGTGGAGGAATCGGATGTCCTGCTTGAAGGTTTCAGACCAGGAGTTGCAGAGAATATGGGGATCGGTCCAGAGATTTGTCTTGCTGCTAACCCGAATCTTATCTATGCACGTATGACCGGATGGGGTCAAGAAGGGCCCCTATCCCAAGCAGCAGGTCACGACATTAACTACATAGGTTTAGCTGGACCTCTTGCCCATATAGGGCGAAAAGAGCAAGCGCCTTCAGTCCCCCTTAATCTCGTTGGCGATTTTGGTGGCGGGTCAATGTTTGTCATCAGTGGAATTTTGGCAGCATTACTAGCAGTTAAAAATGGCAGTTCTGGACAAGTGGTAGATGCAGCAATGGTAGACGGCGCAGCATATCTCGCATCTCCACTCTTTGCGGCGCACGCGTCAGGGTTTTGGACTAATCAACGAGGGAATAACTTACTTGACTCGGGAGCTCCTTTCTATGACGTTTACGAAACGAAATGTGGGAATTATGTTGCCGTTGGAGCCATTGAACCACAGTTCTATGAACAGTTATTAAATGGACTTCAATTAGACCGAGAAGAATTACCCACGCAAAATGACCGTGACCATTGGGAAGAAACTAAACAAAAATTCGCGACCATTTTTTTGACTAAGACAAGAGAAGAGTGGTCAACAATCTTTGACGGAACTGATGCTTGTGTCACTCCAGTATTGAATATGGGAGAGAGCCCCTTACATATGCATGCAGAGAAAAGGCGGGCATTCTTTGAAACGGGCGGTGTCCTCCAACCGAGGCCAGCTCCACGGTTCTCAAAAACACCATCGCTTCCATCTGAGGAATCCGAGGATTTAGGAGCCAGTACGGATCGAACTCTTGGCCAGTTGGGTTTCAGCGAACAAGAAATTAGTATTTTTAGAGACGATGGAATTGTCAGCTGAGAAGATTTTCTCTATAAAACTAACTCAGCCATTGTCCGCATTGTCTCAACGTCATTCGCTCCGATGATCAGTGTTGTGACAGGAGATTGCTCCCATAATTCTAAACGCTCAGCGATTCGTTCAATTGGGCCCACCAAAGAAATCTCATCAGCGAAATCATCAGGAACAGCCATGATCGCTTCGTTTCGCTTACCCGATAAGAACAGAGATTGAATCTCATGCGCTTCTTTCTCATAACCCATTCGAGCCATAAGTTCAGTATGAAAGTTTCGTTTTTGTGCTCCCATGCCGCCTATGTAGAAAGCAAGTATAGCTTTTTGGGAGAGTAACCCTTCAACGACATCTTCACAGATGTTCACTGTCACATTGACAGCTATCTCGAATTCATCCGGAACCCTAGAGTTGGGAAGTTCATATATTTCTGGGCGTTCAGGAGCATAATACAGGGGTAGCCATCCATCGCACTCTTCAAATGCAAGAGCAATATTCTTTGGTCCTTCAGCTCCCAAGAAAATGGGTATTTCTGCACGTAAAGGAGTATTGATTAACTTAAGTGGCTTCCCTAAACCCCATGAACCTAGCGCATCTTTTGGGTAAGGGAGGGGCAGATTCGGACCAGAAGCGGTGACTGGATCTTCGCGTTGGAGAATCTTCCGAATAATAGTAATTGTTTCTCTTGTCCGTTGAATTGGCTTCCCAAAGGGTTGACCATGCCACCCTTCAATAACTTGTGGTCCGGACACTCCTATTCCTAAACAAAACCTGCCTTCGGAAAGAGCATCAAGAGTCATAGCATGCATGGCTAAAGCAGCGGGCGTTCGAGCACCTAATTGGGCGATACCAGTTGCTAATTTAATTTTTTTCGTGTGTGCACCAACCCAACAAAGCGGGGTGAATGCATCACTGCTATAACTCTCCCCAGTCCAAAGAGAATCAAATCCAAGGCGTTCAGCTTCCATTCCCACAGCAATAATGTCCTGCCTTGGTTGACCAGTCCAGTACCCATATTGGGCACCGAGTTTCATGCCCTCCCCAATGTCTTGAATACCCCATCGGCAGTAGGGTTACCTTCGGTTGAGACCATTTCATTCTCCACTAATTGCACTAAATGGCTGAAGACTGATTGGCCAGCAGCCATGTAAAGAATATGAGGTGTTTGTTGGTACATTTCGGTCACTAGCTCAGGAATAGTTTTAGGTCCGGTCTTGAGACATTGGAGTATCTGACGCTCTCTATCCAATCTATGAGTGATTAAAGATTTGGTAAAATTGATTGGATCTGGAATTCTCGGGCCATGCGTCGGGTAGAAGAATTTATCATTCCTATCCAAAAGCAGTTTAAGGCTATCCATGTATTCGTTCATTGACCCTTCAGGTTCAGGGATCACTGACGTGCTCCAACCCATTACGTGATCTCCAGAGAATAAACTGCGCTCTTCCTTGTATCCGAAACAAAGGTGATTGGAGATATGGCCAGGAGTATGAACAACCTCTAGAGTCCATGTTCCGCCAGCGATAGTATCACCATGCCCTACTTCAAAATCGGGGGTAAAGGACATGTCTCCAGGTTCATCTTGATCATGTTCTGAATCACTTTTCCCAGCTGACGGCATGCTCTTCAAAAGTTCTTCAAGCTCTTCCTCGGTGGGAAGTAAAGAATCCCACGTTGTTGGCTTGGCTCTAATCGCTGCATCTTCAGGGGGGGTCGGGTGACCTCCAAATCCGTAAATGGGTGCACCAGTAGCAGTTTGGAGAGGCCGACTGGCTGGTGAATGATCCCTATGGGTATGGGTAACAATAATGTGTGTTATTTCTTCTCCGCCGACGGCAGAAAGAATTGAAGCAATATGTTCATCGTCTTCTGGACCAGGGTCTATTACAGCTACTTGACCGCGCCCCACTATGTAAGTTCCTGTGCCGGTAAAAGTAAATCGACCAGGATTATTGGCAACGACCCTACGAATAGTTGGAGTGACCTCAACGGCATTTCCGTATTTTGGGTCAATGTCTGTTACGTAGGGAATGCTCACTTTAAGAATCCTTCATTATGTCAGTAGCTTCCAAGTACGTTGGTTTATCTCCACCTCCATGAAGGACAATATTAGACCCAGATATCCATTCGGCTTTATCCGATGCTGCGAACAAACATGCGTTAGCTACATCTTGGGGGTCACCCAACCGCTGCATTGGCAAAGTTGCAGCGATTTTAGCAACGCTTTCATCATCTCCATAGAAGCTCCTACTTTCATCAGTCAATATAAGACCAGCAGTAATAGAGACAACTCTGATATTTGGACCCCATTCCAATGCGAGCGTTTCGGTTGCGTTAATTACACCAGCTTTTGCTGCGCCATAGGCAACACCTAGAGGGTTCGCTCTCATCCCACTCACACTAGAAATATTTAGAATCACTCCTGTCCCTATTGACTTTCTAATAAGGTTCGCTGCTTCTTGAGAAAACAGTATTGTCGATACCAGATTTAGATCTATAACACTACGCGTAAAACGTTCGCTTGCTGTTGAAGAGTCCGCTGGAGGAGCCCCACCGGCATTATTGACCAATATGTCAAGCTTTCCGTAACTATCTTCACAGAGAGCTATTACAGCCTTAATTTGCTCGTGATCTCGCACATCACAAGTAACAAAATTGGCTTGCCGCCCATCGTAAGCAATAGGAGTTTCTGGGGCGTTTCTTGCGCATACGACCACTTCAGCACCAACACGTAAGAAATTTTCAGCTATCACTTTTCCTATACCTTTTGTACCGCCAGTAACGACGACAACCTGACCTTCGAAGTTTTTTTCTGCAATTGTCACAATGTGCCCCTAGAAACATAAATAGTTTGCTTTACATATTGTGCCAGATCATGGCCACGATTGAGATAACCTTAGAAGTTATCTACTCTTGGGACCATAGGAGAGAAAAGCGAGTCAGTGTGGTGAACAAAATACTAACCGAAGAAGAAGTTGTCGCTCAGATAGAAGATGGTATGACTATCGGTGTAGGAGGATGGGGGTCACGCCGTAAACCCATGTCTTTGATTATGGCGATTATTCGTGCAGGCATACAGGATTTAACTGTTGTCAGTTATGGTGGTCCCGAGATTGGCCTGCTTTCCGCGACTGGGCAACTAAAAAAAGCTATCTATGGTTTTGTCTCGCTGGACTCTATTCCTTTGGAACCTCATTTTAGGGTTGCGAGACAGACAGGAAAGATCGAAGCTACAGAATTTGATGAAGGTGCTTTCTATCTTGGGTTAATGGCCGCGGCGCACCGTGTTCCTTACTACCCGACGAGAGCTGGTCTAGGGTCTGACATGTTAGAAATGAACCCAGAACTCAAATTAGTGGAATCTCCGTATCCAGATGAATCTGGGAAACACGAAGAACTAGTAGCAATACCAGCCTTTGATATAGATGTATCGCTAATTCATATGAACCGCGCAGATCAAGGAGGAAATGGGCAATTTCTTGGACCAGATTTGTTTTTTGATGACCTTTTCGCGATGGCTGCAAAGAAGACCTATATGAGTTGTGAGAAGATAGTAGCTACAGAGAATCTGCTTGATGAAGGAAGCGTCCATACACTTCGAATTCCACGAATTTTTGTAAATGGAGTTGTTGAGGCGCCACGAGGAGCCCATTTTACTGAATGCCCTCCAGATTATGGAAGAGATGAAGTTTTTCAAAAACTTTACGCAGCTACTGCTAAGGACTCTGACCTTTGGGAAAGTTTTAAGTCCCGATACTTGGAAACTGATTCGCATCAGGAATATTTAAGAATGGTTGATTCTCGGGAGGAGGAAAAGTGAGGCGCTCCGATATCTGCATTGCCGAAATAGCCGAATGCTTCCGAGGTGAGAGTGACATTCTCTGCAATCCAATAGGAATTAGCCCAATTATCGGTGGTCGATTAGCGAAAGCTACGTTCGCCCCAGATGTCGTAATGACCGATGCTGTTTCCGTCTTGGCCACGAACACGCTACCAATCGGTGATCAGGATGCTCCAAGAGTGATTGAGTCGTATGCCCCATATCGAACTATTTTTGACATTGTATGGTCCGGTCGGAGGCATGTGATGATGGGGGCGACGCAAATAGACCAGTATGGAAATCAAAACATCGCTGCGATTGGGGGTTTCCAAAAACCAAAAGCACAACTCTTAGGATTGAGAGGAGCTCCTGGGAACTTAATTAATCACCGGACTAGTTATTGGGTGCCAAATCATACGAAAAGAAGCTTTGTCTCCAAAGTTGATGTTGTTTCCGGCCCAGGCTATGACCGGATGGGTGAAATTGGGGAACCGAGCAATAGGTATCATGACTTACACCGTGTTGTCTCAAATCTCGGTGTTTTTGATTTTGATACTCCTGACCGTCGGATGCGTCTTCGGTCAATTCATCCAGGTGTTGAGGTTGATGAGATAGTCGAGAATACTGATTTTGAAATTGTTATTCCTGATAATCTCGAACTAAGTCGAGTTCCTTCAGAAGCTGAACTGGAAATCATTAAAATCATTGACCCGACGGAACTGAGGTATTCCGAGGTTCAGGATGCATGACTTTCATCCAAAACTTCAAACCCCAATTTGTGAGAAGTTGGGGATTAACTACCCAATTATTCAAACAGGAATGGGTTGGGTGTCAACATCTCAGTTAACAGCAGCAACTAGCGCAACAGGAGCTATCGGTTTCCTTGCAACAGCAACGCAAACGTTCTCTGAAATGAAAGCATCTGTTAGAGAGATTCAAGAATTAACGGAAAACCCTTTTGGCATTAACGTTCGAACTGATTCGCCTGATATTGAAGAACGGCTTGACTGGGCGATCAAAGCAGGAGTTAAAGTTGTTTCTTTCGCTCAAGCTCCAAAACCAGAGATGGTTAAAAAACTTTCAGATAGCGGAATCGTAACGATTCCAACTATCGCTGCAAGAAGGCACGCAGAGAAAGTTGCTGAGTGGGGAGTTGACGCTGTCATTGCTCAAGGGCAAGAAGGTGGAGGACACACCGGTGAGGTGCCAACGGCAGTTTTGATCCCTCAGGTTACTAAAGCCATTGATATACCAGTTTTTGCTGCTGGTGGGATAACAGACGGGCGCGGACTAGTAGCCGCTTTAGCGTGGGGTGCGCAGGGGATTGCTATGGGAACCAGGTTTTTGCTTTCTGATGAAAGTGATGTACCTACTGAAATTAAACAAGCATATTTTGAAGCAGTTGTCACGGATACGATTCGAACTCAATCAATTGATGGCGTACCGCAGAGAGTCATTAACTCTGGGATGGTCCAAAATCTAGAAAGAAATCGGTATCTTAAATTCCCGAGAGCTATGAAGAACGCTTTAAAGTTTCGACAAGCGACCAACACATCTTTTTCAGATTTACTCAGAGAAGCTATTGCTATGAAGAAGAATCAGGAGATGACTTGGGCGCAAGTAGCTCTAGCTGCAAATGCTCCGATGCTGACGAAAGCAACCATGGTAGATGGGAATTACGAAATTGGGATAATGCCAACGGGGGTAGGCTTAGGAGTTATTGAATCAGCGCCAACAGTTTCAGAAATCATTGAAGAAATAATGACAGAAGCTTCTCAATGCATCAGAGACTTAACCGCACCAGAGGGAATGAACTAGGTAGCCGAATGGACTTAAATTTCACTGTTGCAGAAAAATCTTTTCGTGATGAGATACGAACATGGTTACAGGAAAATAAGCCAAAAGAAAAATGGCTCCCAATGGATACAGAAATTGGGTTTGAGCAGCATAGGAGTTGGGAACGCCAGCTTTTTGATTCAGAATGGTCTGTCCCTAATTGGCCAAATGAGTATGGCGGGAGAGAATGCTCATTAATCGAATGGCTGCTTTTTGAAGAAGAATATTACCTATCGGGAGCACCAGGTAGGGTCAATACCAATGGGATAACCCTATTAGGTCCCACGTTGTTTGAATGGGGTACGCAAGAACAAAAAGACCGGTTTCTTCCACCAATGGCTGCTGGTGAAGAGATTTGGGCACAGGGATGGTCCGAACCGAACACAGGAAGTGACTTAGCGAGTCTTGCAACGACCGCGATTCGAGATGGAGAAAACTATGTTCTTAATGGTCAGAAAACTTGGTGTTCACGAGGTGCTTGGGCAGATTGGATTTTTTGCATAGTTAGAACCGACCCTACTAGCGAAAGACATGCAGGTTTAAGTTACCTTCTTGTTCCTGCAGATGCGCCAGGGTTAACGAGAAGAGCTGTTTCCCGACTCGATGGGGAACCAGCGTTTGCTGAATTGTTCTTTGATGACTGTTTGGTTAAAGCTGAGAATAGGCTTGGAGATGAAGGTGCTGGCTGGAATGTGGCGATGGCTACTGCAAGCAGTGAAAGAGGTTTAAACCTTAGAGCCCCGGGGAGATTTCTTGCTGCTGCTAATCAATTGGTTGCGCTTTACCGTGGCTTGTTAGCGGAAGAAAGATCGATCCCCTCGGAACTTCGAGACCAGGTTGTTGATGGATATATCGCCGCGCAAGCCTACAGATGGCAAGTATTTTCTAAAGCTTCTGCTTTGATGCACGGAGCAAGTATGGGCGCAGAGGCGAGTTATATGAAAATCTTCTGGTCAGAACTTGATGTAGATTTACACGCTACAGCTCTTCGGCTCTTAGCTGATCAAGGTGAATTAGTTTCCCCAGCTCCAGATGTACTTTCTGGAGGAAGTTGGATGAGCGGCTACTTATTTGCTTTAGCTGGACCGATTTATGCAGGAACAAATGAGATTCAACGCAACATAGTTGCTGAGCGAGTTTTGGGATTGCCAAGAAAATGATGCGCACAATCATGGGAAATAATGCCGCATCTTTCACGAGAAGAATTACCAAGGGGGTTTTCGCCTATGGATTTTAGATTTACGGAAACGCAGATTCTTTTCGCAGAAACAACGAAAGAAATGTTAACAAGTGAATGCACCCCTTTGAAGTTGAGAGAAATGATCCAAAATGATCAAGGAACAATACCTGACTTGTGGGGGAATCTTGGTTCTATTGGCGTGTTAGGTATGACAGGGCCAGAAGAGGCTGGTGGCTTAGGAATGACAGATATTGATCATGTCTTGATCATGGAAGAACTCGGACAAGTTATCTGCCCAGAAACTGTTCTCGAACATACTGCAATCGGAATTCCGTTCCTTGCGAAATATGGCGAAGGGAAAATAGGCGATGACCTACTCGCCGCTTTCATCTCAGGTGAAATGAGGATTTCCGTTGGATTG
>Ga0208764_10000993_pt1 | contig 18457 bp, 18 predicted proteins | sample ETNtaG_18_FD_185762 | JGI IMG/M metagenome (GOLD analysis project Ga0208764, IMG submission 185762) | Marine microbial and viral communities from oxygen minimum zone, Eastern Pacific Ocean - ETNP201302SV91 (SPAdes) (version 2) | ecosystem: Environmental > Aquatic > Marine > Oceanic ... | reverse complement strand
TATATTAGTTTAGAAGACGATTTAATGAGAATATTTGGATCAGAATCAATAGATTCGATAATGAAAAAATTTGGATTGAAAGAAGGAGAATCAATCGATCACCCTTGGATTAACAAGGCTTTGGAGAGGGCTCAAAAAAGAGTTGAGGGAAGAAATTATGATATCAGAAAAACTCTTTTAAAGTTCGATGATACAATGAATAATCAAAGAAAAGTAATCTTTGAACAAAGGAAAGAAATTTTAAAATCAAAAAATGTTAATGAAATAATAAGTTCTTTCCAAGAAGATATAATAAAAAATTTTGTGGACGAAAAAAAAATTTATGAGAGGGAGATTCAAATTGAAGCTTTCAGATCAAAAATTAAACCTATTATGGGACGTACTATAAAAGATGAAGAATTAGCAAATATAATAAAACTTAAAGATGAAGAGTTTGGAAATGCAATCCAAAAAAAATTTGATGATTTTAGAAATAAGAGAATTCAATTTATAAAAGATTCTACTAATATTGCGCTTGAAAAGAGAATATTTTTACAAACTGTAGATTTTTTATGGAGATCTCATCTTCAATATTTAGAACATTTAAGACAAGTTGTAGGATTAAGAGGTTATGGAGGCAAGGACCCTTTGGAGGAGTTCAAAAGAGAAGCATTTAAATTATTTGAGGAATTGCTAAATAAAATTAAAATTGATTTTATTACTTTTATTAACAATCTTGAAGTAGTTACAAAAGACCAAATACCAGATCAAAAACCAAGTAAGCCAAAAGGATTAATGGATAATCCAAAATGTTTACTAAGAATAAAAAAAAATGAAAAAATTTCTAGAAATGAAAAGTGCGAAGCAACTGGGAAAAAATTTAAAAATTGTTGCGGAGCTTTATAAGATATTAAAAAAAATATAAAGTTATTAAAAAAATTAAGAGAATTGCTATTATTATTTGTTTTTTAAATTTAATTAAAATTTCTTTAGTATATCCAAAAAAATTATTCTCCTTTATCCATCCACCTTCATTAGAAAACACTTTGAAAGGTTTTTGATTACCAATATTTAAAAATTTCTTTTTTCTTTGTTCAAAAATTTGATCTCTAGTGTAATTTCTAAATTCGTCTAAATATTTAATTAAGACCTCTTTGGTTGAAAGAATAACTTGTTCTTTATTTCTGTGAGCTCCTCCAATTGGCTCCTTTATTACTTCGTCAATAATTTTCATTTTTAAAAGTTCATTTGCAGTTAATTTCATTGCTTGTGCAGCTTCTAATGATTTACTTGGATCTCTCCACAATATTGAAGCACAACCTTCTGGGGATATAACAGAATATATTGCATTTTCGAACATTAAAACTTTATTAGCCGAAGCTAAAGCAATCGCTCCCCCAGAACCTCCTTCACCAATAATTATAGAAATTATTGGAACCTTTAGCGACATGCAGCAATCTATTGAACTTGCAATTGATTCTGCCTGGCCTCTTTGTTCAGCTCCAATCCCAGGATATGCACCCGGTGTATCAATAAATGATATTACCGGAATATTAAATTTATTTGCCAAATTCATGAGCCTGATACATTTTCTATATCCTTCAGGTCTCATCATTCCAAAATTTCTTTTTAACCTACTTTCAAGATCAAATCCTTTTTCTTGAGCTAAAACCAAAACTGAACTGTCTTCAAATTTAGCAAAGCCCGTAAGTACAGATTCGTCTTCTGAAAAACGTCTGTCACCAGACAAATTAATAAAATCTGTAAATAGATTGTCTATAAAAAATTTTGCTTTAGGTCTGCTTTCGTGTCTTGCAACTTGGGTTATTTGCCACGCATTTAGATTTTTATATGAAATTTTCAGCTTATCATCGATTTGACTTTGGATTTTTGATATTTTGCCAGTCTCAACCTCGGACAAACCCTCTTTATTGAAAGGATCCTTTAATTTTTCTAGCTCTTCTTCCAAATCTTTAATGTCTCTTTCAAATTCTAAATAACTTTTCATCTTGGTTATATATATATAATATACAACAATATGGCAAAAAAATACGTTTCACTTGGACGTCTGTCTATTGCTTCTGAATTACTAAATTTTGTTAATAATGAGCTTTTAGCAGGGACTGGTGTTACCAAAAAAAAATTTTGGGATGGTTTAGATAAGTGTGTTCATGAACTTGCTCCTATAAATAAAAAACTTCTTTACGCTAGAGATGAAATTCAAAAAAAAATAGATAAGTGGCATATAGATAATAAAGGTAAAGAATTTAATTCAGAAACTTATGAAAATTTTTTAAAAGAAATTGGATATTTAGTCAAAGAAGGAAAAAATTTTTCAATAGAAACAAAAAATGTAGATGTCGAAATTTCAAATATTGCTGGACCTCAATTGGTCGTGCCAGTTATGAATGCAAGGTATTCCCTGAACGCCGCTAATGCAAGATGGGGAAGTTTATATAATGCTTTATATGGTACTGACGTAATTTCAGAATCAGATGGAGCACAAAAAGGAAAAAAATATAACTACATAAGAGGTGAGAAAGTAATTAAATATGTTCGTAATTTCTTAGATATTAATGTTCCACTAATAAATCATAGTTGGAAAGATATTTCGAAAATTCCAAAAGTTGAAAATAACAAAATAAATTTGAAACTTAAAAATCCTAATCAGTTTGTAGGTTATAATAAAAAATCAAATAATTTGTCCTCACTTTTATTCAAAAATAACAATCTTCACATAGACGTTTTATTTGATCCAAAGCAAACACGTGGAGGTCTTAAAGATGATGCTGGAATATATGACGTAATTTTGGAGTCGGCTATAACTTCAATTATGGACCATGAAGATTCTGTTGCAGCAGTAGATGCTAAAGATAAAGTTCATGGCTATAGAAATTGGCTTGGTTTAATGAAAGGTGATTTAAAATATGAAGGGAAAAAAAACACCGGAAATAAACCTTTTACTTTCAAAAGAAAATTAAATGCTGACAGAAAATATATCTCTCCCAATGGAAATAAAATTAAATTACATGGAAGAGCTTTAATGCTTAATCGAAATGTAGGACATTTAATGACGAACCCTTCAATTAAATTAAACGATAAATCAGAAATTCCTGAAGGAATAATGGATGCTTTTATAACAACAGCTGCAGCAATTCATGATTTTAAAAATAAAAAAAACTCACGAAAAAAATCTTTTTATATTGTAAAACCAAAAATGCATGGTCCTGATGAAGTAGCATTTTCTAATTTAATTTTTGAAAAAGTAGAAAAAGTTTTAAATTTAAAAAAATATACAATTAAAATTGGAATAATGGATGAAGAAAGAAGAACAACAGTAAATCTTAAAGAGTGCATTAGAAAAGTAAAAAATAGAGTTGTTTTTATTAACACTGGATTTTTAGATCGCACCGGCGATGAAATGCACACATCGATGGAGGCAGGACCTATGATTAAAAAAGGGGATATGAAAAACTCTAAATGGATTTCTGCATATGAAAATAATAATGTTGATATTGGTTTAGTTTGTGGTTTTTCTGGTATAGCTCAAATTGGAAAAGGAATGTGGGCTGCTCCAGATAAAATGGCAGATATGATGTATCAAAAAATTAATCATCCTAAATCTGGAGCTAATTGTGCTTGGGTTCCTTCACCAACTGCGGCTACACTTCATGCATTACATTATCATCAAGTAGACGTTTTTTCTAAACAGAAAGAATTAAAAAATAGAACCCGTTCAAAAATCTCTGATATACTCTCTATTCCAACTGCAGACAGACCAAACTGGTCTGTAGAAGAAATTACTAAAGAATTAGAAAATAATGCACAAGGTATTTTAGGTTATGTAGTTAGATGGATCGATCAAGGAGTTGGATGCTCTAAAGTACCCGACATAAATAACGTAGGTTTAATGGAAGATAGAGCTACTTTAAGAATTTCTTCACAACACATTGCTAACTGGATGCATCATGGAATCTGCAACAAAGAGCAAGTATTAGGAGTTATGAAAAAAATGGCAAAAATTGTAGATAAACAAAATATTAGAGATCCGGATTTAAAAGGTTATGCATCTTATAAACGTATGTCAGATGATTATGGTAAATCTATTGCATTTAAGGCTGCGTGTGAATTAGTTTTTCATGGAAGAAATCAACCTTCTGGTTATACTGAACCTATTCTTCACTTAAACAGACTATTAAAGAAAATTTAGTCACTAATTATTCTACTTCTATTTTTAAAAGCTGAATATAAAGTTCCATCATCTAAAAATTCTATTTCTCCACCCACAGGCACTCCTTTGGCTAATCTTGTTATTTTTACTTTTGTATCTTTTAAACTGTCAGATATATAATGTGATGTAGTTTCACCTTCGATGCTAGCACTCGTTGCAAGTATTACTTCTTTAATCGAGTTTTTCTTAACCCGATTTACTAGGGATTCAATTAATAATCCATTTCCAGTATTTTTTTTTTCAAACGAAGGTAGAGTTCCACCCAAGATATGATAATGCCCTTTATATATACCTGTGCTTTCAATAACCCACATATCAGCAATATTTTCTACAACACAAATTTGATCATATTTTTTATTTGAACAAATACAGTTAGAATTCAAAGATTTTAAATTTCCACAAATGTTACAGCGAACAACACTTTTATAAACCTGTGCTAGAGTATTAGTTAATGGTTTAATTAATTCTTCTCTATTATTTATAAGTTTTAACACAATTCTTTTTGCAGATTTTGGGCCTAATCCTGGCAGTTTTGAAATTATTTTAACTAAATCTTCTATTTCCTTTACACTGTTAGTAGTCATATTACCATTTAAAAGGGAAGTTTAAATCCTGGAGGCAAATCTATTCCGCCAGTTACTTTTGAAATTTCTTCTGATGTTTTTTTTTTTAATTTAGATTTAGCATCATTGTGAGCAGCAACAATTAGATCTTCGAGAATTTCTTTTGATTCTTTTTTATATGCAACCTCATCAAGTGTAATTTTTTTTAACTCACCATCTCCATTCATAATAATTTTTACAGTATTGCCTCCAGATACTCCTTCAACCTCAATTTTTTTTAATGCATCTTGAGTTTCTTTCATCTTTTCTTGCATTTTTTTTGCTTGAGAAATTAAATCTACAAAATCTGGCATAATTTAAGTATTTTTTTTAACCTCCAACAGTTCAGCGTCAGAAAAAGTATTTTTAAATTTTTTATAAACTTCTTTCTTTTTTTCGCTATCAAGTAATTCTTTTTTTTTAATATCTTGAGTTTCCAAAAAACTTTTATTACCTATTTTTTTGGATAGAGTAATCACCCATCTACTTCCAGTCCATTCAGCCAATTTTGTAGATAGATTGCGCACAAAATTTTTGTCTAGATTTTGATTAAAACTTATATCAATTTTCCCCTCAGAAAAGTTGATTAAATTTACATTTCTTTCTAAATCATATTTAAGCTGAATCTCCTTTTTTTTAAATGTTAAATTAATCAAATCTTCAAAAGATGAAACTTTTTCTTTTGTTAAATTTTCATTCAGGCTTTTTTGTTTTGAAGATGATAAAATGGGTTTTGTTTGAACTATATTTTTAATTTGATCTTTGGAAACTTTATCTATTGGGTTTTCATTAGTTGAGATTTTTTTTTGATTCATTGTTGCAACTTCTAAATTGTTTTCTTCATCAATTTCATTTGAATTATTTTTGTTTAAATTATCTACTAGATTTTCATAAGTAGGCATGTCTTTTAAATGTACCAATCTAACAATTAACATTTCGAGAGACAAAATTGGATTAGAAACTAAAGACAGCTCATCTATAACCTTCAAAATAAATTGCCAAAAAATTATTAGTGTCGTCATATCTACATCATCGGAAATTGAATTTATAATATCTTGTTCTGATTCTGATATAGATAATTCAGATTCAAAGTTTCCTAAACTTTTTTTTTGTTGTATAAAATATATTAGTTCTAAAAGATCGTTCAAAAAATTTGTTGGTTGAATACCTTCGTTAACCATTTCTTTTAATTGTTCTATAGATTGATTTTTTTCTCCCTGTAAAATAAGTTTTAAAAGATTTAAAGTTTTTGATCTATCGGCTATTCCTAACATTTTTCTAATAAATTTTTTGTCGATCTTTGTTTCATCTATATCTTTGCTAATTAAAGCTTTATCTAATAGTGATAAAGAATCTCTCACTGATCCTTCAGCTGCTTTCGCTATTAATATAAGTGCTTCTTCTTCTATTTTAGCTTTTTCAATCTCTAAAATTTTTTTAAGATTTAGTACTAAATCTTTAACTCTGACTCTATGTAAATCAAATCTTTGACATCTAGAAATAATTGTTACTGGTATTTTTTTTACCTCAGTTGTTGCAAAAATAAATTTTAGGTGGGGAGGAGGCTCTTCAAGAGTTTTTAATAGACCATTAAATGCTTGTTTTGATAGCATATGAACTTCGTCTAATATTATAATTTTATATTTAGCAGATGTTGGATTGTATTTTGAAGAGTCTATTAATTCTCTTACATCATCAATCCCTGTTTTTGAAGCTGCGTCCATTTCTATAACATCGAGATGTCTTGAATTAGTGATTCCTTCACAATTTTCACAATTACAATTGTCTTCTTTAAGAAAATCTTTATTGCAATTTAGTGCCCTGGCAATCAGACGAGCTGTTGTTGTTTTTCCCACGCCCCGAATTCCAGTTAGTAAATATGCGTTTGGTAATTTATCTAATTTGATTGAATTAGTTATTGTTTCTACCATTATATCCTGCCCAATTAATTCTTTAAAATTTTTTGGTCTATATTTTAATGCTAGAACTTTATGTATAACTTTTTTCATAGCTAATTTAGGGGCTGTGCGACCTGAAATTTATAGTTAAGTCTGCTCTATTTCTAGTCTGAACTGGTTGTTCTACAAACTCCACCCGACAACCCCATTCCATTATATCAGTAACAAAATAAAAACTACAATATACGCACAGGTTGTTTATCTATTTTCAAATCTAAATTGATGAGCTTCGTAAACCCCTAAAACATCTAATTTTTCAGTATGAAACCCTAATTCTTCAAGTGCTTTTTGCAAAGATGGGTTCTCTATATGACCTTCAATATCAATATAAAAGTTAACTTGATCAAATGTGTTTTTAACCGAAAAACTTTCTAACTTGCACAAATTTACTCCATTAGTTGCAAAGCCTCCCAAGGCTTTGTACAGCGCAGCCGGTATGCTTTTTAATTTAAATATACAACTTGTAATATACTTTTTATCTTTAAGCTCTGGGTGTTTAGAATCTTTTCCCATAATAAAAAACCTCGTAACATTTCCAGCCTCATCCTCAATTTTAGATTTTAATATTTCCAAACCGTAAATTTTAGCAGCTAGATCAGAAGCAATAGCTGAATCGCTTTTATCTTTTTTTTCAGAAATAAATTTTGCTGATCCTGCTGTATCTGCAGAAATTATAGGCTTTAACTTATTTGCAGAAATAATTTTATTGCACTGTCCAATTGCCTGCGAATGACTTCTAACGGTTATAATATCTTTTATTTTAGATCCTTTAATTCCAAGCAAATTATGAGTAACTTTTTGAAAATGTTCTGCATGAATCTGAAGCTTATACTTAGGAATTAAATAGTGTATATCTGCTACTCTGCCGGCTAAAGAATTTTCTATAGGAATAACAATTTTATAATCGGAATTATCTTTTGCTAATTGAAAAGCCTCCTCAAAAGTAGAGCAAGCTACAACATTAGCTTTGGGAAAAACTTCTAAACAAGCTAAATGAGAATATGCTCCCTTCTCACCCTGAAAAGCTACTTTTAATTTGTTATTCATAATAATTTCATTTCTTTGCTTACTTTTTCTAAATCTTCTTTTGTATCAATGCCTAAAGGCAAAGAATCGCTTAACCCAACCCTTATAATTAAATTATTTTCTAAAGCTCTCATCTGCTCCAGATTTCTTTCTATTTCCAGTTTAGATCTAGCAAGCTTTACATACTTTGTTAAAGCAATATTTGTAAAGGCATAAATTCCTATATGATGGTAGATTTTTTTATCATTAAAAACTTTTTTTGTTCGAAAAAAATCTTTTGCATGAAGAAAATCATTATCTTTTAACATTTCATCAATTTCAACTTTTACAATATTTGGATCAGCAATATCGTTGTTGCCAATATGCGAAGCCAATGTTCCAATGTCACATTTATTGATTCTCATAAGTTTTTCTAGTTTTGAAATAGAATTAGGTTTTATATTAGGCATATCGCCTTGTAGATTAATTATCAAATCTACATTATTTCCCAGTTCTTTTGTGTATGCTTCATAAACACGATCACTGCCTGAAAGATGGTTTTCTTTTGTCAAAATTGCCTTTCCGCCATTTTTTTTAACAGCTTGAAAAATTTCATCATCAGGCGTTGCAACACACACTTCTCCTATTTTTGATTCTTTGGCCCTATTAAGCACATGAATAATCATTGGAACATTATTAATTTTTACTAAAGGCTTGTTTGGAAACCTTTTTGCCTTCAAACGACTGGGTATTATTATTGCGGTATTTTTCATAAATAACAAATTATGCGTCTAACCGTCGCAAAACAAATGCATTTAAGTTCATTTTTTTACTTTAAGTCGTGATATATCTTAGATTAAAGTTGTACTAAATTTGTACACTTTTTTAAAATGAATAAAATTATTGTTTCAATCGTATTTGCTGTAATCCTGGTTTTAGGAATTAATAAAATTGCTGATTCAATATTTTACGTCAAAAAACCAGAAAAATCTGCATATCAAGTTGATAATATTACTACTGCTGCTAGCAATACGACATCTGAAACAAGTTCTGAAAATTCTGAATCAGGAAATATTGTTGCACTTTTTGCTTCTACAAGTGCTGCTGATGGAGCAAAAGTTTTTAAAAAATGTGCGGCTTGTCACAGTATAGCAGAGGGCGGAGCCAATAAAATTGGACCAGCTTTATGGGGAGTGTTGGGGAGAACAGCAGGTTCTTTAACGAATTACAAATATTCAAAAGCAATGTCAGCTTATGGGAAAAAATGGTCATTCGAAGAAATGAATGGTTTTTTAATAAAACCTAAAGATTGGATAAAAGGAACTAAAATGTCATTTGCTGGTTTAAAAGATGGAAAAGAAAGAGCCGCCGTAATTCTATACATGAACGAAAATACAAATAGTCCATTACCAATACAATAAGAATTTAGCTGAGACACCACTGGATAATGCTTTTCTGAATGTGGATTCTGTTAAGAGCTTCTAACCAAACAACAGACTGTTTCCCATCCATTATTTCATCTGTAACCTCTTCTCCTCTGTTGGCTGGTAAACAATGCATGAAAATTGCATCTTTATTAGCCGCTCTCATAATTTTATTATTTACTTGATAAGGTTTTAGTAATTTTTTCTTTTTCTTTTTATTTCCTTCATCCCCCATTGAAATCCACTTATCTGTCATAATACAGTCCGCTGAATTTGCCGCTTCTAGAGGATCTTTTGTTATCGATATTTTTTTATTATTTTTAATAGCCCATTCAATTATTTTTTTGTCAGGTCTAAATTTATTTGGACAAGCGATCGTTAATTCAAAATCAAACTTTACCGCCGATTCAATCAAAGAATAAGCAATGTTATTACCATCTCCAAGCCAGGCAATTTTCTTTTTTGTGATAGGACCTTTTAATTCTTCAAAAGTCATAATGTCAGACATGATCTGACAAGGATGACTCAAATTAGTTAAACCATTTATTATAGGAATATCTAAATGTTTAGAAAATTCTAAAAAATGTTTATGTTTGTGGGTTCTCATCATTACTATATCACCATACTGAGATAAAACTTTTGCTGTATCATGAACACTCTCATCTCCGCTACCATAATGACTTTCTTTTGGATTGAGCACTAACAATTGTCCTCCCAATTGTTTCATCGCAAGTTCAAATGATAATCTTGTTCTTGTTGATGGTTTTTCAAAAATCATGATCAAAGTTTTATCTGCTAAGAGTTTTTCTGGATCTATAGCTGATTTGCTAAGATTAGATCTTTTTTCCTTTTGTGATTTTGAGTGATCTATAATCTTTCTTAACTCTTTTTTATCTATATCGGATATATTTATAAAATTTTTCATGTTTAACTCATTTCTTTACAAACTTTTTCGATTTTGCTAATTGCTTCATCCAATTCATCATCTTGTACTATAAGTGGTGGAAAAAGTCTTATAACGTTTTCTTCAGCTTTAACTGTAAGCATTTTATGATTCATTAATTTTTCTATAAATTCTACGTTATCTACTAAAACTTTTAGACCTTTTATTAAACCGGTACCTCTAATTTCTCCAATAACTTTTGGATATTTATTTTTAATTTTATTTAAACCTTGGTCAAAATATTTACCTTTTTCCTTTACATTGTCTAAGAAACCTTTTTTAAAAATAATATCAAGAACTGCATTACCTACAGCCATTCCTAATGGGTTGCCACCGAATGTACTTCCATGCGTACCTGGAGTCATACCGACAGCAACTTTTTTTGTAACTAAACATGCACCAAGCGGAAAACCTCCGCCGATACCTTTGGCAATTGGAACTATATCTGGAATGATACCTGATTTTTCAAATGCAAAAAAATTACCCGTTCTATAGGCACATTGCACTTCATCTAGAATTAAAAGTATATCATTCTCATCACATATATCTCTTAATCCCTTAATACAAAAGTCAGGCACGACCTTTATGCCCCCTTCTCCCATAATTGTTTCGATCATTATTGCTGCAGTATTTTTATTTATAGCTTTTTTAATAGCTTCTTGATCACCAAAAGGAACTTGGTCAAAACCATCTACCTTCGGACCAAACCCTTCTGTGTGCTTAGGATTATTTGCAGCAAATAAGGCTGCTAAAGTTCTACCATGAAAAGCACCTTGAAAAGTAATAATTCTATTTTTTTCAGGTTTTCCAATTTTATGGAAATATTTTCTAGTAATTTTAATGCTTGCTTCTGTCGCTTCAGTTCCCGAATTTTGAAAGCAAACAAAATCTGCAAATGTATTATCTGTTAATCTTTTAGCTAATCTTTCTTGTTCCGGAATTTCAAAAGCATTAGAAACATGCCATAATTTTTTAGATTGATTTTGAATTGCCTGCACTAAATGCTCATGACAATGACCAAGAACATTTGTTGCAATTCCCTGAACAAAATCAAGATATTTATCTCCATTTTCTGTATAGAGATAACTTCCTTTTCCTTTTGTAAAAAAAATAGCTTTCCTTGCGTATGTACCAAGAACTGAACTCATAAATAAATTATGATTTAATTTTATAACCTTTTTTAAACAAAATATATGAAGCAAACCAAGTCAAACAGCTTAATATAATAAGATAAAATAAGCCAAATTTTAACGAACCATCAGATACTCCCAAAAAACCGTATCTAAAGCCATCGATTATATAAAAGAATGGGTTCCATCCACTTATTTCCTGCAAAATATCTGGCAATTTTTTAATAGAATAAAAAGTGCCTGATAAAAAAGAAAGAGGCACTATAATAAAATTAGTAGCAGAAGCCATGTTATCAAACTTGTCTGCCCATAAACCGACGACAATACCAACTGCTCCCAAAATAAAAGAGCCTAGAAAAGTATATATAAAGATATAGTAAAAATTATGAAATTGTAAATCAACGATAAAGCTAAAAACTATTATTGATACTGCTGCAATGATAAGACTTCTTGTAACTGCTGCTAAAATAGTAGCTAATGTTATTTCCCCAGGAGACAATGGTGCATACAAAATATCAACAATATTACCTTGTATTTTGCCTATCATTATCGAAGAAGAGGTGTGTGAAAAAGCTTGTTGTATAATTTGCATAGCTATTAGTCCTGGCGCGAGAAATGTTATAAATGGATAGCCTAACGCTCCTGCTCTTTCATTTCCTATAGCTAATGAAAGTACCATTAAAAAAAGCAAAGAGGTTACGAGTGGAGAAATAATTGTCTGAATAGCTACATTGAGAAATCTGAGTATTTCTTTCTGGTAGAGAGTAAAAACTCCCAGCCAATTTACATAACCGAATTTCTTTTCATAAATTGTGTAATTGTTTTCAATTTCAACCATTAAGACGCTTATACAATATAAAAAGGAAATTAATCAAAGTACGTCTACGTAAATTAAAATTGTTAATAACATATCCACATAGAGTATTTTTTTTTGTTGCAAATACAAGATATGGTAGATTTAATTAATTTATTAAATGAGTTGGACTCCTGAAAAAGAACAGAAATTAAGACAGCTTTGGAAAAAAGGTCATTCCGGCAGCGAAATAGCTAGTATGCTTGGCGATAATACTACTCGAAATTCTGTAATTGGTAAAGCTCACCGTCTTAACTTGGAAGCAAGAACGGTATCGAAAAGATCAGAAACAAATATAAGTAAACAAAAAAATAATTTTCCAGAAGCAAAAACTCAAAAACTTGGAAGAAAAGCTAGATTTAAAGCATTATTGTTGGACAAAAATTTTGAGCAAGAAAATCCAATAAAACTTGAGGAATTAACAGATAATACTTGTAGATGGCCTAATGGCCACCCTCATGAAGAAAATTTTTATTTTTGTGGAAGAAAACCTTTGGAAAAATTTCCTTATTGCAAACTTCACGTTCTTTATGCTTTCCAACCCAAAAATGCAAAGGAAGAAGATCAAATCACCGAAGAAGATATTCCTAAATTTATTGAAAAAAAAATTAAGTCAGGTTAGTTAAAAAATTAAATATCTAAAATATCTAAAATACTTAAGATATTTTGTAAATCAACCAAACTGTCCCCCGGTTCTAAATCTATAAATATATTTAGGAAGAATAGTTTGAATAGATACACCAGAAATACCAAAATCTTTTAACCCTGGGTAATTTCCTGAAATAACATTATCATATTTTAATAAATCTACCTGATCTGGTGTTAAAAGTGGTTTAGGTATAATTTGTAAAAAATAAGATTGAAATTTTGCAACGCCAAAAGGGATATGTAATAAAAATCTTTTTTTCTTTATTTCTGTCAATAAAATTTCCATTAATTTTTTAAATGAATAATTCTCAGGCCCTCCTAACTCAAAAATTTTTATATTTGAAACATTTAGAGTTAATGATTTTGTAATAGCTTTAGCCACATCACCAACATAAATAGGTGCAAATTTTGTTTTACCGCCTCCTACTAATGGAAGAAATGGAGAAAACTCAGCCATTGATGCAAAAGTATTAAAAAAATTATCTTCTGGTCCAAAAATAACAGATGGTCTTAAAATAACTGTTCTTTTAAAATTTTCTATAATATTTTTTTCCCCTTGTAGTTTTGATTTCATATATTTTGAAATATGTCCTTCCTTCACCCCAAGAGCGCTAACATGAATTAAATTTTTTATTCCAATTTCGTTACACAGATTACTTAGTAAATATGGAAATTGTGCATGCACTTGATTAAATTTTTGTTTTCTCGTTTCGTAAAGAATTCCCACAAGATTAATTACAAAATCACAATTATTTAAAACCCGCTTAACATCTTCAGAATCAAAAATATTGGTTTTAATAAGTTCAATCTGACCCGGATTACCTAAAGGCTTCAAATAACCTTTTAAGTATGGATTTCGAGTTGCCACCTTAACTCTAAAATCAAGCTTGGTTAGCTGCCGCATTAAATGTTTGCCAAGAAACCCTCCGCCCCCAAAAATCGCTATTATTTTTTGATTATTTTGCATTTTGACAACATTAACATTATATATGGATTTAAGTATGACAAAAATTTTTAAATTTCAAGATGATATAGATAGCGGTGCATTAAAGGAATTAGAAAAACATCCAAGCCTTGCTATTGATACGGAAGGATCTGGTTTGCAGATTCCACACAGAGATAAGTTAAGTTTAGTACAATTTAGCACAGGAAATAATGATGCTTATATAATTCAACCAAATAGAAAAAATTACAAGGCACCTAATATAGTAAAAATTTTACAAAATGATAAAATTACAAAAATTGGCCATTATTTAAGATATGATGTTTCTGGTTTAGAGTATTTTCTTAAATGTAGTATAAAAAATATTTTTGACACTAAGATAGCAAGCAAATTATGTCGGACTTACTCTCAATCACATGGTTTGAAAGATCTTGTAATGGAATTTTGCAATAAAAAACTGGATAAAAGACTTGGTAGTAGTGATTGGAATAAAAACTTAAATGAATTAACAGATGCACAGCTACAGTATTGCAGTAACGATGTTATATATTTGCATAAAATAAGAGATGCTTTATATAAAATGTTAGTTAGAGAAAATAGACTAGAGTTATATAATAATTCTATTCAATTTTTAAAAACAAGAATAAAATTAGATCAAAGCGGATTTACAGAAGATATTTTTCAACATTAAATGAACCAAGATTTACAAATAGCAAAAAAAACAGTCCAAACAGAGATTGATGCATTAAAAAAATTATCTCTGAGTTTAGGTCGATCAAACCAATTTTCAAAAGCAGTTAATTTAATTTATAAAACGCGAGGAAAAGTTTTAGTAGTTGGTGTTGGAAAAAGTTATATTGTAGGAATCAAAGTTAGTGCTACATTATCGAGTCTCGGCACCCCAAGTGTTGCTTTTAATGCTACTGATCTACAGCATGGAGGTCTAGGAGCTATACAAAAAAATCATGATACTTTATTGGTGTTTAGCGTTTCAGGAGAATCGTCCGAATTAAATAATATATTAAGATATGCCAATAGACATAAAATCGGGATTATAGGAGTAAGCTGTAAATCTTCATCAATGCTTCTGCGCAATTCCACAATTAAAATTTTGCTACCTAAAGTTACAGAAGCAGGTCATAGTTTGGCTCCAACATCTTCAAGTTTGAACTTTCTTTCTTGGGGAGATTGTCTTGCTATTGCTTGTATGAAAAGAAAAAAATGGTCAAATAAAAAATTCGTCACAACACATCCATCTGGAATGCTCGCCACGTCGCTTGTCTTAGTAAAAGATATTATGGCAAAAAAAAAAGAAATTCCTTTAATTTCCTCGAATAAAAGCATTCGAGCAGCAATATCAGAATTGTCAAAAAAAAAATTAGGTATAGTTTGCTGTAGAGAAAAAGATAAAAAAATTAATATATTAACTGATGGTGATATACGTAGACATGCTAATAACTTATATACAAAAACAATTTCTAAAATATCTAGCAAAAATCCAGTTTGGATTTCAGATACTGCTACAGCACTATCAGCAATTGAAAAAATGAATTCTAAAAAAATAACTTCACTCTTAGTTACGCGCAGTCAAGATATTAATAAAAAAATTAAAAGTATTGTTGGTATAATTCATTTACATCATTGTTTAAGTCGAGGAATTAAATGAAAACAAAACAAAAGAGAGCACAGATAGTTCTGATATCAATAGGTTTTCTTTTAATTATCTTAACTTATTTTTATTATCCTTATTCAAAAAAAATTAAAACTGCTGACCAACAAACATCACAAAATTATTTAATGAACAAGCCAGACGATGATCATGACACTTCTTTTGAAGATGTTCAGTATGAAGGTTCGTATGATTTAAATAAAAATTTCTCAATAAAATCTGATAAAGCCCATATATTAAATGAAGAACCTGATATTGTATATATGACTGGAATGCATGTAATTTTATATTTAGATAATGGACGAATAGTAAATATTACATCAAAAAAAGGAACGTATAATAAAGTAACGCACGATTGTTATTTTGAAGAAAATGTTAGCGCTACTGATGAGGAAACAAAAATTTTTTCAGACAATATGGACCTGCTGGCTACTGAAAATTCTATAAAAGTTTACAACAATGTTATTATAAATTATCCCACTGGTTCACTTTACGCAGATAAAGCTGATTATGATTTTGAAACAAAAAATTTTAAAGTTTCAATGTTTGATGATAAATCAGTAAAAATAAAAGTATTTAAATGAGCAATATAAAAAAATTTAGAATCATAAAATTTAAATCTAAACCCATATTATCAGCTAAAAATATATCTAAATCTTTTGGTCAAAGAGTTATTCTGAGAAAAATTGACATACATTTAAATAAAGGTGAAATGCTTGGAGTATTGGGAAGCAATGGGGCTGGTAAAAGCACTTTTATGAATATTGTTTTAGGACTATTAAGACCTGATTATGGTGACATATTTTTAGATAAAACTAGATTAACCAATCTACCTATTCACGAAAGGTCAAAAATAGGAATAGGATATTTGCCTCAACAAACTTCAATTTTTAGAGGACTTACAGTTTATGAAAATTTATTAGGAATTGCAGAAATTGTAAAAAAAAATACCACTGAACAAAAAGATATAGTTGAAAAGTTGATGGCTGAATTTTCAATTACTCATTTAAGAGACGTTAAAGCAACAGCGCTGTCAGGAGGTGAACGTCGAAGAACTGAAATAGCTAGATGTTTAATAAATAATCCTAAAGTCCTATTATTAGATGAACCTTTTGCTGGTGTAGATCTACTATCTATACAAGACATCAAGGGTTTACTTTTAAAGTTACAAAAAAGAGGTTGTGGAGTAGTAGTGACAGACCATAATGCCTCGCAGCTTCTTAGTGTAGTAGATCGAGCCTATGTAATTGCTAATGGTTCTATAGTTGCTAATGGTACTCCTAGACAAATTGTAAATACCGCAGAAGCTAAAAAATTATATTTTGGAGCAGACTTCACTCTTTAACATATAATGAAAAAAATAAAATTTGTTTTAATAAATAAAAAAATTGGAAAATTTAATAAAATAGTAAAAGTTGCCGCTGATAAATCTCTCAGTTTGAGAGCGTTGATGTTGGGAAGTCAGTGTATAGGTGTATCTAAAATAAAAAATTTATTAGAATCTGAAGATGTTTTAAATTGTTTGAAAGCACTAAGAACATTAGGTGTAAAAATAGTAAAAGATAATAATATTTACTTGGTTTATGGGAATGGTTTAAATTCATTCAGAAGCAAAAAAAAATTAACTAAAATCTTCGTTGGTAATAGTGGTACTACAGCTAGACTCTTGTCAGGATTGTTGTCTACTCAACCTGGTAAATACTATCTACACGGCGACGAATCAATGAACAAACGTGATATGTCTCGAATTATAGAACCTTTGGAAAAAATAGGATGTTTTTTCTACCCAAAAAATAAAACTACTCTTCCTCTTATAATTGAAGGAACATCAATGCCGCTAGCACAAAAACACATTGAAAAGAAAGGTAGTGCACAAATAAAAAGTTCTATACTTTTTTCAGCTCTCTCAACTCCTGGAGTGACTACTATAGAAGAAAAAAAGATTAGTCGAAATCATACTGAAATTTTTTTAAATAAAATATCTGCCGATATAAAAATTAAAAAATTAAAAAAAGGAAATTTAATATCATTAAAAGGTCAAAAAAATTTGAATTCATTTAATTATTTTGTTGGCTCTGATCCAAGTTCAGCTGCGTTTTTAATCGCACTGACTCTATTGACGCCTGGAGCTAAATTGACAATTCACAATGTAATTTGTAACGCAACAAGAATAAAATATATAAAAATTCTAAAAAAAATGAATGCTAAAATAAAAATAAAAAATCTAAAAAAAGATTCTAATTCTGGCGAACTTTTAGGTTCAGTCATCACTTATAGTAGTAGTCTAAAACCTATCAATATTTCTAAGGATATTGGAACTGTTATTGATGAATTGCCTATACTATTTGTTATTGCAAGCTTAACAAAAGGTATTTCAAAATTTAAATCTATTTCTGAACTAGCTCACAAGGAAAGTTCAAGAGCTGTGGAAATGAAAAAAATTTTAATACAAGCTGGAATTAAATGTAAAAATACAAAAGATAGCATGACTATATACGGAACGGATAAAATAAATACTATAAACAAATTAATTTTAGTAAAAACAAAAGGAGATCATAGAATTTCCATGTCGTCAGTAATTTTTTCACTAGCTACAGGCATCCAAACAAAAATTAGAAACTTTGAGACAGATACTAGTTTTCCAGGTTTTATATCATTAATTAAAAATTTAGGAGCAAAAATTGAAATCAAAAAAAATTAATAAAGAAAAACTTCGTATAGCCTTTGATGGATATGGTGCCTCAGGAAAAAGCCTGGGCGCAAAACTAATTTCAAAAAAATATAAACTTAAATTACTAAATTCTGGATTGCTATATCGTTATGCAGCTTTTTTAATCTTGAAAAAAAAACCCGATAAAAAAATTTCTTTTATTAAAAAAAAATTTTCAAAATTAAATTACGAAAATTTATCCTCCCTTAACTTACAATCTCAGGAAATTAGTGATTATTCAGCAGTCATTGCTAAACAAAAAAAAATCAGATTGGTATTAAAACAATATCAAAAAAAATTTGCAAAAAAATTTAATAGAATAGCGATTGAAGGCCGTGATATTTCAACAAAGATTTTAAACA
>Ga0208764_10000992_pt1 | contig 18463 bp, 15 predicted proteins | sample ETNtaG_18_FD_185762 | JGI IMG/M metagenome (GOLD analysis project Ga0208764, IMG submission 185762) | Marine microbial and viral communities from oxygen minimum zone, Eastern Pacific Ocean - ETNP201302SV91 (SPAdes) (version 2) | ecosystem: Environmental > Aquatic > Marine > Oceanic ... | reverse complement strand
GTCACTCAAATTCTTTCAGGGAGATGAGGGCGCAATTAGAGATTTAGTTCGCGCCGAAATAGACAAGAAAAACCTTCTAAATCTTTTGAAGGCAAAAGAATCAAATTTGGAAAAGGACATTGTATCAAAACATCTCATTGAAGGTGGACGAATTTCTACAAAGCAATTACTTGATAGTTATGATGTTAAAGATGTTGTAGAAATGGTTGGAAAATTTGATTCTTACTTTAAACTAACTGATGCGATTGAACAATACAAAACCTCAAAAAGTTTGATTGATTTTGAAATAGGAATCACAAAGAGCATCTTTGAAAATAATGTCAAAAAATTAAGAAATATTGCATTGTCGATCGGAAATATCTTCTACTTCATATTCAGGGCAGAAATTGAACACGAAAACCTGAAAAGGATTACATATGGTAAGAGATACGAAATTTCAAATGACAAAATTAAGGAGATGTTATTAATTTGAGCCAGCAAGTTTCAAAACAAAAAACTGATTCTAGTGGAAGACTTGCAGTTGTAGGCGATCGTGAACTTGTAATTGGTTATCGTCTGATCGGAATCGATGATACATTTATTGTCAGCGATGAAGAGGACGCAAGTAAAAAAATTCAAGAACTCTATTCATCTGGTGAGTTCGGTTTGATTATTGCAAGTAATTCAATGCGCGCTAAACTTTCTTCAAAATTTCTCGCAGAGATTGAAGAATCTATAGAACCATTAGTTCTATTTATGCCATCTCAAAAAGAAACTGCTGAGGAGGATAAAGAATCAATCGCTGCATTAGCAAAACGAGTTCTGGGAATTAGTATAGAGGTTAATTGATATGGTAGACGCTACGATTGCAAGAATTTCTGGTCCTGTTGCTGTTGCTAAGGATCTAGAAGGTGCACATATGTTTGACGTTGTACGTATTGGTGAGATGGGTCTTATGGGTGAAATCATTCGCCTAGAAGGAAACACTGCACAGATTCAAGTTTATGAGGATACAACTGGTCTTAAGCCAGGAGAGAAAGTAATTAACACAGAAAGACCACTTTCAATGCAACTCGGTCCTGGACTCTTAACATCAATCTATGATGGAATTCAAAGACCTTTGAACGTTCTAGCTGAAGAAAGTGGAGACTTTATCAGTAGAGGAAAAATGATTCCTGCACTTGATCAAAAGAAAAAGTGGGATTTTATTCCAGTAAAGAAAAATGGAGACCAGGTTTCTCCAGGTGAAATAATTGCTGAGGTTCAAGAGACCCCATTAATCAAACACAAGATTATGGTACCTTACAACGTTTCTGGTGAACTTGTTGATATTTCTGAAGGAAAGTTTACTGTAAACGACAAAATTGCCGCTGTAAAAAATGGTAAGACAACTGATATCGGTTTATCAAGTTGGTGGACGGTAAGAACACCAAGACCAGTTTTGAGAAAGCTTGCACCAGATCAACCATTACTTACGGGTCAAAGAGTTCTTGACACATTCTTCCCTGTTGCTAAAGGCGGTTCAGCTGCAATTCCAGGTCCTTTCGGAAGTGGAAAAACAGTAACACAACAACAGCTTGCCAAATGGGCAGACAGTGAGATAATTGTTTACATTGGTTGTGGAGAACGAGGAAACGAAATGTGTGACGTATTGTCATCATTCCCTGAACTGATAGATCCAAAATCAAAGCGTCCTTTAATGGAACGAACTATTCTAGTAGCAAACACTTCAAACATGCCAGTAGCTGCACGTGAAGCAAGTATCTATACGGGAATTACAATGGGTGAATATTATCGTGACATGGGATATGGTGTGGCACTTATGGCTGACAGCACTTCAAGATGGGCAGAAGCATTAAGAGAAATTTCAGGAAGACTGGAAGAGATGCCTGGTGAAGAAGGATATCCAGCATATCTCGGAAGAAGATTAGCAGAGTTTTATGAAAGAGGTGGACGAAGTATTGTCGTCTCACCCGAAGAACGACAAGGTTCATTATCATTAGTAGGCGCAGTCTCTCCACCAGGTGGAGACTTTTCAGAACCAGTTTCACAAAACACACTTAGAGTAACTCGTGTATTCTGGGGTCTTGACGCAAACTTAGCAAACAGAAGACACTTCCCATCAATCAATTGGCTGACAAGTTATTCCTTATACATGGATGACATGGCAGATTGGTACAAATCTAACGTTTCAAAAGATTGGATTGAGTTAAGAAAAGAAGCACTAGAAATTTTACAGAAAGAATCAGAATTACAAGAGATTGTACAACTTGTAGGATATGATGCATTACCAGAACCAGAAAAAGGAATCTTGGATACAGCACGTTCAATCCGTGAGGATTATCTACAACAGAGTGCATTTGATGAAGTTGATACTTACACATCGATACAAAAACAACACAAGATGTTGTCTACCATTTTAGAATTTGGTAAGAAAGAGGCCGATGTAATAAAGAAGGGATCTACATCTGCCAAAGTAGGTGCACTTGAGTCAAGAGGAATGATACCAAAAATGAAATGGACGAAGGAAGAAGAATTAGAAAAACTACTAAACGACATTAACAGTAAGATGAAACAAGAATTTGATACACTTTCAAAGGAGAGTTCTAACTAATGTCAAACGTATCATACAAATCACTAGACAAAGTTGCTGGTCCATTGATTTTTGTCAAGGGAGTTGATAATGCATCTTATGGTGAAATGGTTGAGATAAAATTAGAAAATGGAGAAAGACGACAGGGGCAAGTGTTAGATACAAGTCAAGGTCTTGCCGTAGTCCAAGTCTTCGGTCAAACTTTAGGCATTAACACAATTGGCACTTCTACAACATTCCTTGGTGAAACAGCAACATTATCAGTATCTGATGAAATGCTTGGAAGAGTCTTTGACGGACTAGGAAATCCAAAAGATAATGGACCAAAAATTGTATCAAAAGAAAAATTTGATCTAGTAGGTTCCAGCATTAATCCATATTCCAGAGAAGAACCATCAGAATTCATTCAAACAGGAATGTCAAACATTGACGGAATGAATACACTTGTACGAGGTCAAAAATTACCAATTTTCTCAGCATCTGGTCTTCCACACAACCAACTTGCATCACAGATTGCAAGACAGGCACAGGTTGTTGGTTCGGAAGAAAACTTTTCTGTTGTATTTGCAGCAATTGGAATTACAAGTGAGGAGGCAAACTTTTTCATTAAACAATTTGAAGAGAGTGGTTCATTAGAAAGAACTGCATTATTCCTCAACTTATCTTCTGATCCTTCAATGGAACGTATACTCACTCCTAGACTTGCACTTACCACAGCAGAGTATCTTGCATATGAACGCGAACAGCACGTCTTAGTTATCATGACTGATATGACAAACTATTGTGAAGCTTTAAGAGAAATTTCTGCAGCACGTGAAGAGGTTCCAGGCAGAAGAGGTTATCCAGGTTATTTGTATACTGATTTGGCTTCAATCTATGAGCGTGCAGGAAAAATCAAGGGAAGAAAAGGCTCAGTAACACAACTACCAATTCTTACAATGCCTGCTGATGATATTACACATCCAATACCTGATCTTACTGGTTACATTACTGAAGGTCAGATTGTAATGAATCGAGAATTACACAGAGCAAACATTCAACCACCTGTTGATGTTCTAACCAGTTTATCACGTTTAATGAACCAAGGAATTGGTGAAGGAAGTACAAGAGAAGATCACAGACAACTTGCAGATCAACTTTATGCTGCTTATGCACAAGGTAAAGATGCAAGAGCACTTGCTGCTATTGTAGGCGAAGGCGCATTGAGTGATCTTGATAGAAAATTCCTTGGTGTTGCAAACAACTTTGAGAAAAGATTTGTTCATCAGGGACCTAACGAGAACCGTTCTATTGAACAAACACTTTCACTTGGTTGGGAATTATTAGCAGGTCTTTCAGAAACTGAACTTACACGTATCAAACCAGAATTTATTGCTAAATATGGAAAGAAGACTAACACCGGTGATACAAACAAATCTGAATAGGTGATTTGACTTGCCATCTAATGCTGATATCCGTCCAACTCGTCTCGAGTACTTGCGTACAAAAAAACGAATTAAGATTGCACAAAAAGGACTCAAATTGTTAAAACTAAAACGTCAAGCGTTAATTCTCGAATTTTTTAGTATTAGCAAAGCATCATCTAGATTGCGAGGAGAACTAAATGCAGAACTAATCAAGGGTTATCAAAGCATTAGGATGGCAGAGATGATTGACGGTGAGATGAGATTGGAAAATGAAGCAATGAAGATACCACAACTGAAAAAATTATCGATCACTCCAAAGAACGTCATGGGAGTAAAGATTCCAAGATTAGAAGGAGGTCGGAGAGAAGAGGCCCTTACTGATTATTTATTAGAAATTCCTGTTTCCATAAGTGAAGCAATGAAAGCATTCCAAGAAGTGCATAAAATAGTCCTAGATGTTGCAGAAAAAGAAACAACACTACGAAAATTACTTTATGAAATTGATAAGACAAAAAGAAAAGCCAATGCAATTGAAAATGTGTTTATTCCACGATTGGAGTCTGCTGTTAAATTCATCACATTCAGACTTGAAGAGATGGAGCGAGATACTTTTGCTATGTTAAAGACTGTAAAACGAAAGATGAATGAAAGAGAAGAAACTAAGGAGGTAGAAATAATTGCAAATTGATTTTAAAAATTCACAACAGAAGAAATTCTATTATATCAAACGTGCAATAATGATGGGAAATGTTTTCGTTGCAATTGCTGTTATAATATATCTAAGCAAGGAGTTTCTAGGTGCATAATATGTCTACATCACAAGATCAATACATTAGTTCTTTGAAGAAGATCAAAAAAGTAGAAGAGGATGCTCAAAAAGAGATTGATAGTTACAAAAGTAAGATTGAGGATCAAATTATTCAATTAGATTCAGAATTAGAACAAGCAATAGCAGCAGCAAAATCTGAGGGTGAAAAACTAGTTGATTCAAGTGTAGCAGAAGCAACAAAAGAAGCAGGCACTGAAACACAAAAGACAATTGATGAGGCAAAATCAAAATCTAAGAATATTGTATCAGAAATAACGGCACAAAATGCACAAGACATTGTCAACACTTTACTAAAAGGAGTAGAGTAAATTGTTCAAGCCTGTTAGTATGGCTAAGATAGCCATTATGGGTTTACGAAAAAATCAGCAAACTACAGTTTCTGTTTTACATGATATGGAAATTTTACAATTAGAACCGTTATCAAAAGAAGTTTCAGCCATTGTTAAAAATGAGCGTGATAACGAGCTAACAAGACAAGTTTCCGATGAGCTGTTACGAGTGAAGGCATTAATGACAGTTCTTCCCGGCATTCCAGTCATTGCTACAAAACGTTTTGATTCTATTGATGATCTACTGCAAACTTCTAGTAGTATTGATGTTGATGAACAGGTTGCAAATCTCGAGAAAGAAAAGGAATCACTGCTAACTGAAATTAAGGAGACTGAAAATAACCTAAAACTTGCTGAAGAGTTTAGCTTCTTTCCAGAAGATCTGAAAATTCTCCAATTATCATCAGCTGCATCCTATTTTGGTAGAATTCCATCCGACAAATTCGAGGAATTTAAGAAAGCAATTGACGCACATCATAAAGACATCATGCTTTACATTAAAGCAGAAAAAGAACTAACACACCTAATTTTAGTAGTATTTCCTACTATTTCATCTGATGAATTTGCTAACATCATACAAACACATAATGTCAAGATAGAGGCAGTACCACAAATAACCGGAAAGCCAAATGAAATTATTAATAACCAAAAAACTAATTTAGAAACACAAAATCAAAGGCTTAAGCAGATTAATGACGAACTAAACAAGATTTCAGAAGAACACTATGCTACTTTAGTTGAAGTTGAGGAACAATTACAGATAGAGAACAAAAAACTTGAAGTAATCTCTAATCTCGGTGTAACAAAAGATGCATTTGCAATGGAAGGTTGGATTCCAAAATCAAAGCTAGGTCAAGTTAAGTCTACTTTGGGAAAATTTACAGATGGCACAACAGTCTATGAACTAGAAACTAAGGAAGAAGAAAAAGCACCAACACTAATGAGTAACCCACCAAGATTTAAATTATTTGAGGCCTTCATTCGATTCTATTCTCTACCACAGAGTAAGGAGTTTGATCCTACAATGGTTTTTGCTCTCATCTTCCCAATCTTTTATGGATTGATGATTGGTGATACAGGATATTGTCTAGTGATACTACTTGTTTGTCTGTGGGTTATTAGGCGTGTAGAGAAAGGAAAACGTAATCTGAACATAATGCCGAGACAGCTGCGTAGTTTTGCTATGTTGATATTGAAAAAACGACAGATGGTAAAACTATCAAAAGCAATGATTCCTGGCTGTGTTGTTGGAATAGTTTTAGGATTTATTTTCGATTTACATTTTGGATTCCATCTAAATGGATATGTGTTTGATGCTCTTGCAACTGCAGGAATTAGTGGTGGTTGGGTTCCAGAAGCTGGCGAATTACTAAACAGACCTTCACAAGCATTTTTAGATCCAATTCATAATGCAGGCACACTCTTGCTTTATGCAGGATATATTGGAATTGGATTTGTATCATTTGGCTTGATTTTAGGTGTAATAGATTGTATGAGAGAGGGTGAAAAAAAAGAGGCATTAGTCAAGGTTGGCTGGTTAATGGTTGGTTGGGGAATAGTACTTCTCGGATTAGCTCTAATAGGTGGTGATGCTATCAACCCGACATGGGATAGACTGGTTGAAGTTAATCCAATAGCATACATGTATTATGCATTAATCTTTGGAGGCATCGCATTGATGGTCGTATTTGATAAAAGTAAAGGACCTATGAAAGTTATGGCGTTAATGGAAGTAGCAACAATCATCAGTCATATTCTTTCTTACACAAGATTGATTGGAATTTTATTAGCATCTGTTATACTTGCTCATACAATCGACTATGTTTTCTTAAAATCCATCAACATAGGAATTCCACTAGTTATTCTTGGTACAATGATATTATTCATAGGACACTTGTTCAACATTATCATTGGAGTATTTGAACCTGGAATTCAGGGAGCAAGATTGGTCTATGTTGAATACTTTTCCAAGTTTTACCGTGGTAACGGTAGAGCATTCAACCCATTTGGTTCGTTGCGAAGATTCACTGAAAACCAATTCAAATCTGAAGCAGAGCCAATAGCTGAAAAGAAAAAATCTAAGAAAAAATAATCTACTGATATTTTATCTCATTTACATTTAGTATTCTGTTACAATACCTACACTTCATAACAAGATTTTCTTTATCAATCACATCCATGATTGAATCCATACGCTCTGTACTGTTTGATATGCAATCTAGATTAGAACATCTGAAAATCCTATCAATTTCATTTGGTAGAGATACACGACGTTTTTCAACCAGTTTGTAATCTTTGATAATATTAACAGTTGATGCAGGTGCAATTACTGCCAGTTTATTGGTATCATCATCTTCTAGGAATCTACCCTCAACTTTTATCATATCTTTCTTGCTTAGTTTTCCACTAGGCATGTTGAGTGCAATTGTAATTACGTTGCCGCTACTACCATCAATGCCTAACGCCTCTAAGACTTTGAGACCTCTTCCTTCGTTAATATGGTCAATCACAGTTCCATCACGAATACGTCTGACTAGTAGGTCCGATTGTTCCATAGTATGGTTTGTATATCTGCCTCTATAAAATGTTCAAAGGATGAACGAATTTTTCAATAAAGATATCATATCCATTCGTGATTTGACCAAAGAAAATCTTGAGTCAATCTATGATTCAACAAATAAGATTATTGAGATGGACCCAACACATCGAAGGGAGATTGCCAGAGGTAAATCTTTAGGATATTTATTTTTTGAACCAAGCACTAGAACAAGATTAAGTTTTCAATCAGCAATGGCATTGATTGGTGGAACATCATTTGGAATTGCAGATGTGCAATCTTCTTCAATACAAAAGGGAGAAAGTTTAGCAGACACTGTAAAAATAATGTCAGGATATACTGATGCATTAGTTTTGCGACATACATTGGATGGTTCCAGTAGATTTGCTGCTGAGATTTCAGAAAAACCATTGATCAATGCTGGCAGTGGAACAGAAGAACATCCAACACAGGCTATACAAGATTTATTCACAATAAAAAAAGAATTGAAAAAAATTGATGGACTAAAAATTGGGATTGCTGGCGACTTGAAATATGGCAGAACAATCTATTCTTTGTTGTACGGACTACGAAACTATGATGTGGATGTTCATCTAATATCACCTGAAGCATTAAAAATTCGTACCGACTCTACATATGATATTAAAAAAGAATTATCATATACAGAATCTGAAAGTCTTGATGAATACATTGATGACCTTGATGTTCTTTATGTAACAAGAGTACAAAAAGAAAGATTTCCTGATGAAGAAGAGTACATGAAAGTTAAAGGAAGTTATGTTATAGGACATGATGTTGTAAAGAAGATGAAAGATGATGCAATAATTTTACATCCACTCCCTCGTATAGATGAGATTTCAACAGATGTTGATTCTATGCAACAAGCACGATACTTTGAACAAGCAGAATATGGAAAGTTTACACGCGCTGCTATATTGGGTCTCATCCTAAACAAAGATGGAATCTAAACTGTACAACAGCCTATACTTCTAATTAACATTAAATACTAATTCTGATAGTATTTCATACTGAATTAAAATGCCATTGTATGACTACAAAAGAGGAAATCTATTGGTTTGTTTTGATTGTGGAGAATCCTCAGAGAAATGTACGTGTAAAGAGTCACATCTAGATAGTGATATTCCTACATATGTTTCTGAATTTGAATAATTTTCTTAATTATCAGTAACCACAATAATTCCAGCTTTTACCAAGAATTGAATCCCTTGTACGAAAGTATCGTCATTTATCTGTCCATCAGCCCACCATCCAGCATTGTTCTTAACCCAAGCTGGAATCTGTCCTGAGTCTGAAAGTTCATTTGTTTCAGTTTCTGGTATTATCATTACTCCCTCTTTGATCAAGAATTGTATTCCTTCTACAAACGTAGAGTCTGGTATCTGTCCATCAGCCCACCATCCAGCATTGTTCTTAACCCAAGCTGGAATAGACGATGCTGGTTTTTTATCTCCAATTACAAATGCAAATTCCGTTTCTTGTCCACTTCCTGAAATATTTGAGAATCTGGCAATAGTCAAACCAGTTTGTTCTTCTGAAAACGTGTATTCTGAATAATCTGCTCCAATTTTTGCATTAGATGATCTTGAAAAAATCTCTTGTCCATTTTGCAATAATGTGAAAATGTAATCTGAATTTCTTATAGGTCCTTGATCTGCTGGATTACGAAACGTATAGATGAATTTCACAGGAACGTTTGGTTTGATTTCTTTTGGATCCCATGATAAATCAACTCTGTATTCTTCACTTAGTGTTAGTGTTTTTAATGGAAACTGGAGTTCCTCACCTCTCGTCAGTGTTAATTTTAGATTATCGGGAAGTTCAGTGTCCATCTTTTTTAATTGTGTCTTAAGATGCCTTAGATGATCCTTTAGTAAGATAAAATGGACTATTCTATTTTCTTCTTCTGAATAATCATCCACAAAAACTGATGCCTTGAAGAGATCAACTCCATTTGCAGTTCCAAAGTAATGTGGTGCTAAAAACTCTACAAAGTTTTTTGGGAACATTATTTCAGCATGAACAACATTTGTGTGTGAGATATTTTGTTCTGCAAAGTCAAATGGAAGTGTAATGGTTGCAGTTTTTTGATTCGTATCATATTCAAATTCCATTATACTGTCATAGTATGATTTTACTCTAAATTCCATGGGTTTTGCTTGAGTTGTTTGTGTGTGATATGTAACTTCAGTCACGCTAACCTGTGCTTCGACTTGCAGATTATCTATAGTTCCCAACTCATCTTCTGCATTAATTGTTATTCTGAATGTAAAGACACCACCATTATCAAAAATTTGACCAATTGTATTTTCATCAAGAATCAAAATTCCATCTTCAGCAAAAAATGAATCATTCAACAAAACATTATTGTCATTTAAGATTTCCACATTGAAGCTAGTGTTAGTTAGTGTTTCTCTGTTAGTTTGATCATACGCATCAATCTTCACAATTTTTTGATCAGATTTATAGAAGTCAAAAGGCAATAATTCAACTGTTAATTTGATTTCTCTGTAATTAGAAACACCAAGTGATGACTCAGTTCCAATTCCATGACCATATGCAGTTCCAACTGAAGCAACTACAATTAAAGATAGAATTATCAGAAAAACAAATTTCATACTTTACAACGATTTAGACTGTTATTTTACTTACCTGAACTTTCATTTGAAATCATACCGTCGATCTTCCTTTTGTCACGTACACTTTTAACATAAAATAATGACGTTGCAATTATTCCTGCTGCTATTAATGGTGCGACAATCTCAACATATTTTATCTCAAACGTGGATTCTTCTTCAATAATGGTTGTTTGACCTGGTACAGCACTAATTGTAACTTTACCTAGTTTTGCACCACGTTGTTCAACAAACCAGATATCGCCATTATCATCAGCTGTAACAAATTGTGTAAAGGATCCTTCAGTTGGTATAGCCACTTCGGTAATTCTGTTGTTGTAAGGATCATATACTATTAGACCATCAACAACATGTTGTGCAGCCCAAAGATTATCGTATTTGTCTAGGATCATTCCAAATGGTAGTGATTCAGGATTTGCAATCTTTACTTTATCAAAACTTTCTAAGATTGGATTAAATTTTGTTATTGCAGGACCAATGTGTTCTGCGATCCAGATGTTTTCATCCTTGTCAATCATTAAGGCAAATGGCTCTGCAAGTGGTCCGTCATCAGGCGTAAACTCTGTGACTTGCCCGGTCACTCCATCAATTTTTCCAAGATTTCCTATTAGTGATTCAGCAAACCAAACGTTATTGGAAGAATCAATCTCTATTGCAGTTGGTCCAGCTTCTGCTGTTAATGTATTGTAAAGACGGAATTTCTTGGTTGTTTGATCATATTCCAATAATATGCTTTTATCAATAACAGCAATCCAAACATCATTATCATGATCAACTGCAACTGATGTAGGAATTGATTTCTGAATAAAAGCACTTCCTAACGTAAACTGTGGAAGATCAATTATTTCAAATTGTTCTGTTTTTGGATCAAAATTTCCAATTTTAGAGTTTGGCGTGTCAGTAAACCAAATCTTTCCATCCTTATCAATATCCATGAAAATTGTAGTTACACCATTGAATGTGTATGGAGTAAACTGTTCATCTTCAATTGAAAACTTCCAAAGTCTTGGTTGCTGTGCATCTGAAATCCAAATATTTTTTCCATCATAAACTGGATATAGTGGGGCAGTATCATCTGCTGGCAAATCATATTCTATGACATCTGTACGTATATCATCAATTGATGGTTTCACTAGGACATCAAAAAGTACGTTCTCATTTGCATTCTCAGTTCTTTGTGCCTCTAACTCAATTTGCCAAACACCTCCAAAACCAAATGATGTTTCAGCAGTAAATTTTGTGGTTGGTTGTTCACCACCAATTGTTGTTTCTGTAACTTCAGCTATAATTGGTGCAATATTTTTCTGAGGATTAGAAATTTTGACTTTGAGATCAGAGAGATCAGTAAGCGGTTTATCATCAAATGATGAAACCATCACAATTATTTTGTTTGGACCAATTCCTACTGGAACAACCTTAACATCAAATTTTGCATTCTCAGAAAACAACGTACCATCAAATCCATAGTTTGTTTGTAATGCGTCAGCAGTTTGTATTTCTCCTGCTGGTAAAGATGAATTTACCAAGAGTGCCACCACAGCAAGAAGAGCAATTCCAAGACCAGCCTCAAACTTTAACGGTTTTTGCAGTTTTTTGTAGACACCACTTGCTTTCAGACTATTTTTTGTTGTAGTAACAAACTTGATCTGATAGAACCCACCAAATGCAATCATTGCAGATGCTATCGCAATTTTAGCGAGAATTAACTTCCCATAAGTTGAATCTGTCAATGAGCCTACATTACTATCCAGGAACCACAATAGAGTAGGACCGGTAATAATCAAAACTCCTAAAGCAATAATGATCATTCCAGAAAATCTTGGTAGTAAACTGGCAGTGATTTTGTCTCTAACATCACTATCCAATTTTGTTATTGCTGGCAAAATAATGAATCCAAAAAATATTACTCCTCCAATCCATATAGATGAAAGTAAGTTGTGAACATAATCCAGAATGATTGGTGGTGCCATTTCTGTTGATGCACCATGACCCATCATTGTTGTGGTCGCAATCAAAATTAATGCAACAACAAGCATTGGAATTTGTCTTTTCACTGAGACCTTATTTTTTCGTTCCATCCAGAACCATATACCAATCATAATCAATGTAAGAATCATTCTCGTAAGCCACGTGCTTCCAAATGTAGTTTGAATTACATCAAGTGGTGATACATCTAATCTCCATGTTTGTACAGCTAAAATAATGAAGTTTGATGCAAATACTGCAATAACACCAAAGCCAATAATCTTTGAGAACCTTATTTTAAACGAGTCCTGAATTAATCCAATCTGATCTCCAAATCTAGTATATCTTGTAGACCATATTGCAATTGAAGCAATAACTCCACCCAATACTATAGTCTGACCAACTAAGCCAGGAAAACGTGCAATTGATTCTGGAATAAATGTAGTTTCAGATTGCTCTTGTGATTCAAGTAACGACGAATCAATCTGTACATCTCCAACACCAAAAATTATTGCTGCTTGAACCAAATGGCCGTCAACCTTTGACAAGACTTTACTTGCAACCGTATACACTCCATCTTCTAATGGTGGTGTAGAAACAACAAGTGATGATTCTTCATTGTTATAGGAAGTATCTTGATTGTCAATCTGATTACCATTGGAATCATAGATCTTTAGTGAGGAAAAATCAATCTCGACAGCTTCAGAATAAAATGTAAAAATTTGTGTTGTTCCTGCAGCAACACTCTGTCCTTGTGCTGGATCTGAATCTAGAAGGAATGGGTGTGCACTAGCTAAAGGAAATCCTAGAAAAAATACCAAAACAGGAATTATCCAAATCTTTTTCAATTATCTAAAAGCTAAGCACTGATAATTTAAAGAATTGTGAATTCTAATGTTGTACTATCTTAGTAAAGATAATAACTCGTTGGTTCAAGTTGAAACTGTTGAAGAAATATTTCCTATTGCTTAGCGTTTTACTTGTTTCAGGTTTAGTATCATCAGCATATGCTCATACTACTATCCACATTGACAAATATGAGATTGAAGCTGGATGGGGAAGTGAACCACCAGTTGTTGGTTTACTAAACAAAATTACAATAGATGTTGCTGAGTCTGGTGAAGTTGAGGGACTAACAATGGGAGTAACTAACGCATTCAAAAACATGCAGGCTACTGTAATATCTGGCGGAGCTTCTAAACTTCTTGATATTGGACCAGAGCCACAACTTGGCAAATATTCTGCAAAGATTTTACCAACAAAGACAGGCTCAATGTCAGTAAAGATTGTTGGTACGTTAAATGGACTTGAAGTTGACGTTGTTATTCCAATCGAAGATGTCGAAAGTCAATCAATCATTGAATTTCCACCAACTTCTGGCTCATCATCTGCAGGAGAGATTGGTGCCTTGAAGAATGCATTATCTTCACTTCAGAAAGACGTGTCTAACATAAAATCAAACGTTGGAGATGTTAGTCTAAGTGCAGATGGTATTAACATTGAAGATGCGTATAACTTTGGTGTCTTTGGATTATCACTTGGTGCCGCTGGTGTAATACTGGCAATTATAGCAATGCTTAGAAGAAAATAAAAAAAGAAAAAGAAAAGAAGTTTGTTTAGATTTTTGGTGTTAAGCTAAGTCTTGATTTTGAAGTAATTGCAATTATTGAAACAATTGCTACAACAAGAATCATTGCTGCTATAGTACCAAATTCTGGAACTGCTTGTGCTGTGTTAGTTAATCCTATTGGACCTGTCTTTTCGTCACCTACCATTCCAAATCCTTGGAATGTTACAGTAACATCAATTGGGTTGTCGTCAGATGCGTCTGCACTAAGTGCACTTGTTGTGTGGCTACCTGTTCCATCATGTGAGTGATTACCACTCTCATCTAGGATTGTTTCACCATTGTGAGTTGCAACAATGTCATAGTTAACGTGTTCACCGTTAATTGTTACATCAATTGCCACTTTTTCACTTGTTGTTGCACCGTCAGCTACATCAATTGTAATGTCTGCTGCAGTTAGTGTCTGCATTTCCATTCCGCCCATGTCCATGTCGCTGTGATCCATTTCTTCCACAGCATGATCGTCACCATGGTCATCATGTCCACTTTCATCTTCAACAATGACAGTTCCTACCATCCATGGATGTACCATACAGAAGTAAGGATAGTCACCCGCATCTTCAAATGTGTATGAAAATGTTGCACCGGCCATCATCATGTTACTGTTGAACAATGAACCTGCATCATCATCTGTCAAATTACCTGAAGCTACAACATGCATTCCGTTATCCGTGTTTGTCCACTCTACATGTCCACCAGCTGCGATTGATACAGTTGTTGGAAGGAAACATCCTTCTGCTGTCTCTTCACATCCTGGCATCACTGAGCCTTCAGCCATTGTTATTTTTGCCTCATCTGCATGACCAGCATAAGCGCTAGGTACAGATACTGCAATTGAAACAATAGCTAAAAGAACGACTAACGAACCTATAGTCTTCGTATTCATTGTTGCAATTAGTGAATGGCTCAATAAAAATGATCTTAGGAATTTTACTAGATTCCATTAATGTACTATCTCAATTTTTATTCCCACTCAAATTTCCGAGTCATATGGAGTCCAGATTGTTTATTTTGGCATTCTTGATGATTTCACCATTGTTAATGACAAATGCATTTGCCCATCAAGCAGATGCAGTTGGTGATTATCGTATAGAGATTGATTGGAAAAATAGCCCACCAGTTGCTGGTGAATCAAATGCAATTAGGGTTTATGTCAGCATATTAGACAAGAGCCTTGAACCAGCAGACCAAGACTTTGTATCTGCCAAAGGTATTGAGGGCTTGAAAAAAACACTAAAGATTGAACTTATTGTAGAAGAAGAAAAAATTATACTTCCACTACAGCCAGTATCTGACGTTCCTGGCATGTATAAAGCTGTAATCACACCAACCTTTTCTGGATTTTCACAACTAAATTTTCTTGGAACCATTAACGATACTAAAGTAAGTCTAGCATTACATCCAGTAAAAGTTGAAGATCCATTAGTATTACAATTTCCTCCAATTGAATCCAATGAAGTAGAGACTGCTGACTTTGACAGAGAGATTAATGATCTGCGTGGAGACATACGTGAATTACAAAGTATCATAACAGAACTAGAAAGTAAATCAAGTACAACCACCTCTGATAACTCTAGTCTTATGTATATTGCAATTGGACTAGGAGCAGGCGGAATTGCAATTGGTGCTGCATCATTCGCAACAAAAAAATAATTTTACTTTCTAAGTTTTTTCCGTAATACTGTAATCAAAACTGCTGGTGCAACAAAGTACATTCCAATGTTTAACAGAATAACTCCTATACCATAACCCAACATTTCTTGCTCTGTATCTATTGGTACATGTGACAAAATAGAAAATGATGTAAGCATTGGTGTTAGCATAACTTTGACACTTTCTTTGAATACAACATTCTCTCTTTCAAAGTCTGCCACATATGGTGAAAATGAATAGTAAACTTGATTGAATCCTGTCATGAATGCATGACCTGATGCTGTTTGCATTACAACATTGTCACGAAGTTCTCTTAACTGTTGGACTTGCGGTGACATTTCTGAACCAAATGCAGCTGTTGCGATTAAGCATCCACCACCTTCACTAGTATTTTCAGATGGCTGTGATGAACCACCTTCGCCTACGTTAATTGTAAAAACGGTTGTCTCTAATGGTATTGGCTGAAAGAGTATTCCTTCCATCTCAATTATCACTTGGTGTTCACCTGATGATGTGAATTCTACAGGAATCTTCACTTTTCCAGGAGATGTATGCGTGAGTGGTATAGGACCAAATACACTCTCACCATCTTTTACTACCGTAACTCTATAGTCGATATGTTCTTGAAGCTTGTTGAAATTTGGTTTTAACCAAGCAAGGTAAAGTTTTGATATAGAGTTTGGTTCTGGGTCTGGAACAACTGATAATCCAATGTTGAGTGTTCCTTGTTCTGAAGGTATGATTTGTTCATAGTCTTCTGGAAGAAGAGGCTCAAGAGCACCAAACGCCGGAGTCGTTAGTAATGGAACAAGTAGTAATGCAAAAAGAAATTTCATCAAACATTTTCACGTTTATCATAATAAAAATGATCAGCCTAGAACCAATGAAATTTATCGAATCATTAAATAGGGATTTTCACGCTAATTCAGTTATTGTACTACAAAGCTATTATTTTACTCGCACTTAGTATAACTTCAATACCATTTCTAGTTGACAGTGCGTTTGCACATGGATTGGGTGGCGATGTTGCTCCTCCAATAAGTTTTGGTGACATGCAAGTGACAGTGTTTACAAAATTAGATCCTTCTGATATGACTGCAGGAGAAGTAGAATCTGCTAACATTGCAATTCGTTTCTATGATATGCTAACAGACACAAATCTTGATCAAGTTACATATCGTGTTGAGGTATGGAGAGCAGGAGATCTTCTAGCAAGAAATTATTTTTACGATGAAGATGGTGAGCTAAACGTAGAGGTTAGACCAAAGACAGACTGTTATGATCCAAAACCTTGGAAGTGTACTGAATACTTTGGTGAAGTGCATGGTACAGCAGGTGGTTTGTTTGCAAGGGGTGATGGAAGACCATTAGTTGATGGTCCAATATTTGATAAAGGAGGGTTGTACAACGTGAAAGTTTCAATTGAAGGTGCAACCAGTCCAAGAACTCTGGTCGCAGAACCACTGAATTTTGATACATTTGTTAGTGTCGCACAGGAACAAAACTTTTTCATTAAAACTGCATCAGCACAAGAGATACCTGTAACTGTAAAAACATACTATGACGACATAGAAAATTTTTCCTTTAAACCAAATGACAATTCTGTAACATTTGATATGCCATTTGATTGGACTCCTGATTACATTGAACTCGTACAAGTTGTACACGAAGAGATTAGAGTTCCAAAATCATTCCAGCCATACAATCCTGAGACATCATTCAAGGGATATGTTGACGGTGTGGAAATTGACAAGCGCGTGTTACTGGTTGATCCATATTCTTCTGATGCTGAAAATATTATTCATTTTCTTGTGTCTGGAAGTGAATTGCAACGAATCAATGAAGTACTTGGTCCTTCTCATCATTCTTCTAAGATAATGCACTTTGAATTAGTACCACAAGGCAACACAGAAAAAAATTCATTAGATATGTCCTTTGATAATGGATATAGTGCTGTCATGTCTTGGGATGCAAGTTATGGAGTAGGAGATGAAATTCCATTTGAATTCTCTTTCTTTGATTCAAACGGCAGTCTAGTTAAGGATGTGATCTATGCATTTGGTTTGATTGATCCACAGGGGACTCAGTTCAATATCGTAACAGGTGACAACCCAGAAGAATATGTTGGTGTAAAATCACTAGAAGGTATTGCAACGCATTTTATTACGATTCCAGATGATGGTCTCTACACAATCAATCTTGTTCTTACAGGTGAAGGATTTGCAAATTATGACACATTTCTAAAGTCCTCACAAATGTTCGAAGTGGGAATTTCTACTGCACCTTCTAGCTCAATTACTAACACACCATCACAGACTGTAACAATTCCTGAGTGGGTAAAGAACAATGCTGCATGGTGGGCAGATGATCAAATAAACGATAATACATTTGCAAACGGAATTGAATATATGATCAAACAAGGAATAATCGTAGTTCCAGCTACTGAAAGTGGAGAACAAAACGCTGATGCAGTAATTCCTGGATGGGTGAAAAACAATGCTGCATGGTGGGCAGATGATCAAATTGATGATAATACTTTTGCAAGTGGAATTCAGTTTTTGATTAAAGAAGGAATAATCTCAGTCTAGTTCTTTACTATTACCTTAATACTATTATACAAATTCCTGAACATCCAGTCATAGATGCTTCCACTAAAAGATGAGAATCCACATCCTCCAGGATTCAAACCAACACTTACTATTGCGTTAATCATCATCAATGTGATCGTCTTTTGTGCCGAAGTTGCTGTAACTGGACAATTTTTTGAATTTTCAAACAGACAAGCAATGAATATGTTCTTGAATTGGGGAGCTGTTCCTGGTTGTATTACAGGACAAATTAGTGGCATTGATACTGGTGTTAACATAGTTA
>Ga0208764_10000990_pt1 | contig 18465 bp, 18 predicted proteins | sample ETNtaG_18_FD_185762 | JGI IMG/M metagenome (GOLD analysis project Ga0208764, IMG submission 185762) | Marine microbial and viral communities from oxygen minimum zone, Eastern Pacific Ocean - ETNP201302SV91 (SPAdes) (version 2) | ecosystem: Environmental > Aquatic > Marine > Oceanic ... | reverse complement strand
GCCTTGGGAAGACCTGCAATAGTAGCAATTTGAGCTAAAGAGAGTTCGTTAAGCGGTTTGCCATAGTACACTTGGGCGGCCGCCCCAAAACCAAACGCTCTATGGCCCAATTCGATTTTGTTGAGGTACAGCTCAAGAATTTCCTGCTTAGAAAGCTCTTGCTCCATGTGCAGTGCTATAAAGATCTCTTTGATCTTTCTGATATAGGTTTTCTCCCGACTAAGGAAAAACCCTCGTGCTAGCTGCATGGTTAACGTACTTGCTCCCTGACGCTTTTCGCCAGTAAGGACTAAACTTACTGCAGCACGCATTATACCAATGGGGTCAATACCGTGGTGTTCGTAGAAGCGACTGTCTTCGGTAGCGAGTATGGCGTTAATTAATTCTTGCGGGACTTCCTCAAGTTTTACGGGGATCCGCCGTTTAACTCCATACTGCGAAATAAGTTTTCCGTCTTTGGTGTATATCTGCATGGGTGTTTGCAGGCGTACATCCTTAAGTACAGTAACACTTGGTAGGTCAGGTTTGATATAAAAGTAAATACCTACCAGTGCTGCAAAACCAAGAAGGCCTGATAGAAAACTAAATAAAATAAGTGGTTTGATGTACTTCACTGTAACGGATACCAAGACATTTTGTTGAAATGACGTATATTTTATACGTATGTGTTATCTCTAGAACCATACGCATAAGACTATTAGAGTAACATTGTACTTTAGAGCAACTACCTTTGAAACTGGACACTTGCACATGAAATCGCTGTTTAAGAAAAAGCTGCCGCCCATTGTGGGCTTAGATATAGGCACGCGTCAAATAAAAGCGGTGTGGTTAGAGCAATCGAAAGACGGGTTCGTCCTTCAAGGGTATGCCTGTGAGCCAATTAACAAAATCGCTTTCTCTGAGCGTGATATTAAAGACTATGAGTCAGTAAGCATTGCTCTCAAGAAAATTCGAAAGTCGCTAAAAACAAAATTAAAGCTGGCAAATGTTGCGGTGGCTGGTACGTCAGTGATCAGTAAAATCGTCTATATGGACCCAGAGCAAAGCGATTACGATTTAGAAAATCAAATTGAGATCGAAGCCGACAGTCTCATTCCCTATCCGCTTGAAGAAGTATATTTGGATTTTGAAGAAATGGGGCCGAGCGCAACGCACACTGGAAAAGTAAATGTATTACTTACCGCTGCGCATAAAGATTTGGTAGACAGTCGCTTGCTGCTTGCAAGAGAAGCTAACTTTGAACCCAAAATTGTTGATATGGAAAATTATGCCATCGGCAATGCCATGGACTTTTTCCATACGCCTCATACCGAAGACATGCCACTTTGCTGTATTAATGTGGGCGCCTCGCTTCTTCAAATATGCGTAATAAAAAACGGCGACGTCATCTACACCAAAGAGCACGCCTTTGGCTTAAATCAGCTAATTAACGATATTAGCGCCATTCATATGGTTGAGCGTGAAACCGCAGAGCGTCAGCTACTTGATGGCACGCTGTCTGGAAATTGGGTGGAAGATACGCTTCCTATATTTGCCGCTAACCTACAGCAAAATATCAACCGTGCATTACAAATGTATATGAGCACGCTACATGCAGAGCGCCCCACCAAAATACTGTTTAGCGGCGGTGCCGCTACTATTGAACCGTTAGTCGACATTTTAAAACAAGACTTAGGCCTAGAGGTTGATTGCTTCAATCCGTTTAGCAACATGTCGATAAACCCTAAACTTGATGCCACGAGACTTAGCAAAATTGCACCACAGCTTGCGATTGCAGCGGGTCTAGCGAGCCGGAGCTTTACGCCATGGCACATGTAAATTTACTACCTTGGCGAGAGAAGCAGCGCCAACATCAAAAACAACAATACTTGGCAGGGCTACTTGCTGTTGCCGCCATTGTAGGATTGATTTTTTGGTTCATTGGTCAAGCTATCGACCAGCAAATAAGTAATCAAAACTCGCGTAATCAATACCTTGAACGGGAAATCGCGGTTTTAGATGCGCAAATTGCAGAGATAAAAAAGGTTAAAGACAGTAAAAATGCCATTGAGCAGCGCATGGCATTAATTGAGCAACTGCAAGCAAGTCGCAATGTGGCTCCTATAGTATTTGATGAACTTGCTAAACTCGTTCCTCCCGGTGTGGCCTTCGAGTTTATGACCAGAAGCAATAACCGTATTGAGATTGAAGGGACTAGTGATTCGAACAATCGTCTTTCCGACTTTATGCGCGCGCTGGACAACTCGAAAGTGTTCGTTGCCGCAGAGCTTTCTACCATTAAATCTGACAGCAGTGCAGCGAGAGCGATTAGCAACTTTACGCTTACGTTTTCGATAAACCCCAATGTTGCTCCGCTAGAAATAGAAAGTAGTGAGGCGCAATAACCATGAAGTTTGATGTTTCAAAACTAAAAGAACTCAACGAACTCGACTTTGAACAAATCGCTATTTGGCCAAACGAAGTTCGCATTGTTGTGGCGGCGTTTGTCGCAATATTGGTAGGTGCGTTGAGCTACTACATGCTAATAAGCCCCAAATTACCGATTAAAGATGCGGCTGAATTAAAAGAACAAGAACTAAAGTTACAGTTCGAAGCAAAGTACCGCATTGCGGCTAATTTAGAAGCTTACCAAGCCCAACTCGCGCAAATTAAAGAAGACTTCTCGTCTATGCTGAAAAGTCTTCCAACCAGCAACGAAACACCGGGTTTGCTTGACGATATCACTTACGTTGGTACCGCATCGGGCCTCACGTTTGAGTTGCTTAACTGGCAACAAGAAGTACCAAAAGAGTTTTACACCGAACTACCTATCGAAATGGAAGTAAGCGGTGGCTATCACAACTTTGGCGAATTCGTTTCCAAAGTCGCAGATTTACCTCGTATCGTTACACTTCACGATTTTGACATAAAGCGTGAAGCAAATGGTCTGTCGCTGAAGCTGCAGGCGAAAACTTATCGTTCGGAAAACTCGACAGACATTGAAGGAGATGAACAATGATTCGTTCGTTTTTATCTCTTTTAATCATATTGTTAGTAACAGGCTGTTCACCTAAACTCGACGATCTGCATGCCTATACACAGAGTGTTAAAGAGCGTGCTCAGCCACAAATTGAACCGTATCCAGAATTCAAGACTCACCCACCTTTTAGCTATTCGGCAAGCGCTTTAAGAAGCCCGTTCGATCGCCCTAAGAACAACGCAGCTCCAGTAGCAAAAGCGCGGGTAGAAAACTGTTTACAGCCAAACTTCCAGCGCCCTAAAGAAGCATTGGAAGCCTATGGCGTGGACGCCCTCGCACTGACTGGCAACTTTGCCGTTAAAGGAGTGCAGTGGGCATTATTGAAAAGTAACGATGGCGTATTACATAAAGCTAAAGTAGGGAGTCGTATCGGCTTGTTTTATGGCAAAATTACGCAAATTAGCACCGACTCAATTACTATTGAACAGTTATTACCTGATGGTGCGGGCTGCTGGCAAAGGAAAACAACAACAATGACTACAGCATCGAAGGCGGGAGAGTAAGCATGGCCGAACGATACATATTTAACAAATCTCTGAATCGTAGAGTGCCTAGATGGTATTGGCTGGCTTTCGCTGTGGCTGCAATATTTTCATTAACCGTATTTGTTTCGCCAGTAAAAGCCCAAGAGCCTTTGTTAGTCGACCCTGATACTAAACGAAATGCATCAACCGTTACCACCACGGTCACAAACATCGACTTTACTCAAGCAGCTAACAATACCGCTGTAACACTGGTGAGTTTTGAGGGCCAAGCGCCAAAGCTTCAGCTTATTGAGTCACAAGGAAAAGTATCCCTTACATTACCAAACACCAAGTTAGGCGAAGACCAATTGGTAGAACTTAATGTGGCTGATTTCGGCACGTTGGTTTCTACCATCGAGACATTCGAAGATAAAGATGGCGCGCGAATTGAGGTTAATTATTCGGGCCCAGTTACGGTTCAAAATACGGTAAAAGACGGCGTAATTCGTATGGCGATAACGCCAATGGACAGCGCGCAGCAAGACGCCTTGGAAGCGGAAAAGAAATACACAGGCGACCCCATTTCGCTCGATTTTCAAGATGTTCCTGTGAGACAAGTTTTACAAATTATTGCGCAGGTTAATGGGTTTAACTTAGTGACCACCGACACCGTAACAGGAAACGTAACGATAAGCTTGTCGGGCGTTCCGTGGGATCAAGCTCTCGACATGATTTTGCGTGTTAAAGGTCTGGATAAACGCTTAGAGGGCAACATTTTATTAATTGCACCGGCTGAAGAACTATCGGCTCGTGAAACCCAAGCCCTTCAATCTAAAAAGCAAGTTTCAGACTTAGCGCCTCTTCATACGGTTAATATTCCTGTTAACTATGCAAAAGCTGCTGCCTTGGCCACGATCTTAAAGTCGACAGAGGGCGGGATCTTATCTGAGCGAGGGGGTGTTACAGTAGATGAACGAACCAACACTTTACTTATTCGCGACACGTTAGCCTCTATTGATGAAGCAAGAAAAACCATCAATGCGTTAGATATTCCAGTAAAGCAAGTGCTGATTGAAAGCCGTATGGTTACTGTGCTTGACGATGTAGGCGAGCAGCTTGGCGTTCGTTGGGGTTTCAGCGACCGTCAAGACGATAATGGTGTGTCGGGAAGCCTTGAGGGCGCAGACACCATTGCCGGCGGCATAGTGCCTAGCATTGATAATCGCCTTAATGTGAACCTGCCTGTGACCAGCGCCGCGGGTAGCATTGGCTTTCAAATTGCGAGCTTGGTTGATGGCACCATATTAGACCTTGAGCTTTCCGCACTAGAATCTGAAAACAAAGGCGAAATTATTGCGAGTCCTCGTATTACGGTTGCTAACCAGCATGAAGCTTACATTGAACAAGGTACGGAAATACCTTACGTACAAGCAACGTCTAGCGGTGCGACTTCAGTAGAGTTCAAAAAAGCCGTTTTGTCACTGAAAGTTACGCCACATATTACGCCTGATAATCGCATTATTTTGGATTTAGTTGTTACGCAAGATACCCGTGGCGAAACCGTTTCTACGTCTACTGGTGAGGCCGTAGCCATCGATACCCAAGAAATTAAAACGCAGGTATTGGTAGAAAACGGCGAAACCATCGTATTAGGTGGCATATTCCAACAAACCAGTTCTGATGGCGTGTCGAAAGTGCCTTTGTTTGGTGATTTGCCTGTCGTTGGTGCCCTTTTCAGAAACTCGTCACAACTTCAGCAAAAACGAGAACTACTTATCTTTGTGACACCCAAGATAGTCACTGAAAGACCATAATCCTCATTTTTAGCCTTCAAAAAAGCGCATTTTTGTGCGCTTTTTTTGGTTTTCAGCCTTTTTTTGTAACTAAATTTACAGGTATACGCTATTTGTTAGTAACAAAACTTGCAACGCCTTGCATGAAACTGAGATAATCCCCGCCTCGAAATTTAAGCGAGGTTTAAGGAGTGGTGCTTATTGGACACTAAATAGGCACGAGTCAATGGGTAGGCTGGTAAGGCAACAGTGCACTGCCCCTAACATGATTAAGTTGTGATATAAGCAAATATGGCTGAAAAACGTAATATCTTTTTAGTTGGCCCAATGGGTGCTGGCAAAAGTACCATCGGTAGACATCTGGCAGACGAACTTCACCTAGACTTTTTTGATTCGGATCAGGAAATTGAGCGCCGCACGGGTGCAGACATTGCCTGGATCTTCGACCTTGAAGGCGAAGACGGTTTCCGTAAACGCGAAGAAAACGTCATTAACGATTTGACAGATAAGCAAGGTATTGTACTTGCTACTGGCGGCGGTTCTATTGTAACTAAAGCTGTGCGTAATCGTTTATCTGCCCGCGGCATCGTTGTTTACCTACAAACGACAATCGATAAGCAAGTTGCCCGTACACAACGTGACAAACGTCGTCCTTTGCTACAAAACGAAGATCCAGAACAAGTACTTCGCGATCTTGCAGAAATGCGCAACCCGCTTTACGAAGAAGTTGCTGATTACATTGTTGATACAGACGACCAAAGTGCGCGTGCTGTAGCGAATCAGATTATCAGTAAAATTGGTTTATAAATTAAATATGTAATAGGAGGTGCTACGCCAATGTCAACCTTAACTGTGGAACTTGGAGAACGTAGCTATCCTATACAGATAGAGGCTGGGCTGCTTTCGCAACCTGGCCTTTTTAGTGCCTATATAAAAGGCCCACTTGCCGTCATTGTTACCAACGAAACTGTTGCCCCACTTTATTTAGAAACCGTTAAAGCGGCGTGTGGCGATGTTCAGGTCGAAACCATTATTTTGCCGGACGGCGAGCAACACAAAAATCTTGCCCAATTCGAAGTGGTTATGACACGCCTTCTAGAGCTAAACGCTGCAAGAGATACGACACTTATCGCACTTGGCGGTGGTGTAATTGGTGACCTCACTGGATTTGTTGCGGCAACTTACCAACGCGGTGTCCCCTTCATTCAAGTTCCTACGACTTTGCTTTCTCAAGTCGACTCATCGGTAGGTGGAAAAACTGCGGTAAATCATCCTCTCGGTAAAAACATGATTGGCGCTTTTTACCAACCGGTTTATGTGGCCATTGATACTGATACCCTCGCTACGTTACCCGCGAGAGAGTTTGCTGCCGGCATGGCAGAGGTCATCAAATACGGTATCATTTACGACGCACCGTTTTTCGAATGGCTTGAAAGTAATGTAGATGCGCTTACGTCGCTTGATACTGAAATTCTTACCCAAGCTATTTCTCGCTGCTGCGAAATCAAAGCAGACGTGGTAGCAAAAGATGAACGTGAAGGCGGTTTACGCGCCATTCTTAACTTAGGCCACACGTTCGGTCACGCTATTGAAGCCGAGCAAGGCTACGGTAACTGGCTGCATGGCGAAGCGGTAGCCGCTGGTACTATAATTGCTTGTAAAGCTGCTGAAGCATTAACGTGGTTTGAAGCGTCAGAAACACGACGCGTATCGTCGCTATTTGAAGCATTTGCTTTACCGGTTGCGGGTCCAAATAGTATGACAAAGGATGACTACGTTAAGCATATGAAACGCGATAAAAAAGTGGAAGCTGGCAGTATTCGATTTGTACTTCCTCAAGGCATAGGCAAAGCGGTTGTTACCAAGGACGTCACGGACGCCATTCTTACTGACATCCTTTCTTAGTCATTAGCCCTCGCGACAACCTGGCAACGCGTCTGTCTTGACTTCCCTACGTTAGTTGGAATCATGAAGAAATGCGTTGCAGGACAGTTTTTAAAGCAACGGTGAATAAGGGCAAACTCCCATGCAAAGTGAACTGCATGAACGTTTGGAATATTTGATCAATTACTCTTCTCAGCTGATTTTTGTCAGTGGTGAGTCTATTGCTCAACAACAAAAGACCCTTGAAGCCTTTGTCTTCCAGCAGCACGATGATACCGAGATTGCGTATTTAACTGCGCAAGAAAATATGGAGCCCTCTGACTACCGTCGACAACTTTGTCGGCAGCTTCTTGGTCAAGTGGTGGGTAGCTTCGTTAGGCCTCTAAACGAACTACTTTCCGACCTAAATAGTCACGAAGGTCCAATTCTTATAGCCATCACCCAAGCCCACAATCTTCCTGATGCACTATTGCAAGAACTATGGGACTTGGTGTTGCAAAGTCGGTTTGCTGGTAACAAACAGCATTTAAATGTGCTTTTGTTCGCGAATAACGAATGGGCTGAGCGCGCCAAGCAGTGGCTTCCTGCAAAAAATACGGAAACCCCTCTAATAATTAGCAGCCAGTCAGTCATTAGCGAACAGCCTAGCTTCGAGTCAGAGCTCGACAAAATGATTGCTTCACGTCGCGAGGCTTTTCAGGCTCATTTAGAAAATAGACAGCGTGAAAATACGCAAAATTTTATCAACCCGTTAAAGTCTAAGTGGTTTTATATCGCTGTTATATGCGTGTTCCTTGCTACGTTTTCTGGCCTTATTTACTGGCAGTACGGTGATAAATTAGCATCGATTTTTGCGCCTATTAGCCAACCTGCGCCAGAACCTGAAAGAACACAGGTTGAGCCCGGCTCTGCTTATAACAAGCTTATAGGCAATGGTGAAACCGATGAAAGCGAAACAACAGCATCAAACTCAGCAACTCAAGCAACCAACCAAATAGGCAACGTAGAGCTTGTTTCCGCGCCCAATGATGATAGTGCAGACGTTGGTGGCTCGTTAATTGATGAATCGTCAGATAACGGTCCGTTGATTACCAATTGAGAAAATGCGGTTTCATCCTTACCTGAAGTTACGCCATCTTCAGAACAGGCAGACAGTAACCAGTTTGAGAATACCCCGATTGGAGATAATACCACTGACTCCAATGGTTCAGAGGTGGTTAGCAACGGTGCGCTAAGTGATCAACAACCTGCTCAAGGTGCCAAATCAAACTCGGACGGCGTCAACGATAATGTAACGCCAACCACTGTGGCCAGTGAATCGAGTCAAGAAGGCTGGATTGGGGAAAATGACTACGCTATACAGTTGTTAGCGATGAAAAGTGAGTCTGTTCTCAGTGAGTTCCTACGAGAAAACAATCTAACTGAGCAAACGCGAATTTATAAAACGACGCGCTATGGTGGCGACTGGTTTGTAGTAGTTAACAAGCAAATCTACACGTCGTTATCTCAAGCGCAACAAGCACGAACAGATTTACCCGAATATCCAGGTAAACAAAATGCTTTTATAAAGCGAGGAAACCAAATCCTCTCAGAGATGAGCAAAGCGCAAAATTGAGTCATTTCACAAGTGGGTGGCCATAATATTTCCAGTAAATGAGCAAAATTCCGTTCTTGCGACACTTGTTGGTTGTCCGTTTTACTGATGAAAGTTACAATCTACCTTTAGTGTGGTGATATCTGATACTGATCAGCATAAAAGTATAAAGACGACCCTTTCCCTTGGAACGGCGGCGCACGGAAAAACCACCGTCTTCATTCCGTCTAGGTAGTAACGTTTAAGCATGATGCAGAAAAAAAACCGGGCTTTTTTAAAATGGGCCGGTGGCAAATACAGCTTGGTTGAGCATATTCAGGCCAGATTACCGCAAGCCAATAAACTCATTGAACCGTTTGTTGGTGCCGGATCTGTATTTCTGAATACGCAATACAAACGCTACCTGCTTAATGACATCAACCCTGATCTCATTAACTTATATAACTTCTTAAAAGCACAACCAGACGCTCTGATTAACGACGCGCGCGCGTTTTTTGATGGGAGTCGCAATGAAGAAAAGATGTACTATGACTTGCGCGAAGAGTTCAACGCAACGCAAGATGAATACTACCGAGCGATTCTTTTTCTTTATTTAAACCGGCATGGGTACAACGGTTTATGCCGCTACAGCCTTCAAGGGCGTTTTAACGTACCTTTTGGCCGCTATAAAAAGCCTTACTTTCCAGAAGACGAGATGTTTGTGTTTTCGGAAAAATCGCAAAAAGCGACGTTTACTTGTCTTCCTTTTGAAAAGGTTTTTTCTAGAGCTAGGCGTGGCAATGTTATTTATTGTGACCCACCGTATGCTCCTATCAGCAAGACTGCAGCGTTTACCAGCTATGCGGCGCGAAGCTTCGGACAAGAATCTCAAGAGAAGCTGGCTGAGCTCGCCACCCGCGCGTCAAAAAAGCGAGGCATACCCGTCCTCATCTCAAATCACGACTTACCGCTAACTCGGTCGCTTTATCACGGGGCAGATTTCAGTATGCTGTCAGTTAAGCGTTCGATAAGTCAAAACGGTGCAAAGCGACAGCCTGTGGATGAAATTTTGGCTTATTTCCCTCCAGCTAACGTCGCACCAAAGCGAAAGACTCGAAAAAAGAAGACGTTTCACCGCCCTTCAGTTTAGTGTGTGGTGCCTAAAAAACGTCTTATAGGTAGCGCATCGACCGCCTTACCCGCATACGATTTTAATGTGTATTCACGCAATTGCTATGCGCTATAGCCCGTATACCATTTAACGAACATAAAAAGCGTAACAACAAACAGCACAACCAAGATTACGCCAATGACGGCGAAGCTTATAAAAGTGCCTTTAGTAAAGTCACGTTCGTAGTTTTTATGGCTCTGAACACCAAATAGACTAGCAACTACACTACCTAGAACTGACCAAAAACCAGTACCAGACTGCATAATTTTCCCCTAAGTGTCGTTAGCAGGTGAGGTGAAATCTCGATTACCTTCGTCGCTGTGCATCAACTCAAGTAGGTCTAAAAAGTGGAATTGGAAAGATGATGATTTCCCCGCTATCCATGACAGCCAACTTACTTCCTCAACACCCTCTTGATGACGGGCACATTGGTTTTGAATATGGCTTGCGGGCAACTTGGGGTTGAACTCCGTAACTGGTTGGAATTCGCATACTGACGAGTGTGAATTTGGCGTACTTGTAACCGCAACGCTAACAAGCGCTACCGCTCCACAAATCGCAAAAAATGGAAGAACCTTCATCCTGAATACTCCTTACACTCGTTCAAAAATTAATCTCATTATAATCAAAAGCAGGTTACGAACAAGTTAAAAATGCATTGCTTGTAAAAAATGAAAAGCCTAACGAAAACACATTAGGCTTTTAGTACTCAACGTTTTGTTAAAAGGCCACCCGATGGCCTCTCGATTTAATTTTAAAGTTCGAAATCTACTGAATAACCAACAGTGAATTTCAACTCGTCGTTATCTAATGCGTCAGCGCCAACATCATCTAGGTTAGTGCCGGTCACTGCAAAGCTAAAACCGTCTTTTGCAATAGTTACGCCGTAGTCGGCATAGCTATCGGTACCGTCGCCAAAGTTGAAAGCATCAACAAAGTCGCCGCTGTGATAACCAGCATGTAGAGTCAACTCAGTGCCGTTCAAAATCTCTGTAGTATAGTCAAGAGATGCGTAGTAAGCCTGACCAAAGCCGAAATCTTGACCTTCTGCTTCGTCAGCTTCGGTGTGCGCTAGTAGGTAAACTGTTACGCTCACGCCACCCATACCTACTGAGCCATAGATTTCTGCGAAATCAAATTCCGCTTCAGCATCGTAGTTGTAGTATAGGTAACCGAAGTCGTAAGCAATACCATCAGACTCGCCTGAGTAACCAAAGTATACGTCATGCTCGTATGAGTAAATATCATCTGATGCATAACTTACGTTCGACGCCCATGTACCTGCATAAAAACCACTTTCGTGTGCATAGTCGATACCGCCTTGAACAGCAGCTTCGTTTACAGTTTGTGTCAGACCACGCCAAATATAATTGCTGGTCGCGCCAGCATTAGCAGTAAATTCGCCTTCTGCATAGCTAGGCATGGCTGTTAACAGACACGCTGAAGAAATAGCAGCGGCAAGTATTGTTCTTTTTGTAGATGTTTTCATGTGTGTTCTCCAGTCAAATTCAAACTTGTTGTAATTCGTTTTTTCTGTCTGTGTTTTCTTTTTTGGACTGGATAACGCAAAGTTGATGCCCATTTATGGTTCATCAAAAAAACTCGCAAAAAATAAATTAACAAATTGAAATTTAAAACATTATTTCACTTAAAAAATTCACCCGCTGTCACCGAAACAAAAAAACGCTGCATAAAAATGCACCAACATAACGCGCGCTCACCAAAATTGGGCAACGTTCTGACAAAGTCCGTTTATCTTAAATTTCCGTGAAATTAACGCTGATTAACCCTTTGCATAGTAAAGAAGCACGGATTTGGGTAAACTTTCGCAAAGGTGAAACGTAAGTGGCAACGCACCTTGTTGTTTTTAGAATGAAAGGACATGCAATGAAACCATTCCTAATTGCTCCATCAATACTATCGGCCGATTTCGCTCGACTTGGCGAAGACGTAGAAAAGGTATTAGAGGCTGGCGCTGATGTGGTGCATTTCGATGTAATGGATAACCACTATGTACCCAATCTTACGTTTGGGCCAATGATTTGCGAGGCGTTAAGAAACTACGGCATTACCGCTCCCATTGATGTGCACTTAATGGTGAAGCCCGTCGATGACTTAATTGAAAAATTCGCGAATGCAGGGGCCAGCTATATTAGTTTTCACCCAGAAGCGTCTGAGCACATAGACCGCTCTCTACAGCTTATTATCGATGCAGGTTGCAAGCCGGGGCTCGTATTTAACCCAGCAACGCCACTACATTACCTTGACCACGTCATGGACAAACTGCACCACATTCTTATTATGTCGGTTAACCCAGGGTTTGGTGGTCAAAAGTTTATTCCTAGCACCTTAGATAAAGTACGCGCGGTGAAACAGCGTGTATTAGAAAGCGGCTACGATATTCGAATTGAAATTGACGGTGGCGTAAAAGTCGATAACATTCGCGAAATAGCGGAAGCGGGCGCGGATATGTTTGTGGCTGGTTCGGCTATTTTTTCTCAACCCGACTACAGCGATGTCATTGAGCAAATGCGCAATGAACTAGCGTCACTGTCTAAAGCATAATTTTTGAAGCTTTATTTTCCCAAGCTTTATTTTCACAGTATTTAACGTATTACAGGTAAAAAGAAATGAGTAATAAACCCGTTGTATTAAGTGGCTGTCAGCCTTCAGGACAACTTACCCTTGGCAATTACATGGGTGCACTTAAACAGTGGGTTTCCATGCAAGACGACCACGACTGCTTATATATGATAGTGGATTTGCATGCTATTACTGTACGACAAGACCCTAAGCAGCTTGCTGAAGCTTGTCTAGACGGCCTTTCTCTTTACCTTGCTTGCGGTATTGATCCACAAAAAAGTACTCTGTTTTTGCAATCCCATGTGCCTGAACATGCACAGCTATCTTGGGTATTGAATTGTTACGCCCAAATGGGTGAGCTTAATCGCATGACTCAATTCAAAGATAAGTCTGCGAAGAACGAAAATAACATTAATGTAGGCTTATACAGCTACCCTGTCCTCCAAGCAGCAGATATTTTGCTATACCAAGCAGATAAAGTACCGGTAGGTGAAGATCAGAAGCAGCACCTTGAATTAACTCGTGACATTGCTACACGTGTTAACAATCTATACAGCGATGTATTTCGTCTACCTGACCCGTATATCCCAGACTTTGGCGCGCGCATCATGAGCCTTCAAGAGCCTGAAAAGAAGATGTCTAAGTCTGACAACAACCCGAATAACTTCATCGGCTTATTAGAAGATCCTAAGAAGTTGGCCAAGAAAATCAAACGTGCCGTGACCGACTCTGACGAGCAAGCTAATATCTACTTTAACCCAACTGAAAAGCCAGGCGTGTCTAACTTACTGACTCTACTTTCGCTTGCGACGGGTAAATCAATTAAAGAGCTTGAGCCTGAATATACCGACAAAATGTATGGCCACCTTAAAGGTGATGTTGCAGACGCTGTGGTTGCTCTACTTGAACCCATTCAGGCCCGCTATGCTGAAATTCGCGCAGACAGAGCATATCTTGACGACGTAATGCGTCAGGGTGCTGAGAAAGCGTCAGCGCGAGCGGCTGAAACTTTGGCTAAAGTATACAAAGCGGTCGGCTTTATTCCAAAGCCATAACAGCCGAATTCCAACATCTTGCTACACGCCATGAAGGGTTCATTTAATCCTTCATGGCTAAAACCTTCGCAACTTAGAAATACCAAGGACTAGCACTGCTGTGTTGCTGTTAATTGATAACTTCGATTCGTTCACTCATAACCTCGCTCGGTATTTCACTGAGCTCAGCGTCGACGTTGAAGTGGTGCGAAATAACGCACTGACCTTAGACGACATATCTCGCTTAGCGCCTTCACAGTTAGTTATTTCACCGGGACCATGCACGCCAAACGAAGCAGGCATCAGCTTATCTGCGATTGAACATTTTGCAGGCAAGATTCCTATTTTAGGTGTATGCCTGGGTCATCAAGCTATAGGTCAAGTGTTTGGTGCCAAGATAGTAGGTGCACAAGAGATTAAGCATGGAAAAGTTTCCCCCCTAACACACCGCAACAGTGGCCTGTTCAAAGGCTTACCTAACCCGTTTAACGTGACGCGCTACCACTCATTGGTTTTAGATCCCGCATCGCTACCTGCCTCACTGAGTGTTGATGCATGGTGTGAAACCGCAAAGGGCACAAAGGAAATCATGGCAATTTCCCATAACCATCATCCTATTTGGGGCGTGCAGTACCACCCCGAGTCACTGCTTACCGAACACGGTCATAGCGTACTGGATGCATTTCTTCAGTTTAAATCAATTTAAGTATACGAGTTTGATGCCGATACGCTTTTATAGCGTAAAAGGTTACGCTTGAAGGCCAGAATTACTCGCAATTCACTGATTTTTCGTTTAACTTTTCATAATTCGTTTTAGCCAATGCGCTGAATAAAGATTATACGAAGCATCGCACACGCAATATCAACAGTTGCAGGGTAAATAAGGCTTGCTTTCAAGCAGTAGCTACCATTTTTATCATTACCGTAGCGAAAGTAATAAAGGCCCCTGATGTACGATAATATTGCCGTTCACCAAAAAGTTATGAGCAGGAGTGCTTTTAATATGACAATGGGGGCAACCACACCGCCCACGATAGATGATCGTTTTGAAAATATGATCATATCGCCAGAGCGAGTGCTGGAAATGCTAGGAAGGCGCAAGGTGGGAGAAGTAAGCTTCGAGCAATCGGAGCAAGGTGATGCGCGCAGGCTGCTACTGCGCGTTGAAAAAGTGGCGATTGAAAACAAGCGCCTTCAAGAGAAAACCGAAGCGTCATACCTTGAATCAGTGAGTCACCATCTTCACGAGATCCTTCTAGGTGAATTAACAGAGCAGCTAAGCTATACCGACGAGCTCGTTCAAAACGTACTTAACTTGCCCGAAAATATCGGCGAGCTTCTTGATGCACTTTCCGTGAAAGCATGCTCGGTTTCGAAACTAGAGCCAATTGCCGCAACCATGCCATGGCTTTATGATGAACTGATCGTTGTGGTGAATACTCCACAATTTAGACGCAAAGACTCCCGTGGGCGTATCATTGTTGTAGAGACACTGCGCACAGCATTGAGCTTTTTGGGTATTGAAAACCTACGCACATTGATACCGTCGCTCATCTTAAAGCGTGCTATGCCTCAGATTACCGACCCTTACCCGCTAATTAAACAAAAGCTTACGCCTTATACGACTGGCGTTGCCATAACGGCGAAACGCCTTGCAGCGCTTACGGATCTAAACAAAAACCAGGCTTATACCCTTGCGATGCTTAGTAATTTGGGGCGTTGTGTCGTAACAAGACTTTACTTCAAACTGTTCGATAAAATTCAGCTACATCTGTTGCAAGAATGCCAGAAAGACAAAGAGCAAAAGCGACATGAAGCGCTACTCAAAGTGGCTCCTTCAGCCAACCACCTTATTGCACTACAGCAAGAATTCGCAGATGCAATCAGCGCGGATATTCTGGAGTGGATGCATTTAATGCGCTTGCCTATTGCAGAACCTATGCGAGCGTGTGCCGATAAAGTACCCGCACAGCCTAAAACACTCAGTAAGGTACTTCATCAAGCCCGAACCTACACACAAATTCGGATGTTACATCAGTTAAAGCTTGTTGAAATGAAAGAAGTAAAGCCGCTTTTCATGGAGCAACGCTACCCTGCAGGTGCACTCGAAAAACTCAAAACCATTGATATTTTCACCCTTCCTTTGGTGAAAAACGAAGAAAATCATTAATTTTTTAGTGGATATTCATGCACTCGTTATGCACATTTTTCATTTAATGTGCATGATGCCCCAAATTATTGACGATTGCTCAATGCCTTGCCCGTTTTTAGCTACATTAAACAGGTAAGGCTTCCAGCCCTATCCCCCCTTTCTTATTGCCTCACAGTGCATTAAAACCCGTATGTAGCCCTTTTCTCAGCGCAAAAATTGATTATTACTTATTGATATAGCCCAGTAGTTAATAGTTATTCACTTTTCCTGCAAATTAAGCCACAGTCCTTATAAATAAAGGGCTGCAGCCTTTTGCATAGAAGACAAATGTTAAAAAAAATGGCATACTGTTGAACAAATCCGATTAGTTTTTACGCGCCCAATTAACGCTTATCGACCAAAGTAGTACTAAAATGTGCTCATAGATTCGATAGGCCAAATCACACAGTGTGATTGGCGCCCAACGCAGAGGTAACAAAGATGAACGTAACTCGCGCTACATTTGATGATGTAATGGTTCCTAACTATAACCCAGCAGGTATGGTACCTGTTCGAGGTGAAGGTTCACGCGTATGGGATCAAGATGGAGCTGAGTACATCGACTTTGCAGGCGGTATTGCAGTTAACGTTTTAGGTCACTGTCACCCAGAGCTTGTGAAAGCTCTTAATGAACAAGGCAGCAAGCTTTGGCACTTAAGCAACGTTTTCACTAACGAGCCAGCCCTTCGTTTAGCTAAAAAGCTAAATGACGCAACGTTTTCAGATAGAGTTTACTTCGCAAACTCAGGCGCAGAAGCGAACGAAGCAGCATTGAAGCTAGCTCGTCGCTGGGCGCTGGACAAGCACGGTGAAGACAAAAACCAAATCATCGCTTTCAACAAAGGTTTCCACGGCCGTACCTTCTTTACCGTAACAGTAGGTGGTCAAGCTGCTTACTCTGACGGTTTTGGTCCTAAGCCAGGCGCTGTTGACCACTGTGACTACAACGATTTAGCTGCCTTTGAAGCGCTAATTTCTGACAAAACCTGCGCGGTAATGATGGAACCGCTTCAGGGTGAAGGCGGTATTATTCCACCTGATGTAGATTTCGTAAAAGGCGTTCGCGAACTTTGTGACAAGCACAACGCATTACTTATTTTTGACGAAGTTCAGTCGGGTGTTGGTCGTACTGGTCACCTTTATGCCTACATGGGTCTTGGCGTAACACCTGATATCCTAACAACCGCAAAATCTCTTGGTGGCGGCTTTCCAATTGGTGCCATGCTTACCACAGCAGACATCGCTGCACACCTTAAGCCAGGTACCCACGGTAGTACTTACGGTGGTAACCCACTAGCCTGTGCTGTTGCGGAAAAAGCGTTAGATATCGTGAACCAGCCAGAAGTGCTTGAAGGTGTACTTAAGAAAGAAGCCCTATTCCGTGAACTACTAGGTGCTATCAATGAAAAGTACAACGTATTTGAAGAAGTACGTGGTCAAGGCATGCTGTTAGGTTGTGCGTTAAATGAGAAATATCAGGGCCGTGCACGTGACTTCATGATGGCTGCAACGAAAGAGAACCTTATGTGTCTTGTTGCTGGCATGAACGTTATTCGTTTTGCACCTTCACTGGTTATTCCTGATGAAGACATCAAAGAAGGTCTTGCACGTTTTGAACGCGCCGTTGCAGCCGTTGTAAACGCCGAATAATTACAACACGAGTAGCGAACATGAATATCATTCGCCCTATCACGAAGGCCGACTATAACGCGCTTAAAGAAATCGCCGTTGAATCAGGTATTGGCTTTACGTCTTTACCTGTCAACGACGAGTTGCTGCAGCGTAAAATTGATCGTGCAGAAACTGCGTTTAACAAACCAAACGTAACCGAACCTGGCGATGAGTCATACTTGTTTGTAATGGAAGATACCACTACCGGACAGGTAGTGGGAACAACAGGTATTGAAGCGGCTGTTGGTATAGACGATGCGTTCTATCATTACCACCTAAGCAAAGTAGTGCACGCCTCGCGCGAGCTTAACATTCACAACACGGTAGACATTCTAACGTTTTGTAATGACTACACCGGTGTTACTGAAATATGTACGCTGTTTCTTCGCGAACAAGCCCGCGGCGGCATAAACGGCCGCTTCCTTTCAAAGGTTCGATTCTTGTTCATGATGGAGCACCGTGAACGCTTCTCAGAGACAGTTATTGCTGAAATGCGCGGTGTGAGTGACGAAGAAGGACGCTCACCGTTTTGGGAGTGGTTGGAAACCCATTTCTTCTCTATGGATTTTCCTACTGCCGACTACTTAACTGGCATTGGTAATAAAGTGTTTATTGCTGAACTTATGCCGAAGTACCCGATATACGTAAATCTGCTTAGCAAAGAAGCGCAAGAAGTCATTGGCGAAGTCCATGACAAAACACGCCCTGCTCTTCAGCTTCTTGAAGAAGAAGGCTTTTCTTGCCGCGGCTACGTAGACATTTTCGACGCAGGCCCGACGGTAGAAGCAAACCTAAGCCACATCCGCACGGCTCAGTCGAGTTTAAAACTGCCTGTAGTGATTGACGATAGCGCTGCTGCCCAAGGGCAAACGCACTACATCATTAATACATCAGTATCTGATTTTCGTGCAGTTGCCACCGAGATGACGGTAAGCGAAGAAAAGCAAGTTGCCGTACTATCTCGCCAAGCCGCTGCTGCATTGAATGTCAAAGAGGGAGAGCACGTACGCTTCGCCCCCGTTACATTCAGAGATTAAAAGGACACCCACTATGCTACATACACATTTTATCAACGGTGAATG
>Ga0208764_10000985_pt1 | contig 18501 bp, 17 predicted proteins | sample ETNtaG_18_FD_185762 | JGI IMG/M metagenome (GOLD analysis project Ga0208764, IMG submission 185762) | Marine microbial and viral communities from oxygen minimum zone, Eastern Pacific Ocean - ETNP201302SV91 (SPAdes) (version 2) | ecosystem: Environmental > Aquatic > Marine > Oceanic ... | reverse complement strand
ATTTTTTTGAATTATTTGCAAAAAATAGAAATGGTTTTTTTTTCCTTTCTTTTTTTGTGTAATAGTTTTTTTTCCAAATTAATTTTGAATCTTCATCAAATTTTAATATCGAGCCCTTATCATCAAAAAAGATAATATTATTATTGTCAAATATTAAATCTGCCTCATAAGAATCAAAATTTTCAATTTTTGAATATTTAAATTTAGAAATCTTTTTAAGATTACCATTGTAGTTTACTAGCCCAGTGTTATTTAAATTTTTTGAATATTTTATTTTTTTTGATTTTAAATCTAATCTAATTTTTATGTTTTTATTAAATTCTTTATTTAATTTAGTTTCTTTTTTAAAAAGCTCAGTTTTATTTATTACTTTTTCTTTTTTTATAGATTCATTTTTTGTCCAAAAGTTTGAATTTTTATTTAAAGAACAATTTGTGCAAATAAATAAAACAAATAAAGAAAATATTATTTTTTTAATTAAAATCACTTTGAATACGTTTTTCAGCTTCTAGTTTTATTTTTATATTACTATCTTCTAATTTTATAATTCTTTCAAAAAACTCCCTTGATTTTTGTTTTTCATTCTTTGATAAAAAATATTCTCCTAATAGAAGCAATGCATGTGATTTCCATATACTTTCAGAGTTAATTACAGGGTTTAGAATTTTTAATAAACTATTTTCCGTTGCATGATCTGCATTATAAAGTGCTTTTTTGTAAATGACTAAATTCTTAATTTCTTTATTAATATTCGTTTCTTTAATTATCAAATCAAAAAATTTATTCGCTTCTTCTTTTGATTTTAGCATTTCGTTATCTATCAAAAAGTATAAAGCTAACGGCGAATAGGTTTGGTCTTTTAATTCTATAATTTTTTTCATTTCATTTTTAATATTCAACCTATTTCCTGAAATAAATTTCATTTTAGCAATATTAAACTGATTAGCAATTTTAATTTTATTTCTTTTTTTAATTTCACCGTAAGCAAAATAACTTATGATCATTATAAATATTATGCTTAATAAAATAAAAAATTTTTTTTTGTTTTTGTTAAAAAAACTTTTTATTTTTTCTGAATTTACGTTTGTGTTTGTTGTTGTTATATCTTCGTTCATACTAAATCATGTTTCTTAAAACATAGTGTAAAATTCCACCGTTTTTATAATATTCAAGTTCATTGTTTGTATCTATTCTACATAAAGTTTTGATTTTTTTTATAGATGCATCTGCATATTTTATCTCCACTTCTAAATCGGCACCTGGTTCAAATCCTTCTTTTAGTTTTAATATACTAATTAACTCAGCTCCAGTTAATTTTAAATTCATTCTGCTCATTTTTTCATTAAATTGCAATGGAAGAATTCCCATACCTATCAAATTTGATCTATGTATTCTCTCAAAGCTTTCTGCGATTACAACTTTTATACCTAAAAGTTTCGTTCCTTTTGCGGCCCAATCTCTAGATGATCCTGTGCCATATTCTTTTCCTGCTATTACAACTAAATCTGTTTTTCTTTTTTTATATTCTTCAACTGCTTCATAAATAGGAACTACTTTTCCTTCTGGATATATCTTGGTGAATCCACCTTCTGTTCCTGGCACAATCTCATTTTTAATTCTAATATTTGCAAATGTTCCTCTCATCATAACTTCATGATTCCCTCTTCTTGCTCCATATGAATTGTAGTCTTTTGGCAAAATTTGATGTTTCATAAAATATTCACCCGTTGGACTATCTTTCTGTATAGCTCCCGCTGGTGAAATGTGATCTGTTGTAATCATGTCTCCTAAAATTAATAGTGGCCTAGCCTCTTTAATATCTTTAAATCCTTCTGGTTCATCTGTTAAATTTTCAAAAAAAGGTGGTTTTTTTACGTAAGTTGAAGATTCGTCCCAATTATAAGTGCTACTTTTATCAGTTTTAATTTTTTGCCATTGTTCTGGCCCCGTTGAAATATTTGAATATCTCTTAACAAACATTTCGGGGTTTAAAGAACTTTTTAAAGTATTTTCAATTTCTTTATCAGTTGGCCAAATATCTTTTAAATAAATATTTTTGCCTGCTTTGTCTTTTCCCAAGGGGTCTTTATATAAATCAAAATCCATTGATCCGGCCAGAGCATAAGCTACAACTAATGGAGGTGATGCTAAATAGTTTGCTTTGATTATGGGTGATATACGACCTTCAAAATTTCTATTACCTGACAAAACTGCAACGGTGTATAAATCGTGATTTTTTACTGATTCAGTTATTGTTTCAGCAAGTGGTCCAGAATTTCCGATACATGTGGTGCACCCATAACCGACAAGGTTAAAACCTAGTTCATCTAAAAAAGTGTTTAATCCAGCTTTAGCAAGATAATCAGTTACAACTTGTGAGCCTGGAGCTAAAGAAGTTTTTACCCAAGGTTTTGTTTTAAGTCCTATCTCAATAGCTTTTTTAGCCAACAGTCCTGCACCAATTAAAACATTTGGATTTGATGTGTTGGTGCAAGATGTGATTGCAGCTATTAATATTGATCCATCTTTTATTTCATAATCTGTTCCATTTACCTTGGATATTTTGGGTGATTTTCTATTAGTAGTATTTTTAAAAATCTCATTAAAATTTGAAGAAGCTTCAGTAAGAAGAACTTTATCTTGTGGCCTTCTAGGTCCTGAAATTGTTGGTACTACTTTAGACATGTCTAATGAAAGTTTGTCAGTAAATTCTATTTCGTTGCTTGACCACAAGCCTTGTTCTTTTGAATAAGTTTCAACAATTTTAATTGTTTTTTCATCTCTTCCTGAAAATTTTAAGTATTTTAAAGTTTCATCGTCAATCGGAAAAAAACCACATGTTGCTCCATATTCTGGTGCCATATTTGCAATAGTAGCTCTATCTGCAAGAGTTAAATTTTTTAAACCATCGCCAAAAAATTCAACAAACTTACCAACTACTTTTTTATCTCTTAGCATTTTAACAACGGTTAAAACTAAATCTGTAGCTGTTGTTCCTTCTGGCAATTTATTTTTCATTTCAAATCCAATGACTTCAGGTAAGAGCATCGAAACAGGCTGACCAAGCATACCAGCTTCAGCTTCAATTCCACCAACGCCCCATCCTAGAACTGATAAAGCATTTACCATTGTTGTGTGACTATCGGTTCCTACTAGAGTATCTGGAAATATATATTTTTCCTGATTGTATTCAGCTGTCCAAACTACTTTTGATAAGTATTCTAAATTAACTTGATGGCAAATTCCTGTTCCTGGAGGTACAATTCTGAAATTATTAAATGCTTGCTGCCCCCATTTTAAAAATGAATACCTCTCACCATTTCTTTGAAATTCTATTTCAACATTTTTTTGTAATGAGTCTTTGTTTGCAAATTTATCAACTTGCACTGAATGATCTATAACTAGGTCAACGTTTGATAGGGGATTTATTTTATTTGGATCTTTATTTTTTTTTTTAATAGCCTCTCTCATTGCTGCAAGATCTGCTACTGCCGGAATACCAGTATAATCTTGTAACAATACTCGCGCTGGGCGATAAGCTATTTCTTTAGATGATTTTTTATTTTTCAGCCAATTTTTTATTTCTTCAATTTGGTCTTTAGTAACTGTTTTGCCGTCTTCATGCCTTAATAAATTTTCTAAAATTACCTTTAATGATTTCGGTAATCTTGAAATTCCTTTTAAACCATTTTTTTCTGCCTCAGAAAGAGAATAGTATTTATATTTTTTTTCGTTAATGATGATTGATTTTAGTGATTTATAAGAATTTTTTTGTCCAGTTTTCATATTTTATAAATAAAATGTAGCTATACAACTTACAAGAAGGAATGACATAATATAATTAAATCTTTTTATAAATTTTTCATTTGTAGCAAATTTTCTTAAAAATCTTCCTATTAAGGTCCAAAACATAATACTAAAACAAGCAAAAATAAAAGCTACACTAATTACCCATATAGAATAATTAATAAAATTTTCTCCATTTTCTACGTATGTAGAAACCATTATGATTGACACTATTACGCCTTTTGGATTTAAAAATTGAAAAAAAAAAGTTTCAATAAATTTAACTGGATTTTTCGATGAATTATTAGAATCAATTTTTGCAAAGGCTATTTTATAGGCCAAGTAAATCAAAAAAATTGATCCAGTATATTTTAAAGTTTCTTGCAATATAGGAAATTTTTTAAAAATATTTATCAATCCAAAATTCATTACTATAACTAAAGTTGTAAATCCAAATATAACTCCAAACATATGGGGTATAGTTTTTACTAACCCAAAATTAAATCCAGAATATGATGCAACAATATTATTCGGACCCGGAGAGCAACTTGTAACCAGCATAAATAAACTTAATGATAATAATTCAGGATGCATAAATTTTTTATTTAAGCAATTTTTAAACCGTTTTTTGACGGTTGCGAAGGATGAACTAAAACTACTTTTCCATCTTCTTCTATAGCTCCCAAAACAAGAAATTCTGATTTAACACCAGCAATATTTTTTTCAGGAAAATTACAAACTCCAATAACTTGCTTTCCTTTTAAACTTTCTTCATTGTAATAATGAGTAATTTGAGCAGATGATTGTTTGATTCCTACTTCTTTTCCAAAATCAACTTCTATAATTAATGATGGTTTTCTTGCTTTAACATTTTGTTTTACAGATAATACAGTGCCTATTCTAATATCAACTTTATCAAATATATCATAGGTTATTTGTTCTTTCATGTGTTTAATATATAATGAATTTTATTTATGAGTACAGAAAATAATTTGGACATAGTTTTTAAAAATTCATTGAAAATTTTAAGTGATCTTATTGCATTTAAAACTATATCTGGAGAAAATAATAACCCATTGATCAATTATTGTGATGAGCTACTAAAAAAGAATGGAGCAACTTCTTTTAAAACTTATGATGAAAAAAAAAAAAGAGCTAACCTTTTTGCTACCTTAAAAGCAAAAAAAATAAATGATAAAAAACCTATAATTTTTTCTGGACATACTGATGTAGTCCCAGTTTCTAAAGATTGGAACACGGACCCATTCGTTGCAACTGTTAAAGACGATAAAATTTTTGGACGAGGTACCTGTGATATGAAAGGTTTTATTGCCTGTACTTTGGCATATGCGCCAATTTATGCAAAAGCAAATCTAGATAGAGACATTCATTTTTCTTTTACGTTTGATGAAGAGACAGCGTGCCAAGGTGCTCCAATATTAATAAAAGAATTAAAAAAAAAGGGAATTAATTCTGGCATTTGCATAGTAGGCGAACCAACAAATATGAAAATTACAGATGCTCATAAAGGATGTTATGAGTACACTACGCATTTTAAAGGTTTAGCGGGGCACGGTTCTCAACCCAACAAGGGAGTTAATGCCGTTGAATATGCAGCAAGATATATTAATAAATTAATGGAACTAAGAGAAATATTAAAATCTAAAATTCCACCAAATTCAGTTTTTAATCCTCCATACACTACTCTTCAAATTGGAGGAATTTCAGGAGGTATTGCTAGAAATGTTATTGCTGACAAATGTCAAGTTGACTGGGAATTGAGACCTGTTGTGAAAGAAGATGGAGAATTTGTAAATAATGAAATGGAAAAATTTGTTAACACAAAACTTATTCCTGAAATGAAAAAAACATTTTCTGAATCATCAATTAAAAAAGAAATTATTGGTGAAATTATTGGTTTTGATAAGTTGGAAAAATCTGATGCTTGTGAATTTATTTCAAATATTACAGGTGATAATTCAAGAGAAGTTGTTTCCTTTGGAACTGAAGCCGGGTTATTTCAAGAAATAGGTATAAGTACAGTTGTATGTGGGCCTGGATCAATTGAGCAAGCACATAAAGTAAATGAATTTATTAAATTAGATGAATTAAAAAAATGTATAAAGCTCTTAGAAGGAATTGAAAAAAAATCTATATATAATTAACTTAATTCCACCCGCCGACTGTTTTTAGTTCTAAAAACTCAACTAGTCCTTCGGCTCCAGCTTCTCTCCCAATTCCAGAATGCTTGTACCCACCAAATGGAGAACTTACAGCTATACCAACTCCATTTACATCTACCATTCCAGATCTAAGCTTTCTTGCAACTCTTTTAACTTTTTCTTTATCTTGAGTTTGAATATAATTTGTTAAACCATAAGGAGTATCGTTGGCTATTTTTATTGCTTCATCTTCATTTTCAAAAGGAATTATTGATAAAACAGGACCAAAAATTTCAGTTCTTGCAATCTCCATTTGATTATTAACATCAGCAAATACAGTTGGTTTTACATAATAGCCTTTTTCTAAACCTTTAGGTTTACCAATGCCTCCTGCAACTAATTTTGCACCTTCGTCTATTCCTTTTTGGATTAAAGTTTGAATTTTATTAAATTGTATTTCTGAAACTACTGGTCCAATATGATCACCATCCTTTTGTGGGGAATCTACCTTAGTGTTATTTGCTAATTCTTTAACTTTTTTTACAGTTTCATTATAAATTGACTTTTCTACGAGCATTCTCGTAGGAGCATTACAAGACTGTCCTGAGTTTCTAAAACATCTTAGAACACCCCTTGCCACAGCTTCTGAATCAGCGTCTTTAAAAATTATATTTGCACCTTTTCCGCCTAATTCTAAACTTATTCTCTTAAAATCTTTAGCAGCATTTTGAGATATTAATGCACCTGCTCTGGTTGACCCTGTAAAAGAAATCATGTCAATATCTGGATGGCTAGTCAAAGCATCTCCTGTTAAAGCTCCATCCCCATTTACTAAATTAAATACTCCAGAAGGGAACTTTGCTTCGTCAATCATTTCTGCAAGCAACATCGATGATAAGGGTGCTATCTCTGACGGTTTTAAAACCACTGTACATGCTGATGCTAGCGCAGGAATTACTTTTAAATTAACTTGATTTATTGGCCAATTCCAAGGTGTAATCAAAGCACAAACGCCTTTTGGTTCATATAATAATTTTTGATTATTCTTTTCTTCTCCTAGATCTTTTTCAAATTTAAAATCTTTTAATATATTTTTAAAAGATTTGATGTGACTAGCTCCTGTTGCAGCTTGCATTTCTGTAGAAAATTTCATCGGAGCCCCCATCTCAAGAGAGATAAGTTTTGCCATTTCGGCCCACCTTTTTTTATAAATAACATATAATTTTTCTAATAAATCCAATCTTTCTTCTTTTTTTGTAAAGGCCCAAGTTTCAAAAGCTTTTTTTGCAGCATCAACTGCTTTGTCTATATCTTTTTTTCCTCCTAGGGAAATTTCAGCACATGCTTCTTCGTTTGATGGATCTATAACTTTATAGTTTCGTGGTTCAATTGGAGAAACCCATTTCCCATCAATATAAAAATTTTTTTTATCTAACATCATGGGAATTTAACCTAAAGTTTTTTATTTGCAAATAAATTTGTTAATTCATAAATTATTGTGGCCGCAGCTAAAGATGTTAACTCTGCATGATCGTAAGCTGGTGCAACCTCGACTACATCTGCAGAAATTAAATTCATACCTGAAAGTCCTCTTAGCACATTTACTATTTCTCTTGTGGTCATGCCCGCAATTTCGGGAGTGCCTGTGCCTGGTGCATGTGCTGGGTCTAAAACGTCTATATCTATAGATAAATACAGTGGATTGTCGCCTACTCTTTTTTTAATTCTTTCAACTATTTTATCAATTCCTTCAGTTTGGAATTCATCACAATGAATAATTTTAAATCCAAAACTAGCATCATTTTTTAGATCATCTCTACTATAAAGTGGTCCTCTAATCCCTACATGCATTGATGCGTCATCTAAAAATAGTTTTTCTTCTCTTGCTCTTCTAAATGGAGTTCCATGTGTATAAGGAGCGCCGAAATAAGTGTCCCAAGTATCAAGGTGTGCATCAAAATGAACTAAAGCTACTGGTCCATTATTGATTTTATTTATTGATCTAAGTAGTGGAAAAGCAATTGTGTGGTCACCTCCCATGCTAATTATGCCCCCAACTTTTTCTAATAGCTCTGTTGCACCTTTTTCAATTTGTTTAATTGCTTCATTAATATTAAATGGATTACATGTTATGTCTCCAGCGTCTGCAACCTGTTGTACTTTAAAAGGTTCTGCGTCATAATTTGGATGATAATTAGTTCTTAGGTGTCTCGATGCTTGTCTAATACTTTGAGGACCAAATCTAGCTCCAGGTCTATAACTAGTTCCTGCGTCAAAAGGAATTCCAACAATTGCTACATCGCAACTCTTTACATCTCTTAACTCAGGTAATCTTGCAAATGTATTCGGACCAGCAAATCTTGGAATTTTAGTTCCACTAACAGGTTGAATTGGATTTTTATTTCTTTCTTTTTTCATCTATATTTGCCTATGAAATTTTTTAAAATTATTCTCTTATTTCTTATAATAGTTTTACCTGCCAATGCTAACACAATATACAATTTAATCAAAATACCAAACTTGAAAATATATGAAAATAAATCTTCAAATGACCTGAAATACCTAATGGCTACTAAACCATTTCAAGTTGGTATAAGAAATAATAATGTTACTTGTTTTAATTCAAAAATTAAAGACATTGATAAAAAATTTGAAATAATTCAAAAAAATCTTAATAAATATTCTTCTAAATTTTTAAAAAAAATTAATCTTAAATATATAGTGCTTTGCGAAGGTTTATCGATTGCAGGAATTAGTTCTGCGGGAGTTCCTAATAATGAAATGAAAACTTTAATCATCGATATTAAATTTAGTAATGACCATTTTGAAAGAGTAATTCATCATGAAGTGTTTCACATAATCAACGATAGTTATAAAAATTACTTTATGGAAAGTACTTGGGAGAGCTATAATGATCCTGAATTTAAATATTCCGAATGTTCCACCTGCTCTGAACGTTTTGGATTATCACTTATTGAACAAACTAACGGTTTTTTAACAGAATACTCTATGTCAACAGCTTCTGAAGATATGGCTGAAATTTTTTCTTTTTTAATGATTAAAAAAGGTAATATACAAAATAAAACTATAAAAGATTCCATTTTAACTAATAAAATATCTTTTATTAAAAAAAATATTTTAAAAATTGATGACCAATTTAATTTTAATTTATGATTAAAAAGATTAAATCATCTTTTTCAGAAAAAATATTATTAGTTTTTGTTGTGACTTTGGGAATATTTGTTTCTGGATCTTTTTTTATAATTAAAAATAAATGTTTATTTGTTAAAAAATATAATCCACAAAATTTAAAATTTGAAAAACCAACAAATATAGCAATACTTAATGCGCCTTGTGGAAACGTGATTATAGAACTCTACCCAAATATTTCGCCGAGTGCCGTAAATAGATTTAGAATGTTAATTAATTCTGGAGAATATAACGATATAGCATTTCATAGAGTGCTAAAAAATGTTTTAGTACAAGCCGGAGACTTAGAATTTGGAAAAAAAAATAACTTAAATTATGCATTTATAGGAACTGGTAAATCTTCTTATGGAACTATTAACTCTGAGTTAGATAAAGATTTTGACTTTGTAGCTGGAAGCGTTGCATTGGCGAGAACAAATAAAAAAAATACTGAAGATAGTCAGTTTTTTGTATTACTTCAAGACGCTCCTATATATGAAGGAGAATATACGCCGGTTGGGAAAGTTATTTATGGTTTAGAAGTTTTAAAAAAAATAAAATATGATGAAAAAGCTGAGTACGTTTTAAGACCTGATTTTATAAATACATTCAAAATGTATAAATAAACTATCTTTGAATACCTCTAATTCTTTCAGATCTTCTTCTTAAAAGCTCAGCAGTAACTAAAATTAATGTTGAAAGAACAATCAAACAAGTGGCAACAGCAAGTATAGTTGGGCTTAGCTGTTCTCGCAAACCCGTCCACATTTGGATTGGTATAGTGGTATTATCTAGTCCGGCTAAAAATAATACAACCACAACTTCATCAAAAGACGTAACGAATGCAAATAGCGCTCCAGATATTACTCCTGGTAAAATTAATGGTAAGGTTATTTTCATGAAAGTGTTAACAGGATCGCTACCAAGGCTTGATGCAGCTCTAGTTACGCTATGGTCGAAGCCTGATAATGTTGCAGTAACAGTAATTACTACAAATGGAGTTCCTAATATTATGTGAGCTATAACAATTCCAGTATGTGTGGCTGCTAATCCAATTTTCGCTATAAAAAAGAAAATTGCAACTCCAGAAATGATAAGTGGCACAATCATTGGAGAAATTAAAGTTGCCATTATCAATCCTTTGTATGGCATATGTCTACTACTTAATCCTAGTGCAGCAACTGTTCCAAGTAATACTGATCCTATGGTTGCAAATACAGCAATAATAAAACTATTTTTTGCAGCAAGTCCCCAAGGATTTTTAGTACCATAGACCATATCATGGTACCATCTTGTGGAAAATGCATCCGGATCAAGTCTTTTCATACCATCTGAAAAAACTAAAAATTCTTCTGCATTAAATGATAGTGGAAAAATTACAAACAATGGAGCAATTAAAAAGAAAAACACAAAGCCACAAATTGATAAGTATGTGTAATGCCAAATTCTATAACGTGTTTCTGTGTATTTTGGTAAAGCCATATTTATCCTAATTTAATATTATCAATTCCAACAAGTTTATTATAAATCCAGTAAACAACCAAAACCCCCGTTAACAACATTAATCCCATTGCTGATGCGAAGCTCCAATCTAAAGTAGCTTTCATATGGTAGGCTATCTGATTGCTTATCAATGTTCCTGATGCACCTCCAACTAATGCTGGGGTAATGTAGTAACCAATTGCAAGAATAAATACTAATAAACAACCTGCTCCAATACCAGGTATTGTAAGTGGAAAATAAACCTTCCAAAAAGCTATAAATGGTGTGCCTCCTAAAGACTTTCCTGCTCTAATTAAGCTAGGAGATATTGTTTTCATAACACTGTACAAAGGCAATACCATAAAAGGTAAAAGAATTTGTGTCATTGCTATATAGGTTCCAGTTTTATTATACATCATCTCTGGTCTATTATCGTCCGCAACCAACCCTATCCAAACGAAAAAGTCATTTACAATTCCTTGTTGCTGTAACAAAATCATCCAACTTGCAGTTCTTACAAGTAAAGATGTCCAGAAAGGTAAAAGAACACAAATCATTAATAAATTGCTATATTTCATAGGTAGCGTTGCAAGCAAATGTGCAATTGGATAGCCCATTAAAAAACAAAGAATTGTAACAACAACAGCAATCTCTAAAGTTCTGAGCCAAAGTATTCTGTGTATCCTTCTATCCTTACTAACTTGAACGACTTTTCCATCCTCGTCATAATACATATCCATACCTTTTAAATATTTTGCCATAGTATAAGGAGGAGCTGTTCTTTTAATTGCTTGCCAATACTTAACATCTCTAAATCTTTTATGAATTTCCATAATTTGCTCTTTGGCATTACCTTCTTCAAATTTGTTCATTTTTCTCCACAATTTTTTGAGAATTGTATTAAATCCATTCTTTTCTTTATTTAGTCTCTGGCCTAGTTTTCCATGTTCTTTTTTCTCTGCAAGAAATCTAAAATCTGACAAAAAACTAGCAAAAACTTCTTCTGATGGAAGTTCTTTTCCATCCCAAGTTTCCATTGCTTTAAATGTTTTAGGTAACATATTTGTAACCATTCTATCGTCTATACTTCTTGTAAACATTTCGCCTATAGGAAAAATGTAAGTTATAATTATGAAAAGTAATAATGGGGCTACTAGTAGAAAAGCTTTAATTTTATTTTTCTTTTCAGCTTTTTTTAGACTAACCTCTAAAGGAATTCCGTCTGTTGTTAATATTTTTTGTGTTTCACTGCTCATAAATAAAAAGGGCGGTTATTAAATAACCGCCCTAAATATAATATATAATTTTAGTCTTTAAAACTTAAATTATAGACCAGCTTTCATTGCTTCCCATTTTTCACCGATCTCTGTGCCGTTATCAGCCCAGAACCATGGATCAACTAGAAAGTAGTTTTTAGTGTTTTTTGGAGCAGTTGGCATATGAGGTACCATATTCGTTTTACCGTCTTTGTACCAAGGCTCTCCTGCTTCCATAACAGCTATAGAAGATTTTCTCCAAGGAGCGTATGCAATATACTTAGCGCTTCCAGCTAACATTTCTGTGTTAGTCATCATAGCAAGAGCTTTTTTAGCATTTGCTTCATCTGGACCACCTTTAACAAGTGCAAAATATTCATAGTCAAGACCTTGTGCGTCCCAAACTTGAACGATTGGCGCGCCTTCTCCAACTGTAGCGTTAAAGAATCTTCCGTTCCAACCAGTTGCCATAACAACTTCACCACTCATTAATAATTCTGGTGGTTGAGCACCTGCAGACCAAAATACACATCCTCCATTAGGATCTGTGCAAAGTGATTTGATTTTATCCATTGCTTTTTGAACACCTTTTTCAGTATTCAATTTTTTGTAGATATTTGCTCCACCTTTTCCTGGTTTTGTTCCGCTAGCAGCTAAAGCTATCTCTAAGTTAGTTAGAGCGCTTTTGTAGATAGCTCTTTTTCCAGGGAATTTTTTAGTGTTAAAGAAATCTTTTATAGTTTTTGGAGTACCTTTAACATTGTCGCTGTTATAAGCGTAGTTCCAAGAATATAAAATATTTCCTACAGCACATTTACTAGGCATTGAAGTGAAGAAGTCTTTACTAGCAGGCGTTCCATCTGGAGCCGCTGGAAAGTCTTTGTCAAAATCAAACTCAACAAATATACCTTCGTCACATCCATTGATTGTATCAAATGCAAATACGTCGATTATATCCCATACAATTGCACCAGCTTCTTTTTGTGCTTTAATTTCCGATAAACCACCTGAGTAGTCTACCCAGTTAATCTCAATGCCTAACTTTTTAGCAGTTGGATCACCGTATCCTAACTTTTGAGACTCTGTATAAGCTCCACCCCAAGATGCAATAGTAACTGCAAATGCTGATGTAGTTATAGAAAGAGCAAAAGATAGAGTAAGTAACAATTTACTTAATTTGTTCATTTATCCTCCGTTTAAACGTTTTTTTAAAAAGGGGATTACAACAAGGATAAAAAATGGAGTCAACCGCTCATTTAGAACTAATTTGTATGAATTATCCTTAAATATATGAATTTTTGCTATAGCAAGTTTATTTTGGGTCTAAAGCTCTTGAGTCTTCGCTATTCCAACCAACACTTATTTCATTACCAACTTTTATATCCATTCTTGCTGAACTATTGGGAACTTTAAGTATAAATTCTTTATTTCCCAGTAAATCTAATCTTACTCTAGTGTGATCACCATGATAAATAACCTCTTCTATCTTTCCTTTATGTTTATTATCCATTTCATTTTTTGGATCAATGATCGCTCTTTCAGGTCTTAAAGAAACTATAGTTTTTTCTCCTTTGGATTTTACTGTAATTGGATTTGCTACGATTTCTATTCCTGAACCTAATTTAACTTTACATTTTCCTTTTAAAATTTCAGTAACTTCTCCAGAAAATCTATTGTTCTCTCCAATAAATTCTGCAACAAATGAATTTACTGGTTTTTCATAAAGCTCATCTGGGCTTGATAATTGTTGAACTTTTCCATCATTAAATACTGCAATTCGATTTGACATTGTTAAAGCCTCGCCTTGATCATGAGTAACATAAACTACTGTAACTCCAATGCTTTCGTGAATATGTTTGATTTCATACTGCATGCTTTCCCTTAAATTTTTATCTAATGCACCTAACGGTTCGTCCATTAAAACTACTTGAGGATCAAACACCAAAGCTCTCGCTACAGCTACTCTTTGTTGTTGTCCTCCTGATAGTTGTCCGGGCATTCTGTTCTCGAATCCTGATAACGAAACCATTGATAAAGCTTTATCAACTTTTTTGTCTATGTCATCTTTTGAAACTTTTCTAACTCTTAATGGAAAAGCTAAATTTTCATAAACTGTCATATGAGGAAATAATGCATAGTTTTGAAATACCATTCCAATTCCTCTTTTATGTGGTGGAATATTTGATATTGGATTTGCATCTAAATAAATTTCTCCATTTGTTGGAGTTTCAAATCCTGCTAACATCATTAGGCAAGTTGTTTTTCCGGAACCAGAAGGTCCTAGCATTGTAATAAATTCACCTTCTGCGATATCTAAATTTAAATCTTTAACTACTAAAACTTTTCCATCGTAGCTTTTGTCAACTTTATCAAATCTAACAAATTGTTCGTTTTTTGACATTAGAATTTAAAACATTTGTGGAGAATTTATTCAAGTTTTATTATTTTATATGCAAATCTCTGGAATAATTGCAGAATAATTCGCTTCCTTTTTCAGTAACTCTAACAGATTCAGATGCTTCTACACCCCATTCGCCAAATTGCATGACTGCAATCATATGAAAACATACGTTGGGTTGTAAAATTGTTTTATCACCTTTTGATATATTTAAAGTATGTTCCCCCCAATCAGGTGGATAACCAATGCCAATGGAATATCCAGTTCGAGATTCTTTCTTAATATTATATTTATCTAATACAGCCCAAAATTTTTGAGCAACATCATCCGCTGTATTTCCTGGTTTTGTCGCAGAAATTCCTGCGTCTAATGCTTCGTTAGTTGCTTTCATGGCGTCAATTTTTTTTTGTTCTGGTTTTCCTAAAAGAACCGTTCTAGCCATTGGACAATGATATCTTTTATTAACTCCAGACAATTCAATTATTGTTGCTTCTCCTTCAACAAATTTTTCATCAGTCGCTGTTAAATGTGAGGCTGATGTTCCTTTGCCTGTTGGTAATAATGTTGCAATGCTCGCGTACTCTCCTCCAATTTCAGGGGTTCCTCTAAAAAGTGCTCTTTGAATTTCTGCAACTGCATCACACTGCCTGACTCCGGGATTAATACTTTCCATAGCAACTTTCATCCCTTGTTGTGATATTAGCGCCGCTCCCTTCATAAGATTTATTTCAGCTTTTGATTTTATTAATCTTGCCCAGTTAACAAGTCTTTCTGAATCTTTGATTTTTGCATTTGGCAATCCTTGTTTTAATTTGTCATAACAATAAGCGGTAAAATAATGGCTATCCATTTCGACTCCTATATTCAATTTATCCCACTTATTTTTTTTTATTAATTCAATTAATGGATCGTAAGGATGCATTGGCCAAGTATGAATATATTTTTCTTCATAAACAATAATATTTTCTCTTTTTAAATAAGTTTTAATATATGCACCACCAGCGTCCTGTGCTCTAACAAAACATAGTGGTTCCTCTGCATTTGCATGAACTATTACACATTGGGTATAGTAAAATGACCAAGCGTCATATCCAGTTAAGTAATTCATGTTATTTGTATCTTGAGAAATCATTAGCTCAATACCTTTTTCTTGCATTGATTCTTGTACTTTTCTTAATCTTTGTTTGTATTCTTCTTTAGTGAAAAGCATGGTTAATTAGGATTAAAAAGTTTACCAAATCCTTCTATCGATTGTGTTTTTCCTATACTCTGTAAAGTATCCCAAATTAAAACTTGATTGCTTGAAAGTACGGCCTTTTTTAATTTTTTTTCCAATTTATCTATTATTGATAGCGCAGGTAGAGCTGTACAAGAAATAAACAAAGCGTCAGCATCTCCTAAATCCATATTGCAGAGAATTTCATATAAATAATTTGGATCTACTTTTCCAATATCCAGGTCATTAGTAATGTCAAAATATGAGTTTGTAGTAACAATAAAATTTTCTTTTTTAAAATAATTTATTACATCGTCATTTAATACCTTTGAATAAGGTGTAAAAATTGAGATTTTTTTAATATTCATTTTTTTTAGTGCGTTTAATGCTGCGGTACTCGGTGTAGTAACTTTAGCCTCTGGTTTTGCTTGATTAATTTTATTTCTAATATTTTCATAGCCAGCAGCAACTGTTCCTGATGTACATCCATAAACAACACAGTCTAATTTTTCATTAGGAAGAATGTCTTTCGAAACTTCCGTTACCGTATTCGACATTTTGATTAAGTTCTCGCTTGTTAGTGGAAAATAGCAATGAATTCTATTTACAAATAAATCAATGTCCATATTTTTAATGACATCATTAAAATCTTTCTCAATTCTAAAATCTGTAGCCAATGTAATTAAACCTACTCTAGAATTAGAGCTAACTTTATATTTTGGTTCTATTTTTGTAGAATACATTTTTAAAAAAAAAATATATCATAAAGTATTTATTATTCACTAAAATTAAAGAGGTTATTATGAAAATAGGATTTGTAGGACTTGGCAATGTTGGCGGTAAACTTGCTGGTAGTTTATTGAGGAATAAATTTGATTTAACAATAAGAGATCTAGATAACAAAATATCAAAAAAATTTATTGATAAGGGAGCAAAAGTTACAAAAACTGCAAAAGAATTGGCTGAAAATTCTGATTTAATAATCACTTGTTTGCCTTCACCTAAAATTTGTGCCGAAGTTATGGAAGCAAAAGATGGGGTAATAAATGGTTTATCAAAAAACAAAATTTGGCTGGAGATGAGTACTACTGATGAATTTGAAATAAAAAGACTAGGAAAACTAGTTGCTTCAAAAGGAGCTATTCCTCTTGATGGTCCTGTTAGTGGGGGATGTCACAGAGCAGCAACTGGGAATATAGCAATATTTATTGGTGGAGAAAGAAAAGCTTTTGAAAAAATATTACCTGTCTTAACTGTCATGGGTAGAAAAATTTTACATACTGGTGAGCTTGGTTCTGCCTCAATATTAAAAGTAATAACTAATTATTTAGCCTCAACACATTTAGCCGCGCTAGGAGAAGCGTGGGCAGTGGCCAAAAAATCTAATTTAGATTTAATTAAAACCTATAAAGGTATATCTGTTTCATCTGGAAACTCATTTGTTCACGAGACAGAAAGCCAAGTAATTTTGAACGGGTCTTATAATATTAATTTCACAATGGATTTAGTAGTAAAAGATACTTCTTTGTTTGATGGGTTAGCTAATAAATTAAATATACCTCTAGAGATATCACCAATGGTATTAAAAATATTTAAAGACGGTCAAAAAAAATATGGTTCTAGAGCTTGGTCCTCAATGATAGTCAAGAGAATGGAAGAGCTAAATAATACAGATTTTAGGGCTAAAGGTTTTCCCTCAGAACTTGTAGATAACGAGCCTGAGGAAAAAGGTTATGAGATATAAAAAATTATATTTCATTTTTTAAAAAATGAGATTAGGGTTAAAAAAAAAAAAATATGACTAAAAATTTAATAGAAAGACTTAATGAAGGACCAGTTCTATGTGCTGAAGGATATCTTTTTGCAATGGAAAGAAGAGGATATTTATCAGCTGGAGCTTTTGTTCCAGAAGTAGTTTTAGAACATCCTGAAGTAGTTTCACAATTACATAGAGAATTTATAAGAGCAGGGTCTGATGTTGTTCAGGCATTTACTTATTATGGACACAGAGAAAAATTAAGGATTATAGGTAAAGAAAAATTACTTGAACCTCTTCAAAAAAATGCCTTGAAAATTGCAAAAGATGCAAAAGAAGAGTTTAAAGATCTTGATCTTATGGTTTGTGGAGATATCGCTAATACAAATATTTATGACCCAAGTAACAAAAAATCAAATATTGAATGTCAAAAAATGTTTGAGGAGCAAGTAGGTTGGGCAAAAGAAGCTGGTGTTGATTTTATAGTTGCAGAAACAATTACTTGGGTTGAAGAAATGAAAATTGCACTTAAGGTCATTAAAGATGCAGGATTAATTGCTGTGTGCAATTATTCTTTTAGAAAAGGTGATAAAACACGAGATGGTTATACGCCTGCAGACGCATGTAAAGTTTTAGAAGACAACGGCGCAGATGTAGTTGGGTTAAATTGTTTTAGAGGGCCAAAAATGACAATGAAACTTTTACCTGAAATAAGAAAAAATGTTTCATGCCACGTTGCAGCGCTACCTGTTCCTTACAGAACTACTGAAAAACAACCTAATTTTTTAAACCAAACTGACGAAGGTTGTGATTGTATACCTGGAGGTAATGCTTTTCCTGTAGCGTTAGATAATTTTTTTTGTAACAGGTTTGAAATGGGTGAATTTGCCAAAGAATGCGCAGAAAAAAAAATAAATTTTATTGGAATTTGTTGTGGCGCAGAACCTCATCATGTTCGTGAAATGGCTGTTGCACTAGGAAGAAAACCAATTTCTTACAAATATTACCCTGATATGTCTAAACACTATTTGCATGGAAATGATGACAGTTTATTAAAAGTTTATACTGATGAGGCTAAAAAATATTAATTTTTTTTAATGGAAAAACATGCGAAGGTAGTGGTAATAGGTGGTGGTGTAGTTGGCTGCTCTATTCTTTACCACCTTTCCAAATTTGGATTGAAAGATTGTATTCTTTTAGAAAAAAATGAACTTACTTCAGGATCTTCATGGCATGCAGCTGGCAATGTTCATGTA
>Ga0208764_10000983_pt1 | contig 18522 bp, 7 predicted proteins | sample ETNtaG_18_FD_185762 | JGI IMG/M metagenome (GOLD analysis project Ga0208764, IMG submission 185762) | Marine microbial and viral communities from oxygen minimum zone, Eastern Pacific Ocean - ETNP201302SV91 (SPAdes) (version 2) | ecosystem: Environmental > Aquatic > Marine > Oceanic ... | reverse complement strand
GCTGGGCCGACATAGCTTAGTTGGTGGAGCGGTGGACTGTTAATCCACAGGTCGCAGGTTCGAGTCCTGCTGTCGGCGCCACTCAATCTCTACGTGCGAGAGCAGCTAGGCTCAGCATAGAAATCGCTGCTAGGGTGCCAAATCCGGGTAAAATGCCACCATCTGCTTTCTCATTCAGATCGCATATACCATCACCATCTGAATCCGCAGGAACACTGTTTTCGTCGGTTGAAATTGTCAGACATTGAGATTCGGCGTAATCCGACCAGCCATCATTATCGTCATCGAAGTCTGAATTATCGCCTTCGCCGTCTCCGTCACTATCTCTATGCTCGAGAGGGTCGAATGGGAAATCATCGAAGACATCGGCGACACCATCGTTATCGTCATCATCGTCCAATTCGTCACACTGCGAGTCTCCATCGGCGTTTGTTGGAATTGAATCTAAATCCAATGGATCCGATAAGCAACGCTCTTCGTCACGGTCCTCAAATCCATCACCGTCATCATCACGGTCGGTATTGTCAGTTTCACCATCACCATCTGTGTCGATTGGCGCCGAGCCTGCATCGAGAGGGTCGTAGCCGGTAGCGATTTCGTATTCATCGTCCCAACCATCGCCATCATCGTCTTCATCTGCGCTATTTCCAACCCCATCACCATCGGTATCGTAGACTTCCTCTGCATCGTCTGGGAATGCGTCCTCGTCGTTATCGACACCGTCACCGTCGCGATCGCTGTCAGAATTATCACCAATCCCATCTCCATCCATGTCTGCCCATTCTGTGCTATTTAGCGGGAAGATATCAGCAACATCTGCCACTCCGTCATTATCGTCGTCGGAATCTTGCAAGTTGCAAACCAAATCAGCGTCTGTGTCGAGTGGGACGGACATCAAATCCTTGGAATCTGTTGAGCAGTTGCCCTCGTCAGAATCGGACCAGCCATCGCCATCATCGTCAGAATCGGAATTATCTCCTAAGCCATCAACATCGGTATCCAACCATTCGCTTGCATCCATTGGGAATGCATCGTCGAGGTCTGCATAACCATCATCATCATCGTCCGAATCGACGATATCGCAGACCATATCTGAATCGTAATCGGTTGGCACGGACATTGCATCACGGGGTTCCGTGCCACAATTCGCCTCATCTGCATCCGACCATGAATCTCCATCATCATCCAAGTCAGCATTGTCGCCGATGCCGTCGTCATCCAAATCACCAGTCTCGCTAGCATCGTTAGGGAATGCGTCATCGACATCGAGGACGCCATCACCATCATCGTCATCATCTAGAATGCTGCAGATTCTATCTCCATCGGGGTCATCAGGTATATCCGATTGATTCAGAGGATCCGTCCCACAATCGATTTCATCAACATCGCTCCAGGAATCGTCATCATCGTCGGAGTCTGAATTATCTCCACGACCGTCTCCATCGGTATCCTTCCATTCGCTTGAATCGAAGGGGAAGTCATCCTCCGTGTCGTTGTAACCGTCTCCGTCATCGTCATCGTCGGTCTCATCGCACAAACCATCAGAATCGAAATCATCCGGTACGCTGCTCGAATCGGTTGTGTTTGAACCACAGATCAACTCTTCTGCATCGGTCCAGCCATCGTTATCGTCATCGTCATCGACGCCGTCGCAGGTGCCGTCCGAGTCCGTATCGACTGGCATAGAGAATCGATCGGTAGAGTTAGTGCCACAGGCAGCTTCATCACTATCACTCCAACCATCATCGTCGTCATCCATGTCGAGGAAATTACACATTCCATCGCCATCTGAGTCCGAGGGCGTCGAATCGGAATCAGTCGAATTCGTACCGCAAGCCGCCTCTTCTGTATCAGTCCAGCCATCTCCATCATCATCTGAATCTAAAGAATCGCAGGTTCCGTCAGAATCGGTATCCAGCGGTGTTGATTGGGAATCGGTTGAATTAGTGCCACAATTCGTTTCATCTCCATCCGACCAACCATCTCCATCATCATCTGTATCGATGGAGTTGCATATTCCATCTGAGTCAGTATCAGTCGGGATCGAGGAATCATCGTCTGGGTCGGTCCCGCACATCTGCTCCGCAGTGTCAGTCCATCCATCACCATCATCATCTGTATCGATGAAGTCACAAATGCCGTCTCCGTCCCCATCGCTCGGGATGCTTGAATTGTCATTAGAATCGGTACCACAAGCATCCTCGTCATCATCGTTCCAACCATCATTGTCGGAATCGAGTGAAGCCTGAGAGAGGATCCAGGAATCAGTTCCCCAGCCATCTCCATTGGTATTCCCATTCCCATTGACGAAATTCACTGCTAGGTCGAATGTCACGTTGCCCGAGCCATTAGCCGGAGCTGTCCAATCAACTGTCCATGAGCGCGCATTATCGTTGGAATGAGTCACTTCTCCGCTTGAGATTTGAGCGTTCGAACCTGGGTTCGAGAAGGAGCCATCATCCGCATCCAGATTGAATCCACCGTTAGAGCCTGAAGGGCCACCGCTACCACCAATAGTCAGATTGTAGGTGCTATCTGGGGCGTATCCATCGGCTGGCAATCCGCTTAGACTCGGTGTCACCTGATTTGCTCCACCGCCGTGGCAGCTACACCCCGAGGTCGACGAACCTGTCTTTCCTCCCGACCAGCCGAATGCATCCTGCGGTACGGCCAAAACGAGTAGAAGAACGAGTACCATCGATACCTTTCGCTGGGAGGTCATTGCCTCTCGGCGGCTTCAACCCCTTTTGGCCTTCACTCTCGCCTGTGCCGTATCGAAATCGTTGCGCCAAGCATGGCTAGTGCAGCCAGAATGGCGGGAAATCCAGGAAGTGAATCATCCTCAGGCTCTTCAGGCTCCTCTGGTTCTCCAGTCTGAACATTGTCGTCGATTGAGTCGCAAATTCCGTCTTCATCGACATCGACAGGCATTGACTGAGCATCCATGGGATCGGTGCCACAGGTATTCTCATCTGAGTCGAGCCATCCGTCGCCATCATCATCCCAGTCTGAATTATCGCCTTCGCCGTCATTGTCGTAATCCCCCCATTCTGTCGCATCGTTAGGGAATGCATCTTGCTCGTCCGCTATACCGTCACCATCATCGTCGGGGTCTTGCACATCGCACATTCCGTCTCCATCACGGTCACGAGGGACAGAGATGCTGTCCAATGGTTCTGATTCGCATACTTCCTCGATTTGGTCAGGCCAGCCGTCTCCATCATCATCGGTGTCGGCATTGTCTCCTTGACCATCACCATCGCTGTCGAGCCATTCCTTCTCGTCGTTCGGGAAGACGTCGTCCTCATCGGAGAATCCATCCCCGTCGTCATCGTAATCACTGACATCGCAAATTCCGTCGCCATCGAGGTCGGCGGGAGTCGATTGGTAATCCATGTGGTCGCTACCACAGGTTATCTCTATCGAGTCATGCCAGCCATCATCATCATCATCGTCATCTTCAACCAATGTTGTTTGACAGTCTTCTTCGATCTTATTCGGCATTCCATCGCCATCTGTGTCTGTGAATGCACATGGGTCCTCTGGGAATGAATCGTCACCGTCGTTGACTCCATCGTTATCTCCGTCGAGGTCGAGATAATCGCATACTCCATCACCATCGGAATCCATTGGATAGCTGTCCTCGTCCATCGGGTCAGTAGCGCAATCTAATTCCTCACTATCACTGAATCCATCATTATCATCATCGGTGTCGGCATTGTCTCCAATACCGTCACCGTCGCTATCGACACTCTCGGTTCCATCGTTCGGGAATTCATCATCCTCATCGTCGATTCCATCGCCGTCATCGTCCGAGTCCAAATCGTCGCACAGATCGTCCCCGTCGCTATCGACCGGGGTCGAGCCAGCATCGTTTGGGTCTGAGCCACAATCTGCTTCAGTCGTGTCTGAGTATCCATCGTTATCGTCATCGGAGTCGGCGTTATCGCCTACTCCGTCACCATCAGCGTCAGCTGATTCACTAGAGTCCAGTGGGAAGGCATCGTCCTCATCGTCCACACCATCGTTATCGTCGTCGGGGTCGCTGTCGTTCGGAATCCCATCGCCGTCGAAGTCATCGCCCTCAAGGGCATCACAGATGCCATTTGCGTCGGAGTCAGCGGGCACGTCGTTGCCGTCCAGCGAGTCGGTCCCGCAATCTGCCTCATCGACGTCGGACCATCCGTCGTTATCGTCGTCAAGATCTTCGGTCAAAGTCGAGGTACCGGTGAAGACGATATTGTCTAGGTATAGCGCCTCTAACGCACTGTTTGAAGAAAATTCAACCTCCAGTATACCGCTCGCGCCGCCAAGCGCGAGCGTTGTGGTTGTCCAAGTGTCTAGGTAAGCAGAGAAGTCGGAATCAATATCGTAGCCAGAGGTGTTGATGATGTCTGAAGAGGTTGTCGAAGTAACCCAACGGATAATCAGATAATCCACCGGGCTCGAGGTCTCGTATCCTGTGTCCTGTAGGAATAAGTCAAGGCTCAATGAATCAGCAGTCACTTGTTCTAGCGCGAGCGTAGTTATCCCGTCCACATCGGACATCTGGTAACCTTGATCTCCCTCAGAGAAATTACCAACTGTACCTGTGTAATTGACCGTACCGAAATAATCTCCATCGGTCAATCCAACTCCTCCATTAGACTCGTAATACAGGGTGAATCCCATCTCATTCCCAGTTGTTTGATTATGCGCGACATGAGGTTCATTGGCATTATTCCAAAGGTATCGGTCAGAATTTTCGTCACCAGTATCTGTGTATTTCACACTGTCAACTGTGAATGGGTCTTCGAAGGAGGTGTATGCAACGACCACATTTGAGGTGCAGCCGGAGACGACAGAATCGGGCAATCCGTCTCCGTCGGTGTCTGTATCAGCGCAGGCATTGTTCGGAAAATCATCGATTGAATCGTCGACACCGTCACCATCGCTATCGTCCGCAAGCACGGTCGGAGAGGTCATGAGAAGGAGGAGGGCGATGAGGAGAGTCAGAGGCTTCGCGGTGCGGGTCATGGTTTGCCAAGAGCGGAGCGATTGAAATAACTCTCGTAGGCGAGGTTGCAAGAAACACGCGAGGGTGAGTGACCGTCAGACTCTTTGACCGAGAGCGGAAGCATGACTCATGGACCCACGAAAACAGGTCGAAGCAGTTCAGGTTGCGAGTGCGGCCTCGGGCAGACATTACCGAGATTCCATACCAATGATTGCAAGCGAAAACATCCTTTCTCCGTTAGTTGCCAAAGCCATTCAAGGGGACCTTCACGGTCGATACGCGGAAGGTCTTCCAGGGAAGAGATACTATCAGGGATGTGACGATTTTGATACGATTGAAAGTATCGGCATCGAATCGGCCCGACGTGTTTTTGGTTGCCGATTCGCCAACATTCAATCGATTTCAGGAACCGTTTCGAATATGGGTGCGCTGAAGGCGTTGGCTAAGCCCGGTGATACGATTACAGCAGTTTCTACGGCTGATGGCGGACACATTTCACACCATCCGATGGGTGCTGTTGGGATGCGTGGACTCAACCTCGTGACCTATCCTTGGGATGAGGCTCGCATGGAACCGGATGTCGATGCTGCGTGCGCTTTGATTCGTGAGGAGGAGCCCGAGTTGGCTTTGTTCGGCCAATCCGTTATTCTGTTCCCTATTCCTCTGCAGGAGATGGCCGATGCCGCCCACGAGGTCGGTGCGAAGGTGATGTATGATGGTGCGCACGTGCTTGGATTAATCGCTGGAGGCCAGTTTCAGGATCCTTTGCAAGAGGGCGCGGATGTAATGACCGGGTCGAGTCACAAAACATTCCCCGGCCCTCAAGGAGGCTTCGTGCTGAGTGATTCTGAGGACGAAGCCCTTCAGAAGAAATTGAACAATGCCATCTTCCCTGGCGTTTGTTCATCTTACCATCTTCATCACGTCGCCGGGAAGGTTGTCGCTCTGGCAGAATTCGAGGCCTTCGGAGCTGACTACGCTCGTGACATCGTTGCCAATGCCAAGGCGCTTGGTGCAGCATTGGCGGCGGAAGGATTCGATGTACTCGCCGAGGAGCGAGGCTACACATCGAGCCACCAAGTTTTGACTCGGCATGGTGGAGCCGATTCAGGTGCTGGAAAGCGAGCAGCCCGCACGCTCGAAGATTGTGGAATAATCACCAACATGAACATGCTTCCTGGTGATACCAAGGCAATGTCTGGCCCGAGCGGGCTACGCCTCGGTACGCCTGAGCTCACGCGTGTTGGAATGGGTATGGACGAGATGCAAGATGTCGCCCGTTTCTTCAGCCGCGCGCTTATCGAAGAAGACGATACTGCTAGCGTGCGAGCCGACGTGGCTGAGTTCAAATCTCGCTTCCAAACAGTGCATTACGCACTCGAACAAGGTCCTGCTTATCCCGGACTCTAATCCGGAACAGGATTATTGCCGACCACCAAAGGTGGTCGTACATGCCGACGCGGGCGCAGGTCGCAATTCTTCTCACCGCGTTGATGTGCAGCTCGGGTTGTATGGGACTCTTCGAACCTTCAGAAGAACTCCCTGACATTCTCGATTGCGCCGAGCAGCCGAATCATCCAGATTGTATAGTCGATCCAGTGACTGAGGAAGATTGTTGGCAAGACGAGGTTTTCACTGGAGATGAATGTAGGCGGATGGAGAGGCCAGAACAATTGTCCTATGGTATCTCGAGTATATCGCTTAACGTCGGCGAGGAAATGCAGGCTCTAACTCCATCATTTGTCGGGGATGGCCCCGATACTTGGGTGATTAATCCTCCATTCCCTCAAGGAATATCCTTTGATCGAGAGAGTGGTGTCATCTCCGGTTCTCCTAGCGAAGCCACAATAGAGATCCGACACACCATCGTGGCTTCGAACGCTGTCGGTTCGACTAGCACTTGGATAGACCTAGAAGTGACAATTGAGGGTCCGAAGTCAATTACCTATGCCGAGTCAATTCTGGATTGTGAATTGGGCCATCAATGCCAACTCGCCGCTCCATCAATATCCGGAGGAGAGCCTGATTATTGGTCGGTTGACCCTCGTCTTCCCGATGGTATTTCTTTGCTAGCAGATGGTTCAATCGATGGTTCACCGACTCAATTGGGCGACTCTAACCACACGATTACCATATCCAATGAGGGTGGTTCGGTCGAAACCGCAATTCGAATCATCGTGCTACATGAAGCGCCGATGGGTTTGGGGTATGGGGGTAACCGATTTATTCTGAGCATCGGCGATGACGTTCAGGTTGTTCCAATCACAACTGGTGGACGAATCGTCTCGTGGTCGGTAGAACCTCCATTGCCTGCCGGCCTCCAACTTTTGCAAGCCGACGGCTCAATCCGTGGCTCTCCAACCACCGTCCAATCCCTGACTCCTCATCGTGTCACAGCGACAAATACAGGGGGCTCTATTTCAGTCGACGTTCTCATCAGCGTAGTCGATATTCCAGTCTCAAACCTAATCTACACTCCGGACGAATACGATTTGACTATCGGCGACGAGATTACAGTCACGCCGACGCACTCTGGAGGTATTCCAGATTCTTGGCAGGTTGAGCCGGAGTTGCCGCCCGGATTCACATTCGATTCTACGAATGGCACTATCAGCGGCACCGCTACAGACCTTCAGGTAGATTGGTCAAGCTTCACAATCTGGGCCAATAATACGGGAGGCTCGGCCTCGACATCATTCAGAATCCGCATCACGAGTCTCGCCCCCGACCTAATTTCTTGGGCGCAGACCGAATACGCCCTCGCTTCAAACGAGAGCGCTTTCATCGCTGTGACGAATAATGGTCCAGCAATCGATTCGTGGGAGATTGAACCTGCACTTCCCGACGGACTTGTGATAATTGCGAACGGTAGCATAGAAGGAACTCCCACCCACAATATAGATTGGACCGAGTTCACAATCTGGGCCAACAATACTGGCGGCTCAGTCGGACTCAACATCTGGATTGTAGTCCACGATTTACGCGCAGATCAGAGTGAGTTGCTAAGTGGCCTAGAAGACGCGGATTGGGGAGGATGGTCATCACTAATTCTTCCCATTGGAAAATGGTCGTTCCCTCTAGGTCGGGACACGACAGACTCTACCGTCGTAGCTGCTAGCCACGTCGGCCGAGGAAAGATGATTGGTCTCGGACATGAGAGTTGGGTCACACAGAATCACGAATTCAATTTCAGAGCAGTAGAGTGGGTCTGCGGAGAGGCAGCAAATGTTGGTCTAGCCTATGGCGCTGGATTTGATCACTGGGAGGACGAACTTCAGGCGGAGGGGCATTCTGTTCATCTTTCAGTAACTCCCGATGACCTCTCTCAGGTGGATTGCCTGCTAGATGAGTTCTGGAACGGACACGATGACGATGACAACTTGGCCATAGAGCAGTTCCTACTTGGCGGAGGTGGAGTGATAATGGGTGGTCACGCATGGTACTGGTCATACTCAAACAGTGATGTTCCACATAATTACCCAGGAAACAAGATTTCCAAGATAACCGGTTTGATGGTATCTTCAGATTGGGGATACAACGACATCGACTTTGAGATTCCGGACTTGATGTATACTCCACATAATGCAATTAGGGGAATTTTTGCAGACAGAGTTGACGGAATTGAGTTGACGGAAGAGGAAGCTGCAATTGCTTACTCCTCAATTTCCGATTGCACTGTAATCGTTCCTCTGGACTTCTTGGAATTCTGGACTCCTCTCAGGAAGTTGGTCAACTCCACTGGATGGACTGTTATCCCATACAGCACCTTGTGGAGTTCGACTGGTCATGAACTAGGTGCTGACCCAGTGGCCGATGTGATTCTGAGGCTGGAGGAAGCTCTCACCCAGAACCTTCCCGCTGACGAGTTACCCGTCCATCCAAGTCATACTGAGTTTCCAGGAGAGGTTCCTTCCAATGCAACTAGGATATCTCGAACAGTATCAATTAACGGCACCCAACCTGGACTTCCTTCGAATTTTGGTTATTCGGGTGCACGTAGTAGCCTTCGAATGTCCACCGGTCTCTATGCCCCTCCTGGCGAGGTCATCACAGTGTCAGTGAGCCAAGATGTGTCTGAGTTGGGATTCTGGATATTGATTGGTGCGCATACAGATGGGCTTTGGGGCAAAGACGTCATCAAGAGGCATTCGAAGATTTACAGGTATTGGTGGATTGAGAACACCACCACTGAGATAGGAAACGCATTTGGTGGACCGATATATGCTGCTATACCTGCTGGTTCAGAATTCGGCGAATTCGACATGACGATTTCCGGGGCGGTAAGGGCGCCTATGTTTGTGCTCGGCGAAACATCCGACTTTGAGTGGATATACTCCGAGAGAGATAATCCAGCTCCGTGGACCGAGTTGGTCTCTAATAATTTCATTATGACTGTGCCAACTTCCGAAATTCGAAACCTGAATAATCCGACTGAATTGATGGATTGGTGGGATCAAGCACTCGAGATGGAGCACGAGCTCTACGGCTACCTGCCGTGGCCTCGAGTCGAGAGGGCAGTCTTCGATGCCCAGATTTCTGCTGGGTGGATGCATTCTGGATATCCTTTCATGGCGCATGACCTGAGCGTTGCTGGTGTGGTAAATTCATCCTACATGTCAGAGAACGGCGATTGGGGTATGTTCCACGAATTGGGTCATAATCACCAGTGGATGCCTTCTACTCTTCCAGGAACCACTGAGACTGGATGCAACTTCGCGAGCGTCTATTTGATGGAGGAGTTGGTTGGGGTAGAGGGTCACGGGGCGGTGGACCCAGCACAGCGAGAGTCGCGTATGCGCGATTACTTCGACGACGGCTCAAACATCGCCAACTGGTCTGTGTGGATAGCCCTCGACACATATCTGATCATCAAGGAGGAATGGGGTTGGGAACCGATTACGGAGGCCCTAAGCGTCTACTACACCTTGCCCTCCGCCGAAGTTCCTGTAGGCGATACGGAGGAGTTCAACGCATGGGTAATGCACCTCTCTAACGCTACTGGATACAACTTAGCGCCGTATCACGCTGCTTGGGGATTCCCACTTACTCAGGACACCTTTGACTCTCTTTCTCATCTTCCAATTTGGGTCGATGACCCACTGCGAGGAGAATATTTCGTTTACGACGCCATGCTGCGAAATATCGGTGCCAATAGCACTACTTCGAGCACCGCCGACTTTGTTTGGGAGACCTACGATAACGGCACCAACACTACCCTTACGCTCTACTGGGGAACCACCGATATGGGCAACCAATCTTGGGTCTGGGGAAATAACGCAAATCTCGGAGATTCCGAAGTCGGTTGGGGTGAGTATGAGGTGACCGGTTTATCGAGCGGAACTACCTATTACGCACGGGTGAAGGCTTCGAATGAGGAGCGAGACACCTGGTTCGGGCCAGTGAGTTGGACTACGTCGACTTGACACTGGTCTCTTCTCTAACGATGGTTCAATTGCTTAGACGGCGAAGCAGGGCTTCGAGGCTGAAGTTTGGACAGTGTTTCTGATGCAGGTTTGCTAATGGTATCCAAGCCAGTGTATGGGCGAAAGTGATTGTGAAAGCTGGGATGACGGCTAGTCTTGGTTGCCCCATCATGTAGGATGCGGCGAGGCCGAGGACTGCGAAGTGAAGGACGTAAATTGTCAATGTCAGACGTCCTGATGCCTCGATGAATGAGAGATTGATGAATCCGCGTTGGGCATTTAGCAGCAGCACTTCGTGTGCAATAAAAACGAACATTGTTGTGATGAAGACGAAGAATACTGATGCGGGGAAGAAGGTCAGAACCGCGTCTCCCTCAGTCAGTGCCCAAGCTGTTCCATTTCTGACCGAGAGAATGATACTGGCAAGGAGGACGAATCCTCCCATCTGAATAATTCCCAACCTGAGTCTTTGATTTTCTTCGCTTTCAGCGAGTATTGCCCCCAGTGTCGATAATGCAAACCATGGCAAGACGGGGTAAGTGCCGTTGACTAACAAACGCTGGAACCACTCACTTGCTCCGGCCGCATCGACGCGCTCAAACCAACTCAGATCAGATCCGTTCAAATCGCCAACGAGCAATGGCGTAATGGCGAAAATTGCGAATAATCCAATCAAGTTCTCAACACGTAAGCGCGCGATGAGTGGGGCAACAATCGCCGCCAATGCTAGCAGGGTCAAGACTCCAGGCGTGTGCCACTCGAAGCGTCCACCACGCTCGGTGGCGAGTAAGATATTGACGAGGATTTGACAGGCAGTGAGTACCAGAACGCGCGGTAGAACCCAATCGATCCACGCGCGTGATGCCAATCCATCGGCAAAGCGCTTCTTTGCCCCTCGATGCATTCCCCAGCCTGAGACAGTAACAAAGAGGGGTGCGGCCATTCCTCCGAAAGCTGCGGCGACAAAGGCAGCGGGATGACCAACACTGATGCCTTCAGGTGGCAAGATTGCCGACGTATGGACTTCAACCATGAATAGGATTGCAATCGCCTTCATCTGGTCGATATGACCTAGCCGCACAACATCACCTGATAATGTCCGTGATTCGTGATTGCAATTCAATCTCCCCCTCACTCAAAATGAATGCTGATGCCAATGATTCGGATAGGCCAGCAGGCAATTCGCCCCTATGGTAAATGACGAGCAGTGGGTCACCTTCTTCGACAGATTCGCCTACTTGAACCTCGAGGATTAGGCCGACGCAGTGGTCGATTTCGTCGCCAAGAGCGCGTCGGCCGGAACCGAGTTCGAGGCATGCCCGAGCCACAGTCATCGCCTCGATATCAGCGACCATTCCAGTGGCTTCTGCGAAGACCTCGGTCGAGAGTAGTGTTTCATCGAGCAGACCGAGTCCGCTCAGGAGTGCGTAATCGGACTCGAGGATCGAAGTGTCTCCACCTTGAGCCTCGACCATCGCACGGAAGCACGCAAGCGCGCTGCCATCATTCAGAGAATCGTGGATTTTCAGCGCGCCCTCCTCCATATCTGCGGCCAAGCCAGCAGCGGCTAGTAGCAACCCTCCTTGGACGCAAACCAGTTCCTCCAAATCGTGCGGACCACGACCGCAAAGAGTCTCGACACTCTCGACAATTTCCAGAGCGTTTCCTACAGCGCAGCCCAGGGGCTGGTCCATCGTAGTCAATACAACTGAGGTAGCAACGCCCATTCCGTTGGCAGCCCCGGCCATCGAGCGTGCAAGTTCCTCTGCCTGTTCGCGCTCGACCATGAAAGCCGCCCGACCATATTTGACATCTAGAACCAGAGCGGACAATCCTTCAGCAGTCTTTTTCGAGACGATTGAAGAAGTGATTAGCGGAATCGAAGCCACAGTCTCTGTCAAGTCTCGCAAAGCGTACATTCGACGGTCGGCCGGGACAAGTGAATCGGTCTGTCCGACCATCACACAACCGATCTTTGCTACTTGCGCACGAACCTCATCAGTTTCTAGGTCGACTCGAAATCCAGGGATGCTCTCCAATTTATCGAGCGTCCCACCAGTATGCCCCAGCCCGCGTCCAGAAATCATAGGCACCTTCGCCCCGCAAGCAGCAAGAGCGGGGGCCAGAGGAATCGAGACCTTGTCACCGACACCACCCGTCGAATGTTTGTCGACTACGAGGTGCGCCCATTCAGCCGGCCATTCGAGTACCTCGCCCGAGTCGCGCATGGCTTCAGTAAGCCGAATAGTCGACTCGCTATCGAGTCCATTCTCGAACACATTTCGTAACCATTCAATGAGTTCGTCATCGGCTAGAGTTCCGTCCACGACCGCTTTGACCAAACGCCCAATCGGGTCGCTCATGCCTCGTCCTCGCCGTGTTCATCGCGGAGTTCTTCGATGCTCATTCCTTTGTCAAGCATCCATTGGACTTGGTCGCGATCAAGTTCCTCAAACCCGAAACCATCCAACACAATGGCACCATGAACGCCATCGTCGCGACCTTCGGTCCACTCGCGAGTATCGACTGAATCTTCATCGAAGCGTGTACCCTTGAGTATCGCCCGCTCGGCATCGGCATCATCGAATCGGTAACCAGAATCATCGATTAGCCGTTCTTCGGTCCTTATCCGTGGCCGTTTGACTAAAGTCAGTCCAGCGCCCGCAAGAGCAATCGCAGCGATAAGTGTCAGTCCCAGAAGAAACTTAGCTCCGGGAGCAGATAGGGGATTCTCACGGACATTGATGATGCCACCTGTATCGTCGTCATCACCATTGTTCGAATCGCCATCGCCAGTATCAGAACCACCATCACCGTCGCCGGGATCGGTGGTTCCCGTGCCATCATCGCAGCCGAATTGGACACCATCTGCTACGCCGTTATCGTCGACATCATTCGAATTCATCGAAGCTGATGGCGCACGCATCACTGATTGAGCGAAGGCTGGCTCATCACCATCGAGAATACAATCATCATCGGTATCACTATCATTGGGGTTTCCTCCTAGTAAGTACTCATCTAAATTATTCAAACCATCTTCATCCAAATCAAGTGATTGTTCACTCAATGCGGTTCCAAGTATTGCCGCCGAGTGGCGATTTAATCCGTGTTCTATTTCCCAAAAATCGGGTAATAAGTCCCCATCTGAATCTGTTAAACTGTCCAATCGATTCCAATCTTCTTCGAATGATTGTAGGTAATCAGAAGTCAATTCCTGATTGTGAATTAAAACTCCCATTTCTCTATTCCTCAAGGCTGCGTTTGAGCCCCAATTCATACTCCCAACGAGAACACTCTCTCCATCGATTATTGCCCCTTTATTGTGTAGTTTCACAATCGTATCAGATGAGGCCATAATTCTAGCAGTTGTGTCTAGCCCTTGAGTAGCATTCCAATCGGTGTTGAACATTTGTACAGCATCTCTGATTTCATCATCTTGGTCAACGTAAAATCCGTTCAACAATAGACGGACCTTAACTCCTCGAAGCGCTGCTGAATGTATTGCTTCAATAATTGGATTTTCGCCAAATCCCCAATACCAATCTAGATCTAGATATTGAACCGAAAGTTCGATCGATGTATCCGCAGAATCAATCATTTCGATTATCCCATCAACGCAATCATCCGGACAGGTAATCAATCGTAAATCGAATGGCCCTGAATGGTAAACTGGTGGTGTAATTTCCCCATCAAAGCTAGGCTCTTCCATCACCCAATCAAAAGTTGGAGCATGGTTGTTTGAATGAGCTGAAATGTGTAGATGCATCTGATTCTCATCCCATGCCATTCGCGATAATACCAATTCTGCGAATGATTGAGAGTTGACGATTACGGACCATTCCCTATTTCCGATTCCATCAGGTGGTAAGCTAGAATCCTTCCAATTACCAGAGGAAATCCATACACTTTCTGAATCTCTAACCGATACCTTGCTGTGAATATACGTGTAAGGTGAACTGATGACGCTTGGATCATCCATCCAGAGAACAGTTGCTCCAGCATCGTGAAGAGTTTGTGCGTGTCCACGTTGGTTGTTTTTCGTACTGCTACCATCTAGGATTCCTTCTTCGAGAAGAATGCTTACTGAAACGCCCCTAGAAATCGCTTCCAATAGGGCATTGGTCAGGTCTGGGCTCATGGACTGATAGACATGTAAATGGATTGATGAATCCGCTTGATTTATCCAGTGTAATAGATCATTGAATCCAGTTTCTGGACTGATAGAAGCGGTTGCTGAGGAGTCCATCTCGGTGGACAAAAATCCACCATCACAAAAAGTCGAGGCACCGATTCTAATCCATCTATATTCCCAATCTGATCCAGCATCTGTGTCTGGGTAGTCTCCACAACCGGTCCCTCGCATCAAAATTAGACCGGGAGTGCCATCTCCTGGAACTGAAATTGCGGCTCCATTCCAACCATCGATTTCTGCAATCCCGCCTCCGAAGGCTATTGCATCTACAACAGTTCCATCGGGTGCTTTCAATTGCAATGAGCTTCCTGAATCAACCAGCCATGGCATATTGTTCATGACGACATTTCCATCCAAAGCGGTAATCCCTCCGTCGGAGAGAAGATTTGCTGGGTTCTCAGTTAGGACAACCGATTCTCCTGCAGGTATTACCAACTCATTGAAATTCGAAATCCATGGGGTCGTTGAACGGATTCTTTCAACTGTCCAGCCGTTCAGGCTAACTTCTTCATCTCCAGTATTTGTAATCTCAAACCAATCGTTATCTCTATTTGGGACCTCACTGGGCATAATTCTAGTGAATTTCACATCAAATTCGTTGTCCCAGTCAGAAGGGGGTGATGGGGGCTGCCAGTGCCACAACATGTTGTTGCTATGCTTACCACTATCTTCTGCAATCAGCAGGCTACCATCATTGAGCACTGCGAGATTATCTGGTCCTGCGATATTGTTGACATCACATTGACCGGATGAATAGGTTCCTCCAGATACCACGGGATCGATTCTATTTACATCCCAATTGTCTACTATTTCTAGGCTGTAAATCAATCCGCACCTATTCTCTGATAGTCTAATGTCACCTGAAGAATCGGTCATATCATACCTGATATCTGACATTGCTAGGTATAGGTAGTCAGGTGCGTTTTCGTTGAATACTACACCTTCCATCTTGTTCCATTCAACAGTTGCACCCAAAGCTGCTGCTGCCTTCCGTGATTCCAAGAATGCTACACGATTGTCAGCAGCGAATCCAATGTTTCCATCTCCGTCAAGATCGTCGTTGAGCGTATGTTCGGCCCACTCGTTGATTTCTTCATCTGAAATATACGAATTCTGACCTGAGACATAATCCATTGTCCCAATTCCATCGTATTCATCGATCCATCCTTGGATTGAAGCAGAGTTTGAAGATGCTAATTCCACCCAAATCACATCAAATCCAGTTGTAGATGGATTTGTCCCAGCGTCTTGGTTGACTTTTGCGGCGTAAAGAGTACCTGCGTCTAAATTCCCTGGCGAATCTGCGATGAACTTGAAGAGTCCAGTCCCGTATTCATCATCAGACAGGTAAACTGTCTTCCTGTCTGGCATGACTTGTGCATTCTCATGGGAAAATCTACCCATAGCAAAATGCTTCTCCAAGGTTGGAGCATTCGTATCTGCATCATCCATCTCGATTATCCAGCCATAATCGTATGGATTCGGATACTCCCCTAGATAATCAGCCAACTCTAGTTGGTCATCGTGGTAATTGTAATTTGGATTATTCCAATCAACAGTATTAGAGAAATACAATTCCTCAGACAATAAAGGGGTCCCCCATGGACTCAAAGAACCAAAGCATAGAACCCAACCTCCATTGATTCCACTGAGATCAAGCATTTTCCCTCCCAGAATATCCCAGCTTCCTTCGAAACTATTCCATTCAATGTGAAGTTGACTAACTCCTGCGGGTCGACTTTCCCATGTTGAGTAGAGATAGCCTTCAGTTTCTCCCGAATTTGTTGCAACAAATGCGTTGAAATCAGGCTTTTCGCTAGTGAATAATAATTCTCCATCGTCTGCTGCATAAATCCCACCAGCAACCTCTCCATTCCCTAGATTGTCACCACTCTGCAACAAGGCCTGATAGGTTCCAACAGATGTTCTGACGCCATGCCAGATTTCTGATTGGCTACTAGAAGAAGGGAGTTCTGGGATGTCATCGGGTAAGTCATTCCAGTCAAATCCATTGATTACTCCAATCGTGGCTTTGTAAGGGTCGTCAGGATGCATAGAACTGACAAATAAATTCCCTAGAGAATTCACGTGTAGACCAGTAACTTCTGCTCCGTCGGGTACCATCATAATTCTCGTCAAATCGGCAGGAGTACCTTGGTCATCCTCTCCACCACCATCTCCTCCAATATTCTCGCTACCCGGAGTTGGTTGTTCTGAATTAATCCATTCAGAAACTCCATCTGATGGTATCTTTGAAACGCCGTTTGAAGCCTCTCCGGTTGTTACTTCGTGAACCACATTACCTTGGCTATCTGTTAGGAATAGAGTCTCACCGCCATTATTGATACGAAGAGTTCCGATTTCATTCTCAGCGATTATTGCGTAATCTCCAGCTTCGATGAAATAAGGGGTTGTTAATTCCTCAAATCCAACCCAACTGCTGGAATTAATCGGATGAGTCCAGCCACCAACGTCAACAATTGTCCATCCTTCTAGACTAATTTCAGAGGGTCCAGTATTGAGCAACTCCACCCATTCGCCTTGAGGGAAAATACCTTGATCTGATCCATCTGCATTTGGCATGACTTCGTTGATACAGATGTTGCAAGATTCTGTGGAGTCGGACGACTCAAATCGTGCTGATTCTACTTCGCCATCTAGGAGTTGAGGAGTCATCAATCCCGTTAGCAGCAATGCCATCACGAGCAGTGCTGTACCCCTAGTTGACCCTCGGTGCATCGCCCGCATCGTTCCTTGCTTCACGGTTGAACCCTTCGCGCATGCGCGTGCCCGGCCGGCATAGCCGGCCGTGCCTCAACAAAGCCGACTCAGCCAAAGCACCGCCGTCGCCGGCGTGTTTGGCGGGCAGGCTCAATCTTCATCTTCGGATCTCGCGCCGTTGAGGCCGATTGCTCCGTAGACCAACAATGAGACACCTGCGATGTAGAGCACAGCGGTCACTATGTCGATGACCATGGTTCCTTCAAGTTCGCAGTCACCATCTCCACCGAAGTCTGTCCAGTACATTGGGTCCATATTGTCTAGAACCTTACACTTGAAAGTCTCAGCATCTTCATCAGCAATTTCAGATGCTGTGTGGATTTCGAATACTGGCTTTGCATCTCCTGCCTCAAAGTCAGGGTTAGTCATTCCAGCACCTCTCAAGTCTAGATAGAATCGAGATACAGACTTACCATACATTGCAACATTTGTTGTTGGTTCGACCTTGATGTCAACATGAGATCCGAAGTAAACTGGTAATGCACCAGGTAGGACATCTACGAAACTATTGGAAGCAATTAATTTCGCCTGTATTTGATTTTCAGCAGGGTCCAAATCTACGGTGTGTTCGCGCATCGGTATTCCCTTGAAATCAGTCATTTCACCAGGTACGCTCTCTGCAATAGAATAGCCTACTAGATTAACTGAGAATGAGTCATCAGCGTCAGCTATTCCTCCAATTGTTCCAGCAACAACCGTGTTGCTGTTACCGATATTGTCAGTCAGAAGTCCGTATGTTGCTGCCTCTCTGTGAGGGGCGCGCCATGGTAGGTGTTCGGTCATACCATAGATTTCCCCTTCATCACAGGGATAACCGCCATCTGAATCAGCATCTGCAACAGTGCCATCAGCATTCAACTTGAAGTCACACTGTCCATCTCCATCAGAATTTGTGTATCCTTGCATCAGTCTCTGTCCAAGAGTTTCATCATTAACAATACTCATCACATAGACGTCGTAATCTCCAGTGCTCAGACCATCAGGTCTGTCATCATTCTGAGATCCAAAGTAAGTCATGTTAGTCTCTAGTTTAACCCACGAACTTTCTTCATTGTAAAGTCCCGTAAGTACCGGATCGCTCCACCCATACAACCAATTTTCAATTGGTTGAGTGGTATACGGGCTTGCTC
>Ga0208764_10000980_pt1 | contig 18527 bp, 17 predicted proteins | sample ETNtaG_18_FD_185762 | JGI IMG/M metagenome (GOLD analysis project Ga0208764, IMG submission 185762) | Marine microbial and viral communities from oxygen minimum zone, Eastern Pacific Ocean - ETNP201302SV91 (SPAdes) (version 2) | ecosystem: Environmental > Aquatic > Marine > Oceanic ... | reverse complement strand
CAATTTTGATGAGTGGTGATTCGTTTTACCATCAATTACCTCCGTTTTTGTCTTTAGAGTTTTGTTCCAAATCTTCGTACCAAAAACTTCGGTGATCAGTATTGTTCAAGGTGTCTCGTTCTGCTAGAAACCAGCTTTGGCAACCACTGCGGTGATACCACCATTCTATTTGTCGTCCCATGTTGTTTTCGCGGAAGTAGACATAATCTGTCCATTCTGAAAAATCCGCATCGACAGCTGGACGATTTTTAAGTTCACTTTTGAAAGTAAACTCGCTCACGGCACGTTTGCCGCAATTTGGACAATTTAATTGAAAGCTCATAGTGTTTTTTGTCTATCTGTTTGCATTGTCTTGTCACCAGTTATTGAAAGTCATAAGTGATTTAGCTATTGATAACTGCAAATCTAAATAAAACTGGGCTGTTGTATGTTCCGTTGTGTTGTATTAACTTATTTAAGTTAATAATCAATTTATATCCATCTCGGCAAATTTCTTAGCTAGGAGAGACGGAAAATCTAAAAAAATAATTTATACTGTATACGGTATATTGAACTGCATCAACTAATATAATATTTGTTATATCATTGCCTTCATAAAGGTAATGATAGTCTTGTATTGTAATATTTTTGTATAAAACCTAGCAATTTAAAAATGTACTCAAAATAATTTAATTATAAATAAATTGCTTTCATCATATTAATTTCTGACTTTCATTACTAACTGAATTAAGATGTCGCCTTGAACTCAGATTAGTTAATTATAACGTCCTTTAAATCTTTTCTAAACTCAGTCAGTTGTTCATAGCCTTCTTTCGTAATGACAAAACTATCGCCGACCTGAGCCCTAAAAGATTTACTGATATTTACAGAACCATCTACGGCAAGTACCATTCCAGGCTCCAATACAGTTTTATCACCGAATACCAGTTGCGGTTTTTCCAAGAAGCTGAATCCGGTTCCGCGTCCACAACGGAAAGGATATTCAAATCCGGCATTTTCGATGACTTCTGCGTATGCTGAATGAACTTCTTCAGCTCGTACACCTGGGCGTAACATAGACAATGCAGATGCTTGACTATCTACAGCCACCTGATAAAAATCTTCTTGAGATTTGTCAGAGATTTCGCCTATCCAGAATGTGCGGTCAAAACCAAGTTTGAAGCGATGAAAATTTGTCATTCCACAAAAGCACAGAAAAACTGGTTCACCATGTTTCATTTTTCTTGTTGATGCACGGTGGTGAGGCATGGTGATTTCTTTTCCTGAAGCCATGATTTGCAAAAAATGAGTCATAGGTGACATTCTAGAGTCGTCATAATACTCTTCGAGCAATTCTGCCGATTTGTGTGTCCCAGCAGCCGAAATCGCCAAGGCAACTTCGTACTCTGGGATACCATCTCCAAGTGTTTCGTATCCAGCCTTCATCATTGCTACCGAGACTTGTGCTGCATGACGGGCCAGTTGTAATTCTTCAGCGGATTTAATCATCCGCATTTCTGTGACAATACTAGTAACATCAAAAAACCTATCTTTATCAACTAGTGAATCTACGTAATTGCGCACCAGTACAGGCATTTGTTCGGGTTCAATCGCCACACTCCCTTCACCGGCAAGAATATTTGGCAATGCTTCGCGCCACTCATTGCCCATTCCATCATTCCAAGCCTCAATTTGGTCAACTATAGCTGCTGATTCAGCCATTTCCATTTCCATGAAAGGTGTAATGAGCAAATTCTTTTTATCTGGAAAAACTGCCAAAATTGTTGGCCGACCAAACTCCATATGTAGATAATCGTAGTAGCCGGTGAAGTAATAAATATTGTCGTCATCTGTAATCAATGCCACATCCACATTGGCGTTCGCTAATTCGCAACGAAGGCGATCCATTCTTTCAGAAAAAATCACTCTATACTCCGGGACAATTCCTGCTCAACCAATTGTACCCAGAATGAAGATCCATATGACAATGCTTCGTCATTGAAATCGTAATCCGAGGAATGTAATGGTTTTGCGTTCACACCTTGAATACCATTTCCCATCAGCACAAAACATCCTGGCTTGGTTGCAGCCATGTGTGCAAAGTCTTCAGAAAACAATTTAGGTTCACATTCAGCGTCTACCGCTCTAGAACCCACTATCTCAGATGCAGCACGATGGGCAGCAATAACTGGAATTGATGTGTTAATTACCGAAGGAAATAAGGTGTCATAATGAACTTCTGTTTTTACACCATGTGCACTACTAATTCCTGCCACAATCTGCCGTATACGGGCCTCAATAGTCTCATTAACCTCAGTGCTCAGTGCACGAGCATCTCCTTTCAAAGTAGCGATTCCTGGGAGAACATTACGTCTTCCGTCGGTGATGAATTCAGTCACTGAAACCACACCGTTCAAACTTGGGTTAAGTTTTCTGGAAACAATAGTTTGTAAAGACTGCACTATTTCAGTCCCGACGATTATTGCATCTACACCCATGTGAGGCAATGCTGCGTGCCCTCCTTGGGCTTTTATTCTTATTTCGAAAAGGCTTTCACTTGCTGTTATAGGACCAGTACGCATTGCGAAAGTACCAACAGGCATGCCTGGTATATTATGGATTCCGTAGACATCATCAACATCAAACCTCTCAAACAGTCCTGCTTCAATCATTGCAGATGCACCTAGACCATGCTCTTCATTTGGTTGGAAAATAAAAACTACCCTGCCTTCGAAACTTTTATTATCAGCCAAGTATTTGGCTGCACCAAGTAGCATGCTGGTGTGTCCATCGTGCCCGCAGGCATGCATTACACCTTTCTGTTGTGAACTGTAAGAAAAATCACCAGTTTCCTCGATTGGAAGAGCATCCATGTCTGCCCTGAGTCCAATAGATCGTGTAGATTCTCCATTTTCTAAAATACCTACAATACCTGTTCCGCCGATCCCACGATGGACTGAAAGTCCAAAATCAGTCAGCAGATCAGCAACCTTTGAAGAAGTTTGATGTTCTTCAAAGCCAAGTTCAGGATGGAGATGAAAATCATGTCTCCATCCAGTCATGAGATCTTGTAAATGTTTGGTTTTCAAATTGGAACTATTTATCTAGTTATCCGTTAACAGAAAAACTGCTGTTTGGATTAATTTCACGGTTGCGGGAGTAAAAACCCATATTGAGTTCTAGGCCTGTGTAAACAGTTTTAACTTTTAGAGGATCAGCATCATGATCATGTCCTTTTTCACATGCATCTATTAGTTCAGCCATACAGTGTCCAGCAACCGGGGCATTCTTAAACTGATTACCACTGGAGCCTATGGCCATGTAAAAACCACCTAGTGCAGATTTGTCATAAATCGGGATCCAATCGTCAGAGACATCATATAAATCAACAATTCCCCGTGTGCGAGAAGGAATTTTCAAATCTGGAATACGACGCGCACATCTGTAAACTTGAGCTTTCCATTGTGATTCAGTAATTTGATTGTTGTAATTATCTGGATCAGCGATCCATTCCTGCGGGTCACATTTAGGATCTTCACTACCTATAAGTATGGTATTACCGGTTTCTGGACGGAAATAAATAGCATTGTTGCCATCTGAAGTATGGAATCCGTCTTTTTCAAAATCATAACCGTCTGGAGAAGGCACATGATGAACTTCATGCCTCAAGGCCTTAGTTTTAATATTCATTTCTTCTTCCACTCCTGCCATTCGGTTGATTACAAAAGAATGTGGACCTGCAACATTAACAACCACTGCTGAATCAATTTGATCTCCGTTACTTAAAGTCACACCGAGAACTTTCCCGTTTTCCTGACGTATTTCAGTAATTTCACTATCAAATAAAAATTCTCCGCCTTTGGCTTCGGTAGCAACTTGTAAATTATGAGAACTAAGTTGTGGATCACTTACATATCCAGAGCCAGGTGTATATAATGCCCCCTCAATTTTATTCCCAGTTTTGTCAAAAAAATGATCGTCTTCATCTGGGCGTGTTATTTCTCCGTATTGGTCATGTGAATAAATTGGCATCTTTTGTTTTAATTTTTCTAGATCCCAAATTTCATATTCTACCCCAATTTCTTCATAAAATTTCAAAACTTTTTTGCTGTGATCTTCTCCTTGTAGTTTGAAAAGTATGGAGCCGGTTTTCATGTATTTGATCAAACCACGCTCATCTTCGACTCCCAAATAATCGGCCCAGTCATCCCAATAGAAAAAACCCTCGTATGCCATTGCCACCCCGTCCCAAGTCGAATAACTTGCTCTTACAATAGCACAAGAATTACTGGTTGATCCATATCCTGAAGTCGGCAGTTTGTCAATGTTAAGTGTTTTGTAATTGCGCTTTGCCAACTCAAACGCAATTGCAGAACCGATTACTCCGGCTCCAATGATTATGGCATCTGCTTTTCTATTCATCTTCAACTTTTTGTTTTAGTGTTTATTTAAATAACGATTGATCAAATCTCAATCAGTTTCACTCCATGTCCAGTTTTTTCAAGAAACTGTCCCATGTCTTTGCGCGGAATAACCAATGTACTCGTATTAACAAGCGGGTGGCATAGAATTGCCTCCTCTTGCCAAATATCCTTATCAATAAAGGCCTCAACCTTTTTGTCATGGTCATTGGCTAATGCTAGTAAACTTACAGAACCTGGTTCAATCCTCAAATGAGTTTTGAGCCGTTCCGGAGATGCAAAACTTAAACGCGAGGAATCCAATTTGCCAGAAAGTGCTTTCAAATCTATTTGTTTGTCTTCCTGAACTGTGACTAAAAAATGTCTTGATCCCTTTTTGTCACGTAGGAATAAATTTTTAGTTGAAGCTCCTTCAAGTTCAGGAGAAAGTTTTTTTGACTCCTCTACTGTAAAAACAGCTTCATGATCATGACGTTCATATTCAACTTCGTTTTTCTCAAGAAATTCGTAAATATCTCTCATAATTTATATTTTTAATTTTTTTCAGCTTATGCTTGCCACTCGACTTCCACTTCGACGAAGTCCAGGATTCCCTGGATAGGCACCGAAGGCTTACGGACTCGTACAATTATAAGGTCTATAGAATAGCGTGATCGCATTTCTTCGATAATCCTGTTGCCAAGAGTTTCAATTAAGTTGAAACTTTTTTCTGCACAAACTCTGCTGACTATTTTGTGTGCATTCACATAAGAAACTGTTGCACGTTCTTCATCTTTCCAAGGAAAAGGAGGATTTGCAAGGCGGTATTCCAAATCAATTTCAAACCGCTGACCTAATGTTTTTTCCTCTTGATGTACACCGTGAAATCCATAAACAATTATATTTTTGAGGATTATGGTAAAGTTTTGTTTGCCACTCATTTTTTAGCTTAAAACTGACTTAAAAAAATTGTAAAAATTTAAATCACAGTGAATCAGGACAGCCCCGTGATTCGTCCATTTGGGTCTATGTCAATTTTTTGCACTGCAGATTCACGTGGCATTCCTGGCATGAGCATCATCTTTCCTGTTAGTGCGACAATGAACCCTGCTCCATTTGATACCTTTACGTCACGAACCTGTAAACGCCAGCCTCGGGGAGCATTCCGTTTCTTAGGATCGTCTGAAAGAGATGCCTGGGTTTTTGCCATGCAAATCGGCCAATCTGCTAAACCATTTTCTTCTAAAATCTTAATTGATTTTTCGGCCTCTTCAGTATAATCCACTCCGTCTGCTCTGTATATTTCCTTTGCAATAGTTTCAATTTTGCTTTTAATAGGATCCGAATTTTTATAATAAAAATTTGGTGTGCCTGGCTTTTCATCAACTATTTTCTTTATTTTGTTTGCGAGATCAATCCCACCTTCACCACCCTTTGCGACTACTTCACTAAGAGAACTTTGAACTCCCATTTCATCACAAAATTTACGCACGATTTCGAGTTCTTCCGGTGTGTCGGTAGGAAAGCGATTGATTGCAACAACCACTGGTAACCCATATTTTTGTACATTCTCCGCGTGTGTGCGCAAATTTTCACATCCAGTTTTTAGGGCGTTAAGGTTTTCTGTACTCAGTTCATCTTTTTCAACACCTCCGTGAAATTTCAGTGCCCTTATGGTTGCAACCAGTATGGCGCCGTTTGGCTTTAAACCAGCTTGTCTACATTTGATGTTTACAAATTTTTCTGCGCCCAAGTCTGCAGCGAATCCAGCTTCTGTCACTACGTAAGGTGCAAGTTTGAGTGCTAATCGGGTGGCACTTACACTGTTCGAACCATGTGCAATATTTCCAAAAGGTCCGCAGTGTACCAAAACGGGTGTGTGTTCGCACGTTTGTACAAGATTTGGTTTCAGTGCATCTTTTAAGATAACACAGAGTGAACCGATGCAGTTTAATTCTCTTGCAAATACAGGTTTTCCGGAAGTGTTGTAAGCCACAACAATCCGTCCAAGACGTTCCCGTAAATCTTCTATGTCTGCCGCCAATGCCATGATCGTCATTACTTCTGAAGCAGCCACAATGTCAAAACCTGTTTTGTGAGGGAATCCATCAAATTTTGAACCAAGTCCAATTTCTCCATTACGTAATTGCCGATCACATAAATCAATCGTTCTTCTCCATGTCACTTTCTCAGGGTCAATTTTCAGTGGATTGTCAAAGTGCATTGAATTATCAAGAACAGCAGACAATAAATTATGAGCAGCTGCAATTGCATGGAGATCTCCAGTGAAGTGCATATTGATGTCTTCCATAGGTAAAACCTGTGAATATCCCCCACCAGCAGCCCCACCTTTTATACCAAATGTCGGACCCATGCTGGGTTCACGCAATGCGAGGGCATGCTTTACACCGAGTTGTCCAAAGGCTTGTGCCAGTCCGATGGATGTACATGTTTTACCTTCGCCCGCGGGAGTCGGTGTTACCGCAGTAACTAAAATTAGTTTTCCGTCCGGTCGATCCTTAACACTTTCCCAGACATTGTTTTCAATTTTTGCTTTATATTTTCCAAATTGCTCAAGGTCATCATTACTTATACCGAGTTGCGGAGCTATTTCCGCTATTGGTTTCATGACAGCATTTTGTGAAATTTCTATATCAGAGGGAATACTAGGTAATTCTGAATATTGTTCTTCTAAATCATTCTGGTTGTTTGCCATGTTTTTAAATTAAGTTAGTGGTCTAAAACTTATAAAAGATCATACTCATAAATGAAGAATGGTCTTAGTTTATAAAGTAATTGCTTTCTTGCCGAATATGACTGTGCCGACAATTAGCAAAGAGGATACAATATTTGCTAAAATATTTTTATATCATCTTGTATTCTTTTGTTAAAGTAGTCTCATCCGGTTATCCCAACCTGATAGGGATAAAGTAAGTATCAACAAAAAGATTGTTGGGGCGTCTCAACCCAATAGATCCCATTTTAGGAATCCTTAAAGTCATTCTATTTGTTTTATATCTCATTCAAAAAAATATAGAGGTATTATCAGCATTCCGGTAAATTAACTGCAAGTCCTCCCAATGAAGTCTCTTTATATTGGTGCATCATATCTTGACCGGTTTTGTGCATAGTTACAATTACTTTGTCCAGTGAAATGATGTGACTGCCGTCACTCCGACTCGCCAAACGAGCTGCATTGATAGCCTTCAGGGCACCCATTGTATTTCGTTCTATACATGGAATTTGCACCAGTCCTCCTACCGGATCACAGGTTAATCCAAGATTATGTTCCATACCGATTTCCGCGGCATTTGCAATTTGACTTTGACTACAGCCCATCACTGCGGCCAGTCCAGCTGCAGCCATAGAACATGCAACACCAATTTCACCCTGACAACCAACTTCTGCTGCGGAAAGGGAAGCACCTTCTTTGTACAAAATACCGACTGCACCTGCAGTGAGTAAGAAAGTTATAATTTTTTCTTCATTAAAATCTTTAAGAAAACGGTGACAATAGTGCATCACAGCTGGAATTACACCTGCGGCACCATTTGTCGGAGCTGTGACAATACGAGATCCTGCTGCATTTTCTTCATTGACTGCCATGGCAAACAAACTGACCCAATCCAACATTTCAGCCGGAGTAGACTCCGGATTAACCATCAATTCTTTATAAAAATCCGGAGCGCGTCTTCGCACATTCAGTCCACCTGGAAGATGAGTTGCACTGGAGGAAATACCACGTTGTGTAGATTCCTGCATGACTCCCCAAATATTTAACAAACCATCCCTCAGATCAGATTCGGAATGCCATGTTTGTTCATTAATCCACATTAATTCACGCAATTTCATTCCAGTTTTTGTTAAATGTTCATCGAGCTCTTTACATGACTGAAAAGGAAAAGGTAATTGAGGAACTAAATTTTCAGGATCTTTCTGTATTTGTTCTTCGTTCAGGATAAAACCTCCTCCAACTGAATAAAAGTCCTCCGTACGTAATTTGTTCCCTTCATAGTCAAAAACACTAAAACGCATACCATTTGAGTGATGAGGTAATAAATCATCATGAAAAAAAATCAGCGACTCCTCTTCATTAAAAGTAATTTTGTGTTCATTGAGCAGTTTCAAAGCCTTGTTTTTGCGGATTCTTTTCAGACGGTTTGGAATGTTTTCTGGATCAACTAAAGCTGGTACCTCTCCTTCCAAACCCATCAAAATTGCCTTATCTGTTCCATGTCCTTTCCCTGTGAGAGCGAGCGAACCGTATAATTCTGTTTTGACCGAATGAATTTTATCCAGTGGAAAATGTTCTATGCAATTTAACAAAAATTGTTTGGCTGCGTACATCGGACCTACCGTATGAGAACTTGAAGGGCCAATTCCTATTTTAAACAGATCAAAAACACTAATATTCATAGTTTATCCATTTTTCTGAACATTTTTATGCTCTTTTGCTTCTACTACGTCTTCTTTCGCGTTTTTGCTTATTTTCACCTTCCGCAGTCGGTTCACGGTATTTTGAAATCCATTTATAACAGTGGGGATCATTACCCATCATCACATCCGCACCCATCACGGCTTGCATTACCGGTTCGTGGAGTGGATTAGTAATTGCTGAAGTAAGACCGGATGCGATGGCCATTGTCAGGAATGCTGCGTTTATTCCGTTACGATTTGGTAAACCAAAGCTGACGTTAGAGGCTCCACAAGTAGTATTGACTTTTAGTTCATCCTGTAAACGCCGTACCAGTTTCATAACTTGTTTTACCGCGGAATTGATAGCTCCGATCGGCATAACCAGAGGGTCTACAACAATATCTGAGCTAGGAATTCCATAATCGGCGGCATGATCAACGATCTTTTTTGCTACTGCAAAACGGACATCAGGATCTTCCGAAATTCCTGTTTCATCGTTGGAAATTGCAACCACTGCGCAACCGTATTTTTTTACCAACGGAAGAACAGCTTCAAGCCTTTCCTCTTCTCCTGTAATTGAATTTAAGAGTGCCTTGCCCTGGTATACTTCGAGGCCTGCTTCCAATGCGGCTACTATTGAAGAGTCAATGGATAATGGAACGTCTGTCAATGACTGTACTAATTTTATTGTATCAGCCAAAATTTTAGGTTCGTCGGCAAGGGGAATACCTGCATTCACATCCAGCATCTGAGCCCCAGCGGCAACTTGTGCCAAAGTGTCCTGCTCCACACGGCTGAAATCACCTTCCGCCATTTCTTTTGCCAGCATTTTACGACCAGTTGGATTAATGCGCTCGCCTATCATTACGAATGGACGGTCAAAACCAATGATGACTTCTTTATTTGGAGAACTAATTATTGTATCTGTCATTTTTTTTCTATTTGTCGTGTCTTAAGTTGTTTTTAAACCTTTATTTTTAATGAGTGTTTTCAGGACTTCATCCGAAAAACGATGTTCCAGTTCTTCTGCGGTATTGTCCGCGATAGTTTGCGGATCGCCTTTACAAGTTTTAATTTCTCTTCTCCAATCTTCTAGGTACTCCTCACTTCCTTGACGTCCTGCACGCATCGCGGCCCTGTCTATGGCGACCATAAAGCGTTTGGTTAACTGTTTTTTTGCAGAAGTACGTCCCTGTTTGACAACTACTTGTGAAGGAATATCTCGCCAATAAATTATTGTTTTTTTTGCCATATTTTCATTTTCCCGCCAATGCGGATAAAGAGTTTTTTAATTCACCATAACCGGTAAAACGGTATTCGAATTCAAGACCTAAACGTTTTGCAATTTGGTTGGCCTGAGTTTGCAATGCTGGATTCTCCGCCTGAGCTAGATATACAAGTCTCTTGTAATGCTTAAAGTAAATTTTCATAAGTTCCGGATGTCGGTCAATCTTCATTCCCTGCCAAACAAGTTTGTCAAAGGCTTTCACCAAAAAATCAGTGAGAAAGAAACTACCGATTTCTTTTTCCATCATTTTTTCAAATGTCTGCTTACCGGAAAAAAACTCATAACAATGAGCACCGGGTAAACGTTGAATATTAAACTCTTCCAACAGAGAATCTATGCTGCCTCCAGTACCACAATCAGCGTAACCTATAAAAATTTTGGGGAATTTTGTTTTTGCGCTTAGCAGATTAATCCGTAATTCATCTGCAATCTTTTCTGGAGTATTATGTAACTTTGCCGGCAAGTATCTTGTTTGCAAATGCTTCCAGCCGTTGAGGCGTACCAACACAGAAATTTCTTTAGCCAGTGCTCCACAAGCTAGAATCAATATTTTGTCTGAAGGCTCAAGTCTATGCGTCCATTTTTTCCTATAATTAGTCTGTTTCTTCGGGTCATTTTTTCGAATGTTCCTACCGAGCCTGCGCTGATTTGCCAACCCATTCATGTATATTCTATAGAAAGAGAATTTATGCTGCAGCTTTTGCCGCTTTGTTTGAACCTGAGCGGTGTTTTTCGATCATCATTTTTGCTGTCTCAACAGCAACTGCAGCATCACGGCAATATGCGTCGGCACCAATAGCCTGACTAAATTCTTCATTAAGAGGAGCACCTCCAACAAGAACAATCAGATCATCGCGGATACCTTTGTTATCCAACTCTTCAATCACAACCTTCATATAAGGCATAGTCGTGGTAAGCAAAGCGGACATTCCTAAAATATCGGGTTGGTGTTCTTCAATTGCTTCCAAATATTTTTCTACAGAATTGTTGATGCCAATATCAAAAACCTCAAAACCGGCACCTTCCCACATCATGCCGACCAAATTTTTTCCAATGTCGTGAATGTCACCTTTGACTGTTCCGATGACAGCTGTTCCTATGGGAGGAGCTCCCGTTTCAGCAAGTAAAGGTCGTAAAATTGACATACCACCTTTCATTGAATTTGCTGACAGCAAAACTTCTGGAACAAACAAAATCCCATCCCGAAAATCAATACCCACTATACGCATTCCTTCTACAAGCGCGTCATTGAGTACTTTATCGGGCGACCAGCCACGTTCTAGCAAAATGTTTGTGCCTTCCTCAATTTCCTCCTTGAGTCCATCATACAGGTCATCATGCATTTGCAGAACTAGTTCATCGTCTGGAAGTGAAGACAAATCCAATTCTTCTTCGTCTTCAATCAAGTCTTTTTCTTCTTTACTCATTTCACCTTTTTTGAGTTTGGTTGTGGTTTTTATTCAGGTGTACTAAAAATTATTTTACAATCGCAAAGTATCTTCAATTGCTGAGTTTATATTTCGGATGGCGACAACATCACCTAAGCTAAAAAGTTTAAAATATCTTCCGAGAATCAATGCTTTCGAATCTGTCACATCATGATAGCACTTCTGCCCATAAAAGTAATAGGTTAAGCTCCATCATAGGCAAGTTTTAATCGACCTCATTTTTTTAATAATTTGCATCCGGGAACGATTCTTTCCTCTGCTGGATAAAAGCCAACAATGCTTCATCCAATGCAGGATCTATTGCAGGGATTTCGTATTCTTCAAGCATTTTTTTCCAGATAGCGTTAGCACGCTGAGCAGCATCAAGTTTTCCGTCCGCTTCCCATTGTTCAAAACTGTTGTTGTCTGCAACGCTGGAACGGAAAAATGCGGATTTAAAATTAGTCTGTGTGTGTTCACAACCTAGAAAATGTTTGCCGGGTCCCACTTCCCGGATTGCTTCCAGTGCCTGTCCATTATTAGAAAGATCAACTCCTGCTAAAAACGAGTGTATCATTCCAGCCTGATCAATGTCCATGATAAATTTTTCATAACCCATTGACAATCCGCCTTCGAGCCAGCCAGCAGTATGCATCATAAAATTTACTCCTGCCATCATGGCGTGCTGTAACGTATTTGCAGATTCATAAGCTGCTTGTGCATCTGCAATTTTCGAGCTGTTTAAACCACCACCGCTCCTGAAAGGTACACCTAGACGACGAGCCAAAGCTGCCACGATATAAAGTACCAATTGCGGTTCAGGTGTTCCAAAAGTCGGAGCTCCTGACTGCATAGACATTGAACTTGAAAAAGTACCAAATATCACCGGTGCCCCGGGACGCACTAACTGAGCAAAGGCCATTCCGGAAAGCGATTCCGCGTAAAGCTGCGCCGAAGTGCCAGCGACTGTGACCGCAGACATTGCTCCGGCTATACAAAAAGGTGAAACTACGCAAGCCTGATTGTTTCGTGCATATATCTTCAGAGCACCGATCATGGTGGCATCCCAGACCAGGGGAGAATTTGCGTTGATCAAGCTGGTGATGACTGTATTCTCGCGCACGAATTCCTCACCAAAAAGGACCTTGGCCATATCAACTGTATCTTGCGCCCTTTCTGGAGCTGTCACAGAACCCATAAATGGTTTGTCACTGTAGCGCATGTGTGAATAAACCATGTCGAAATGTCTTTTGTTAACTGGTAAATCAACTGGTTCGCAAATCGTTCCTCCGGAATGATGTAAGAATGGGGTGGAATATGCGAGCTTGACGAAATTTCGAAAATCGTCAATAGTAGCATAGCGTCGTCCTTTTTCCAGATCTCTAACAAAAGGCGAACCATATGCAGGTACCAAAACCGTGTTCTTGCCACCTATCCGCACACTTTTTTGTGGATTACGGGCATGTTGCGTAAACTCTGCGGGTGCACTTTGTTGAATCAGTTTTTTGCAAAGTCCCTTTGGAATCCTGACGCGTTCCCCTTTTATGTCTGCCCCTGCATCTTTCCATATTTCAAGGGCTTCGGTATCTCCTCTGAACTCTACTCCAACTTCCTGCAGAATAGTTTCCGCATTTTCTTCAATCAAGGTTAAACCTTCTTCATCCAGAACTTCGTAAAACGGAACTTTCCTGGTGATATAAGGTGCTTTTTGTATTTCAGGTGTACTGAGTGAAGCTTGTCTTGCAGCTCTACCTCCGCCCCTTTTTCTTACTCGATCTGTCATGTTTTATTATAGCTCTTTAGTACTTGTGACACTTCATGATTGCTTACTAATGTCATAATACTGTAAAAGTGAAAATTATACTTTTGCACAATTGCATACCGAATGCCAAAATTAACTAGCTGAAAATAAATGATAAAAACTTTTTGAATCTAAATAAAGGAACATAAAATTCTGCTTTTAATACAGATTTAATTTTAATTTTTTTATAAGCAAAAGCTGTAATGTTATACTCATCAAATAATTAATTAAATATACTAATATAATTCTCTCATTATGAGGTTTGTATTTATTTTATGGAGAGCCTAATTCAAACTAATAAACGGAGCATGCAATTTGTAATAGCTGGAAATAAGAATATCCTGTTCCGATTCCTCTTAAGATGTTAAAAGAGAAATTCAAGCAGTTCTTTTCTCCAGAAGCTATGATAATAATTCCCTGATTTTAAGAGCTTTTGTTCTATCTTGTGCTTGAGAAAAATGCTGTTAAAATTTTTATCAGTAAATAAATATAATAGCAACAAATAAAATTCTTAGTAAACTTTTAAAATCATTAACATAATGCGGGCAATGGGCACAGATGAACTTACAGATAATCCAATTATTGAGTTAGAACACAAGACGGATTCAGGTCTTGGTGGGCGTGCAAATCTAGGAGTAATTGTGCTTAGCTCGGATCAAACTCTGGAGTATGAATTCCGTTCCCTTCTTGATTTTAAAGGTGTTGCGTTTTATCACTCACGTATTCCAAATGAGATGGAGATCACAAAGGAGACCCTTGCTAAAATGGAAGAGGAACTTCCAGAAGTAGCATCTATATTGCCCAAGTCATTTAACTTTAGTGCGATTGGTTATGGTTGTACTTCAGGCGCAACAATTATTGGAGAAGATCAAGTTGAAAAAGCAATTCAGAAAGTACATCCTGGAACTCCTTGCTCAAATCCTTTGACCGCATGTAAAGCTGCCTTGCGTGCGTTGGGACTTAAGAGAATCGGCCTGCTTACTCCGTATGATCCGGCCATTACTGCGGAAATGCGTGACAATCTTTCAGATAACGGATTTACGATTCCAATTACAGGTTCATTTTTTGAATCTGATGATTTTGTTGTTGGTAGAATTTCCTCTGAATCAATTCTTAAATCTGTTTTAAAGATTGGTGCCTGTGAAGAATGTGACGGTGTTTTTGTTTCTTGTACAAATTTGAGAGTAGTATCGGTCATCGAAGAAGCAGAATCCCGACTGGGTAAACCAGTTACATCCAGTAATCATGCATTAGCTTGGCATTTACTTCGCTTGTCCGGAATTAAGGATTGTCCAGAAAACTTAGGCAGTTTATTTCAGAAACAGTTGAAAGAATAAAAATTTTACTTAAAAGATCTGAGCTTCTATTTATCATTTTAGATTATAGGTAGAAAACTTAATGAAGTTAGGCGGGTTCAAAATTCAAGATTCTTTGGTTTACTCAGAATGACATTTTAATAGAATTGTTTTCGATTACATCAATTTAAATTAAATTTATAAATGCCTCAGTCAAATTACGATACAATTATCATTGGTGGAGGTTCAGCAGGTTGTGCTCTAGCAAACCGTTTGAGTGCTGACCCTTCCCACAAAGTACTGGTTCTCGAAGCAGGGCGTCCGGATTATATTTGGGATATTTTCATCCACATGCCTGCCGGTTTAACTTATCCAATCGGCAACAAATTCTATGATTGGTGTTATGAATCTGAACCTGAATCTTTTATGAATAACCGACGTGTTTCCCACGGCCGTGGTAAAGTCCTTGGAGGATCTAGTAGTATTAACGGCATGATTTTTCAGCGAGGAAATCCAATGGACTACGAACGCTGGGCTGGCGATTCCGGCATGGAAAATTGGGATTACGCGCACTGTCTTCCATATTTCAAGCGCATGGAAAACTGTCTGAATGGTGGTGATGAGTTCAGGGGGACTGAAGGTCCTTTGATCATGGAAAGGGGGCCATGCAAAAATCCATTGTTCAATGCGTTTTTTGAGGCAGTCCAGGAAGCAGGTTATCCATTGACTGATGATGTAAATGGTTACAAACAGGAAGGTTTCGCCAGATTTGACCGTAATCTCTATCAAGGTCGTAGAATGAGTGCGGCAAGAGCATATTTGTATCCAGTAAAAAAACGTCCGAATCTCACTGTTAATTGTCGGGTACTGACTACAAAAATTATTTTTGAGGCGAAAACCCCTAGTGGTTCAAAGCGTGCTGTTGGTGTTGAGTATTCTAGAAGTCATGGAAGTTTTGAAAAAGTGTATGCTGGTGAAATTATTTGTTGTGGTGGTGCAATAAATTCTCCCCAGATTTTACAAATTTCAGGAATAGGCAACTCTGAACTGTTGGAAAAACTTGGGATTGAAGTTGTACAGGATTTGCCTGGTGTCGGAGAAAATATGCAGGATCATCTGGAAGTCTATATACAATATGCCTGCAAAAAACCAGTATCCATGGCCCCCGCTTTGAAGTGGTGGAACAAACCATGGATCGGTTACCAGTGGCTTTTTCACCGAAAAGGACCAGCTGCGACCAATCATTTTGAGGCAGGAGGTTTTATCTGCAGCAATGAGCAGGAAAAATACCCTAATATCATGTTTCACTTCTTACCGCTTGCGATCCGTTATGATGGTTCATCTCCTGGAGTAGGACATGGTTACCAGGTCCATGTCGGGCCAATGTATTCAGATTCTCGGGGCTCAGTAAAAATTCAGTCCACTGACCCGAGGGTTCATCCTAAACTGCGCTTTAATTATTTGTCTACAGAGCAGGATAAACGAGAGTGGGGTGAAGCGGTACGTTGTGCCCGCAAAATCTTGAATCAGCCAGCCTTTAATGAATATTCTGCTGGGGAGTTGTCTCCAGGCCTAGAAGTAGAAAGTGATGAAGAAATTTTGAATTGGGTTGCAAAAGATGGAGAAACCGCCTATCACCCTTCATGTACTTGTAAAATGGGGACTGATGGTATGTCAGTCGTGGATCCTGGAAACATGAAGGTTCACGGAGTTGAAAACTTACGAGTTGTGGATGCATCCGTAATGCCCTACATAACCAATGGAAATATCTATGCGCCTGTTATGATGTTAGCGGAAAAAGCAGCAGATTTGATATTAGGTAATTCCCCGCTTCCTCCAGAAGACGTTGTGTTTTTTCGAAAAGATCAGGACTACGATTAAACAATCCGTTATAGCTGACGAGCCTCTCAAATCAATCCTTTGTGGTAAAAGGTCTCAGGTAAAAGTATTTTGCAGGAGGTTTCCTGAATGGAGTTGGCAAGAGTTTATTGACTAGCGTAGTTCTATGACGGGAATCAGACAGTCTGGCATTCAGAGTTGGCAGGGATAAAATTTTCTGCTGAACGAAGGGATTGAAAAATTTTCATATGAATTATAATTGTGTGAAATAAGTAACTTCAATATATTGACCATTTTAATTGCGATTTACTAATAAATCAGTAAATACAATTATTAAATCCATGATAGTAAATAATAATGATCAAAGACTGGCATTCTGCATTAAAAACGACTAGCGCCTATCTGCGCTTTCTTTATTGTCAGTTTAAGGAGGATCGGATAATTTTTTATGCTGGATATCTTTCATACGTAACTCTTCTATCAATTGTACCGTTGTTTGCGGTCACGTTCTCAGTATTTTCTCTATTTCCGGCATTTCAGGAATGGCGCAGTGAAGTGGAGGTTTTTGTCTTCAATAATTTTGTCCCAACGCTTGGAGAGGCGATTCAGGTTCACTTTGTTAAATTTGTGGAAAACGCAAGCAAGATGACTCCGGTTGGTATCACTGTCCTCGTAGTGATTGCGCTGTTGTTGATTTCATCAATTGACCACACATTAAATCACATTTGGCGTGTAAGAAAAAATCGTCGGCTGGTAGTCTCATTTTTGATTTACTCGGTAGTTTTGACACTCGGTCCGGTTCTAATAGGAATCAGTCTCATTACCTCATCTTATCTGCTCTCTTTAAGTGGTTTTGGAGAAAATGATCTGCTAGCCGTGAGGAAGTTTATTTTAGCTTCTCTTCCTTATCTGGCGTCCTTCTTGACTTTTATGTTGCTTTATCTACTGGTACCTAACACACGTGTTCATTTTGGGAGTGCGCTGAGCGGAGCACTGATTGCGTCTATCTTGTTTGAATTTTCTAAATACGCTTTTGCATTTTACTTCACTCACTTCCCGGTTTATCAGGCGATTTACGGAGTACTTGCAATTATACCTCTACTCTTCATTTGGGTCTTTGTTTCCTGGGTTGTAATCCTGGTAGGTGCTCAGGTTGCGGCAAGTCTGGATGGCTTTCTATATGAAGAGCTGGCTAAAGGGAAAAAATAAAATTGATTTACTAAATATTACAAGCAAGCTATTTTGTCCAATCTATATATCATGAAATAAGTAATATAAAATTGGGGAAACAATCTAAGTTTTAGTAGTTATTTAATTCGGTGATTTTTCAGGACCAGCTGTAAATCTTTTGCATTCATCGTCAATATTCAGCCATTTAAGCTGGCTAGCGGTGTAAATATGATAAGTTGGTTTGACCAAATTGGGTTCGTCAAGTGAAGCAATAGCCAAGGTTATATATTCAGGATGTTCTGTATCGCGAAAGCTCAGAGAAGATCCACAGGTGGGACAAAACCCTCTCAGGACATTTTCTGAAGACTGATATTCTACTGGTTTACGTTTCTTCCAGGTCACTTGTGCTATTTTGAAGTCCATCCAACTAGCTACAGGTGCACCAGAAACTTTTTTACACATCCGGCAATGGCAATATTCAGCTGCAAAAGGGGTGGCTGAAATATGGTATCTAACAGATTCACATAGACATCCTCCTTCCAATTTTTTCATACTCAAATTTGATTTATATCATGTAATTTCATAAGATATCTGGGTCCTCAATGCAATTAGTGCAAACTGGTCAGAATTCCTTCAAACATAACACCTAAAATCAGATGTCACGCAAGCGAAAATTTTTCGGATCATAAGCTGCTTCTTTGAGGACTGTAGCTTGACAGTTTTGCCCAAGAATTCGAATATCTAATTTGGTACCTGGTTCAGTATATTGAGGCTGAACGTAAGCGAAGGCTAGGCTTATACCCACTGTGTGACCATAGGCACCACTGGTGGTGACACCGATAATTTTTCTGTCTGTCTCTGAGGATTCTAGATCCAAAACTGGTTCATTTCCGAGACAATCCGAATCGGTGG
>Ga0208764_10000973_pt1 | contig 18567 bp, 23 predicted proteins | sample ETNtaG_18_FD_185762 | JGI IMG/M metagenome (GOLD analysis project Ga0208764, IMG submission 185762) | Marine microbial and viral communities from oxygen minimum zone, Eastern Pacific Ocean - ETNP201302SV91 (SPAdes) (version 2) | ecosystem: Environmental > Aquatic > Marine > Oceanic ... | reverse complement strand
TACTTAACTTCATCCTATTGCAGGAGCAAGAAGTGCTACCTGTGTCTCACTTGTAGCAGCAAGGTCAAGAGGGAAGTTGTGTGCGTTACGCTCGTGCATAACTTCCATACCAAGGTTGGCACGGTTTAGTACATCTGCCCACGTAGGAACAACCTTACCTTGTGCCGATACAATCGACTGGTTAAAGTTAAACCCATTCAGGTTGAATGCCATTGTACATATACCCATTGAGGTAAGCCATATGCAAACCACAGGGAAAGTAGCGAGAAAGAAATGAAGAGAGCGACTATTGTTGAAGGACGCATACTGGAAGATGAGTCTTCCGAAGTATCCGTGGGCAGCAACAATGTTATAAGTCTCTTCTTCTTGTCCGAATTTGTAACCATAGTTCTGTGATTCTTGTTCAGTTGTCTCTCGAATCAATGAAGATGTAACAAGAGAACCGTGCATAGCGGAGAACAATGCTCCCCCAAACATACCTGCTACCCCTGCCATATGGAATGGGTGCATTAGTATGTTGTGCTCTGCTTGGAACACGAACATAAAGTTAAACGTACCTGATATACCTAAAGGCATACCATCTGAGAAAGATCCCTGACCAAAAGGGTACACTAAGAAGACTGCGAATGCAGCAGATACTGGAGCAGAATATGCAACACAGATCCAAGGTCTCATACCTAAACGATATGATAACTCCCACTGTCTACCCATATAGGCAGAGATTCCAATAAGGAAGTGGAAGATTACTAACTGATATGGACCTCCGTTATACAACCACTCATCAAGAGTAGCAGCTTCCCAGATGGGATAGAAGTGTAATCCAATAGCGTTAGAAGATGGTACTACAGCACCAGAGATGATGTTGTTACCATATAAGAATGAACCTGCAACAGGCTCACGGATGCCGTCGATATCGACTGGCGGTGCAGCAATAAATGCTATTATGAAACAAGTAGCAGCAGCTAGAAGACAAGGAATCATCAAGACTCCGAACCATCCAACGTAAATGCGATTGTCAGTTGAGGTTACCCAACTACAAAACTCGTCCCAATTTTGCAAAGGGCTGCTCTGTCTTTTAGAAAGAGTAGTCATTTAAAAATGAGTGCGTTGTTTTACTTGTTATGATAAGACATTATGACCCCGTGGTCTTGGTTAGGGGGTATGTATGAGGGTGGGATACATATGCTGCTTGTACTCAGCCCCATTGTATCATCGGGGGGACTTATTTGTGTTCAGAACTACCCAGCCACGCATAAATGCGATTCATCGGTTCGGTCTTGCCCTTGCACCCGTCCTATTTATTATATACTTTTGTTAAGCATCTGTCAACTTGAAGAAGATCCACTAATACTTTCAGATCCACCTACAGCAAAAGGATTGTACTTTGCAGTAGCAATCCTATACATTTTTTCGTGCATCGTTATCTCTTCTTCCTCTTGATCCACACCAGGAGGTTGTATCTCCGAGGGTGAAGTGTCAATTGGTTCTTTATCTGTTGCAATAGGCATAGAGTCTAATGGATTATCAAACCAATCATCGTGAGGTATAATCGGTAATCCCATCAGCCCTGTTCAGTAACGTCTCCTGTAACTCCAGCTGGAGTCTTAGGTGGTGATTCTATATTAATTGTACCGTGTAATGGTTGATGCATATGCTCTAGCAAATGATCTACCTTCTGTGTGAGAATATGTAGATGCTCTAAAGCGTGGTCTAGTTTTTCTACTAACTCTGGATGAGGTGCGTGTGATGCTGGTGGAAGATCTCCAACTGGTACAGTAAATGTACTACCATCTCCAGCAGTAGTAACTGTCTGTCCTGTTATAGGATCAACAGTAAAATTTGAGTCGGTCATAAGAAAATAGCTCCGATAATAATTCCTTTAGCGAATGAAAGACAAAGCATCTGGTAGTCTGTAAGACTAAACTTATCTTGGAACTTTTTCGCTAGGTTTCTGTCCCAAGTAACTACTTTATCAAAAACTTTTTTTGGATAGTTCATATGTCGCAAGGAGCGTCTGTGATTTTTGGCAGATAATATGCTTCGAAGTATCCAACCAAGCCATTTGTTGTGACTTGTTTCTTGCACCACTCGTCGGCACATTCATAGACCTTCTTGTTATATTTAGGAAACTTCTTCATTAAAATCTTAAGAGTTTCCTGCCTCAATTTCATAGAGTCATTGCCCCAATCGGCTTTCCAACTAGAAGTCATTTTCAACTGCTCTTATAGGTACGGGATTAGATACAAGATCCTTAGAGAGTCTAGATAACTCTACATAAAATTCAGCTTTAACAGGAGAAAGATTACGGTACCTGTTGAGGGTTCTCCATCCTTCTCCTGTCTCGAGCTGAAGTTTAAAGGTTCTCTTCTTCACCCAATTGTATTGTAACATCTGATGTAGGATATGCTACACAAGTTAACACAAATCCACTTTCCATCTGATCATCGTCAAGGAAAGACTGTTCCTCTTGGTCTACTGTACCTGATACAATCTTACCTGCACAAGTGGAACACGCACCAGCACGACAGGAGTAAGGAGCATCAACCCCAACCTCTTCTGCCTTGTCTAGTATGAATTCATCCTTAGCACAGTCAAAGGTGGTAGATTCACCTGCTGTATCAATCAACGTAACTGAATAGGTCATAAAAAATAAGCAACCATAATATTTATTGAGAAAAAGTACCTAGTTAATGAGAATGACTCTCATTATCCTAAGGTAATATGATCATCCCCAGTAGGCATCGTGAAGTCTACCATTCCTGCAGCCGCTGGAGTGTCAGTGTTAAATGATATTATATCATCACCTAATCCACCCCTCACGTGAGTGTTACCAAATGCTACATCACTACAGTCTATATGTAGACCACCTTTAAGGGGATCAATCTCTTTCTCTGCGCTGGCAGTTATTGATTTCAATCCTAGATAGTGTCTCCATAATTCGGAAGTAATATTATCATCAACGTCTTCATCTAATGCTGTCTTGAATGCTTGTCGAACTGCGTTCACTGAATCCTTCAGCTGATCCACATACACTTGTGATACTGACATAATAACCTTTGAGTTCTGTATTATATAGTACCTTACAACGGAGGATATTCTGACTGGATTTCCTCTAAAGTTTTCTCTACTTGAAACTCTTTCATCAATCGTGCTACTTGTTTCCTATCAAGTCCTGCAAGTGCTTGACAATTATCAAGACACTTGTAAATACATTCACGATCTGATATGCCTGGTTTCTTTGGCCATCCTTGATGATCTACTTCACCACCAGCAGATGCCTCCAAGTGTCCTAGGTCTTGTGCCTTACTTGGATTCTTGTAATTGTGTTGGGAAGTAGTCTTTTCGATAGTACCGTCCTAAAATATTGGAGTTATAGTATCTGGGTCTGCCATCCTGTGACTCGGTGAGGACATTATTGATGAAGAGCTGTCTCGTTTCTTCATAATTTGTCTTTCCCACGGTTGGATGTAACGAAAGGATGGTTCTACTGAAACCACTGCGTCCAATCGATCTAATATCTTCTTTAAGCTCAGGGCAAGATCCGTAGTATGCTTTCCAGTTACTCTCAGACGTAACCCTCCGACCTCCAGTTCGAGGCTTTCGTTTCTGGTAGAAATATTTTCTACCGATGTACTGTTTACCCGATTCGATATTAGTAATGCAGTAGACGAAACCGAACTGGTCGCCAATATCGTTAGAAGTAAAAGCTGTACCTTTGTAGTACCAGGGATTGTCATAATCAATACTCTCCGTCGTTGTCATCACCAATCTGTATGTTAGGACCTTTCAAATATTTAGAAGGGTCTGAATACACCTCGGATTTAATTTCGTATACTATGTCATCAAGCTTACGGAGTAGTACCTTAAGCCTGGGTTCACTATTATTCTGCATAAAGTTGATCCTGTAAGTCTGCCCAATCTCTGTTGAACATTTCCAATCCTTTGTCAGTTAAGATGTGGCTGTAGAGTTTGAAGAATATATCAATAGGTACAGTACATACGTCAGCACCTGCTGTAAAAGCACGAGGGACATCAATGGGACATCGAATGGAAGCAGCGAGAATTTGAGTTTCAACATTGTGCATAGAATAAATTTGTTTAATTTCTTTAATCAGTCCTATACCATCTGTGTACTGATCATACAATCTTCCTATGAAAGGAGAGATGAATGTAGCACCAGCTTTGGCAGCAAGAATTGCTTGTGCTGGACTAAAGACTAGTGTAACATTAGTTTTGATATCCATCCTGGATAATTCTTGACAAGCAAGGAGTCCTTGGATGGTACAAGGTATTTTAATTGTAACATTAGGTGCTAGATTGTAGTACTCTACAGCAGCATCCAACATTTCCTCAGATGTTTCACCTACTACCTCAGCAGATACTGATGATGTCCAAGAAAAGATTTCAGAGATTTTATATATTACGTCTACGGGATTCTGTCCTGTCTTTAACATTAATGTGGGGTTAGTTGTAACACCATCCACTAGACCAGTATCGTAAGCAGATTTGATCAGATCAGGATCAGAACAATCTAAGAAAAGTTTCATTTGATTACTCCGAGATACGTGAGGCTATTTAGATAATAAAATACCCCCTTTCGGGGGTATTGTCAATCGTTCATTCGATTTTAAGCACATACAGTTAAGTATTTTTCTTTCTCTGAGTGGTTGATTCCTCTGTAAGTAAGATCAGCTTTGATTTTCTGACAAGATCTCTTGTCATTGGTGTCGTACTTGACACCTCGGTATGTTACTTTTGCCATTGGCTTTCTCCTGTAGGATTAGGTTGATTAGACCGTTCCTTCAGTCGGCATTTGCGTCCTCTAATGAGGATGAACGAATTCCGTTCCGTGTCGGCTTACTTGCGTCCTGAATGTATCAGGATGAACGTTATGTAATGATTGTTACATAATTATTTAGTCTTGTCAGGGTTTCTAAACTTATTAGTTTTCCTGATCTTTCTTGGTCGTCTCCGTAGATCATTCTTAACATCCCGAAGGAACCTAAGATGTGCTTTGATAGACCAAGGATCATAGCTTGAACCCCGAAAAGGTTTTCGCTGTGACATCTTGTTTAATAGCTCCCACTACGTAGGATTCAATTTCGGTTTCTTGTGGAGCATTCTGTTGACCTTTTGAGTTCAACCAATGCTCAGTCCAAGGTAGGGGATTGTTTCTCAACGGTATGTCGTAGATAGGATCGATGCCCACCGCTTTCATACGGCGGTTACCAATCCATTCAACATACTGTCCGAGTAACTTTGCATTCAACCCTATCATACTACCATCTTTAAACAGATATTCAGCCCAGTCCTTCTCTTCTTCGACACAATTCTTAAACATTTCAACGACGTTATCGTGTTCTTCCTCAATGATCTCTAGCATCGTAGGGTCATCACCCTCTTGCCACTTCTTAATTATCTGTTGAGTGAGTACCAGGTGCTGGCTTTCATCTCTTGAAATAAGGGAGATGATCTTTGCTGACCCCTCCATAAGTTTGAGTTCACCGAAAGCAAAACTGCAAGCAAAGCTAACATAAAAACGAATTCCTTCCAAGATGTTAACATTCATTATTGCTCGATAAAGTGAACGCTTTAGATCCTTCTCACACCATTGAGATGTAGGTGATCCTCTACTACTATCAGTCCACATACAACCAGTGTCCCAAGAATGTGCTTGGTTAATGAACTCATCGTATGCTTTAGTAACTGACTCTGCACGTGCAATAATCTTTTCGTCGTCTAGTATTGTATCAAAAACATCAGACGGATCTGAATATACATTCTTGATAATGTATGTGTAAGATTTACTATGGATCATCTCCATAAATTCCCACGCTATCATTGCTGACTCTAGTTCAGGTAAACTACAGTATGGAATGAAAGCAAGTCCAGGTCCCCTACCTTGTACACTATCAAGTAAGATCTGGTACTTTAAATTACTAGTGAAAATATGCTTCTGGGTCTCATTTAATTGCGTAAAATCTGCACGATCTTTCTGGAGTGAGACCTCTTCTGGTCTCCAGAAATAACCTAACTGCTGTGTTGTAAGTTTGTCAAAGACAGGATACTTAGCACCATCATACCTCTGGATTCCCAGAGGTTTACCAAAAAACATTGGTTGCTTTAGTGTATTAGTTTTGTTTTGATTAAAAACTGTTACACCATCAATCTTCTTAGACCTTACAGCCATCACAGTCCTCCTCAATAGATTCAATTTCGTGAAGTAGTTCTTTGAGACGCTCTTCAGTAGCGACTCTCTGATCTGCAACGTTATCATACCATCCTATTGGATGAGATGGTTCATCGACATCTTTCTTAGCATCATAGGTATTATGATAGTAAGATGTCTTCCACCCTAACTTATAGGTGGTGAGGAGATCTTGTGCCAACACACTAACAGGTACCTCATTGTCTGGGTAGTTCTCTGGATTGTAAGACCAGTTACCACTGATCGCTTGGTCAAAGAACTTCTGCATTACACTAACGATATTAATATACCCTTCGTTACCAGGCATATCCCACAGCAATGTGTAACTGTTCTTTAAAGTCCCGAAGGATGGTACAACCTGCTTAAGAGGTCCCTTCTTCGATTTTTTAATGGACAAGTAGTCTCTAGGTGGCTCGATTCCATTGGTTGCGTTTGACACAACGGAGCTGCTCTCCGAAGGCATTTGTGCGGACAATGTTGAGTTCCGTAGACCGTAGGTGGCGATAGCATTCCGTAAATTATCCCAGTCATAATGTAACTCATTAGGTACTATGTCATCGACATCCTTCTTATAGGTATCTATAGGTAGGATGCCCTCTGAATATTTAGTACGGTCATAGTATCCACAAGCACCATACTCTTTAGCAAGATTAACAGATGCTTGTATAAGATTATACTGGAACGCTTCGGTAAGATCGTGTACTAATTTCCAAGCATCAGGATCACCATACTTCACATTATTTCTTGCAAGATAATGTGCTAATCCAATGTACCCTATGCCTAATGATCTACGATTCTTAGTGCTTACCTCTGCTGCTTCAACAGGATACTTCTGATAATCAATAAGACTATCCAGTCCACGTACAGCAAGGTCACATAATTCTTCTAGTTCTTCTAGGTTACGTAGTTTACCTACGTTAATAGCAGATAGAATACACAATGCTATCTCACCACCACCATCTATATGTTGGAGAGGTGTGGTAGGTAGTGTAATCTCTTGACATAAGTTACTCATAGTAACCTTGTCTTTGAATGATGAGTGCTCATTACAGTGGTCGATATTCATAATGTATATCCGACCAGTCTCTGCTCTCTCCTTAAGGAGATCTAGAATGAGCTCTTGCGCTGCAATAGTGCCTCTCGGAATAGACTCCTGCCGTTCGTATTCCTCGTAGAGTTCGTCGAACTTGTCAGTACCAAAAGCGTCATAGAGCCCAGGAACATCGTTAGGAGAGAATAAACTAATATCTTTGTTAGCAATGAATCGTTCATAAAATAGTTTAGATATTTGAATAGAGTAATCTAACTTTCTGACTCTGTTGTCTTCTGTTCCTTTGTTGTTTTTGAGGACGAGGATGTCTTGGATTTCCTGATGCCAGATAGGAAAGTGGACAGTGGCTGACCCTCCTCTGATACCGTTTTGAGTACAGCATCTAACAGTGCTCTCGAATTTTTTAAGGAAGGGGACAACACCTGTGTGTTGAACTTCTCCACCCCTGATTTTACTGTTGATGCCTCTGATTCTGCCAGCGTTAATACCGATACCAGCCCTCTGTGCGACATATTTGCCAATAGCCATATCGCTGCTAAAGATACTATCGAGGGTGTCATCAGCATCAACCAGAACACAAGATGCAAATTGACGAATGGGTGTTCTGACACCTGCGAGGACGGGTGTTGGGACGTTGATTTTTCCTTTACTGATTGCTGTGTAGTAGCGTCTGACATAATCTAATCTCGTTTCTGTAGGGTAGTCTTGGAACAGCGTTGCTGCCACCATTATGTACATATATTGTGGTGTCTCGTATAGTTTACCAGTACTTCTGTCCTGCACCAAGTATTTGTCAACAACTTGTCGCAATCCAGCATAGGTAAATCCCATACATCTTTCTTGGTCAATGAAACCATTGAGTAGGTTCCATTCTCCTGTCGAATATTTAGATAGAATACCAGGGTCATAAACACCAGCATCACAGCACTCTTCTACGTGATCTAATAGATGAGGGTACCCTTCCTCCCAACCTGGTATCACCTGCTTACGTATACTAAAGAGTAACAGACGTGATGCCACAAATTGATAGTTAGGATTGTCTAACGTGATCAAATCATTAGCAGATCTAATTAGGATCTCCTGTATGTCAGAGGTTTTTATACCATCAAACAATTGCAAATTGGAATTCATTTCTACCTGAGAGGCAGAGACTCCTGCGAGTCCCTCACAGGCAAACTCAACCATCTTATGAATCTTATCGAGGTTGAGAGGAGTGGTTTCACCATCCCTTTTGATTACGTTCATACCTTCTTCCATTTAGTTAGTTTTAGTTTTGCTTCTAAGCCTGAGTACGTATTAGATTGTACCAAGGAGTTTACATTATGTCCAGCCAGTACCATATCATTGATGTCCTTCTCAACAATATGATCAGGGAAGATTACTACTTTGTCTCCTCTGTCAATGGCGGCTGAGATTCTATCGATGATTTGTCTGTTACGAGGTTCGTTATCATAAACCCAAATATAATTGCTCCAACCAAGCGACCGAATATTAACGTCACTCCCAGCCATCGCAATGGAATTATCCAAGAAGAGGGAATCAAACGGTCCTTCCACAATGAAAATTGGTTTGTCATAATTTACACTATCAAGTCCATAAAGTTTGGGTTTAGTCTCGTCAAGGATGATAGTAATATACCTCATCGTTGACTTAGGTAACAAGGATCTGCCTTGAAACCCAAACCATTTTCCATCGTCATCTATTAACGGAAGGATTATTCTAGGTCGATCATTAGTGAGGCTCTCGAACGTTTGCTTTTGAGTATTAACATATCTCTTGAACTTATCGGCGTAGTAAATTTTGTTAAGTTTTCCGCTTGGAATCTTCCGATCTTCAAGGTATGATCTCGCTGGATGTTCTTTATTTAGACTTGCAATACTTGGAAGATTATTACCAGTTTTAAAGATTGGTTTGGTTGTGGTAACATTACTAAATGATGGCTCAGCAACACGTGTTCCTTTACCTGTCATTCCATCACGGTACCTCTCCATAACGTACTGATCATAGATATCTCTAGCGTGATCCTTAAGGAAGTTACCTAGGGTTCTACCCACACCACAATTATGACATTTATATATTAAATCAGATCCTTTCTCAAAAAAATAACCCCTTGCTTTTGACTTCTGCTTTTGAGAGTCACCGCAATAAGGGCATCTAAAATTGTATAGGGTTGATTTCTTTTCTTTAAACTTATCAAGACGAGGACCTACGATCCTAGCATACTTGACATCAATGAAACTCACACTTGCATATCAACTGGACTAAGTGTAGCAGGTGCTGGTGATGGTGTCAAGGACTTCATTAACTGTTGACCAGGTACACTAACTAGGAAACTAATCACTGCTAGTCCACCAAATATACCCCACATCTTCCTCTCCATCACCTGTAAACGGTCATCAACCTTACGTATATCCCTTTCACAACCTTTCTTTATCTCCTCTGATCTACGGTTTACTTCTCTATGCACTGACTCTATCTTCTCAAAGAGTACAGCATCAATTCTATCTTGCTTGTCAAGTTTCTCATTGTGCACAGCAAGTAACTCCCCCATCTTGGAGGAGTTTTCCGAGAGTTTATCGACCACTCGTTCCAGTCGTTCTAATATTGCAGAGTTAATACTCTCCATTGTACCTTAGGATGCTTCTAGTTTTTTATTCCAATGGTACTTGATAGCCTCTCCAGGAGAAATTCTCTTTACCTTCATATTCTTATGCTGTTCAGGTCTATAGATCTTTCTCAGTCTTAACTTAACGTCAGCAGGACTGCGACCATAGAATACAAAGTCGGTACCTGGTGTACCGTCTAGTTCCACAATGTGTGGCCAATATCTAGTGTCGTGTACACCAGACATAATCTTTACTTTCTTTGAGTCACCCATAAGGTGAGCTTCAGTAGTACAAATCTTGTTACCGATCTCATCAGTCCTACACTTGTACTTTTGTTTCTTTAACTTAGGACCTCTGCCTCTTGGTTTTCCTCTTAGTCCACCTAAAGGTTGACTCATACCAGCAGTAGGACCATTCTCATCAGATTGATCACTAAAACCAGCAGCAGTTGCGGTACTACCAGTGCTCATAGTAGGAGCACCTTCTTCCTTAACAACTTTCTTACCGAACTTTGGATTCTTCTTGATGAATGCTTGTGCTCTGTCTAATTCTTTTTGATCTCGTGGGTGCCTCTCCTCACTAACACCAGCACCTTTAGACATAGATGCCTTTAATGCTATGTCAGTGTAACCACTATCCTTAGCATCTTTCTTTAACCATTTCCTTGCCTTCTCATTCTCCTTAGCACGTTTCTCTAAAGCATTTTCCTCTTTAGTAACAGTTGCTTTTTTAAAGGTAGAAGCAAATTTCTTAGCATCTTTCTCATCTTTATATGAGAACTGACCACGTTTACCATCCTCACCCTTAACAAGAACTCTATATCCTTCATTAGTATGAGCAAAAGCTTTCTTCATAGTATCTAATCTAAGATGAGGTGGCAGACTAGACTCTGCTTCCTTCCTCTTCTTCTCTCTCTTCTTCTTAACAGCATCACCCAGTTTACTATGTTCTATCTCTGGTTTCCAATCTTCTTTGTTCAATCTTTTTTTCATCTTCTTCTTAAGGGCTTCCTTTCTTTGTAGGATAGCATCCTTAATAGCTGCTCTCTGTTCCGAACCAGTATCTTCTACCATCTCTAACTCTGGTTCAAACTCTGCCATTACTTTTCTTTTTCTACCACGGTTTATTTGTTTTCGAAATCCACCAATCTGACCTGAGGTAGCATTATCTTTACCAGTCTTTGCATCTATTGTAGACCCTCTAGGATATAATTTCTTCTGCATTGCTTTGTATGCAGTAGTTCTTTCTGGTTCTTCTACTAGATCTGCTTCACCATCTGGTTCATATGACTGAGCCATAGTACTATAGTTAACTGCCTTACCGTCTCTCTCTTTCTTCTTTTGTACAGCAACCCTGTGTCTTTTAGAACCCTTCTTAAAAGCCTTCTCCATCTTATCCTTGATGGATTCCTCTGTTTGTAGTTCTTCTTTAGCCATTAGAGTCTACTTAATTCATTAGAAATTTGTGGATCAATTGATACAATATCTAAAACCCCACTGGGTTCTGGCAATCTATTAAGGTACACTAGGTACGTTTTTAGTATAGACCAATACTCTTGTTCAATCTTAAAGATCAATAAAGGTATGGCTGCCTCACCAAATACATTAAAAAGTACAATCAAATGATTTAGAATCAAATGATTACGCAAAACCCCAGCCTTTACGTACCTACCGAAGAGGCGTTTGAGGTATTTAAACCTCATCATATCCTCTAAAAAATCGTCGTAAGTCACAGACTGGGGGTTATCATAATGTTTCATTGCGAACATCATAAAGTTGTCCGCATTTAACACAGAGAAATTCATAACAAATAATTAAGTTTTAGCTACCAAACGTTAGTGTAGCAGCACCATTAGTGTACTTAGTTTCAGCACCCTTACTTGTGTTCAGTACGCAACGATACTTGTAACCGTTAAGTGTAGTACCAGCAAGTGCACTGTATGCAAGAGTTGCAGTAGTGAAGTCAGCGTATGTGATACCTGCATCAAGTGCACCAGCACCACCCTTAATATCTACCCAACGAGTAGTAGCGGATGCTGTCTGACGTTGCCACTTGTACTGCTTAGTACCAGACTGATCGACTGTAAATGCAGCAACGAATGTTCCAGCACCAGAAGATGAGGTGGAGTTAGCAGGTTGTGTACCAACTGTGATTGTCTCAAGTACATCAGCGTCAATAGTATCCTGAGCAAAGTCACCTGCTGAACCAGCAGCAACTTTCAAAGGTACCAGGCATTCTGCCTTGTGCTTAGTTAAACCTGAAGATGAAACGAATGAACGATATAACCACCAACCAGGTCCAGAAATACCACGGGTTTTGTTTGATGCGATGCTATCCTCAGTTGTGTCAACAAAGACTAGATCGTATGAGTTAGAGTCACCACCAACAATTACATATTCTGCAACTGCTTTAGGAGGAGTTCTCTTTATAACGGATGCAGCAGCAACTGTTGCTGTGCTTCCTGCATAATTCTTATGCAATTCTATTGCAGTTGTGCTAGTTACTTGCTTAACGATGTAGTTTACACTACTAATATTAAGCACATCACCTACAGCAACTGTATCGCCCGCGTTCTTAGATACTGTAGCGTCACCATTGGTGACCCCTATAGTATTACTAAAGGCTGCAGCGTCTATTTTTCCGTGGACTGCCATTGGTATCTCCAGAGATTTGTTACTTCGTTTTATTATTTATAACCACTATGATTCAAGCAGTGCCTTCTGAAGAGCGACAACAAGTTCGTCATCTACTTTGTTTCCAGTCTTAGCAGCTGCCTTCTTTAGCAGTTTAATTAGAAAATCTTTAATTACAGAGTCAAGATCTTCGGGTATTCTATCAACAGCCTTGTTAATTATGCTGATAGCTATAGGCATTAAAAAGTTAACCATAATTCAATTTCAGATATCTGAATTATGTATAACCTCAGAAGATCTTTTACGAGGTACCCTAAGCGATTCGATATCTGCCTTAACAATGGCACGTATAGATTCCTTCATTAAGTCCTCCTTCTTAGGGTTAAGAATGATTCGTGATTTCTTTTCGCTTAAGTCCATACTACTTACCAAAATTAGGGAAGTGTTTTTTAAATAATGCGGAAGCTTCTTTATGCTTTCCTTTGTTAGTGAGTGACTTGGTTTGCTTCAAGACATCTCTCTTCTTTTGTTGCTCAGGAGTTGGATTGTCCTCCTGTAAATCGAATCCTAATCTATCTCTCCAAGATTGAGCTTCAGGATCCCTTAGATTATTCTGGTCGTGGCGTTTAGTCTCTTGCTCTCCCAGAATTCTCCGAATTCTTTCTGTTCTTGATAGGTCCATAGTGGTTTCCAGTGTGGTTTCTTCACCCATCCTGCTAGCTACATATCCAGACGCTTTGGAGACAGCACGTGCTGTGATACCAACTGTCTTTTTAACGGCACGTTTAACGCCACCACCTTTAGATGATGAGGTACCGCTGGATGTGCTTCCACTGCTAGAGGAAGACGACGAGCTACTTTCCTTCTTCTTGTCCCCACCTGTAACAATAGTTGGTGCCTTGGGACCTTTACTCGGATTAGAATCCGATGATTTTGAAGATGAAGTAGATGATGAGGAGTCTTTTTTCTGACCGCCAGAAGAACGGATTTTATTCAGAAGTTCCTCACCTTTCCTATGTGTCTCTGACTTTTTATCTGAATCAGATGACGAGGAAGACTTTGTAGAGGTTGATGATCTCTCTTGAGCTGCCTTCTTAGATTTCTCTTTAGCAGCAGAGTATTCACCTGCGACTTTGCCAGCAGTCTGTGCTGCTTTCTTACCGACTGCCTTGACCGTCTTCTTAACGGCTGATCCAGCAGACTTGGCAACGTCTTTTGCTTGGGCTTTAACACTAGGCTTAGGTTTAGAAGCAAGTCGCTTCTTCGCTATAGCACCAGCATCTCTACCTGGTTTCTCCTTTTGAGGAGCTTGTACAGCAACGTGTGGACGTGCTGAATGCTTGTTGGGAGCTTCGGTTAACTGCTCTCCTTCTATACTAACATCTTCCTTCTTAGTAAGGACAGCATTATTACCGTGCTTAGCCCGTAGGTTCTTCACGACAGTATCAAATGCTCTCTTAGAGTTAGCTTGAGCTTTTCTTTGCTCTTCAGGTGTCAACCCCCTGGTACCACCAGTAGGTTTTCTGTTAGAAGGTTCGTCTCCATCACCAGGTCCTGGGAGTCCTAACTCTCTCTTCCTGTCTTTGATGCGATCATACTCTTCTTCATCGAGGACTTCAACTTGTTCCTTGGTGTCAACTAGCCCCGTGTTCTTGACACCACCGCTAAAACCCGCAGCTTTCTTCGCATCCCCCTTGGCTTTGATTGAGCTTTGGTTAGCATTCACTGGACCTTCAGTAGTCTTAGGTTCCTTGATCGTATCAATCTTACCTGAGGCTGCAGATGGTTTAGTATCAATAGTGGCTGCTAATGCAGTCTTCTCTCGGAGTATACCAGCAATCTCCTTTGCAGCGATAGTCTCTTTCAGACTAGCATCGATGTACATCTGTTGAGCTTCAGCAGTAGAGTAGTTACGCTCTGCGTATTCCACTACATATGTTGCTCTAGTTACATCTGCTGGATTGTATTTTAGCAGTCTTCCTGCAAGCTTGAGATCCATTGGATTAAGTTTTCCGATAGTACTATTTAGTTTTTCTGAAATCGCTGAACTTTTTACTGACAGCTGGCATAGTAGTGAACCTGCCAGTGGCTTGACCAGGAGTCATATCCTGTAGTGCCTTCCTATATGTATCAGTTCCGACCTTCCAAGTGTTTCCACTATGATCATCAGCAGAATGGTGTTGCTCATCAGGATCAACTTCATTCTGTGTCACTTCATTGAGAGAGGTTAACCATACACGGAATCTCCAACCGTGGCAATCTTCAAAGATTACATAGTTGGTTCCACGGTACACTACCTCACCTTGTACCCCAGTGTCATTGTGTTCTACTAGAGAACCCATCTGGAATACTTCTTCATTAACGTATGCTTCACGTAGACCTTGCTGATCAAATTTAGGTGCGATCTTCCAGAGTTCAGTCACCTTCTCAGTCTTCTTAGGTTCACCAGATGGTGTCTTCTCTTCAGAAGTTACACCCATACCTCTACGTACAGCATTCATTAAGTTAGATGCCAAAGACTCATCCCCATTAGGGATACCCTTAGCAAAACCTTTTAGGTCATTCTCTGCAGCGAATGCTCTCATCTTAGATGCTGACATACCTTCAGCACCTTCAGCATCAGGGTCTCTAGCACCTGCAGACTTGACCTCTAATCCGTCTTCGAAATTATATGCTACACCGTTATACTTTTCTAGTAATGAACTGAACTCAGACACCCTATCATCACCAACGATCATCTTAATAGAACTGTAACCTTCTTCATTCAATGCGTTCAATACATCAAAGATGTTCCCCATCTTATCATCATTCTGAATTGCTTCAGCGTGATTAGGAAACATCTTCTTCATAAAATTAATCTTCTCAACTGGTTGAAGAGGATTCTGTTTTGGATCCACCTTACGTGATGGATAAATTCTATACTCTCCTGTTGATTCAGAAGCCACCTTATCAAATACTTTCTGATGACCAATGGTAGGAGGATTGAAACGACCAAATGTCATTGCGACTTCACCCTTATCTTCTACACTACCATTAGCTTCATCTTCTTCAAATCCAGTAGCAGCATCTTGTTGTACAACCTCTGCCTCCTGTGGATCAACAGGTACCAGTCTTTGACCGCCCTCTGATTTAGCAACTATAGTACCAGATCTGTCTGCATAATAGCCGTGACCAACGTGTTGTAGACCTCTCTTAACAGCGGTCTCTCCAGCAGCAGTCCTAGCTTCGCTAATGAAGTTAGTAAATTTCATCTAATCTACGACGTTTCCTCTATCTATTTATTCATCCCCAGTTCTTTGCTACCGTGAAATTCGACTTAGAGAATTCCATTCTATCTACTAACTTCAAAGAAGTACCAGATTTTATAGCAACAAATCCTTCTGGAGCAGTGACTTTATATCCATCATCTGTACGAATAAAGGTACCAATGTCCTGTACTTTAGACAGTTTCTTGACTACCATATTCTTAGCAGAAATGATATTTAAATAAGAAGCCACAGTCATATATATGGCTCTATTATATGTCTTAATAAATTTCAATCCATCTGCCTGTACCTTCTGCCACTTACCTTTAGCACTAGCAGTCTTAACTGAATTGATCTGTTTATTAAGTGCTTGCTGATAATAGTTTGCAAAGTTAGCAGTCACAGCCTTGGTATTGGTAAGGTTGGTACCTGCACGGATGTAAGAGTTAAAGAACTGTTTAAACATCGCAGCCAACAGGAACTTACCTTGACCAGTATCCTTTAATATATCAAGAAAAGCAGATGCTTGTTTAAGAGATCCACTAGCACGATTAACTGCTGCAGTATACGCTGTCTTCTCTGCGGTAGTAAACTGTGAAGCACCAGTAGCATCAGTAAAGTTTGAAGAAAATACTTGTACAGTTGCACTACTAGCAGGTGTCTTTACTCCAAACGTTGCACTAAGATCACTCATTGATGATCCAGTATACTTGGTATGAAATACTATACCCAATGAACTTGCCTTTACCTTTGCTCCTAATGCACTATTAGAAGGTATAGCATACGTGATTGTATTGGGTTGGAAGGTTACACAAGACTCACCATTAACTTGTCCTACTGTCTTATCATTAGTGTACAATAGATCTCCTTGTAATATTCCTGTAAGATTAAGAGAGGGAAGATACTTTAAACAAGCTTTTAATTTATCATTTAATTGTCCAGCTTGGTAGAAGAAATCAACTTGTGCATCTGTATAACATATTTTTGGATTGTTTATATTAAATACTGACTTAGTTCCTACAAAGAAATCTCCAGTAACAGGATCCTTACCACATACTACAGCAGGTGCACCGTCCCACTTAGTAGTTACCTGTACGGTACTACTAGATGGTGCTGTCAGCATCTTACCTAATGAGTTTAGAAAGTTGATAGCATTCTTACCTCCTGCTGAACCAGCATTCAGTATCTCATCTTCAAGGTGTTCGAGGTGGGTATTCTTAGACATTTAATGAAAGATAATTCTTGAGTCGTGGTCCTTTTTCTACTAGGTTACGGAAGTATCCGTTACCTTTGTTTGCTGCTGCTTCAAACTTCAGACGTAAGTTGATTAAAGATCTCTTACTATCATCACCAGTAGCATTTTTATCAAGTATCTGGATGATGGGTTTGTCTGGCATTTGGTATGACTTGAAAGGGGCAGTAGCAGACTTGGACATCTTCACTTCTAATACTAACTGACCACCCTCTAGTAACTGACCTAGCCTAGTGAAATCGTAAACAATTGAAACATCCCCTGACAGTTCTACGATCTTAACATTCTTTTCACCCTTGGTAGCAAAATAATTTATGCCTCGATCCAGTCTATCAAAGAAGTCAGGTTTCTTTATGTCCTTCTTTATCTCAGCAAAAGCCCAGTCATATGCTACCTGTACAGCATAGACACAACGTTGTTGTTCTATCTCACCTTTCTTTAATGCTTTAGCCCACTTAGTAACTACTGTCTGATCATCTTCTGGATCCCTTTGCATCAGTTGCATCCAGAAAAATGACTGTCTATCCAGATCCCATCCACCAGTCTGTCCAAACTGTCCAACAGATCTCTTCAATGATATCTGTGTGATATCCATACTATCTCCACGTACACCACTGATAGGGAAATCTATATCATCATTAATCTGTAACTTTATATCAACCTTAGTTCCTTTCTGATTACTATTACCATCAGCTATAATTTCAATCTTATCATACATACGATTCATATAACACTCTGTGGCTAGTGTACTGATCTCATTACCATTACAATAGTGACAGCAACTCTTATATAAATCTTCTCTAATCTTTACCTCCTTTGAATCCTTAGAGGTAAAGAAATCTAGATCTGCTTTTGCTAATTTAATTGTAAGTAATATATCATCGTCAGGTATAGCAGCTTTCTTATAATTGGCTGGTACGTGGTTTGGTGATTTAAAATCTAACTGTATACCACTCTGCTTCTTAACAGTGATACATCTCTGTACCATTGAAGCTAATATGCTAGGAGTAATATCCTTATCCTTATTCTCAAACCTAGCTGCTAGTGCTGCAGCTAATACACCTTCAGCTACATTACCCAAATTATATTTTGCTCTACTCTGCCCTTTAATATTGTCCTTAGACAAATGTCCAAGATTGATATCGATTGTTTTACCAGAACCATATTTACCAGTATAAGCAGGTAGAATAACACTTCGACTGTGCTTACCAGTACCTGCAAAAGCAGCTGCAAGATCATCAGGTTTCTTTACCTTTTTCCATCTAGGATCATCAGCATTAATCTTGACAGAATTTTTAGCCCATCCCAAAGACTCCTCAGTCTTCATTTCTTTATGTCCTTGAACCAAAGAGTTAAAGTTAGCCCAGTAGTCTACATACTTATTCAGTTCACCTATGGTGATTTTTGCCATTAGTTCCGCAGGTCTCCACGTACTATTTAGAATGTATATGGGATAGGGTAACGTTGAAAGCTATGCTGTACCTGTCTTGAGGTACTGGTGACTGATCAATCCAGTGCATAACCCAACTAGGAAATGCAATCAAGAGTCCCGTGACAGGTTTTACAATCATC
>Ga0208764_10000970_pt1 | contig 18580 bp, 15 predicted proteins | sample ETNtaG_18_FD_185762 | JGI IMG/M metagenome (GOLD analysis project Ga0208764, IMG submission 185762) | Marine microbial and viral communities from oxygen minimum zone, Eastern Pacific Ocean - ETNP201302SV91 (SPAdes) (version 2) | ecosystem: Environmental > Aquatic > Marine > Oceanic ... | reverse complement strand
ATCGCCGCAGGTGAAATCGGCAATACGGACAACTTTGTCGCTATCTTCGGCACATTGATTGTCGGTGGTATCGGTGCTGCAGCAGCATTGATGCTAAGCGACCAGATATTCGAAGAAGAGTGAGCCGTAAAACGGCAAACCCTCAAGATAACACACAAGCGATTCGGGGGCGGCCTTCCGCCCCCGGGTTGCTTTTTTTTTTGATTTCAACTTCCTCAGCGTTAAGGGCTGCATGCTCTACGGAGATTCATGGAGTTCCCCGTCTATTTTTGGGGTATCCCTGCCCATCTTGTGTTTGAGATTCTTGGATATGTAGCAGGGTTCGCTTTTCTCATGCGTGAGAGGCGTCTTCATGGCGATACGGTCGACAGTGAGAATCGTGCCTGGTTGATTTTGGCCGCCTTGCTTGGAGCTTTGTTTGGCGCGCGATTGTTGGCATTGGTCGAGCACTCAGATGAGATTGGTTCGGACATCCCAATCATATTCCTCGGTGGAAAAACGATTGTTGGTGGATTGTTGGGTGGTACAATTGGGATTGAGGTCGCAAAGAAAATCATGGGGGTTTCTGTTCGCACCGGTGATGTTTACGTTACACCGCTAATCATCTCAATGGCCATTGGTCGAATCGGCTGCTTCTTGACTGGATTGCCCGATGCAACCTATGGTTACCACACTGATTTTCCATGGGGTGTTGACTTTGGTGATGGGCCCCGCCACCCCACCCAATTGTATGGTATTCTCGCCCTTGGATCCATCTGGGCCTTCCTTGAGAAATGGGATACACCGGTCACCGGTCAACGTTTCCAGACGTTCATGGCTCTGTATTTGATTTGGCGAATCACCGTCGACTCGATCAAAGATACCACGACGGTAGAATGGTTGGGTTTGACTCCGATTCAATGGGCTTGCGTTCTTGGATTACTGTGGTTCTTTACCTACGGTAAGCCGGGTGAACGTTCAATAGAAGACGACCATCACCCGAATGTATGAGCGGCAAGGTTCGGGACTACCTGTTCTACGATTCAGCCACCAGTGTCTGCTCAGCCTGCCTACGTCGTGCAGAAGGTAAAATCATCATTCAGGAAAACAATGTCTACATGGACAAAATATGTTATTCGTGCGCTAAGCGCGAGAAAGTTTTACTCTCCGATGATGCGGAATATTACCGGCGATGCCGCGAGGTCTACGTCAAACCCAGTGAAATGCCCGAACGCTGGAACACACCGATGAAGTATGGTTGTCCATATGATTGTGGACTTTGCCCATCCCACGAACAACACTCTTGCTTGACCTTGATTGAAGTGACCGATCATTGCAATCTCAAGTGCCCAATCTGTTATGCGGACAGTGGACCAGAACGCAAGGAAGATTATCGCTCATTGGAACATATTGTCCAGATGCTGGACGCTGTGGTTGAGAACGAACTGGAGCCCGATGTGATTCAGATTTCAGGCGGTGAACCAACACTCCATCCGAATTTCTTTGAAATCCTCGATGCGGTCAGGGAACGCCCAGTTCAACACTTGATGGTCAATACAAACGGAATTCGAATCGCCAATGAACCTGAATTCGCCGCGAGGTTGGCCGAATACAAGCCTGGTTTCGAATTGTATCTTCAGTTTGACAGTTTAGAGCGAGAGCCCTTGATGCGATTGCGCGGGGCCGACCTACGAGAGATTCGGCGGAAGGCCTTGGAGAACCTTGAGGCACACAACGTCTCAACTACGCTCGTCGTGACTTTACAAAAAGGGTTGAATGACCATGAGATTGGTGAGATTATTGACCACGCCCTTTCTTGGAATTGTGTTCGCGGCGTCACCTTCCAGCCGATTCAGGAAGCGGGCAGGCACGATGACTACGACGTCTCCAAAGATCGCCTCACACTTTCCGAAGTCAGGAGAATGATTGGCGAGCAATCCTCGACGTTTGAAACCGAAGACATGCTACCTGTGCCCTGCCATCCCGATTCAATCGCCATGGCCTATGCACTCCGCATGGGTGGAACCACCGTTCCACTCACGCGGCATATCGACGATGAAACCCTTCTGGCCGGCCCGCGATCGACCATTCAGTTTGAGCAAGATCAAGAGTTGAAGGACAAGGTTATGAGTTTACTTTCCACCGCGCACAGCCCGGATTCAGCTGGCCACTCTCTTGCCCAATTGTTGTGCTGCCTCCCCGAACTTGAGATGCCAACGCAATTCTCCTACGACAACGTATTCCGAATCATCATCATGGATTTTATCGATGCTCATTCCTTCGATTTGCGCAGCGTCAAGAAAACCTGTGTGCACATCGTCAGTCCAGACCTACGCCTGATTCCCTTCGACACCTACAACATGTTCTATCGCGGTGAGTTGGAGGAGACCGTTCTTGAACCGATTCGCCGCGAACTCGCTCTCGCTGGAATGGCTCTTTTAACGCCGCAAGAGAAACGTAATTTGATTGGGAACTTACCCATGGCACAAGGAGAGGTTGCCGATGAGTGATGAGTACGAACCGGACACCCCCGTCCTTTCCGTTGAAACCCCGAGTTTGACAGGCGCTCCCACCATGCTGACCGGCTCCGAAGCATCAGCAGCCGTTCCGAATGGAACGGGAAATTACGATTTCATCACAGGACCTGATGGCCAAACCTACGCTGTGATGAAGGAACCCTTCGTTTGGAAGAAGTTCTTCATCGGTCTTGGAATCCCTCTTTTCTTGATGATTGTCCCCATCATACTCGCAATGATTGCGGAAAGCATGAACCCCTGGGACGATTCTTACGAATGGGAACACGTCGATTTGGAATTGGTCAATGGTACTGAATATGCAGGTAGTTACACCCTCGATTCTGATCATAATATAGAGTGGTGTGATGTTCAAGAGGGTGGGGACAACTTTTGGTACTCTTGCCACTATGACGGCAACACCGAGATGCATATACACAAAAATTCGCAAAACCAGATTGATTTGATTCGAGGAAACAACACATCCTATTACGCCAATTTTTCACTGGAATCCGGGCAAATGTTCGACGGTTGTGATATTCTGATTTGGAACTACGGTACACATTTTTGGTGTGACTACGATGAGTCACCCTCATCGGAACAATTCATCATTATCAAGGAAACTTGGGGTGAAGGACAGGATCAGGAACAAGTTGGTCACTGGAATTCAACGTCAGGTGTGATTCATTTTGATGATGGTGAAGATCATGGAACCAATGTGGAAATCGAAGTTCGGATTGACCAAGAAGTCGGTCAATGGACACAAGAGGAAGGCATATTCCGTTTCGATAGTGGTGAAGACCATGGTGCCTCATTCACCCTCGAAGTTGAAACAATTGACATGCAGGTGGAAGAAGATTCACACAGTGCTCAGGATACGGTTGACGTATTACTCGGTATTTCATGGATTATGTGCATGGTGGCCCCTCTCATATCGATTGGAATGGTCATCTACGGATTTGCAGCCAGCGGCGGAAAAGCCTTGGGTGTAGGTGGGGCTGTTGCCCTTGCATCGTTCCCCATCATCGGTTTATTCGGTTGCGTCGCCGTTCTCTCGGCTGGATTTTAATCCTGATTTTTCGCAAGCCCCAGCATTCTTGATGCGCATTGTTCATAGACGAACTTCAGTGACCCCTGTCTGAATCTAAGGATTCAGAGTGATCATATGTGCAAAGAAACAGAAGCCAAGTTGTATGCTGAAGGAATCGCCACGTTCGCCTTGACGTTCATCGGCGCGGGCTCTATTTGGGTCTCCGGTGGTGATCTATTAACGGTGGCCGTAGCGCATGGAATCATTCTTTCAGTTATGGTGACGGCAACGATGAATATATCGGGTGGGCATATCAATCCCGCCATCACGATTGGGTTCATGGCCACCAATCGAATCGATTCCAAACTCGGTGCGAAGTACATCGCAGCCCAATTGGCAGGAGCCTTCCTTGCGGGTGGGATTCTCTATTCCATCGGCGCAGGTGGCGTGGGTACACCTGCACCAGGTGACACGATTATCGAGGTAAGCACCCAGCAAGCCATTCTGATTGAGGCGATTCTCACCTTCCTTCTCATGACGGTCATCATGGGAACCGCGGTGGACGACCGCGCCCCAGCGGGCATTGCCGGCTTCGGCATTGGTCTGGTGGTCATGGCGGACATCCTGATGGGTGGTCCACTCACTGGTGCGGCAATGAATCCAGCACGCTGGGTTGGCGTGTGGGTCTTTGGTGACATGGAGAACAATATTGATCTCATCATCTACACCGTTGGCCCAATCATGGGCGCCTTACTCGGTGTCCTACTTTGGGACAAGATGACGCCTGGTGAAAACACAGAGTGAGATCACATATTACGGCGGTATTGTCCACCAACTTCGAATAGAGCCTCAGTGATTTGACCGAGGCTTGCAACCTTCACAGTCTCCATCAGTTCGGCGAAGACATTCTCACCTGTTTGCGCAACTTCTTGCAGTCTTGAGAGTGCTTCAGCTGTCTCTTTCGAGTGTGTTTTGTGGAATTGTGCGAGGCGAGACAGACAGCCCTGTTTTTCCTCTGGTGTGGCACGAGCCAATTCCATGTCGAAATCATCCGCACTCGATTCATCAAACGCGGCTGCATTCGGATTCTCAAAGAAGTTCACACCCGTGATGGGCAATTCTCCTGAATGCTTCTGCTCCTCATAGTACAGTGACTCGTCTTGGATCTTGCCGCGCTGATACATGGTCTCCATGGCGCCGAGGACGCCACCACGCTCAGCGATGCGCTCGAACTCGGTAAGGACAGCCTCTTCGACAAGGTCGGTCAATTCGTCCACGATGAATGAACCTTGGAGTGGATTCTCTGTCTTGGTCCAGCCACTCTCTTTGTTGACAATCAACTGGACGGCCAGCGCCCTACGAACACTTTCCTCAGTGGGTGTGGTAATCGCTTCATCATACGCGTTTGTGTGCAAACTGTTGGCCTGATCCTGAACGGCCAAAAGCGCCTGTAGAGTAGTGCGAATATCGTTGAAGTCAATTTCCTGAGCGTGGAGTGAACGGCCTGAGGTCTGAATGTGATACTTCAGCTTCTGAGAGCGCTCATTGCCACTGTAGAGATCACGCATGGCCACCGCCCAAATACGGCGTGCGACTCGCCCAATCACAGTGTATTCTGGATCCAATCCATTGGAGAAGAAGAAGGAAAGGTTGGGTGCGAAGGAGTCGATATCCATACCACGACTACGATAGTATTCGACGTAGGTGAAACCGTTTGCAAGTGTGAATGCGAGTTGGCTAATGGGATTTGCACCCGCCTCAGCGATATGGTAACCTGAGATGCTGACCGAGTAGTGGTTTCGCACGCCTTGGTCGATGTAGAATTGTTGCACATCACCCATTAGTTTGAGACTAAACTCAGTGGAGAAGATGCAAGTGTTCTGCGCTTGATCTTCCTTGAGGATGTCAGCCTGAACAGTGCCGCGAACCGTTTGCAAAGTCTTCTGTGAAATCTCTGCGTGTTCATCTTCGGTTGGCACCCGCCCATTCTCTTCACCAAACTTGGCAACCTGCTGTCTAATGGCTGTGTTGAAGAACATCGCCAATACAATGGCTGCGGGTCCATTGATGGTCATCGATACGCTGGTGTTTGGATCACACAGGTCGAATCCGTCGAATAGTGTGCACATTTCATCTACTGTGTAGATGCTGACACCGGATTCACCGACCTTGCCGTAAATATCGGGTCGAGTGTGTGGGTCTCTGCCATAGAGGGTGACGCTATCGAAAGCGGTTGACAGTCGGGCGTAGTCTTCGCCTTTCGAGAGGTAGTGGAATCGCTTGTTGGTACGCGCTGCAGGTCCTTCGCCCGCGAACATTCGTGTTGGTAATTCATCTGCTCGCTTGAAGGGGAACACACCTGCCGTATAGGGGAAAGAGCCAGGGACATTTTCACGGCGCAACCACCCAAGCAGATCACCCGCATCTGCAAAGTTCGGCAAGGCTACTCTTGGAATGCTTGAATGTGCTAGAGATTCGGTGGTCGTGTCCACGGAGAAATCCTTTCCTCTGACCTGATAGGTGTATGTCCCACTTCGATACTGCTTCGCTCTCTCTTCATATTCGCCAATCATCGTCCAAGCCATTGGGTGTATCGTATTGCGCACTTCTTCAGCCTGAACCCGAACATCGGCAACAGCTGCTGCTGCCCCCGTAGAGAGCGTCGTGCCTGTGCCATCAGCCAGTCCCGCCATGTGCCGTGCAGTCGCTTCCAACTGTTGGACAAGTCGAACTTTTTGCGACATTTCACCGGTTCGTGAATGATAACCCCTAACAGTTCGGGAAATGTCTGCGAGGTAATGGATTCTCTCAGGTGGAATGATGTGTTGTGGCTCGGGCATTCCACTTTTGGGCAATTGAGGTTCACGAGCGGCGAGAATCATTTCGTGGCGTTCAGAAAGGATTCCTGACAACCGCTCCCAAAGCAAATCGACCCCTGGGTCCGAAAATTGATTCGCAATCGTTGGAATAACCGGTAGTGCCTGATCCTCGACCTCAAACAGGTTGCGATTGCGCTTGACCTGCTTACGAATTGCCCGCAGTGCATCTTCAGCACCGCGTTTTTCGAATTTGTTGAGAACGACCAAATCAGCGACATCCAGCATCTCGATTTTCTCTAACTGAGTATGCGCTCCAAACTCGCTGGTCATCACATAGAGGCTGACATCGCTGACATCCCGAATGGCGTCACTACCCTGTCCGATTCCACTGGTCTCAACGAAGATGAGATCGTAACCCACCGCCTGACAAACTTCGATGGCTTCGCGGGTTTTCTCTGACAATTCCTTACCGCTTGAACGGCTGGCAAGACTGCGCATAAACAAACGATCACTGGTGAGTGTATTCATGCGGATTCGGTCTCCAAGCAAGGCCCCCCCTGTCCGTTTTCTTGTGGGGTCTGTGCATAGAAGTGCAACGTTGAGTTGTGGATTCTGTGTTGTGATTCTTCGCATCAATTCATCGAGCAAACTCGATTTTCCAGCCCCACCAGTTCCGGTGAACCCAATCACGGGAACACGGGTTTCCATCGGTCGGCTTCGGCATGCTTTGAGAGCTTGAGCAAAGGTCACGGGGTCGGCGTTTTCAGCCAATGAAATGAGGCGTGCCACCTTCTCTCTCTGAGCGGGTGTCACCGGCGAACTGAGGTTCATATCTTGGCCGAGAAGATTGCATTCACTGGCGTGTTGAACCAAATTATCAATCATTCCAAGGAGGCCCATTTGTCGACCATCATCGGGCGAATAGATTCGGGTGATTCCAGCAGCGTGCAAGTCTCTAATTTCAGGTGGTGTGATGGTGCCTCCACCACCTCCAAAGATTCGGATATCTTCCCTCCCTGCAGCGTTCAGCAATTCCCGAATATAGGTGAAATATTCCATGTGACCGCCTTGATAAGAGGTCAGAGCAACAGCGTGAGCATCTTCTTCAATGGCTGCCTTGACAACATCCAATGCGCTTCGATCGTGACCGAGGTGAATCACTTCGCATCCAGCGGCTTGAATCAAGCGTCGCATGACGTTGATGGCAGCATCGTGACCATCGAACAGTGAGGCGGCAGTCACCACGCGCAGTGGGACGCCCGATGCATCAAAGGCGCTCACGACATCGTCAGAAGCCGGCGCTGAAGCCCCACTCGCCATACAAATGCGACGCCTAGACAGTGTTTGAGCCCATCGGCGGTGGCCTACGGCCACCGTGCGTATACGCGAGGGGTTTGAATTCAAGCGTACATATCTTCGATTTCAGTCGACCAATTCTCACGAATTTGGATTCGACGAATCTTCAGAGTCGGAGTCAACTCTCCATCGTCCACGGTCAGGTCACGAGGTAGAATGGTGAACTTCTTGATTTGCTCTGGTGGAGCAAATTGCTTGTTCAGTTCCATCACTTGAGCCTCGATTTCGGCATGTATGTCTGTGCTATCGGTGTATTCTGAAAGTTGGTGTCCTTGTTCGTTCAACAGTGCAATTTGCTTGGCTGGATCTTTGGGTAGATGTGCACCGTCCATACCGAACTTATCTCGCAATATTGCTGAGACATCTAAGGTCAGCAGTGCGCTACAGAATTTGCGCCCATCGCCTACCAAGAAACACTGAGAGACAAGTGGAATTGCTTTCATTGTCTCTTCAATCAGCAAGGGTGCGATGTTCTTTCCACCTGAACTGATGTAGAGTTCCTTCTTTCGACCGGTAATGGTGACGAATCCATCTGAATCAATTTTCCCAATATCTCCAGATCGTAGCCACTCACCATCCATGACCTCAGCGGTCGCTTCGGGATTGTTGTAGTAACCCTTCATGACGTGGCGTCCACGGAACATGATTTCACCATCAGTATCCGTCTTGAGTTCAGTACCGCCAGGGAGTGTTCGACCCACAGAACCGATCTTCACGTTGCCTCTGTAATTGATTGAGGCTCCAGCGGTGGTTTCAGTCATTCCATATCCCTCGTATAGGGGGACGCCGACCTTGTGGAACAGTCGTAGAATGTCAGGATTGATTGGGGCAGCACCGGTAATGGCATACTTGCAGTTGACCATACCGATCTTCTTCTTGACCGCCTTCTGTAGGACCTTCTTCAGAATGGGGATGTTGAGGCCGATTCGGATGATTGCTTTGGAGTCCATGGTACTCTTGAGATTGGAGTAAACCTTCTCATAGATTCGCGGAACCCCAATGAACAACGCAGGTTGCACCTTCTTGGCATAATCAACGGCATGTAGCGCATTGTCGACCACATGAAGATGCAAAGCGTCACGCGCCCAAAGGTGATTGTCTGCGACTTGACCGAACACGTGGGCAAGCGGGAGCCATGACACATAGCAATCTCCGGGTGTGAATCGAATGACCTCCTCGATACAATCCAATTCGAAGGTGAAGTTGTCGTAGGTCAACTCGACACCTTTCGGGTTACCTGTGGTTCCCGAGGTGTAGATTAGCGCACAGGTGTCGTGTGGGTCAACACCGTTCATCCGCTCTCTGATGACCGACTCATCGACGCCTTCGCCAGCCGCCAAGAAATCGGCCCAAGACATTGCGCGATCTGAACCCATGGTGCCAGAATCACCGAGCACGATCGCATTCTGAATCAATGGAAGGTTGCCCATGATTTTGTCCATACGAGTGTTCGGCATTTTCGCAGAATCTCCTCCGCTCTGTGGGTTGGTACCAACGAAAACGAACTTTGATTCAGAGTTGCCAACAACCCATTCAACCTCTTCGGGTGAACAGGTGTGGTATACACCAACCGCGACACCATTGAGCATCTGTGAAGCAGCATAGAGCAGGAACCACTCCGGTCGATTGTATGAGTAAATGCTGAGTTTGTCGTGTTTTTCATAACCCATTGCATGAAGTGATTTGGCGATGGCCAATGTCTTGCCAAGAACCTCCGACCATGTATCGGTGTTCCATTCCCAATCGACGCCTCTCTGGGCCTCTCCTTTTCTCGTTGACATTGCAGGCATATCGCCATATTTTTCGGCATTTTCAAACAGGTACTGCGGGGTTATCATCAATCACAGTAGGCCGAAGGCCTCTCTTAACATTCTCCCCGATGGATTGAGCGATTAAATCCCCAATACATCGGAGAAAGCAGTTCTCCAATCAGCGCCCCCGTTTCGATTGGCAAAAGGCGAGGCGGGACTTGGGTGCGGCACCCAATCAACATCGATATCGCTGAAAATTGCTGCCGCTTGTTTCTGTGCATATCTCCCCACTCCAATGACTCGTGTAATCCCCATTTCGTTGACTACCGTACGCAGATGCCGATCGCATATTTCCTTCAGTTTCTTTGCAGCAGCCCCCGTCAATTTGTCAGGTGTGATGTTTTGACCAGCCTCATTGAACATCCATAATGGGCAATGGTTGACGATGTAGATGTGCTTGCTCACCTCTTCTGGAGAACCATAGTGCGCCGCCAGAAATGACCAGATTCTACGTCCACTCACCTCGGGTTTGGGGCACTCCAACCCATACACCGTACGCTTGGGGTGAATCGCTGGAGGTTGATGCACTTTCAGATCCGTAATCGACAGGAATTCTCGGACTTGCTCAGGGCATCCGAATGGGACGCCAGTGTTCCCCATTCCGTGCCCGGGATTCATGCCGACCAACAAAGTGGCCGCTCCATTGCCTGCAAATCTCCGAATCCATTCTTGATGAGGGGCCCAGGCGTAATCTAAGGGGTTGTAAATCCAATCGATTTGTTTGCAATCTTTGAGCAGTGAATGGCTCAACTCATTGGCCGCATCACGCAGTACTTTCGCGGCTTCAAGTACTGTGTCCATCCTCTCACGCTTTCCCTTTTCGCCGCACATAGTCTGAGTAATTTCCGGGGTGGACAACAATTGTGCCATCTCCCGGCAATTCCCAAATCGTGTCACATACTTTGTCAAGGAACCACCGATCGTGACTCACGGTCATGATACAACCATCGTATCCCTTCAGCGTCTCCTCCAATGCCTCTTTGGCATCCGTATCCAAGTGATTCGTGGGTTCATCCAGGAGCAGCATGTTGTTCTCTTCCAGCAAGAGTTTGAGCATTGCAATTCGAGCACGTTCCCCACCACTGAGTTTGTTGAGAGGAGTCGCCACCATCTCCTTGGTGAATTGGAATTGACCCAACATTGCTCGGATATCACCATAATCCATTCGTGGTTTCAATTTCTGTACTTGTTCAACGGCAGTCAAATCGAAATCGAGAGTTCTGTGATCTTGATGGAAATATCCAATCTCAACTCCAGGCCTAACGTCGACTTCACCATCATCGAGTGCAATTTCTTTGTTTATGATTCTCAGCAACGTTGTTTTTCCAGCACCATTTGCACCCACAATACCAATTTTTTGCCCTCGCCTAACACCGATGTTGACCTGGTTTAGAATCGGTCGTTGTAATCCTTCGAATTTCAGAGATGCTTGTTTGAAATCGAGTACATCAAGGCTTGATTTTTCGGTTGATTGCAAATTGAACCTCAATCCGCGGCGTTCGGTAGGTTTGAGTTTCTTCAACCATTTGAGTTCGCGCTGAGAACGCGACAACATCTGGTGCTTTTGTGAAATAGATTTGTCATACTTGTTGGCTCTTTTCATCGATTGCAAGGCTCCAGTGATCCGTTTAATCTCCTTCTCACATTTTTCAATCCGATCGGATAGCGTCTGTAAAAAGAGTTCCTTTTGTTGCAAGTAAGCAGTGTAATTCCCCGCATAACCTCTGGTCTGCCCATCGTGAATTTCCAGTACGTGTGTGCAGATTCGATCCAAAAAATACCGATCGTGGCTGACAATCAATTGTGCTCCCTGAAATTTCGTCAGAAAAGTTTCCAGCCATTGTAACGTCGGTAAATCAAGATGGTTGGTCGGTTCATCGAGGAAGAACACATCGATTTCCCCCAATCCGACCAATTGTCTTGCCAGTGCCACCTTTGCCCGTTCGCCCCCAGACAGCTTCGACAATGGCATTTCGAGGGGATGATGCCCCAATTCTAGCGCATCGAGAATGTTCTTTGCATGACCGGCAACATCCGTACCACCCGAGCGTGCGGATAGTGCTTGTAACTCTGAATATCTGTCGAGGACAGGTTGCCAATCACCTTCGTAAAATGCGGGGTCTGCCATCTGTGATTCAATGTTTGAGATCTCTTCTTCAAGTTCCTTGAACTGATGCCCACGTCGATTCAGTTCCTCCTCTAGAGTGGCCTCTTCATCGATATCCCGTACCTGAGTGAGGTATGCAATCCGTAGGCCGGGTGCAAAGGCGATATCGCCCACATCTTGTCCTTGATCTGATATCGTACGGAGGAGGGTCGTTTTTCCGGCCCCATTGTGGCCTACAACGCCGATCCGGTCCCCCTCGTCGATTCGAAGATTGATTCCATCTAGAACCGTGACAGCCCCAAATGCACGATGTACATCCTCCAACCGAATCAATTCGCGAACCAATGTTACACCTCCAAGATTTCATGAGTGATTGCAGGAAGTTCAGCACCTGCAGCATCAAACCAAGATTCCAAACTGCTGAATCGACGTTCGTTTCGGGCTTCCTTCACGCGTGCAGAAATTAGATTCCATGCAGATTTTTCCCCGATTCCAGGAATCGCGGCAAGTTGCTTTTGGTTGACCGTATTCATGTCAAGGTTCGTCTCAACACCCGTAATCGAGCGTGCTCCATGTCCCGTTACCAGAATATCGCCTTGCGTTTCAAGAGGAATAAGGTATGGAACCCCAATCAGGATTGGATACGCCCCGATTTGCCGTCCAAAGGTGATACCTCCCTTGCCGTGAATTTCCGGATTACGGTGACTTTCATCTAAATGAGATGGCAACCGTATGCGACCATCGTGCGCTTCCCATGTGATGTCGGTCAACAATTGTCCTAATGGGAACAATTCAGTGAGGAGAGGTGAATCGATATTGTCTCTAGTCCAAGTTTTGAAATCGGTGAAGTGATCGGTTGGAATCTCTTGGAAGCCCTCCCCCTCCACCTGTCGAATATTGATTCTCCTTAACCACAAACCCTCATTTCGAATCGATGATAACAGGTCCTTATTCATCTGATAACTCGCTGCGGTTTCACCATTCAGACCTGCGATGAAGTTGAGTCCAGGTAGAAGTTTAGGTAGCCCTCTATCGCCTCTTTCTCTTCCAAATTGATTGATATGCCGAATCGCTGTTTTGAGTTGTTCAGGATCACAATTCAGCCAATTCGCTTCATGGACAGATGGATCAGCGGATTCTAAACCAAATGATAGGACTGAACCATCAGACAAAGTCTCAACAAGCGTTTTTGTAATCTCGGTTGCCGGCTCCAAATTTTCAGCAATGATTGAAGGATTGGCATTGTCAATATGGAGTGTTTCAAGTCGTTCATCTTCACGTAAACCATGCAGTAATTCCGCCAATGGTTCGGGGTTTGGAATCGGATATTCCATTTCGACAACACCCTCTGCCATGTAGGTGTAAACATCGGTCATGCCCCCCAGTCGAACATGCTTGACACCTTTGTCGAGTGCCCGTTTCACCTCGGTAATGACATCGAGAGGGGTTCGCCAAATTGGCACACCTTTCTTCGGCTCAATACAGAATTTACATCCCCGTTTGTAGCGAACACAGCCTTGGTAGACCTCTACCTCATATGTCAACGGACCCGGTAAGTCTGGGTGTTCAGTGACCGCTTTCGACACAGCTCCCGCTTGCGCCCAAGCCGTCCATTCGACATCTGTTCGGCGCTGATGGCGAAATTCACCGGTGGAGAGGTACCACGAAAGTGTGGCATCAGTATCTTGCACACATAGATGCAGATTTTTTCGAAGGGGCTGCCAGCCTTGCTGTTTCCAACCACGAATCGCCCATCCGCCTGCAAAGAACGGAATATCGAGTGGCAGTGTTTTCACCAATGCATTGGTTTCTCTCAAACTGATGGGTGTGCCACGTAGATATTTTCCAGGGACCACCGCTCCTGCAATGAGAACAATCCCTTCCAAATTCTGCAAGTCCGGACGAAGTCCCAATCGCCACTGATCAATGGTGATGTAATCGTATTCGATGCTTCGGGTTTCGAATACTCCACAGATGTATCGGACGTGAAAACCGACGTATGGAGGTACACCAAACGCGGCTGGCTCGTCCTCGTATCCGTCGATGACAAGCCACGCCAGGAAATCACCTCAGCGGCGATCTCGGCGCCCTCTACCGCGGTCGTTCCGGCGTTGTCCGCCACCTCGACCACCTCGATCGCGTCCACCTTTTGGTTTGGATTCTTGAATGGTAAGTTTTCTGCCATCAATTTTAGTTCCCTTAAGGGCCTCAATTGCTGCCTCACCTTCCTTGTAGGATTTGTAGGTCACAAACGCGAAACCTTTGCTGTTTCCGGTTTCTTTATCCTTGGCGATATGGACTTCCTTGAGTTCACCATGAGCCACAAACAATTCGGTCAGTTGTTCTTCAGTGGTTGCATATGGCAAACCACCGATGAAGAGTTTCATGCCCATTGTTTCTTTGGCCCCTTCTCTTGCTTTGTTGAGAACTTTTCTCTCAGCCGCCAACTCATCCTTACTGGCATCTCCATTGTCGACCTTTTCTTTGCACGGTGAACATCGAGCTGGTACACCCGGTGTAGGTTCAAACGGCAACTTGGTATCGGTTCCACACATCGTGCATTTCGCAGCATGCATCTCTCGGCGCGGACGTTGCCCTCCGCCGCCGCGACCGCCACCACGGCCACCACCTTGTTGCAATCCTCCGAGGAACTTCGCAACATCCTTTGGTGTGGAATGTACACTGCCTCGGCGATGATCGGATAGAGGTGAAAGGTAAGGCCTCTCTCCATCTTTGGAGATGAAGGCCATCGATGCATTCGACCACCGTTCACCATCGCGATTCAGTTCAGAGATTTCACTGTCTTCGGGAATTTCGTAACCATGCCCAAATCCATTCGAAAGAGCTCGAAATCCGACATAATCGCATCGCTCACAAACGACATTGACGTCGGGCTCTGCACTGGATGAGACGAGATTGTTTCCACAGGCCGGACAAATGGCCTTGATGATTCCCAAATCCGAATGGGAGCGGCATTCCGCTCTTAGCATCGGCTTAAGTTGCTCGATTTTGGCCCGGATCAGGTCACGTTTTCGCATGGCATCCCCAGGGCTTGGCATGAATTTGTCAACAATTTTTGCCACGAAAATATCTGCGAACAGGTGGGTTGCAGGCAGGGTTCGAACAGGTTTACCTTCAACGTGTAGAATTCGGATTTCCGCGGTCTTGGCATTGATGCGATTGACTTCTCCAATCACGATATCTCCTGCCTCGATTTCACGTATTGGGTCTGTTTGCTGATCGACAAAGAGTACCCCCTCTTCTCGATTGAGCGTACCCACCACAGTGGCTACTGGCCCATCTCTCGCTTCGGTCACTCCACGACCAAGACTGTCATCATCGTTCATCTGTACCGCCGTGCCAGGCACGACAAAAGTTCCCACACTTGCGGGGGTATTCATTTCGCTTCACGCTCCTACGCCAATTCGGTCCCTAAGGGGACCGCTTCGCACACCCCGGCGACTTGCGTCCCCCATTTGAAGGCGCCGCCCAAACTCAATTGCGAATTAAGCGCCAAATTGAGACATCTGTGACCCCTTCACGCGATTGATGATGCTCATACTGAGGGGGGAGTCTGAAGGCTCCGCCTAAGACGATTTCACCCTTCCAACCCATCGATTCTGCGAGCGGAAGGATATGTGTTGCTTTGGCAGAGTGGAGGATGTAAACGACTCCAGCTTCGGAATTGAAAGCCGCCTCTAAGAATGGCCTATCAGCCATTGCGATCTGTGCACCCCATGGTGGGTTCATGATAATCAAATCAACATCATCTCCACTCCATTCATGAACATCTCCAATCAACCACTCGACACCCTCGTAATCATGTTGACAGCGCTGATCCTTTTCGACAAGAAGTGTGGAAGCGGCTCCGGCGAGGTGGCATCCGATTCCCAAGATGCCATTACCTGCACCCAAGTCGACAACTCTTGTCTGCTCATCAAGGTCACCTCGTTGAACGATTTCTGCAATCCAACGAGCTGCGAAATCTCCCTCGGTCGCATACTGTTCAAGCGAGACATCCAGATGCGGATGAGGGGGTAAATTGGACAACGCCATCGCAAGGTGTCGCAAGCGCATGAAAGGGCCGAGGCTGACAAAGTCCATCAAGACTGACCGTTGGATGCCTGTTGCCTTGCGAGTTCAATCGCCTTGAGCGTTGCAAGGTTAGCCTGTTGAGTTTGAGTAACTTGTCCGGTCTTCTGGGCCTTGATATTGGCAGCTTCGTCCCGAAGTTGTTGGACCAATGTAGCCCCTGGTAATCGCTCCCCACAGAAGCGACAAAATTTCTGTGCGTCTTCCTGTTGTTGCGCACAGTCCGTACAGAATACCATGGGGAACAAACCACCGGTCACATCGGACCCCTATGAAGGTGGCTCTGGAAGTGTTCAGGATTCTTCGGATATACGTACGAACATTCCCCATACGTCGACCCCGGCAGCTGCCGCCCTCTCGCTTACTTCGATGAATTGTGGATGTTCCATGATATCGCCCATCTCTTGGCCGCCAGCAACGAGCAACGAAATGACTTGGCGCATTTCAGATTCTAGTGGTGATTCGGGCTGAGGTGTTGCAACAGGAGGCAAATCCTCTTCGTTCATTGGAATTGGTTCTGCAGGGAGTTCGGGCTCAGGTTCGGATTCTACAACCCCTTCTTCAGTTTGTGTTTCAGTCTCTTCTACAACCGGTTGTGCAATTTCACTCACCATGGATGCGACCAAATCTTGCATTGAAGAATCCGACACAGCATCTAGAATGGGGCCCGGATGGGTTACGAACGCCTTGCGGGCCATCGATGCTGGTGATTCGGAAAGTGGGATTTTTTCGGGGAGTGGTATGGCTGGGTGATGGAAGCACGCCCACGTTTCATCCTCAAATGAAGAATCGGTAGAAGGAACAATTTGTACTTCCGATCGGGTCCAACCTTGGCTGATGAGTGGTTGCATCCAACGTCCGAGATCCGCCATAGCGACATCCACAAATTGGAATGATGCAATTGCATGATTAAGTCCTACAGCCTCAATTTCTGCTCTCTCCATCCGAGGTCGATGAAACACGGATACGGCCGATTCTTCGATGGCAACTGTACGACCATGATTTCGCAAGTTCTGCCTGTCAGCCCGGGCTCCAAGCATCATGATTCGAGTGCGTGGCCCGTATTGTTCCCAACCGTTGGTCAGTTCATTGAGAGATCCCGATTCGACAATCTCAACCTCGCCCATATCCCATCGTCAGCCTATCGAACACTTGAGGATGGCCCTCATTCGCCCAGCATACCCTCGGCCACAGCCAGTTCGGCCAGAAGCACGGTTCCACCCGCCGCTCCACGAATTGTATTCTCCGACCAAGCTCGGAATGTGACCATGTCTCCTTCGACATCGAATTCACCAATTCGAACCGCCATACCGGCCTTGAGGTCAGTGGCTGGATCGGGGATGGTTTCCGGAATCAAATTGTCGACGAAAATGAAGGGCGCATCTGGAGCTGATGGCAAACCCAGCGCTTGGGGACGTGAACGATAATTTTCCATCCATTCACGAACTTCTTGCTCGCTTTTCTCGGTATGAAGGTCGGCGATGACGTTGACGATATGTCCGTATTCACGATTCACCCGCCGAACGGTTACCTGAACCGGTAGATTGGCCAACCTCACACCATCTTCTTGTGCGCGTCCGAGTAGACTCAAACATTCCTCACGCATCTTCTCGGCCTCACCTGGAATCTCGGATGAATGGTCGTTTGTTTCGCGAAAACTCGTGAGCAAATTGATCCCCCCTCCAGAAAGTGATTGTTCAGTGGCGATTGAAACCCCATCGAGACCGATGAAGTCCCAAAGTGGTTTGAGCGGCAAGGCGGCGGGAACGATGGTACAATTGGTGCTGCATGCGACGAAGCCCTTTGCTGAGTCTCCGTTTCGTAGAGTGAGTAGGTGATGTGGGTTAAGGTCGGCCACGATTAAGGGTACATCATCGTCCATGCGATGCGTGCTTGCATTACTGAATACGAACAGCCCCGCTTCTGCGAGTGGCTTCTCTACAGTGATCGCAACCTCTGAAGGTAGTGCACTGAACACGATTTCAAAATCCTGTACATCATCCATGAGTGAATCCATGCTTCGAATCTCGATTGGTAGGATGTTTGGACGAGGTTCTGGTAGATGCCACTCCAAATCGACAAGATCCTTACCAGCCGTGCGTGGTGAGCCGTAGACGGCCACGAGTTCGAACCAAGGGTGATTTGTAAGGCGTTGTTGGAAACGCTGTGCTACAAGCCCACTCGCTCCGAGGATGGCCACCTTACGCACGCGCATGCGCAAATCGTTGTGGATTGACAATGTGAACATTCTCCTCATTCATTCAGTATTTCATGCGTGATTCCCAAACGCCTCGTTTATGTAGGACAAGGAAATGGCGAGTTTGCGCAGAGGACTCAGTATGACAGTAGCAGACGAATTAGAATCGGTGATTGAGGATCTACCACCTGCCCATCAAGAGGCAGCAAGAGAACTTGTGGCGGAGATTCGAACCCGCGCAGAAGAAGATCAATTGGTTGCTTTGCGAGAACTGATTGCAGACCGACTTCGAGCGTTGGACCCAGAGGATGAGGAAGGTGATGACGAATGAGTTGGATTATCCGTCAAATCACGTGTCAAGATATCAAGGGCTTCAACGGACGTTATGAGTTCCCATTCGAATCAGGCCTCAACGTGATTCATGGGCCGAATGGACAGGGGAAGTCATCTGTTGTAGATAGCCTAAGATGGGCCTTGATTGGGGAACTACCCAATGTTGAAGCGATTCGCTCTACATCTCAATCATTGTTGAACAAGAATGCTGGTCTTGCCAACGGTATTCCAGAGGTTACCGTTGAACTTGTCAATTCCGAGAATGGAGAGGAGATGAAGATTATCCGAAGAGGTCACAAAAAACCTCGAGCTACAAATGAAAACGGGGGGCTAACGGAGCGTC
>Ga0208764_10000969_pt1 | contig 18588 bp, 19 predicted proteins | sample ETNtaG_18_FD_185762 | JGI IMG/M metagenome (GOLD analysis project Ga0208764, IMG submission 185762) | Marine microbial and viral communities from oxygen minimum zone, Eastern Pacific Ocean - ETNP201302SV91 (SPAdes) (version 2) | ecosystem: Environmental > Aquatic > Marine > Oceanic ... | reverse complement strand
CAACAGGATTTTTTGGTAATAGGTTAGTTAATCTTGCTGCTTATTTACCGCCACAAAAATCCACTTTTATTAATATATTTTCTTTAAAAAGAGTTCCTTTTTATGAATCAAATAATTCATACCTATATGATAACGTTAAATATTCTGAACTTTTTAAGTTTCCTTATAATTTAAAAGGCTTCTTCGATTATGATGAAGCGATATTATTTGCCAAAAAAGTTAACAAACCGATTTTATTAGATTTTACGGGACATGGATGCGTTAATTGTAGAGATATTGAGTCAAGAGTTTGGTCAGATGAAACTATAAGAACTATACTTAATAATGACTATGTTTTAGTTTCTTTGTATGTAGATGATAAAATACTTTTACCTGAAAAAGATTGGTATATATCAGAATATGATAATAAAATAAAAAAAACAATAGGTAAACAAAACGCCGATTTTCAGATAACTAGATTTAATAATAACGCTCAACCATTTTATGTGGCATTGAATCCTTATACTGAAGAAGTTATTGGAAAACCATTTGGTTATGATTTAAATATTAAAAATAATATAGTTTTTTTAAAGAACAATTTATCCATTTATTATGAAAACTAAATTTATTTTATTTATGTTCTTTTTAGGTTGTAATTCAGTTACAAATAATTTTACTATTCAAGAAAAAAACCCCCCAAATATTGCAATAAAAAATAACCACTTTTCAAAAACCCTCCATGGAATTAATATTGATTCAATGTTTATTGAAACAAAAAAAATAAAGTGGGGAGAATCTTTCTCTGACATCCTGTTTAAATCTGGCATTGAAAATAAAATTATTTTTGATGCAATAAATAAATCAAAAAATATTTTTAACCTTAAGACTTTAAAAAAAGGAAAAGAATATAAACTTTTATCTTATCTTGAAAATAAAAAACCAGCTTATTTTATATATGAACCAGACCTTTTTTCAGCTATAATTTATTCATTACAGGATAGTATTTTTGTTGACAAAAGAATCAGGCCAATTTATTTAAAGGAAAAAGTTGTTTATGGCAACATCGAATCTAGTCTATATGAAACTATTGAAAAAAATAAGCTTCCTTTGGATTTAGTATATCTTTTGGTAGATGTATTTGCATGGCAGGTAGATTTTTATAAAATCAATAAGGGAGATAAATTCAAAGTTGTTTATTTAGAAGAGATTATTGATAATAAGGTTATTGGAATTAAAGAAATAAAAGCTGCTTATTTCTATCATAACAACAAAGACTATTATGCTTTTAAATATGATCAAGGAAAAGGAATAGATTATTTTGACGAAAAAGGAAATAACTTAAGAAAAACATTTTTAAGATCTCCATTAAATTTTTCAAGAATAAGCTCTCGATATTCAAAAAAAAGATTCCACCCTGTTCTAAAAAGATATAAATCACATTTGGGAACGGACTATGTTGCCCCAATAGGCACGCCTATAAGATCTGTAGCTGATGGAATTGTCACTGAAGCAAGACGGAATAGAGGTAATGGCATATATATTAAAATCAAACACAATAATAAATACTCAACCCAGTACCTTCATATGTCAAAATTCGCCAAGAAAATTAAAAAAGGAACAAGAGTTTTACAAGGACAAACTATAGGATATGTAGGTAGTACAGGTTTAGCTACCGGACCACATGTTTGTTTTAGGTTTTGGAAAAATGGAGTTCAGGTTGATCCTTACAAGCAAAACGATCTTCCCCCTGGAGAACCCATTGCTATAGCTCATTATGATACTTTTGAATATATTAGATTAAAGTATTTAAAAAAGTTGAAAATAAATTTAATTTAAAACTCATATAATTTTTTTTAATTTCTTGCGTTTAGGGGATAATGAAAATTATTTTTTCAATTTGTATTTGTATTTTTATTTATACGTTTACTTATTCCAGTATATTTAACTCCGATATTTTTTTAGGTAATTGGAATGCCGTTTGGTCAATACCCAATAAAGGTTTTGTTTCTTTTCCATCAGCTAAATCAAATATTATGTTAGGTTATTTTTCTTTTGAAAAAAACGGCACAGTATATATTCAAGGTTTTGGAAATCCTGATTGTTTATTCAGTTCTGACACTATAAGTTATAATGCCAACTGGAGCATTCATAACAACAAATTAATTGTTGGTAATAATAGATTAAATCAATTCGAATATAAAATTAGTTCACTTAAAAAAGATAAGATTGAATTAATTCTTTTAGATGATATAAGTCTCGTTTTAAGAAAGTAGGTTTTCAGCTTTTTTGCCTATTTGTTTTAAAACCAAAAATAAAAAGTCAACATCTTCTTCCTTACGCCTGTGGTTTGTACAATTAATTCTTAATACGTTTTCTTTATTAATTACTGTTCCGGCTAAAAATACTCTTCCATCCTTTTCTATTAAGCTGACTATTTTTTTATTTATTAAATTCTTGTTTATACTTTTTTTACTAGGAATATATTGAAAACAAAAAATGGATAGCTCCGGTTTATGAACTGGCAAAAACTCTTTTGATTGATTGACAATATCGTAAGCATATTTAGCCATTTTTATGTCATTAATTATTGCATTTTTTAAAACAGACGTTCCATAAACTTTAATTGTCATCCACACCTTTAATGCTTTAAAATCTTTAGATAGCTGAATTGAATAATTCATTAGATCTTCTCTTTCATTTTTTTCTATACCTCCAGTAAGATATTCAGGTATTAAATTAAATGTGTCTTTTAAATTTCTTTTCTTCTTTACCATAACACAAGCAACTTCAAAAGGAACAAAAAACCATTTATGTGGATTAATTAATAATGAATCTGCTTTTTCTATACCATAAAATAATTTTTTATAAATTTTGGCCGCAGGGCCACCATATGCGGCGTCTATCATGTACCATAATTTATGTTTTTTAGCAATTTCACCCAGTTCATTTAAAGGATCTACCGATCCAGTATTTGTTGTTCCTGCGATTCCAATTATTCCTATTGGCAGATAGCCGTTTTTTAAATCTTTTTTGATTTTATCTTCAAGAATTTTTGTTTTGATTTTAAAATTTTTATCAGTTTGTATTTTAACTAAATTTTCTAACCCCAATCCTAAAATATCCATTCCTTTGTCGATGCTGGAATGAGCTTCATCGGAAACATAAACACGCATTATTTTAGACTTGTATATACCTTTAGTTTTTAAATTCCTATTTCCTTTTATCTTTCTCATAACTGCAAGATTTAAGAGGTTAGCTACAGATCCTCCGCTAACAAGAACACCTCCACAACTTTTAGGATAACCAATAAAATTTGCGATCCATTTAATTACTATTTTTTCTATTTCCGTATTCCCTGGTGCACTATGCCATTTTAAATTGTTTTGGTTTAAAGCACTTTTAAGAAATTCTGCAATAATACCAATTTGATTTCCTCCACCTGTTATGTAGCCATAATAGTTTGGGCTCGGATTAAAGTTTGAAGTTTTCAGAAGATGTTTTTCTAAATAACTTAAAACCTTTTCAGGGTTTTTTTTAGAATTATTATCACTTAAATTAAAAATTTTTCTTATTTTTTTTGGTGAATTATTATGATAAATTTTATTATTTCTTAGAGAAGACTGATACCAAGCTTCAATTATATTTAAACTTTTAATAACTAGCTTTTCAAATTTTTCTTTACTAAAATCCATACATTATGAATTAGAATATTCAGTTCTATTAGGTGAAAAAATATCAATAAGTTCACAGTCAGTAATTGCAATACCAGAGTGAGGTTTATTAGAAGGAATAAAAATTAATTCATCTTTATTAACCTTTATTGTTTTCCCATCCATTTTTAATTTGAAAGAGCCCTTTTTTACATATATGCATTGTTCATGAATATGATTGTGCTTAGGTATTATGGAGTTTTTTTTTACATTCCAAAAGGCTACAGTCATATTTTTGCTATGAAAAAATTTACCAAAGTATCCTGGTATAATCTCATTAGCTTTAGTTTCTTTTAACTTTTCCAACATATAATTCATTTAGGTTTTTTTATCCCAATATCTTAGCAGTCCAGAAACACTCATATATGGAGGATTTGCTGTATAATACTCTTCTATTAATTTGTCACTTATTTTTGCTTTGTCTGTTAAAAATGTATTGACATATTCATTAAATTTTTTTGTTAATTCTTCAACGTCATTATTTAATCTGTTTTTTTTAATCCATAAAGACCAACTTCTAAGTCTTTTTTTCATTTCATCAATATGACTCACAACATTGGTGGTTTTTCCAAAATGAGTTAGATATAACACTTTTGGGTTCTCTTTTTTGATAAGTTCCAAACTTTCAATCCACTTTTCAATATCTACCTCAGGCGGAGGACATGCTGGCAATGCTGGTCCCGATTTAATCTTTGCCCCTGCCACATCTCCTGTAAAAATATTTTTGTCAATTTTCCATGCAATATGATGGTTTGCGTGTCCTGGCGTATGTAAGGATTCAACGATTATACTACCTACTTTTATTTTTTCTCTATGATCTACTGATTGTACATTTTCTTTTTTAATTCCTTTAATTTGTCCCCATAACATGTGCATTTTATCTTTATAGATTTTTGAGGCAGAATGAATTAATTTAGAAGGATCGATTAAATGCTGCATGCCATTTGGGTGTACATATATTTTTGCACCGTTTTCAGCAAACCTCCAAGCTCCACCAGAATGATCAAGATGAATATGAGTAACAAAAACATGTTTTATTTTTTTTATATCATAGCCCATATTTTTAATGGCTTTTTTTATATTATTATAAACAGTTGATGGGCCAGTTTCAATTAAAATTAATTCTTGATTAGATTCTATTAGAAAGCAGGCAATAGCTGAGCTTACACCTAAAAAATTGATATCAATAATTTTAATCATTATATATAAATTAAATTTATATAAATATACAAAGATGATAAAAGGAAAAAATTATTTTCAAGATTATATGCCTGGAAATATTTGTTATGGCTGTGGCATAGCCACAAAAGGGGGGCTGCATATTAAAAGTTATTGGAATGGAAATCAATCAGAATCAGACTGGAAACCATCAGAGACTCACCAAGGTTGGCCTAAAATCATGAATGGAGGAATAATAGCTACTTTAATTGACTGTCATTGTATGGGTACCGCTATGGCTTATGCATATAAAATTGAAGGAAGAAACTTAGATTCTAAACCTTATTATAAATATGCAACTGGAACATTAAAAGTAAAATATATTAAGCCTACCCCAAACACGAAAATAAAACTAATTGCTAGAATAGAATCGTACTCTAAAAAAAAAGTATTTTTAAAATGCGACGTAATACAAAAAGGAAAAATAACTGCTACAGCTGAGGTATGGGCTTTTAGGGTTTTCGATAGCAGCATTATTAGAAATGATATTTTTAATTCTTAGTTCCTAATGTATATAGAATTCCACCAGTTATTAATTTTATAAACCTCTTATCATGATAGGTTTCAGATTTATGTCCTAATCCAGTATAAAAAGATTTTCCTCCATCAAATTCATGATACCAAGTAATAGGATGATTTTTTCCATTTTCACCCCCATCATATGTTGATTCATCTAAGTTTAAAAGTACTGTTATTTCAGGATTTATATTTTTATAATTATACCATTCTTCTTCAATTTCCCATGTGGCATTGAGATGAGATGTAGAAATATGATTTTTAGTAATTGTTGATATTTTAGCCTTTTGAATTTCGGGATGATTTTTAAAATATGCGCCAACTAATTTCCCATACCATTCCCATTTATATTCTGTATCTGCAGCAGAATGAATACCAACAAATCCACCTCCATTTTGAATGAAATTTTTAAAAACAATTTCTTCGCCTTTATTCAGCACATCAAGTGTTGTATTTAAAAATATTATAGATTGATAATTTTTTAAATTTTCTTCAGTAAAAAAAGACGAAATATTAGTGTGAGCAACATTAAAGTTATTTTGTTGTCCTATATTGGATATTAATTTGATACCCTCATTTATTGCCTCTACATGAACAAACCCATTGGTTTTAGTGAAAATTAATACAGAAAATTTGTTGTTTTTGTAATGATATAGTTTTTCAATTTTTTCTTTTGTGTAACTATTTACATTAATTAATACAAATAAAATTGTTAATAACCTCATTTTAAATATTCTTATATTTATAAATATAATGAAAATTAAAATTCTCCTTTTTTTACTTTTGACTATTTCTTGCTCAGATTCTAGCTTTAATAGAGAATTAGATGAGTGGAAAAGTAAACGTTATAATGCATTATTTGCTAAAGATGGATATTTAAATTTAGCTGGATTATTTTTATTAGAATCAGGAAGTTATACTATTGGATCATCTGATTTAAATGATTTTGTGTTTCCTTCGGCCTTTCCTGAACAACTTGGTGTTATAAATGTTATTGATTCAATAATTTCCTTTAATTATTTGACAAGTGTTAATTATAAAGATTCTATTCCTGTAGGAAATTTTTCTTACCATCTTAAAGACAAAAGTGTTTTTTTTTCATGGAAGAATTTTCATTGGTATATTCATAGTGACCCGGGGGTAATGTCAATTAGGCTTAGAGATTTAGACCATCCTATGTTGAATGACAAATTAAAAATAGATTTTTTCCATCCAAACAAAAGGTTGGTTTTTAATGGAAAGTTTATTAAATATGATTTAATTAAGTCCCGTCAAACTAATAATATTATTGGTGCAACATTTTCTGAGCAAATTCCAGGTGTAATAAAATTTAAAATTAAAAATAAAGAATTTTCGCTTGAGCCCACTATTGCCCCCTCAGGAAACTTGTTTATTGTTTTTGCAGATGAAACTAATGGAAAAGAAACATATGGTGGTGGTAGATTTCTTTATGTAAATCCTCCTGACAATAATGGAAATGTTTTAATAAATTTTAACAAAGCCTATAATCCTCCTTGTGTTTTTTCTTCTTTCACTACCTGTCCCTTGCCATCTGTTGTTAATACTTTAGATATTTCTATAAATGCTGGTGAGAAAATGTATAATGGTAAATTATATAGTAGTATATATGAATAAATTTTAATAAATTAAAAAAAATCAAAAATTTTAACCTAAAAAATGAAAAGAAGAAAATTTATTAAAGATTTATCTATATCAACATCCTTAGCACTATCTCCACTTATTTCTTTGGGCTGTAAATCAAAAGAAAATTCAATGTTTTTTGAAATTGGGTTAGCTGAATGGTCACTAAATAAAGCCCTAGACAAAGGAGATATAACAAATATGGAATTTCCTTCAATTGCAAAAAACGAATATGGAATTAATATAGTTGAATATGTGAATCAGTTTTTTATGGATAAAGCAACAGACAAAAAATATTTAAATGAACTATTCTCAAGAACTCAAGATTTGGGGGTCATTAATCATTTAATTATGATAGATGATGAAGGAGATTTGGGAAACACAGATCAATCAAAAAGGAATATTGCAGTTGATAATCATAAAAAATGGGTTGAAGCAGCAAAATTTCTTGGTTGTGATAGTATAAGGGTTAACGCTCAAGGCGAAGGCTCTATGGAATCTGTTTCTAATGCTGCAATTGAAGGATTGGGATCTTTGGCTGACTTTGCATTAGATTATGATATAAATGTTATAGTTGAAAATCATGGTGGCTATTCATCTGATGGAAAGTGGCTTTTGAACGTTATCGAAAAAACATCAAGAAATAATATTGGAACTTTACCTGATTTTGGAAACTTCTGTATTTCTGGAGCATGGGGGTCCACACAAGAAGAGTGTTCAAATAAATACGATAAGTATTTAGGTGTGAAAGAGATGATGCCATATGCTAAAAGCGTTAGCGCTAAGTCCTATGATTTTGATGACGAAGGCAATTGTATGGAAACAGATTTTTATAAAATGTTAGAAATAGTGAAAAAATCAGGCTATAACAAATACATTTCGATAGAATATGAAGGAACCAGATTAAGTGAATATGAAGGCATCAGAAAAACAAAAGAATTATTAGAAAAAGTTGGAAAATCTATTTAGATTTTTTGTTAGCCCAGTAAACACCTATTAAAATTAAAAGCATTCCAAAAAACTGAATTAAATTAATTATTTCACCGTCAATCAAACCTAGAAATACGGCAGTGATTGGCATTAAATAAGTTACTGAACTAGCAAAAACTGTATCTCTAATTTGAACTAATCTATAAAAAATAATTGTAGCTATAGCCGTTCCAACTATGCCTAAAATGAGAACATAAAAAACCCCATTTATATTATCTGATAATGTGTCTAAGTTAGAGAAAAAGGTTGTTTCTGAAATTAAAAGCCAAATTGTTATTGGAGAAATAAAAAACAACGAAGTACTAGTAATAGTTAATGGGTCTAACTTTACTAAATGATACTTTAATAAATTTAAATTAATACCATAAAATAAAGTTGCAATTACAACAAATAATCCATAAAGATTTGCATTAAGCGATTTATTTTCTGTACTAAAAAAAATTAAACAAAAGGTACCTATAAAACCAATAATTAGGCCTGTGATATTATTTTTATATATCTTTTGTTGATAAAAAATACCTCCAATTAGCAGTGCAAAAAAAGGGGTTAAAGAAGTAAGAACACCTGAGGTGCTACTATCAATTTCTGTTTGAGCTAAAGGATACAAAAAGTAAGGAATTAAATTTCCAATGACTCCAGATAAGAGTAATAAAAAAAAATTATTCTTATTAATCTGGTTTAAAACTTTAAAAAAAAATGGACTTAAGAAAATAGCTGCACTTGAAATTCTTAGTGCTCCTATTTCAAAAGGAGTAAGGGTTGAAAGGGATTTTTTTATTAAAATAGGAGAGCTTCCCCAAATGATACTTAATAAGATTAATAAAAACCAGGGATAAATTACACTATTTTTCATGCAAGTATCTTTGATTCTTTGAAATGCTTATTAATCTTATTAAGAGTTTCAAGGCTTTCTTCATACGAAGCACTTTCTATTAATTGCATTCTAAATTTCTTAAAATTTTCAATTCCTCTGAAATAATTAGTATAATGTCTACGCATTTCTATTAACCCGAGTCTTTCACCCTTCCACTCAATTGAAAAATCTAAGTGTCTTTTAACGGTATTTATTCTTTCTTCTAAAGACGGTTTTTTTGTTTTTTTGTTTTCATTAATAAAATTTTTAATCTCATTAAATATCCAAGGGTATCCTATCGAAGCCCTACCTATCATTATACCATCAACATTATACCTGTCTTTGTATTCCAATGCTTTTTCAGCAGAATTTATATCACCATTACCAAAAATTGGTATTTGAATTTTAGGATCATTTTTTACTTTGGCTATATATTCCCAATTAGCTTCGCCTTTATACATTTGCTTTCTGGTTCTTCCATGAATAGTTAATGCTTTTATTCCAACATCTTGTAATCTTTTGGCAACCTCTACAATTTTAATCGAGTTTTCATCCCAACCCAATCTTGTTTTTACAGTTACTGGTAGATTTACTGCATCTACAATTTCTTTTGTCATGGATTGCATTTTAGGCAGATCCAAAAGAATTCCTGCGCCCGCTCCTTTACATGCTACTTTTTTTACAGGACAACCATAATTAATATCAATAATTTCAGGTTTTGCTTTTTCAGCAATTTCAGCAGCTTGTCTCATGGATTCAATTTTATCTCCAAAAATTTGGATGCCAATTGGCCTTTCGTATTCATATATATCTAGTTTTTGAACACTTTTTTCAGCATCTCTAATCAAGCCTTCAGATGAAATAAATTCAGTAAACATTAAATCAGCGCCATTTTTTTTACATAATGCTCTAAAAGGAGGATCGCTTACATCTTCCATTGGAGCAAGAAGAAGAGGAAAGTCAGGTAATTTTATGTTCCCTATTTTCATAAAAAACTATTAAATTGATTAATAAATTATTTCGAGTGAACAAAGAAATACAAAATTTTTCAAATCCTAAAAAAGATTTGCTTCTTATTATCGTAGCAGTTTTAATTGGTTTTGTTGTCTCTCAATTTGTAGTGGGGTTGTATATTTTAGTATATAATTTTTTTTCTGATAATCCTCTAAATCTAGAAGGTATTTCATCTATAATATCAAATCCAAATATGAGAACTCACTTTTTAGTAATCCAATCTTTTACAAGCCTTATTGTTTTTTTTCTTGCTCCTTATATCTATTTAAGAAGAAAAAAAGAGTTTTTAAGTAATCTTTTAAGATTTAATAAAATTCAAATTTCACCATTGCTTATTCTATCTTTTGCTACGATATTCTTTATTTTATTTAATGGTTTAATTATTGAATGGAATAAAAATATTGAGTTCCCACCATTTCTTTCTTCTTTAGAGGAATATGCTAAAAATAGAGAGCTAGAATTGGAAGAACTAACCTTATTCTTAGTTTCATTTGAAAACTTTAATCAATATTTCCTTGGAATAATTGCGGTTGCTATTATTCCAGCTTTTTGTGAAGAATATTTATTTAGGGGAGTTATCCAAAAAAAACTCGAATTAATATTTAAAAATATACATGTAGCAATATTTTTATCATCATTTGTTTTTAGCTTTTTTCATTTTCAATTTTATGGTTTAATTCCAAGAATGTTTTTGGGTATTTTGTTTGGCTATTTTTATTATTTCTCTAATAACCTGTCCTATCCAATAATTGCTCATTTTATAAATAATTTTTTTGCATTGTCATTATTTTATTTTTCTTATTCTGGCCTAATAGATTTATCTGTAGAAGATGTTAATAATTATCAATTTCCTTTATTCTTGTCTTTATTGTCGTTAGCGATTTCTTTATATTTTCTTAGACTCTTTTATTTGAATGTTTTGTCTACAAAAAAAATTATTTAATATGGATTCTTTTTAATTATTTACATAGTAGTTATTTAAAAAAATTATATTATTAAATTGGATGTTTTAAACTAAAAATTTTTTGTTGATTAATACAAAGTTTTATTTAAGATTAGTTACTGGATTAATTGGTGCAGCTTTATTGCTTATTAGCATAATGAATCCTTGGACATATTTTGTAATATTTTTTGTAATACTAATTTCATGTTTAAAAGAATATTATTTTATACTTAAGAGCAATGGATTTAGGCCTTTTTCTTTTTTAGGGTTTTCAATAGGATCTTATTTATTTATACTTTCATTTTTGGTTTCAGCAAAACTACTTCCGAGCATGTACTATATCAGTTTGCTAACAATTTTTCCTATAGTTTGTATTGTTTTTTTATATATTAAGAATCTTTCAAACTCTTTAATTAACTTATCACTAAGCTTTGCTGGAATAATATATATAGCAATTCCTTTTTCAATTTTGAATTTGATTACATTTAAATCAGGCTCCTATAGTTATAATGACTTATTGTTTATCTTAATTTATACTTGGGTCTCAGAATCTTTTGCTTACATTGGAGGAAAAAAGTTTGGTAAAAAAAAACTATCATATATTTCTCCTGGTAAAACTTGGGAAGGAGTTTTTTTTGGTTTTCTAGGAAACATTATATTGTCATTTTTCTTATCTTATTATTTTAACAATACACTAATATTTTATTTTATTTTTGGTCAGATAGTTTTGATAATTGGAATTTTTGGGGATCTATTTGAATCATTAATAAAAAGAGGATTCAGTTTGAAAGATAGTAGTAATAAACTACCAGGTCATGGTGGATATTTGGATAGATTTGATAGTTTATTATTTATCATTCCTTTTATATATTTTTACTTATTATTTGTTAAACATTTCATATAAATATTAGATTTACAAAACAATAATTCAAAATGTCATACATAGAACCAGCTCCAATTTTAGATCATAATAATCCCTTAGATTCCATGATGGAACGTTTTAACAAAGCTGCTGAACATCTTGGTTTAGATGATGATATATATAATGTTCTGAAAGCTCCAGCTAGACAAGTGATTGTTTCACTGCCAATTTCGATGGATAATGGTGATATAAAAGTATTTCAGGGGTATAGAGTTATTCATTCAACTATTTTAGGCCCATCTAAAGGAGGGCTTAGGTATGATCCTTCAGTCAACTTAGATGAAGTTACCGCACTTGCATCTTGGATGACATGGAAGTGTGCTGTAGTTGATATTCCTTATGGTGGTGCTAAAGGAGGAATATGTTGTGATCCAAGAAATATGTCTAATGGTGAATTAGAAAGGTTAACAAGATCTTATACACAGTCTATGTATAGTGTTTTTGGACCCGACAAAGATATTCCAGCTCCTGATGTAGGAACGGGCCCTAATCAAATGGCCTGGTTAATGGATGAATATTCTAGGGCCCACGGAGGTACGGTGAGTGCTGTTGTTACAGGAAAGCCTATTGTTTTGGGAGGGTCATTAGGTAGGGTTCAAGCTACAGGAAGAGGAGTTATGACTACAGCTCTTTCAGCTATGGCAAAATTAAAAATCAACCCTTATAATGCTACGGTTGCTGTTCAAGGATTTGGCAATGTTGGTTCGTGGGCTGCACATCTTTTGAAAGAAAGAGGTTGTAAAATTGTTTCAATTTCAGATATCTCAGGCTCTTATTATAATAAAAAGGGTATAAATATTGGAAAGGCTATGACATATAGAAATGAAAATAAAGGAAGTCTTAAAGGATTTAAAGGCGGCGAGATTATTTCTACCGATGACTTTTTTAAATTAGATGTAGATGTAATCATTCCAGCAGCTTTGGAAAATGTTATAAATGAAAAAAACGCTGATAGTATCAAAGCAAAACTTATTGTTGAGGGCGCTAATGGTCCTACCTCCCATAAAGCGGATGGTATTATTTTAAAAAAAGGTATAGTAGCTGTGCCAGACATTTTAGCAAATGCTGGAGGTGTTATTGTTTCTTATTTTGAATGGGTCCAAAACAGACTTGGTTTCAAGTGGTCTGAAAGTAGAGTAAATAGGAGGTGTGATTCTATAATAAAATTAGGATTTAATCATGTTTACAAAATTTCTAAAGAATACAAAGTTTCTTTACGAATAGCAGCGTATATATGCGCTATTGATAAGGTTGCAAAAACTTATAAATTTAGAGATGGATCTTTTACTTTTCAAAAAACTTAATGGTTATTCATAAAGAAGGAAGAAAAACTATTCTTATATCTTTTCTGATTCTAATTTTTATAAATTTTTTTGCTGTTTATTTAGATATCCCTACTTTACTGTTTTATGTTATTTTAGGTTTATCATTATTTCTTTTTTTATTTATAGCTCAGTTTTTTAGAAGCCCTTCAATAAAAATCAATCAAAATGATCAAGTTCTTTATTCACCTGCTGAAGGTAAAATTGTAATTATAGATAAGGTTTTTGAGGACGAATATTTTAAAGCCAATAAAATTCAGGTATCAATTTTTATGTCTCCTTTCAACGTTCATATTAATAGAAATCCTATTTCTGGAGAGGTTGATTTTTATAAGTATCATCCTGGCAAATATTTACTAGCTTGGCATCCAAAATCAAGTAAATTAAATGAAAGAAATACTATAGTTATTAATTCAAAAAATAATATTCAAATTTTAATGAGACAAATTGCAGGTACTGTTGCGCGAAGAATTAAATGTTATATAAAAGAAGGAGATAAGGTTAATCAATGTGAAGAGTTTGGGTTTATAAAATTTGGTTCACGAGTAGATTTATTTTTACCTCTAGATTTTAAATTTAACATTAAACTTGGAGACAAAACTTATGCTGGAATTACTAAAATCGGAAAGTTTTAATTTAATTTTTTTTCAAGTTTTTTAATTATTTTTTCTAAATATTTTTTATCGATTGTATCAAATGATTTGTATTTGTCATGATCAATGTCCAAAACACCTATTACTTTCTCTTTATTTCTTAAAGGGATAACTATTTCTGATTTTGATAAATAACTGCAGGCAATATGTCCTTCAAACTTATTTACGTTATCGACTAGAATTGTTTTATTTTGCTTCCAAGATGTACCACAAACACCTTTGCCTTTTTGGATCCTTGTGCAAGCAACAGTCCCTTGGAAGGGCCCTAATATCAATTCGTCTTTTTCAACCAAATAAAAACCTACCCAATAAAAATTAAACTTATCTTTTATTGCTGCACATATATTAGCAAGGTTTGCAATAAAATTTGTTTCAGAATGTATTAACGATTTTATTTCTTTATTTAATAGGATATATTTTCTTTCTTTAAGCTTCATTATTGTTTATTATACAACACAAATAATTTATCATCATGTATTTTTTTATAATTAAATTTTTTATAATTAAATTTTGGTGCAGGAATACCGCTTCTAAATATTTTATTTGACTTAAATATTCTCATTTCATCCCATAAGTTATTATTTATAAATTCGTTTATTGTAAAAGATCCACCTTCTACAATAATAGATGAGATGTTTTTTTTAATTAGAGAACAGATTGCTTTTTTTAAGTCTTTTTTATTTACTTTTTCAATACTTAATGTTTTTGATGATTTATTAAAAATATTGTTTTTTTTATCAAGTCTTTTTTTTGGGTCTATAACTAATCTTGTTGGATTTTTCCCTTTCCATTTTCTAACAGTTAATCTTGGGTTATCAAATTGTACAGTAGAAGCTCCTACTAGAATGGCGTCTTCATGAGCTCTCCATTTATGAACTAATTGTCTTGATAAATCATTACTAATCCATTTGGACTCATTTTTTTTATTGGCAATAAAATTATTTTTTGTTTCAGCCCATTTTAAAATAATATATGGCCTTTTGTTTCCTATTAAGGAAAAAAATCTTTTATTTAATTTTTCACCTTTTTCTTTTAACACATTTGTTATAACCTTGATGTCATTTTCTTTTATTTTTTTTATACTTTTTCCGTTTACTTTTGGATTAGGGTCCTTATTAGAAATAACAATCTCTTTAGGTTGTAATTTAATCAACTCATCAACACATGGTGGGGTTTTTCCATAGTGAGAACATGGTTCTAGGTTAATGAAAATACTACTTTGATAAATCTGTTTTTTATCTTTTACTGAATTTATTGCATTTATTTCTGCATGACTTGAACCATATTTTTCATGAAATCCTTCGCCAATAATTATATTATTCTTGACAATTACACATCCTACCATAGGATTGGGAGAAACTTTTCCTTGTCCTTTCTTTGCTAGATAAAATGTTCTTTCAATGTAGTTTTTATAATAATTTTTCATATTAGTTTTGAATTATGGTAAAAATACAAATTAGTGAATTATCCAGTTTTATTAATACAAATTTGACAGATAATTTTACAAAAAGAGAAAAAAAAAATATACTTAAAAAATATTTGTCATTATATTTAAATTTATCAAATAGTGATATACTATTAAATAAATCTATTTTTTGGTCAACCATTAATAAAACAAAATTAAAATATCATTTAGCTAAAATAAACGAAGGTATACCAATTCAATATGTTATTAAAAAAGAATTTTTTTATAACTACCTTTTCAAGGTAAATGAAAGTGTGTTAATTCCAAGGCCGGAAACTGAAGAATTAGTTTCTAAAATTATAAACTTAGAAAAGAGAAATAAAAAATTAAAAATTTTAGAAATAGGATCAGGATCAGGTTGTATTTCTATAACCCTTAAAAAAGAATTAATTAAACCATCAGTTACTGGAATTGATATTTCAAAAAAAGCAATTAAAATTTCTAACGAGAATGCTAATGTATTAAACGCAGATGTTGATTTTTTTTGTAAAGATTTTTTTAATTACTCTACAAACGAAAAATTTGATATTATAATTTCTAATCCACCATATATTTCATTAAAAGATAAAAAATTTGTAGATAAGTTGGTATACATAAACGAACCACACACAGCACTTTTTGTTGAAGGAGATCCTCTTATTTTCTACAAAAAGATTTTAGATTTTTCAATGGATTATTTAAATAAAAAAGGAAGAGTTTATTTTGAAATCAATGATATTTATAAAGATGATATGAAAGAGCACCTAGAATTATTTTATTCAAATGTTAATTTTAAATTTTTAAAGGACATGCAAAATAAATTTAGATTTTTATTCTTAAATTTTTAAGTTAAGTGAAACCATAAAATTTCTTCCTGCTTGTGGATAAAAGTAATTTTCTCTAATTTCGTAATCTAACCCTGCATAATATCCGAAAGTATAACCATTACTAGAATACATTGTATTAAAAATATTATTTACGGATATTTTCAAATATAAATTATCAAAAATATCATTAATGAAGCTTGTATTGATCTCAAAATCATTAATTAAAAAAGATTTTATCATTCTATTTATATTTGAAGTGTTATCTAAGTACTGTTTACTTACATATTTGGTTTTCCATACCAAGTTTAAATTATTATTTACTTTCCATTCAAAGTAATTATTTATAATCATATTTGGTGAAAAAGCTATATCTGTTATATTATAATTATTTACAATGGTATTATATTCCGAAAAGTCACTTCCGTAATCATAAATATATTCTTTAAAATTATAAACTAGATTTCTAGATAGTGATAAAGAAGTATTAATTCTAAGATTTTTGTTATTCAATGAATTATATATTTCAATTCCAAATCTCCTGCTTTTTTTTACGTTTGTTCGTACATAAGCCCCAACGTCATTCACCTCACCTGTTGTCACCAATTGATTGTTATATTCCATAAGGAATAAATTACTATTGAATATTCCGTTTTCATAATTAAAATTTTTGCCGATTTCAAAATCATAGAGCTTTTCGTGTTTTGGTTCGATGTTAGAGGCAATAAAATCATTTCTTATAGGTTCTCTATTAGCAACTGCAAAGGAACTATAAAAACTAATCAGTTCATTAATTTGTTTTGTAAAGCCTAATTTAGGATTTAAAAATGTCTTGGTTGAGTTTATATTAATAATAGACTGATCATTGTCAGACCCACTACTTTTATGTGAATAACCTCTAGCCTGAAAGTCTAAAAATAGACTAGATGTATTAGATATTTTATGATTGTATTTAATAAAGATATTTCCATCTTTTTTAAATGATTTAGAAAAATAGTAGGGATCATTTTTTGATATAGCTGGTTTTATTATTTGACCAAAGTGATCGCCATCGTATTCATTAATTGCACCTCCAATATTTAGTTCTCCTTTATTCATTTTTATAAAGTAAGAGTAAGTGATTCCATAAAAATGATTGTCAAGCCACCTTCTTCTTACTAAATCAATAGATTTGTTTTCTAAGCTTTCATAGTAATCATTTAAATTATCTCCTTCTCTAAACTGTTCATAATACCCTCTTCCATATGTATAATGAAAAGCTATATGTAGATTTGAACTTTTAGAAACATCATGATTAAAATGAGCTTGATAGTGGTCTTGCTGATAATTGTCAGTTTCATTTTCATATAAATAATAGTTAAAAGTTCTTCCTGAGTTTAATAAATTATTAGCTTTTTTATCAGTATAACTGTTATTTAATATTACTTCCATCATTCCCTCTAAATCATTTGCAATTCTTGACTGAGGAGTTCCCCACCATGATTGATATGTTTTTTCTTTCCCAGAAAAGTTTATAATATCAATTGTACTTTTCTTTCCATAATAACTTACGGAAGCATAATATGATTTTAAATCTGAAGATGCCCTATCAATGTAACCATCTGAATTAATTTTAGACAACCTTAAATTAAGGTTTAATTTATTTTTAATTAGGCCTGAGTTAATTTCCAGGGAGTTTTTAAATGTTTTATATGACCCAGCAGATGATGAATAGTTTAGCTTGAAATCTTCAGTGATATTTCCTGTTTTTATATTTATAGTACCTCCAAATGCGCCACCTCCATTTGTTGAAGATCCTACACCTCTTTGAACTTGAATACTGCTAGATGAAGAAGAAATATCTGGCATATTAACCCAAAAAACCCCATGAGATTCAGAATCATTGTATGGGATCCCATTTAAAGTAACATTGATTCTAGTTGCATCACTTCCTCTTATTCTAACACCTGTATATCCAATGCCATTTCCAGAATCTGATGTGGCATAAGCAGATGGAGTAGACTCAATTATGAATGGAATATCTCTTCCTATATTACTTTTTTCAATAAAGTTTTTTGAAATGTTTGTATAAGAATATGGACTATTTTTTTTTACTCTTGTAGACGTTACTTTAATTTCATCATTAAGAATAATTCCATCCTCTAAAGTAAATTTAAAACTACTGGTATTAGTGGTATTAATGATAAATTCTGTCGTAACATATCCAACATGTGATATCTTTATATTTATACTATCTTGATTTGCTTTAAAATAAAACATTCCCTTTTGATCACTATATAATATTTTTTTTAAAGATGGCATAAGAACATTAGCACCTATAATAATTTCATCTTCATTATTGAGCACTAAGCCCTTTAATGTTCTTTGAGAGTAGCTTGAAAAGGTTATTAAAATTAAAAATAATATTTTATACATATTTACTACGCCAGCATTATCTGGATCAGTTTTTTGAGTTTAATCTCAGCCCTTATATGTCAGGCACCCCACAGCATCGCAATTATAATTATTTTATAATAAAATTTAAAGAAGTTAAAAGCCTATTTGAATGACTTCCGTTAA
>Ga0208764_10000968_pt1 | contig 18601 bp, 15 predicted proteins | sample ETNtaG_18_FD_185762 | JGI IMG/M metagenome (GOLD analysis project Ga0208764, IMG submission 185762) | Marine microbial and viral communities from oxygen minimum zone, Eastern Pacific Ocean - ETNP201302SV91 (SPAdes) (version 2) | ecosystem: Environmental > Aquatic > Marine > Oceanic ... | reverse complement strand
AGAATATGCACCAAATGTTCTAATAACACCTACTTCATCTGGCCCAACCAGATAAACTCCAGTTAATAACCAGAGGATAACTATTCCGATTATAAATGGTGTTAATTTAAAATTAAATTCAGGGATCTCTATCTCTTGATCACCAACTACAATTCTCCTTGCCATTTTATCTCCTTATATTTCTTTTCTTAGACGCGCAACAGGATACCCCATTTGATCTCGGTATTTTGCAACGGTCCTTCTTGCAAGTTTAAAGCCATCTTGGCTTAAAATCTTTACCAATGAGTCATCACTCAAAGGTGAATGTTTATTTTCTGAACGTATAATTTTTTCCAAAGCACGTTTTATAACAAATGTTCCCAAGGTGCGGCCATCTGGTAAATCTATTGAATCCGTAAAAAAATATTTTAATTCAAAAATACCATAGGGTGTATCTGCAAATTTTCCTCTAGTTGATCTACTTATGGTAGATATATCCATATTAATTTTATCAGCGATATCTTGCAGCTTTAATGGATGAAGAAAATCCATATTTCCGCTAAACCATTCTGGCTGGAATTCAATAATTGATGCCATTACATTTGTCATCGTAACCCTACGTTGATTAACTGCGGCAATAAACCATTGCGCCGAATCAAATTTTTCCTTAATATATTTTTTTGCATCCTTTTTTAACTTGTTATTTACAATTTGTTCTTTGTAAATCGCACTAATCCGTAATTCAGGTATCCCCCCATCATTTGTAGTAATCACCCAATTATCACCATCCATTCTAACTATAACATCTGGAATTACAGTTTGGAATTTATCTCTATATCCTTCTCCCGGTCGAGGGTTTAAATGAGAAATAAATTCTACAGCTTTTTGTAGATCTTGATCTGTGCAGTTTAAATGATCTTTAATTCTTTCGTATCTCTTATGCATAAAATCATCAAATGAATTTTGAATAATTTTATAAGGCAATGACTCTATCTCATCCTCTAATTGGATAATCAAACATTCTTTTAAGTTTCTAGATGCAATTCCTTTTGGTTCTAATCTTTGTACTTTATATAATATCGGCTCTATTTCATTTTCCAATAAATCAAAGCGATCAGCAATAAGAACTAAATCTGTATCCAAATAACCTCTTTCATTTGTATTCCAAAGAATCTCTTCAGCAATCTCTAGCTCTTCCGCATCCAAATTTAGAAACTGCAACTGGTTAATTAACTTATCTAGAAGTGTTTGTTGATCTGCTAGCGGCATTTCTTTTTTTTCTTCAGAAAGATAATAGGTCGACTCATTACTATATATATCTTCTAAAGGGGCATCTATATCATCAATAGGACTATCTTCTAATATTTCTTCAACTTCTTCTTGGTCAACTTGTTCTAAAAGTGGGTTTTGTTCAAGCTCTTGTAAAATTGCCTGTTCAAGATTAACTGTATTTAATTGCAGTAATTTTGCATGCAATACTTGCCTTGGTGCTAGTTTTTGTCTTTGTGCTAGTTTTTGTCTTTGTTTTAATGAAGTTGCCATTAGTCTAGTGTAAATTTTTCGCCAAGGTAGAGCCGTCTTGCTTCTTCATCATTCGCTAAGAATTTAGATGTCCCAGATTTCAAAATCTGTCCATCAAAGAGTAGATACGATCGATCCGTAATTGATAATGTTTCTCTGACATTATGATCTGTAATAAGTACACCTATCTCTTTTGTCTTGAGGGCATATATAATTTCCTGTATTTCTTCAACAGCTATGGGGTCTACACCTGCAAAGGGTTCGTCTAATAGAATAAAATCTGGATCCATACAAAGACTTCTTGCGATTTCAACCCGACGCCTTTCACCGCCAGATAAAGTGCTGCCTTTATTATTTGCTAAATGAGATACTGAAAAATCATCAAGAAGCATTCTCATTTTATTTTGTTGATCTTCATATTTTAAATCTTTTCGCATTTCAAGAACTAGTCTTAAGTTTTCCTCGACTGTTAATTTTCCAAAAATAGATGGCTCTTGGGCTAAATAACCAATCCCTTTTCTTGCCCGAGTATACATTGCATCCTTAGTGATATCATAATCATCCAAAAAAACATTTCCTTTAGTGGGCTTAATCATTCCAGTTATCATATAAAAGGACGTAGTCTTACCTGCTCCATTCGGCCCCAGAAGGCCTACAATCTCTCCACGCTCAACTGACAAGTCTACACCCTTAACAACTAATTTCCTTCCATATTCTTTATGCAAGGCTTTTACGTGCAAAATGTTATGCTGTCTCCTCATTAAAAATCTCGCCCACTCACTCCTGAAGGGTTCAATATTTTCCAATTTTTTAAATCTGAATCAGATTCAAAACCAATGCCATATAGTGTGTCTGACTCCAATGTTGTAATCATTATACTATCTTTTGTGATAAGTAATTCGTCTCTTGAAAGCCATGTAAGTGTTTCAGAATATAATATAATACCACTATCTGATTTTGCTATCACGTTCCCAAGCGCTTTCATATCATTTGAATCTTGATTAATCTCTGCTTTTTTTGCAGTGAGTACCGATGTATGTCTCTCTGTATTATCATAAAAGTCTACCCTGACATTTTCATCAAGCATAATAAACTCTTTTTCATGATATTTTTCTAAATGACCTGATTTTACTTCTGCTCGTTTAATGCCTTGATCTGTTAATATAATTGTTACTCCCCAACTCTCTTGGTCAGGCATACCTTGCCTGGAAGGTAGAACTTCTCTTGTTTCTTGGGTACAAGATAAAACTAACAAAAGAAACAAGATACATATACGCATCATTATCTTATATATTTTGTACTTCTGCCCTCATAATACTTAAGATTTCGGCAGTACGTCCTTGCTTTTCAAGGATCCATTCAACGGCCTCCCTAAAGGCACCATCACCACCTGATAACTTAGTAAGGTGCACTGCAACATCTTTTACCGTCATAGATGCATTAGGTACAGCAATTGGTATTGCAACTTTTTCCATAACAGGTAAATCAATAATATCATCACCTATATAAGCAATATTTGAATCATTAAGAGAATATTTCATTTTAATTTCTTCATATGCCGGAATCTTATTTAATGATCCATTATAAACATCATCAATCTTTAATTCCTTTGCTCTATATTCTGTAGCCTGAGAATATCGTCCTGATATTAGAGCAATTTTTAAACCAGCGGCTCGTGCCATTGCCACTCCTGCCCCATCTAATACCGTGAATTTTTTAAACTCTTGCCCATCGGTCCCTTTATAAAAACTCCCATCCGTCCAAACACCATCTACATCTGATATCAACATTTTTATGTCTTTAATATTTATATTCAAAATAGACTCTCCCAAATTCTCTTTAAAGATCGAAGGAGACTTTCGAGATCCTCAAGTGGCCATTGCGTAGACGCATCTGACTTTGCATTTTCTACATTATCATGTACTTCCATAAAAATACCGTTACACCCAGCAGCAACAGCTGACTTCGCTAATGTGGGAATCATATCACGCATACCTGCTGTAGTTACGTCATTACCTCCTGGAAGTTGTGCGCTATGTGTCGCATCAAAAATAACAGGATACCCATATTCTTGCATTATAGGTATTGAACGCATATCAGCGACAAGATTATTATAACCAAATTGGGTACCTCGATCAGTAAGCAAAATATTCCTGCAGTTATTATCTTCCAATTTTTTTACCACGTTTTTCATATCCCAAGGCGCCAAAAATTGCCCCTTTTTCACATTCACCGTTTTATTCATCTTTGCTGCAGTAATAAGTAAATCTGTTTGCCTGCAAAGAAACGCTGGGATTTGTATAATATCTACAATATCTGATATTAATTTCCCCTGAGAAGATTCATGCATGTCTGTAATTATAGGTAGACCTGTTTTTTGTTTTATATCATAAAGAATTTTAAGCCCTTCTTCTAATCCAGGTCCTCTGAAAGAATTAATGGATGTCCTATTTGCTTTATCAAATGAACTTTTATAAACCAAAGGCATCCCAACTCGGTGACTAATTTCCTGTATTGATTCAGCCATCATTAATGAATGGTCTCTGCTTTCAATAACACATGGTCCAGCAATTAAGCACAAGTTATCATTACTAAAGGTAATATCTTTTACAATAATTTCTTTCATCACCTATTTTTTATTGCTGCACTAATAAATTCCCTAAATAAAGGATGTGCTTTATTAACACGGCTCTTAAGCTCAGGATGAAACTGACTAGCAATAAACCATGGATGATTTTTTATTTCAATTGCCTCCACCACTCCAAGTTCATCATTTATTCCCGATAAAATCAAACCATTTTTTTGTAATCTTTTGGTAAATCGGTTATTTACCTCATAACGGTGACGGTGACGCTCTGTGATTTTTTTTTCTTTATAAGCAGAAAATGTTTTTGTCCCCTCCTTAATTTCACAATTATACGCACCAAGTCTCATAGTCCCACCTTTGATTTTTATTGCTCTCTGAGACTCCATAAAATCTATGACTGGGTACTTTGTTTTTTTATTAAACTCTGTCGAGTTTGCTCCAGCCATTGCACATACATTACGTGCAAAATCAATTACTGCACATTGTAATCCAAGGCAAATTCCTAAAAATGGTATATTATTTTCACGGGCATATTTAGATGATTGAATTTTGCCTTCTGCACCGCGAGAACCAAAACCAGGTAAAATTAAGATGCCATCAATATTAGAAAATATATTTTTTGCTGATATATCATCCTTAACTTTTTCTGTTTGTATCCACTTTACATTCACTCTCGCATTATTTTCAACACCAGCATGGACAAATGCCTCCATTACACTTTTATATGAATCAATAAGCTCAGTGTATTTCCCACACATAGCAATCGTAATTTCATATCGGGGATTATTATAATTTTGAATGAATTTTCTAAGTGTTCCTAAATTTGGTGTTTTATTGATTTTTAAACGCTTTTTAATTAAATGCCCCGCTCTTTGATCATGCATAGCCAGAGGTACCTCGTATATACTATTCACATCTCTTCCCTCAATTACATGGTCAGGTAGCACATTGCAAAACAGTGCTATTTTATCTCGGACAGATTGTTCAATCGAATATTTAGATCGACATAAAATCATATCAGGCGATAATCCAATCTCACGAAGCTTCATTACTGAGTGTTGTGTGGGTTTAGATTTTAATTCACCACTTGCCTTGACAAATGGTAAAAGTGTTACATGAACTAACATATGATTATGATAACCAACCTCCAGAGATAGTTGCCGGATCGCTTCCATAAATGGTAAACTTTCAATATCGCCAACTGTACCACCTACTTCACAAATGACCACATCATAATTATTATTAGAATTAAGTGAAATAATACGCGATTTTATTTCATCAGTAACATGGGGAATCACCTGTACTGTCTCACCTAAATATTCACCTTTTCTTTCTCTCTCTAAAACTTTACTATAAATTTGACCAGCAGTTGTATTATTTTTCTTAGTCATATTTACATCTATAAAACGTTCATAGTGCCCTAAGTCAAGATCTGTTTCAGATCCATCGTCTAATACAAATACCTCACCATGTTGGTAAGGATTCATCGTACCTGGGTCTACATTTAAATATGGGTCAAGTTTAAGGATTGTTACATTGACACCTGCCTGTTTCATAAGGTAACCAATTGAAGATGCAGCAATACCCTTCCCTAGACCAGACATAACACCACCCAAAACAAAAATATATTTAGTATCTTTTTTCTTATTCATTCCAATTATTCTGATACGATTTTCACTCAGCCATTTCTCTTATAATTTTCTCAACTTCAACCAAGTCATCGAACGTATCTACTGAAGAATTATTGCATGAAGCAATTAAAACTTTTATATCAATATCATTATCGAGTATACGAAGTTGTTCTAAACTCTCTTCTATTTCTCTTTTTGATTGTTCTAACATTGTAAATTTAAGTAGAGCCTCTTTCCGATAACCATACATTCCTATATGGCGAAAAGCACCACCAATTTCTAAATCAAGTACACAGCGTTTAAAATCTATTGCGTTTTTTTTTTCATCAATGAATGTCTTAACAACATTTGGATTTAATAAATCTGCAACTGTCAAATCTCTACTGACTACTGTCGCAATATCCACACTATCATCACTATTAAACAAATCAACTAAGTCATCTATTACTTGAGGACTAATCAATGGCTCATCACCTTGTATATTAATAATCACATCGGCATCTTTTATTTCTCTTACTACTTCCGCTATTCTATCAGTACCAGAATGATGTTGATCAGATGTCATAACAATATCAAAATTGAATTTCTTTAGTGCTTCTTTAGTTTCTTCAGAATCAATAGCTAGAATCACCTTATCTAGCTTTTCTGCCATTAGTGCTCTTTCCATAGTGTGTGCAATCAAAGGTTTTCCACAAAGATTTGCTAATATTTTCTTTGGTAAGCGTCTTGAATTTAAACGCGCTGGAATTAACCCAATATTCATAAATCAAATATATGATATTATTTTTTCATCATTGATTAAAAATAAAAAAATATAAGAGAGTATATATAAAGAAGACATGATTTCTAGTGGCAAATTTACCCTAACATATAACTAAAGAACAAATTCATCACAAAGATTAAATTGCTTATTCAAATCTTAAAGATTCAATTGGATCTAATTGCGCTGCTCTCCAGGCAGGATAAATTCCAAATCCAATCCCAATTAATGAACAAACAACTAATCCAATAATAGTCCAGTCAAATGGTATAACTGCAGGAATATTAAATAAAAAAGAAACAATATTCCCACCAGCAATCCCTAAGATAATTCCTACAATGCCACCAAACTCACTTAAAAAAATTGCCTCCATTAAGAATTGCGTCAGGATATCTCCTTTAGTAGCACCTATTGCCTTCCGTATACCAATTTCTTTGATACGCTCCGTTACGGACACAAGCATAATATTCATGATCCCTATTCCAGCAACAAGAAGAGCAATAATACTCACTGATAAGGCAAATACCTTTATCCCTTTAGTAAATCCTGAGAATTGCTCAATCATCTCTGTATTTGTTATAATTTCAAAATCATTCTCTTTTTCTGGTGAAACTTTCCTAATTGAACGTAAAAGTCCAACCGTTTCATCCAAAGTTTTATCATATAGTTCTTCGGAAGGTGATTCGATATGTATTCTTATACTACTCCAGTTATTTGAGAAATTTTCGATAAATGTAGAAATCGGGATTGCAATAAAGTTATCCTTACTTTCTCCAAAAGCTTCACCCTGTCGTTCAGTAATCCCTATTACAAAATAATCAAGACCATTAATTTTTATTTTTTTCCCAATTGGGTCTTCAAAAGGGAATAATCTGTCTACAATATCCATTCCGAGAATGCATACATTTTTAGAATAATGAATATCATCAGAGATAAAATTTCTGCCATCAGCAAGAAAAGTATTATAGAATCTTATAGTACCATCATCTCCACCGACAATATCAACCCCTTTATTAATTTTTTTATCTCGATATTTTACATTTCTAGTCGATGAGACGTCTCCAGCACTTATTAAAAGTGGAGTTTTGGCTCTATCCTTCAACTTTTTATACTGATCAAGTGTAATATTTTTGCGATTACGATATTTTCCACGACCATGACCGAATTGTATCTCGGGATATTTTTGAATAATAAAAGTATTTGTTGCAAATACATTTAGACCTGAAGCAACTGATGATTCAAGAGTCCTGATAGCAGTCATTACACCAATCACAGAAAAAACGCCAATACTAATTCCTAAAAGAGTAAGCCCGGAACGGAGTTTATTTTTTTGAATTGCATCAATAGCCATCCAAAAACTTTCATTTAACACATTTTTTAAACTTCTTGATCCCATGATTTATTCATATCTAAGAGAATCTATTGGATCGAGGTTTGCAGCACGATAGGAGGGTATAAAGCCCGAAAGAACACCAACAACTACACTCATTAATATTGCAAAAATTGCTAATCCGAAATCTAAGGTAGAGGGAAAAATTTTATTAAGAAGTGTACTACATACATAGGAAAATAGTAATCCCATTAGGCCTGCCAAAAGACAAATTGTTACTGCTTCTATTAAAAACTGCCCCATAATCATACCTTTTGTCGCGCCTATTGCCTTTCGAACACCGATCTCTCTAGTACGTTCTTTAACAGAAACGAACATAATATTCATAACTCCAATACCACCAACTATTAGAGATAAAAGGGTTATAAATGTTCCTGTGCCACCAATTGCTAATTTTAAAGTATTATATTGTTTTTCAAATGCTTTTGTCTGGTTTATTGCAAAATCATTTTCTTGGTTAGGTCTAAGACCTCGAATATGCCGCATTACAAACGAAATTTCATCTAAACCTTCATCTATTTTGTCTTCAGGAACTTTAACACTTAATCTCATAAAACCTCTTTTCGAAAATATTCTGTTATAAGCACCAAGAGGAAGTATCGCTTGCTTATCTACACTCATAAGCCCCAAAAACTTCCCCTGTTTTTCTAAAACACCTATCACCTTAAACTTCATCTTGTCAATCTTTATGTACTGACCGATGGGATCTTGATCACCAAAAAAGGCTTCTTTAATCCCATCACCAATTACCGTTACTCTCGATCCGGACCTATCTTCATTTTTAGAAAAAAATCTTCCTTGTATAATATCTGTTGATATAGTTTCCATATAGTCTTCATTCGTACCAAATATCTGTATTCGTGTCTCCTTATCTTTAAAAGATAATGATGCACCTCGCTGCATAACTGGTGCAACAGCCAAAGCATATTTAGATCTTTCTCTAATTTTATCTACATAGTCAGGATGTATTTTGGGTCTGTTCCTTACCTCCCACCATTCCATGTCACTAAACCATTCCCAACGACTTATATATAAAATATCTTTCCCAAGCCAAGACATACTACTTTCGAATGTTCTATCTAATCCTGAAATAAGAGTCCCCATCATTGTTACTGAAAGAACGCCAATAATAATGCCAAGAGCTGTTAATATGGATCTTGTTTTATTTGCAAAAACAGCAGATAATGAAATTGAAAAATTTTCTAAAAAAAGGAGAAACATTAAGATTTTGTTTTTGAATCTTCAGTGATTTTCCCATCAAATAATCGGATAATCCTATGTGCATGCCGGGCAATATCATCTTCATGAGTAACCAAAATAATTGTATTACCATCCTGATATAATTTATTTAGGATCCCCATAATCTCATGGCCACTTTTAGAATCAAGATTACCCGTGGGCTCATCAGCAAGGATAATTGACGGACTATTAACCAATGCCCTCGCAATAGCAACTCTCTGTCGCTGACCACCAGATAATTCATTAGGTTTATGGTGCATTCGATCAGATAGGCCAACACTTTTTAAAGCATCTGACGCTAATTTTATTCTTTCATTTTTTCTAATATTCCCATAAATAAGAGGAATTTCTACATTATGCTGTGCCGTAGCCTTCGGTAAAAGATTAAAAGTTTGAAATACAAAACCAATTTTTCGATTTCTTATTGATGCAAGTTGATTGTCATCCATCTCTTGCACCATCTCACCCTCAAATTGATAAATTCCTGATGAGGGAGTATCTAAGCAACCTATCATATTCATTAAAGTCGACTTCCCTGAACCCGATGGTCCCATAATAGCCAAATATTCATTTTCATTAATTTCTAAATCTATACCATCTAACGCTCGTACTTCCTCACCGCCTACATTATATATTTTATAAATATTATTGAGTGAAATTAAAACCAAAAGAAACCCTCAGATTGTAAAAAATTCTTTATTTTTCATCAATAGATTTATCTTTTTGATTTTTAATTTCAACTAAATCACCATGATTAAGCTCTTTACTTAAAACTCGATATCCACCAACTACAATCATCTCTTCTTCTTCAACTCCTGATTGAACTAAATAATAATTTTCCCCAGATATACCAACCTTAACAGGTCTGACAACTGCAAATTTTTCCCCTTCTTCTGCTTTATTTCCTTCAAATTCATCTTCCAGTATAAAAACAATATCAAGTGGTTTTATCTTTTTGAAAGAAACGTCTTCGTCCTTCCACCTGTTTTTTTCATTATGATTATCTAATCCAGACATCTCTTTATAGTTTTCAGGTCTTGATGTAAGCGACTGGATTGGAATCGAGACAACATTTTTAATAGTTTCAGTTATAATATTTACAGTGCTACTCATCCCTGGTCGAATTTTATCAGGTACAGAAACCATTCTAACTTTTACCTTAAAATTTGTTACTTGCTGCTGTGAGCCCATATTTAAAGATTGAGCCGTATGGGCTATTTCACTAACTACCCCATAAAATATCGTATCCGGATATGCATCAATATCAATTTCTGTTGTATCACCAATCTCAATATTCACAACATCATTCTCATTAACATCAACCTCCACTTCCATTCTACTGAGATCGGCTATCGTCATTAATACTCCAGGATTGAACATACCTCCTAAGGCCATTTCCCCTTCTTCTTTTGTAATACTGGTTACAATACCATACTTAGGAGCAGTCAAGCGGGTTTTTGACAGTTCATCTTCAGCCGATAATAAATTTGCATTTGCCTGTTCAGCTTGACTAAGAGCCATCTGATAAGATGCTTCAACTTGCTCAAGTTCCTGCTGAGATATAAGTTTTTGGATAAAGAGGGTTTGGGTACGATCCATCTGAGCTTTTACTTTCTTTAAATTTGCTTCAGAAGATTTAACTTGGGATACTGCATTATTATAGCGTGGTCTAATTTGTTTTTCATCAATACTAATGAGATGTTGACCTGGTTCTACTGTATCTCCTTCTATAACTGTAATCTCAGTAATCCAACCTGTAATTGTAGATGTTATTTGCACTGCTTCTTCGGGTTGAATCTTCCCACTTGCATTAACTTTTTGAATGATTTTACGAAGCTCTATAAGCTCTGCGTCAACCACAATTATCTTATCCGAACTATTTTTTGATATGAGATACCAAACAGATAATACCAAGATAATTACTAATGGAATCCAAACTTTTTTCTTTTTTAGCATTCTAAACATATTATTATTCTTTTGTGTTATATTCTTGATCAAGTGTTCCTAAAATTGCTTTTAAACTAGCTTCTTGCATTCTGGCATCATGCACAGTATTAATAAGATTCGAATTAGAACGCATAAGTGATACTTGAGCATCTAAAACTTCTAAAATGGTTGCAGATCCTAAACTATAACGCTCTGTAACTAGTTTTAGGTCTTCTTCTGCTGAGGAAACAATTGTCCGATTTAATGGTATTATCTCTGCATAATTAGTTAAAGTTTCACGAATTAATTCCGCCTGAACACGCTGATCATTTAAAAGTGTTATAAATGCATACTCTGCTTGCAACTTAGATAGTTTTGCTTGTTCCTGTTGCATAGATAAACTATTCCCTGTATAAATTGGTAAACTGATAGAAAAATCTATTCCAAATAACCAATCATTATTTAATGCCTCTAACAATTGATTAGTCGTTTCTCCATTCGCTGAATAATTCATAGATGAATTTAGTAAAGGTAGTCGAAGTCCCTTTGATAACTTAAAAGATAAATCTCCCAGATTGACCTGAGCTTGAGAAATAAGAATACTGGGGTTTTGGGTTTTTAATAAGTGTAAAACTTCCGAGCTAGAGGGGATAGAGGGCGCTACCCATTCTTCATCTACTGCAGTTATATATTGTCCAAAATCTTGAAGACCCATATCATTAAATAATATCCTTCGAGAATTTTCAAGATTCCTTTTTCTATTTATCACATCAACTCGTGCTTGCCCTGTTGCAACCTGGGCTTTTAAAAGGTCAGTCCTTTTCACTACACCGAGATCAAATTGTTTTCCAACAAGAGAAACTTGTTGATTTGACATTTCTAAACTTTTTTCAGCTACATCTAAAAGCTTTTGTGCTTTGAGTAAGCCATAATATGATTGTATTACTTGCTGTATAACTTGAATTTTTGTTAATCGTTGATTCAATTTTGAAATAGACAAATTCGTTTTAGCCTGTTTTACTTTGTAAAAAGCTCTTCCACCATCATAGAGTGTCTGGCTTAACGAAAAACCTGCAGAATAATTATTTATATAGTTTAATTGAGGTGTTTCTTGTATAAAGTTTTCGTTAATACTTGTAAAATTTTCGATAGGAAAACGGTTTTGCCGCGCGCTGGTTGAGACTTGTACCAAAGGTAATAATCCACTGTAAGATGAAGTTAAACCTTTCTCAGCATATAAAACTCCTAGATCTGCAGATAAAACTGTTTTTTTTCCTTGTAATGCAGTTTGTATACAATCAATTAATGCATAACCTTGGGATTTAGCTATACTGTAAAAAACAATAATTCCAATAATCATATATTTTATCATAAATACTTAGTCAGGTTTCAAATAATATTATTTTAAAGTTATGTGGTTTAATCCAAATAATTATCTTTTATTTCCATTAAAAATTTATGCGCAGCAGAATGAGTGTTCTCAATTTTGCCATCTAAGATTGCTTCTTCAATAGCGGATTTGATTATTCCTACTTTATGGCCTTCAGAAATTTTGCAGATAGACATAATTTCTTTACCACGAACTGGTGATTGAAATGCTTTCATAGCATCCCGTTCAATAACGTTATTCATTTTTTGTTCTACTTTTTCAAAGTTTTTTAAATATTGATTGATTTTTATAGGATTTTTTGTAGTTATATCTGCTCTACACAAAATCATTAAATCTTCTAATTCATCACCAGCTAAAATCATCAACCTTCGGACAGCTGAATCAGTAACAATATCTTTAACTAATGCGATGGGTCGCAAATGTAAAAGTGTTAATTTTTTTAAATAGTTCTTTAAAAAATTAGATAATTTCATTCTTCTTGCAATGGTCCCAATCATCTTTTCTCCAATTGCATCATGTCCATGAAATGTATATCCTTTATGTTTATCAATCCTGCGAGTATTGGGTTTGGCTATATCATGAACTAGTGCTGCAAAGCGAAGTTCCATCTTATCAGAAAGCTTAGCCGCATTATCTACAACTTGTAGCGTATGATCAAATATATCCTTATGATGCCATTCAGATGTTTGTTCCATACCATACATCACATCAATCTCAGGAAATATTCTTTTCAAGATACCTGTTTTTTGTAATATCGTAAGACCTACCGAAGGTATTTTTGTATTTAATATTTTAAAAAACTCATCACGTATCCTCTCTTTAGAAACAATAGTAATTCTATTTGATTGGCGTTTTATAGAATCAAGGCAGGTCTGTTTAATTGCAAATCCAAGCTTAGAAGAAAAATAAGCAGCACGCATCATTCGTAAAGGATCTTCAGAAAATGTCACATCCGGATCCAAGGGTGTCTTTATAACCATTTTATTAACATCTGCAATACCACCAAATGGATCAGTAAGCTCTCCAAATCGCGATGGGTAAATATCCATTGCCATTGCATTAATAGTAAAGTCCCTGCGCAATAAATCTTCTTTTAATCCACTATAAAAAACACTAGAAGGTTTTCTTGAATTATCATCATATGATTCAACCCGAGCACTAGCAACTTCAATTGGGAGGTGTTTATTTGGGATAAAAGCAGTACCAAATTTTTTGAATGGGACTACTTTTTTATAACCTAGTTTATGAGCAAGTTTCTTTGCAAATAAGATTCCATCACCTACTATCATAATATCGATATCATTTCTAGGTTTTCTCATTATAAGATCTCTTACAAACCCCCCAACAACATAAACTGCAACATTTTCTTTTTCCCCTAATTCACCTGCAGCAGTTAAAATGGAATATGCTAGATCATTATTACTTAGATTTAATATATCTTTAATATTAGTCATCGCTAAAATTACCTAGATTCAGACAATACAAACACCTTGGAAAGTAAAACTGTTTTTCTCAATTTAATATCATGTTAAAAAGAAACGTATTTCTTATTTTATCATATTTTTGCATTAATCCTCTTATTGGTCAGTTTATTGATATTGACATTAGTATCGATGACCGATTATTAAGAAGTGATGAAAAACAAGAAATCATTAATCTTAAAAATAATATTAAGAGTTTTTTCCAAAATACTACTTGGGATGATAACTACAGCGATCTTGATATTAATATCTATGTACAACTTATTTTTGAAGGTCTTGCGCAAAAAGGTAATGAAAAAATCTATAGCTGTCAGGCTCTTTTTTCAAATGGAGGAGACCTGCGATATTTTGATAAAAATATTCAATTCTACTATAATTCAGGTAGTAACCTTTACTATGATCAGGTATTATTTGAACCATTGACAGGATTTCTAGCATTCTACGCACATCTTATATTAGCAGGCGAAATAGACACATATGAATTCAATGGAGGAAATGGCTCATTTGAGCTTGCCAGAGATATAGCTCTGCGTGGCTCTTCATCAGAGTATAAAAAAGGATGGGGTTCACGAGTTACGTTAGTAGATAACATCAATAGAAATATTGGTCTAAGAAAGGCAAGGCTTTCATGGTATATTGCTATGGATTTATTTGATGAAGGTAATATGGATGCTGTCATCGAAGAAATAAATTTGATGCTTGATGGGATAGAACAATCATATCGCGATATTGGTAGGGATAACCACACACAATATTTTTTAAAAGTTCATTCTAAAAAGATAGCAAAACTATTATCTATGCTTGGACAAAAAGAACTTTTGAGAGATATGAAAGAACTCGATCCTGATAGACGAGAATTATATCAAGATGCCTTAGAATCTATTTCTAAATAGGTTTTTTCCCCTTTTAAATAATGTGAGATAACAACAGACTTTTTATATATATTTTTCATAATCTTTTTATCTGTATCAATTCGAATAAATTTAAATCTAGATCTTTTTTTTATTATTGTAAAAGGATGCAAAAAAATCCAAACTAAAGCTCTAATAATTCCCGTCACATGATTCCAGTCAAATTTAATTACCGCATATAATAATGCAATAAACTCAAATATTATTCGCATGATTCCTAAATAGAAAGCATTTAGCAATGAATAATTCCCAAATAACATTAATAAAGAATTACGATGGTTAAGATAATATTTTTTATGGGTTTGCATTGGCAATGAAATTGCATTTTTATGATAAACAATAGATCTAGGTTCTACCCAAATTTGGTACCCCATAGCTTGCAATCTCCAGCATAAATCAATTTCTTCCATATGCGCAAAAAATTTTTCATCAAATTCTCCAGCTCTAAAAAATAACTCTTTTCTGACCATTAAGGCAGTACCAGATGCCCAAAAACATTGTCTTCTGTCATCATATTGCCCACTATCTATTTCTTGATTAGAAAACAATCTCCCTCTAGCATATGGAAAACAAAATATATCCATATAGCCACCTGATCCACCTGCATAATCAAAAATAGTTTTATCATAATAGTTTAATATTTTAGGCTGTACAGCAGCAATTTTTTTATTTTCATCCATAATGGCAACCAGAGAATTCAACCAATCTTTATCTTGAATTGTGTCATTATTTAAAAATACTATTAGGCTCCCTTTCGCGTTATTAGCTCCAAGGTTACAACCGCCAGCATAACCTAAATTTCGAGTATTTTCAATGAGCCCAATATCTGGATAAGTTTTTTTTATCCATTCTTGACTACCATCAGAAGAAGCATTATCAACGACTATAATTTCATAAAACTGAAAATTAGTTTGGGAAAGTGATTGAAGACATTCTGATAATGTATCAATCCCATTCCAATGAGGAATAATAATTGAAACTTTGGTTTCATATTCGGGCATACCGAATTTTATTTATTATCCACCGGAACGAACCTCTTCCAAAATATTTTTTGCATTATTATCCTCAGGATTACGCTGCACCCATTCAGATAAAATCACTTCAGCTTCAGTTAATTGATTGGTCGCTCTATATATAAAAACAAGGGACGATACAATTTCCGGATAAGCTTTTTGCCACCGATTCCATTGTCCTCTTTTAAGTGTTTTATTACTGAATCCTCGGCTTAATATTTGAGCTTCTTTTTGCAAATAATCTTTTCTTAAATCTTCCAATATTTTTATCGAAGTCTGAGAATCACTCAACTCTCTGTAAAAAGTATTTGCATATTCAACCCTATTAAGAGGTTTTGAATTATTATAACTAATTAATTTTCCCAAAATATTTTTCAGTGATTCTTTGTCTCCGAGGTCACCGTAAATCCTCGCAATCTGGTAGTGCAAATCTTCAGATTGAATTGGAATAATATCACTGGGAATTTTTTGTTCCATCCTATCTAAAACCTGTATTATTCTTTCTTTTAGTTCTGCGAGTTCAATGTCTTGCCTGTCTTTTTTTCTATCTTTCCTTTGGTATTCCATATAATAGGTTACAGCTAATTGCATATATGCGCTTCGATAATTTTGAAGTAACCGCTTTGTTTGCTTATTATAGTATACCATATTATTGCCTAGATTTCTGAACATATATCCAGGTTGGTAATCTCTAGACCAAGTAAGATACGTTTCATTATCTTCTATTAGAGTGTCCTGATTGATTCCTAGCATATCTATATTATTAGATATATTATAAAAATCTCTATGACTGAAATCTGATGACCAAATATTAGGTCCTATATTTGTCATAAGATTTTCATACATTTTATCTGCATCAACCGATTTTGTTTTGTGACTTTTCAATTGAAATGTAAGTCCTTGCATATCCATATAATTATCTAGTCCAATGCGATTTTGCCCAGAAACAGTAACTGCAAAATATATTGGAACTTTCCAATTTGCTTCATCAATTATATGCAAAATCATCATATCTTGTACCCGCAATGCTTGACCACCATAAGTAGGTTTCATCTCCCATTCTATGTAGCCTTTTTCATTTTGTGGATCATTATATACAGGCACCTGCATTTTTTTGGTTTCCCACCTTTGCAGACTGGATGTCAACTTGTCTATTTGGCGGTCACTGAGGTTGATAAATTTTGTATTTCCTGGGCGTTTATCTCTCCACTGCTTAATATACCACGGCGTGTTTAATAAACTAAGGTTTACAACCGCAACATCAGTCCTAACTTTTTCAACTTCCTGTAGATACCAAAGAGGAAAAGTATCGTTGTCTCCATTAGTAAAAATAACTCCATTAGGCCCGCATGACTGTAAAATATTATAACTATAATCCCAAGCAACATAATTACCAGATCTATCATGTGAATGATAATTTGATTTAGCCATAACCACTGGTACAAAAATTATTTGCAAGGATAAAACTATAATTAATAGTCTTTTACTTAATTTTTTATCTGAGATATTTTTTTCTATAAACTCACCAATTGCAGCAGTGCCTATACCAATCCAAATAGAAAATGCAAAAAAACTACCTACATACGAATAATCTCTTTCCCTTGGCTGAGGATCATCCTGATTAAGATATAAGATTATTGCATATCCTGTCATAATAAATAAAGACATAATAGAAAATGCCATTTTTTCATCTCGGTATGCATGATAAAACATTCCTAAAATTCCAAGAATAAATGCCAGGGGAAGACCAAATTGACCTAAATCGATACCGTCCTCCCTTTTATTTGCACCCATGGAAATTACACTTGGATCTAACGCCGGACCTCGGCCTGCAAACTGCCATAAAAAGTACCTGTTATACATTTTCCGAATCTGATAGTCCCAGAAAAATCCCCACTGTTTGTTAGCTTCATGACTCCTATAGTCTTGCTCTTGCGCAGTAGAAAATTGTCTCCCAGGTCCTTCAGGATAACCCACAACTTCATGGATAGGTCGTATACCCTTAAACCTTCTAGGAAACATACCAACGTCACCATATTGCTCTCTTTCTAAATAAGAAATAAATGCTTCTACAGTTTCAGGATCGTTTTCATCAATACCCGGGTTTTGGTTAGAACGAATAAAAATTAAAGCATAAGTAGAATAACCAATTAGAACCAAAACCATAGATGTAAGAACAAGTGATATGAGTTTATTTTGATTTGCAATAGCCCATATCATACCAGCAAAAACACTGATAATAAGTAAACCCGTTAATGGTACACCTATAGCAGCCGCTATTTTTGGCATTCCTTTTATAATTACATTATGGATTACAAAAAATATTATACCGGTAATGGCTATTGTTAAGCCAAACGATTTTAATTGAAAACTATATTTTCTATAATAAATGATTAGCGCAACAAAAGGTATAGTTAACAAATTTAAAAGATGGAGCCCTGTTGCGAGACCTATCATATAAGCTATAACGAGGATATATCTCTCGTGACCATCTTCATCTGCTTTTATACTCCAGCATAATATTAACCAAACAACAATCGCAGTGAAGAAAGTACTAAAAGCATATACTTCTGCTTCTACAGCATTAAACCAATGGCTATCTGTAAATGCAAATGTTAGCGACCCAATAATTCCAGCACCAAATACTATAAAAGCATCTTGAAAAGATTCTACTTTACCACGCCAGTGATTAACAACCAGTACAATAATTAAATAAAGAAAAAACACTGAAAAAGCACTCACAATCGGAGAGATAATATTAACTCTAAATGCA
>Ga0208764_10000966_pt1 | contig 18626 bp, 22 predicted proteins | sample ETNtaG_18_FD_185762 | JGI IMG/M metagenome (GOLD analysis project Ga0208764, IMG submission 185762) | Marine microbial and viral communities from oxygen minimum zone, Eastern Pacific Ocean - ETNP201302SV91 (SPAdes) (version 2) | ecosystem: Environmental > Aquatic > Marine > Oceanic ... | reverse complement strand
CGTTATTTGATTTAGTATCAGGTTTACCAACGAAAGGAGGTGGTCCAACTGAGTAGTAAAATTTATGGGACCTTGGAGGTGGCCAGCCACTAGCGGCCCCTGGACCAATGTGTAAAAATACACTGGTCACCCGCGGAATGCGGTCAGGTCCGGTCCCACCTGATCCAATTTATTGGAACGCTTTTCGTGAACCAGGCAAGATGGGGAAACTTTTTAGTTTCCCCATCTTTTATTAGGAATGGTCGCCAAGGTCTCCCCATTTTCCTAGACTTAAATGCAACTGGAGGATAAATGAAACGACCAACTCGCGTAGAGCACTTTCGATGGCTCGGGGATAAAAGAAATCAACACGTTTACGATTTGGATGAAATTACCAACGAACAGGTTATTGAGGAACTCATAGAATCCGAAAAATACCTTGTTTTCAGCCCGGACACTCTGCCAGAAGCCCGTAATCGCGGCTACCGGCACAAAAAAATATAACGAGATTAGTTACGTGGCGCATCATTTTGAATCCGATGGTTTGCAACTGGTAGGTCGCCTTACTGAACCACACAGGACCAATGGGGGCAAAACCGCTGGACTTGTTTTATGTCATGGATTTCCTTCAATGTCAGTTGGAGATAAAGATGCAGCTCAGTCATATTATGATTTAGCAGACTTAATCTCAGACCACCTCGGATGGTTCGTATTCGCAATTACCTACAGAGGGTGTGGAACCTCTGAAGGAAACTTTTCGCTACGGGGATGGTTGAACGACACTATTAATGCTGTCCACCATCTCAATCAAATCAATGAAGTGGAAACCGTTTACGCCGTAGGGTTTGGGACAGGGGGGGCCTTGGCTATTAATGCAGCTAGTACCTGCGAAGAACTAAAAGGCGTTGCTGCTGTTTCCCCACCATCAGATTTCAACGATTGGATTAAAGAACCAAAGGACCTTCTAAGCTATGCAAGAAAAGTGGGTGTGATCTCCGATAGTAATTATCCAGAGAATGAGAATGAATGGATACAAGAACTATCTGAAATCCAAACAATAGAATCGGCTGGAGCTATGGAAGAGAAGCCGCTACTTGTTCTCCATGGCGCTGACGATAGAGTCGTTCCATCCTTTGATGCCCGAGTGATCGCTGATGCCCACGGTTCTGCCGATCTCCGGATAATTGAAGGCGCAACTCACCGGTTACGATTTGACCCAAGAACTACAGCGGTTCTCATCGGTTGGCTAGACAGGGTAAACCGTTCCAACCTGAAGCAAATGGACCTAGACCAAAATTTTCCCCAACAAGAAGAGCATCCATGACTCAAAGAAAACAGATTTTCACTGACGGTGCTTGTAGCGGAAACCCAGGGCCAGGGGGTTGGGCATGGATCATCCCTTACGGGGAATTTTCTTCTGGTAATGCTTCCCAAACAACGAATCAACGCATGGAACTCACTGCAGCGTACGAGGCAGTACTAAATAATGAGGGCCCAATCGAGATTATTAGCGATTCAACCTATGTCGTGAAATGTTTCAATGACGAATGGTGGAAAGGTTGGTTAAAGAGAAATTGGAAAAATAGTCAGAGGAAACCAGTAGCAAACAGGGATCTCTGGGAACCATTCATTGAAGAAGTCGTTCAGCGAGACGTTATTTTTACCTGGGTAAAGGGGCACGCAGGAAATGAATGGAATGATTTCGCAGACCAATTAGCCGTTGAGGCCGGATATTTGCAACAAACCAGAAATGGGTCCGAACCCCCGAGCGAGATTATTCTTCCATAAAGCAAAAGGTTGAATTTTTAGATTTAGCGACAGGTTTGAGTACTCGTACTAGCTTCTACTACGGTTACAGGAATTGAAAGGGAGAGTCATGCCATACCCACAGGAAATAATTGACCTAGGAGAAAAAGTTAAAAACTGGGGACGTTGGGGAGAAGACGATGAACGAGGAACCGTTAATTTCGTAACGGACCAAGTAGTTAAAGAAGCAATGAAATGCGTTAAGACAGGAAAACGGTTCTCACTCGCATTTCCTCTCCAACATCAAGGAGGTCTTCAGTTAGGTTCAATGCCCGGAAGAATCAATCCACTTCGCACAATGGTCCAGTTGAATACACCGGTCATGGGAGATCCGTCGCAATTCTGCACATCTGATGATGTCGTCACTATGGGACTCCAAGCTGCTACGCATTGGGATGGCCTATGCCATGCAAGTTGGAATGGCAAAATATACGGAGGACGAGATGCAGAAACCATAACTTATGATGGCGCTTCCGTCTGTGGAATAGAGAAGATAGAGACACTCACCAGCAGGGGAGTCTTGTTAGATATAGCGTCGCTACATGGTGTAGAAGAACTACCAGGGGGGCATGCCATAAGTTACGAGGACTGTGAAAATGCTGAGAAAGAACAAGGCGTGGAAGTCAGGTCTGGAGATATTCTTTTACTTCGTACTGGCATGATGGCCAAAGCACGAAGTGGCGATATTTTGTCATATGGGAGTGGAAGTCCGGTTGAAGGCGCGCCTATGCCGGGTTTTCCGGGTGTCGGGCTTGGAGCCGTAGAGTTTTTCCATGAACGAGAAATTGCTGCTGTAGCTACAGACACAATCACTTTTGAAGTTATGCCATGGGACCCCAGCGTACCCGGAGCGATTTTGCCAATACATTGTATAAATCTTGTCATGATGGGGTTAACACAAGGGCAGAATTGGGATTTGGAAGAATTGGCGAAAGATTGCAACCAAGATGACCAATGGGACTTTCTTCTAGAAGCAAGCCCCCAACCCTTTGTTGGCGGTATAGGTTCACCTGTCAACCCAGTAGCGATCAAATAGGTTCTGAATCTAAATCCATTTTTTATGATCGGCCATTAGTAGCATCTCTTTGTCACCTGAAGAATTTCCGTATGCCCATATTTCAGCATCACTTGAGCCAAGCCATTCTCTAAGGCGACGTGCCTTTTCTGGGCCACGTACATTCCTTTCAGGCATTTCACCGGATAGACGACCAGCATGAGAACTTAACTCAACAGCAATCACATGATCAAATCCAAGTTTTTCAGCTGCCGGTCGTGCATAGCATCCCAGCGAAGCTGTGATTAAGACCAATTCATGACCGGCATTACGATGGTAGGCAATCATAGAAAGAACATCATCGCGAAACAAAGGTGGCAAGGTGGAAGCATATGATTTCCCATCATCTTCAAATTTTTGAAGCTGTTTTCCTGAAAAAACTTTCCGCAAAACATTAGCTTTCAGGCTCTCGCGCCAACCATGAGGTTTTCGAGCAATAAGCGTGGAAAAGGCTGCTTGTAAAATATTTACCATGCCATACTTGCGCAAAAAAGGGAATAACGTATCGCGTCTCGTGATCGTTCCATCAAAATCAAATGCAGCTATGCGTCTCGATGTCATTGTTCTTCAAGCAAACGAATCAATGCTTTAAGAGTTTTTTTCATCCGAGGAGGATGAGACTTCGGATACCCAACTAGCTCAATCAACCATGGAAAAACAGAGTAGGACCAGTCAAACGTCTCGTTGATTATCGTTCCACCATCAACTTCTTCAAGTTCGTAACGCCAGCGATGTTTTCCTAGATGTGCCCAAGCCACTAAAGAGTTTTCCTCGTACTCCATAACTGTGTTTTTTATCCTGTAGGGAATTCCCCACATTCGCATTCTGATTCGAAACACCTCTCCAACTCCAGTAATGCGTGCACCATCCACTAAATCTTTGACAGTTCCAGATCCATCGAAATTCGTATGGTCAGAAGGATTCGTAATTACTGAAAAGACCAAGTCCTTTGGGAAAGGCGCAAATATTGAAACAGAAATTTTTCTTTGGGGTGACACAATCAGAAAATCCTATTCATTTCATTAGAATTTCAGCAAATAATTCATCTAAATTGGCGTGTTTGAATTCAAAGCCATTATTAAGAGCTCGTTGAGGGAAAACCCGTAGGCTATTTTGAATTAGCTCGGTCGCTAATTCTTTACCCAAAAGTAGGCGAGGCCCTAATGGGGGGACAGGGAGGAACGCGGGTCGTTTTAACGCTGTTCCTAACGCATTGGTAAATTCTGCGTTTGTAACAGGGTTAGGCGCTGTTAAATTCACAGGCCCAGAGATTTCATTTGTCAGGAGCCAACTGATCAATCGGATTTCATCCTCTAGAGAAACCCAACTCCAGAACTGCTCTCCGCTTCCCATTCTTCCCCCTAAGCCAAGTTTGAAGAGTGGAAGTGTTTTTTTAAGCATTCCATCGGAAGGAGACTGGACGAGCCCAGTTCGTAAATGTGTGACCCGTATCCCAACATCTTCAGCAGCTTTTGTAGCATTTTCCCACTTTTCTACAACATCAGCTAGAAAACCTTTTCCGTGACTAGATTCTTCATCTAATGCTTCATCGCCTCGATTGCCGTAAATGCCGATCGCTGACCCGCTTAACAACATCCGAGGTGGATTCGACATATCAGCCATTGTCTTTGCTATGAGCTCAGTCCCGTCGACACGGCTATCAAGTATTCGCTTCTTTTGTTTTTCGGTCCACCGTTGAGTGGCGATATTTTCACCAGCTAAGTGAATGACGGCTTCAACTCCGTTTAATTTCTGGGCATCTATCTTCCCATTGGAAGGGTCCCATACCACGTCGCTACCAGGACGCCGACTAACTGAAAGCACAGAATGCCCTTCCTCCTTAAGGAATTTACACAATGCGGAACCGATAAATCCTGTTGCACCAGTAACTGCAATGAGCATAAGTCCTCCTGAGGTTTGAAGGTAACGAAATTGTATCTGTTTAAAAACTTAGGAATATTCTATGCGAAAATCGCACTTTCGTTCCTCTCAAAGAGAGATAGTAGCCAGTAAGAAAAATATATTTTGACACATTTAAATGTTGTTATGGAATAAGAATTTTTCCATGGCAGACTATGTTATGGAACTTGATGGAGTTGAAGGCGACCTTTCCGAAGAGAACGAAATTACAAAACCCAAAGGAGCGGGGTCGGTGATTTTAGGAGCCGCTATGATAGCCGTCGGTGAAATCTTAGAGCCTGATAAAACTTCAGTTGAAATAACTGAAGTTAGCGATGACCATGAACCTGACCCGCCCTTAGGACTCAATTTCGGTGACCTCCCACCACTGGATTAGGTTCAAGGGCTCACGTCAACTTAAGCCTTCTTGATAAATCGCTTTGCCAAACATTTCCTGGATCGTATTGTGCTCTAACTTGTTTCCAATCGTCTAAGCGGGGAAACATGACGTTCAGTAGGTCCGGATTCATTCCTCCATCTTTCGCAAGGTATATGCGGCCTCCGATACCGGCAAGCCTTGTATCGAAATCATTTAGAAGACGCCTACTTGACCCATCTGTGAAGGGAAAATCCACAGCCAGAGTCCACCCCGGTTTACAGAATGATAAATAACTTTCGCTTTCCGAACCTAACCTCTTAAGGACCGCAAGAGAAGGCAGAAGCGGCAAATCACCCAATTTGCTGATGATTTCGCCTAAGAAAGGCTCCTCGGTTTCAGGAACAACAATTTGCCACTGGGAAAAACCCTTCTTCCCATACAAATTATTCCAATTCCTCACTTGATCTAATGGATGAATGAATTCTGGTATCGACATTTGATTTTGTTGCATCGGAGATGGGTGACTATGGAATCTAGCTGCATTGAATACCCCGCAACTCACTTTATTCACAAGACTAAACGGAAGCTGATTCGGGACTCCTAACCGTTGAGGGGATTCGTAAGACAAAGTCTCTGAGGGGAGACCAACAGGGTCAGCTGATTGAATTATCCCCCGACCAGATTTATTCTTTGATACAAGATCAATCCAGGCGACAGAATATGAATGATCGAGTGACGCTGTTTTGAAACGATCAATCAACTCATCAAAATCTAAAAATTTTTCCGACTTTACGATGAACTGGTCAGACACAATTTCTTCTAACTGAACAGTCGCTCTCAATATCAACCCAGTTAAGCCTAAACCCCCTATAGTCGCCCAAAATAGCTCAGGCTCATCTGACCTATTGCATCTAACAACTGATCCCTTAGCGGTTAGAAGATCAATATTGATTATGTAGGAAGAAAGACTTGATTTGTGGAAATGGTTTTTCCCGTGAGCGTCGGCAGCGATTGCGCCGCCAAGTGTTATTGATTTTGAACCGGGGATAACAGGCATGATCCAACCCTGTTTAACAGAAGCGTGTAGTAGCATCTCGTACGATGTTCCACCGCGAACCGAAGCGTGCCCTTCAGCAGTGATTATAAGTTCGTCGTCAGCGGGAAAATCCTGTATGGAGACTATGCCACCCTTTGTATTCAATGCTTGATCACCGTAACTATTGCCTGAACCACGTGGGATGACGCCGTATACGTCATTCAAATCAAATAATGAAAGCGCTTCTTCTTCAGTTGAGGGTTTAAATTGCCACGATTTTGAAGCATGGGCACCACCCCAACTTCTTAAGATCTTGCTATCCATATACTGACCCTACGTATAAGCAAACCCAAGAGATGAGCATAAAAAGAAGCAACTGGTCTTGAAATAAGATCCGCGCAGGGTTTTCGCATGATCCTAATTTGGCGAGATACCCGAATCGAAGAAGAGCGAAAGAGTAAATTCCCAATGAAAGAATTGCCAATACATTATTTGTGGTCTCATCCTGAGAAACCCAGATTAAATACATTAGAAAACTTCCGAAGATAGAAGCAGCGATCACTATCGAAAGACTTCGCTGGGAATAACCTTTTAAAACAGGCCGGAAATCGTATTTCTCGTGTGCGACAAACTCCGAATACCTTTTGCAAGAAATGAGGCACAAGGATGAAAACGAGACAACGGAAATATAACTGAAAGTAAACGGTGTATCTGTGGCTATACCCCCAGCAATGGCACGCAGAGCAAATCCGGATGCTACAAAGAACAGTTCAATGAAGGGGACATTCTTAATAAGAAATGAATATGCAATATTGACGCTGAAGTAGATTATCAGGACACAGCCTACGGATAAGTTAAAGAAAAGGGCACTAGTTAACGCAACTAGGAAACACGAAAAACCGATAGAAACCGCTGCTCTGCAAGAAACTTGGCCGAAAGCTACTGGACGAAGGGATTTTATTGGATGGAAAGCATCAAGTTGCTTGTCGCGTATGTCATTAAAGATATATACAGCTGAGGAAGCGAAAATAAACAAGATCATTGTGAATGAGGCTTTGAGGAAAGTAGAAGTTTCAGTAAATGTCCCTGCAGCAATCGGGGCACTCAAAACGAGTAGATTCTTTACCCACTGATCGGGACGCACAGCCCTCACTATGTTATTCAACGAACCCATATCCCACCTAACCTATTCTTGACAGTATCAGTCGCTTTCTCAAAGAAACCAGTTGCTTTGATTTGGAATATGGAGAATAAAATCGCATTAGGTTTTCTATATGAAAATCCCAGCTAGTAGTGTTGAAGTCGCCATGAGTACAAGAATGTTAATCATCGTTTCTCTCGCTTGCGGTTTAGCGATCCTTTTAGCATTCACGGTTCAAGTTCTTGTAGCTTCGTGAAAGCAGCTAATCCCTTTGCAAAGGAATGGGTCTACAAAGCAAATGATCAAGATAGGATCGCCGTATGAGCCAAGAACCCACATACTTTGATCTAATTGTAATTGGAGGTGGCCCAGGCGGTTACGCGTCAGCGTTGTATGGATCCGCAGCCGGAATGAACGTAGCGCTTGTAGAAATGGCAAAGATAGGGGGGACTTGTTTGCATGTCGGATGCATACCAGCGAAAGAACTATTAGAAACCGCTTCAGTTCTTAGAACTGTCCGTGAAGCCGAAGAATTCGGTGTCATAACATCAGAACCCACTTTAAATCTGTCAAAGACCATGGAGAGAAAACAAGGAGTAATCAATCAACTCACCACAGGAGTAGAAAGTCTTTTGGAACGGCGCAAAGTAACCGTTTTTAATGGAACCGGAAGCCTTCTGACTGATAGGCAAGTCAAAGTTCAAGGAATTGATGGCTTAGAAATCATGATTAGCGGAGATCATGTGATTCTTGCAAGCGGTTCAAAACCAAGGACCATTCCAGGCTTTGAAATAGATGGTAAAAGAATTCTTACTTCAGACGAACTGCTCTCTTTGGATGAAGTTCCGAAATCTGTGGCGATTATCGGTGGAGGAGCTATCGGAGTTGAATTCGCCTCGGCCCTCAATGATTTCGGCGCAAGCGTAACCATCGTCGAAGCACTACCTGAGATTCTTGCAGGCTGCGATAAAGATCTTTCAAAAACCGTAAGCCGATCATTCAAAAAACGAGGAATTAGAGTCCTCACTGGATGCACCGTCAAGGGGCACACCCAAAAAGAAGATAAAGTAACGCTTCACCTTGAGGATGAAGACATAAACGTTGAAAAAATAGTCATGTCTATAGGGCGTCGACCATTTGCAGATTTACTAGGACTAAGCGAAACTTCGATTTCAGTTGACGCCAATGGATTTATCCCTGTTGATCCATTTTGTCGAACCGATGAAAAACATGTTTACGCAATAGGGGACTTGATAAATACACCCCAATTAGCGCATGTAGCTTTTGCCGAGGCGATTATGGTCATCAAAGATATTTGCAGCGAAGAGGTTGCACCTGTTGATTACGACAAAGTTCCATGGGCTATTTATTGCCACCCAGAAGTAGCTTTCGCTGGGCTCACTGAATTAAAAGCAAAAGAGGCTGGATACGAGATAGAAGTATCCAAACACCGATTCACGGGCAATGGGCGAGCCATGATTGTTGGCGAGACTGAAGGACTTGTAAAAGTGGTTGCAGAAAAATCACAGAATGGACAAAGCGGGCAGATACTTGGGGTGCACATGGTTGGCCCTTGGGTAACTGAACAACTAGGGCAGGGCTACCTAGCGATTAACTGGGAAGCAACCGTTGATGAAGTAGCTGAATTTATTCAACCACATCCAACAATGAGCGAATTATTTGGAGAAACAGTCTTAGCTTTAACCGGCCGGGCATTGCACGGTTAAATAGAAAATTCTGTGTCTTCCGTTTTTTTAATTAGAATAGATAAGCATGGAACAGCAGGCGTGTAAAAATCTTGAAAACAGTATTGCAAATCTAGTAAAACCCTTAAATGTGCGCTGGCTTGGGAAAGTCTCTTATCAAGATGCTTTAGCGCTACAAAACGCACTGTTTAGAAACGGTAAAGAAAACTATCTCCTTCTTATGGAGCACCACCATGTGTTCACTCTAGGAGTTAGAGGGCAAGAGTCTAATATCCTTCTTGACCCTGAAAGCCTCGGAGCAGAAGTCGTGAAAACTAATCGCGGAGGGGATGTTACCTACCACGGGCCCGGTCAACTAGTGGGATATCCAATCCTGTCCCTCCCAGGCAAAAGAGGTGGAGGAATGGCAGACACAGTCGCCTATGTGCATTCAGTAGAAGATTTGATAATTAAAGCACTGGCTGAAATTGGGCTTCCCGGTTGCGCCCGTTTGAAGAAATACCCTGGGGTATGGGTAGATGCCCAAACTAACGCCCCACGCAAAATTGCAGCGGTAGGTGTGCGTGTGACGCGAGGAAAATCAATGCACGGATTCGCTTTAAATGTTAATCCAGACATGAAATTTTTTGATGCCATTGTTCCTTGCGGAATTAGAGATAAATCAGTGACATCTCTCGCTCAAGAAGATTTATCAACCTCTATGGAAGAAGTAGCCAATGTCGTAGCAGAACTCGCAGCTGAAAAATGGGGTGAAGGCGAATTGGAAAGAATGGATGTTGCTTGGAACCAAAGAAAAAATGAACTTAGCGCTTTTTCAAGAGGTCAAGGACCTGGAGATATTCCAAAAGCAACACAACTGAAGCCACTTCCAGAAAGAATTCCAATCTCAATCACTCGAAAATCAAAAAAATCTGCCCAACGAAATAGTGAATCTGCAATCGACAGGAAACCCGAATGGATGCGTGTGAAAGCCAATATGGGGCCGCAATACATAAACCTTAAGAAAACCATGCGCCAATACAACTTAACGACTGTCTGTGAAGAAGCAGGATGCCCTAATATTTTTGAATGCTGGGATCAAGGAACTGCTACTTTCATGGCGCTTGGGGAAAGATGCACAAGAGCATGCGGATTTTGTTTAGTGGATACCAGAAAACCAGAAGTCGTTGATGCCCAAGAACCTGACCGCATCGCCGAAGCTATAGAAGGAATGGGACTTGACTATGCAGTCATCACGATGGTCGCACGCGATGACCTCAGCGATGGGGGGGCGAACCACATCAAAAAAACTATTGAAAGAATTCGTTCCCGAAATCCGAAGACTAAAATTGAAGTCTTAATTTCTGACCTGAAAGGAAACCCTGAAAGCTTGCAGATAGTTTTTGATGCGAAACCCGATGTTATGAATCACAATATAGAAACAGTGCCACGACTACAAAGACGTGTTCGGCCATCAGCGAGTTACGCAAGAAGCCTCGCAGTCTTAGCCCGTGCGAAACAAGCTGGACTGATTACTAAAACATCAATCATGGTTGGTTTAGGTGAACAGAAAGAAGAGGTTTTGCGAACACTCAAAGACCTTCAAGAAATAGGTGTAGATATCGTGACTTTAGGTCAATACTTACGCCCGACAACAAATCATTTACCAATACGTAAATGGTGGACACCGGAAGAATTTAAAGAATTACAACTTTTGGGAGAAGCAATGGGAATAGCACACATTGAGGCAAGTCCTTTAACAAGAAGTAGCTATCACGCGAAAAAATCAGAACTTACAGCTACAGAAAAATTAGTCAGTGACCTCCAGTGCTAACGAATATGTATTCGTCGCTCAGTTGCACCTATTCTTAAATCATGTTTAACGACCGTTTGCAGAATGCGCAGAATTTAATGTTAGAAAGCAGCATTGACGCAATGCTCCTTTCTGTTGGAGCGGACCTGCCTTATTTCACGGGGTATGAAGCGATGCCACTTGAACGTCTTACCATGCTAGTGCTTCGAACAGGAGAGCAACCCGTCTTAGTTATTCCCGAATTGGAAGCACCCAGAGTGACAAAGATGCCAGATCTCTTCAAAATACACCCGTGGAAGGAAACAGAAGACCCAATACGTATAGTCGTCGACTTGCTACGGGGAACAGAAACTGCGGCGTTTGGAGACACTACCTGGAGTCGGTTCACAATAGACATCCTGAATTACTTACCAAATCTTCAATTATCAAAAGCTAGTAGTCTCACAAGCCAACTTAGGGCAGTGAAAGGCGAAGATGAATTATTCCGACTCCAACAGGCATCTTCCGCCGTTGACAGAATTGCTGCCCGTCTTCAATCAGGGGAGATAGATCTTGTGGGGAAAACAGAGAAAGAAATTTCCGATGAACTTGGAAGGCAAATAATTTTAGAAGGGCATCACAAAGTGAATTTTGCGATCGTCGCAGCTGGGGAGAATGCAGCCAGTCCACATCACGAACCAGGAGATAGAGTAATTCACGAATCAGAAGTAGTCCTTTGTGATTTCGGTGGAACAATGGTTGGAGAGGACGGTGTCGGTTACTGTTCCGATATCACGCGCTGTGTATGGACTGGAGAGCCTCCACAGGAATTTCAAGAATTGTATCAAGTCCTTCAAGAAGCACAAGCGAAGCAAGTTCAACTATGTCAAGAGGGCATCCCTGCTGAAGAAGTTGATAGAATTGGAAGGCGAATCATTGCTGAAGGAGGGTATGGCAAATACTTTATCCATCGGACAGGTCACGGAATAGGTGTCGAAGCACATGAAGAACCCTATATTGTTGAAGGGAATAGTGTGCCTCTACAAATAGGAAACGTCTTTAGTATTGAACCAGGCATATACATTCCTAACAAGTGGGGTGCCCGACTGGAAGATATCGTCGCCGTAACAAATAATGGACCAGTGTCACTTAACGCAACAGGTCATGACCTCGCATTAATCCGCTAGGAATAGATGATTGACTTTGAAACATCAACCTTCTTGCTCCAATGGGCGGTAGGTGGAACATTTTTTTTATGGGTCACCGGTAAACAGCGTCTTGTCGGACTTGGGTACGGATGGACAACTCGAACAATTTATTTTGGAATTGCCTCTTTAAGTCTTATAACGGGTCTATCACTGGGAACACTATGGGTACGAGAGATTTCAACAATTCTTTTTCTCTCAGCGATAGTTGTTTCTTTAGGAATTTCTGTAGCAAGGCGAAAAGCAGGAGTGGAAGGCCAGAAAGCACTACAGGAATCCCGCATTGCAAGAGTCGCAGAAATGTTAGAAAGAAAAAATCAAGAACAGGTTGATAAGTCAATTTCTTCAAAAGAATTCCCACCGGTCTTAGATTTGGTGGCTCCTGTAATTGGGTTGATCGGCTTAATAGCCGGGTCTATAGATGCCGGAGGGTCAGTAGCGCTTTCAATCGCTAGAACGCTCATTGGTGCTGCATTCCTCGGAGCAGTTTCAAATTCAATGCTTCTTGGGCACTGGTACTTAGTACAACCTGGTTTGTCACGCGAACCCATCCATCAATTAGTGAGGTGGACAGGAATTCTTTGGCTTCCAGAGCTTATTCTTTTAATTATTCCTACTGGTATGATTTCAGTTCTGAATGGGACAATTGATGACAATTACAATGGTCTTTTGGGTTGGTTCTGGGTTGCCTGCGTAATAGCGACTATCTGTCTTGTGGGCGTAACAAGAATGGCGTTAAAAGAAAAAGAGTACTCTGCAGTTATGGCCGCAACAGGACTGATGTACCTGGCAATTTTAACTGGTTTCGGAATGGATCTCGTAGCTAGAATCCTTCTTGATACCTGAGTCACACATAATGGATCCGAGATTTTATTATCAAGGATTTTCAACTTAAACAAAAGAATGAGACATGACGGAAGAGAAAGAAAACGCTAATAAGAAACGTATCGGATCCAAGTGGGTTATCGGAGGCGTGGTTTTTATTTGTGTCGTCGGCATCCTTGCTTGGTTTCTCATCTTTAAAGATACCTCCCCAGCAAATGTGAATAGCCAAAGTGCCCAAGAAGCACGCCAAGAAGCCTTAACTGAGGCGAACGCAACCCAAGTTAACTCATTGGATGGAATCTGGGTGGTAGATACAGAAATTGGAGTATTTGACCAATCATGCTTAACAACGGTGTGCAACTCCTCATTTGTTGGCTTCAGGATAGATGAAGAGTTAGTAGGGATAGGGGGAAAAACTGTTGTGGGGCGAACTCCTGGCGTTGAAGCACAGTTCACGATTGCAGGAACAAGTATCCTCTTAACTGGAAATGAAGAGAATCCAACCATCGTGGTAGATATGGCAGGACTCACAACTGATGATGCTGGGAGAAATAATGCGATCAAAACACAAGCGATTGAAACTCTGGCATTCCCCGAGGCGTTCTTCAACATAGTCGAGACGATAGATTTTAGCTCCGCTACTGACCTCGAAGCTGGCTTCGAAATCAAAGTTGCTGGAAATCTAACCATTCATGGCGTAACCCGTCAGGAACAGATCATTTTAAACGTGTCGTTTAACGGAAGTCGCATCCTCGTTTATGGTGAATTAACCCCGATACTCCTTGCCAATTATGAAATAGATAAGCCACGATCAGCTGTCGTTTTGTCTGTAGACGATAAAGCAACAATGGAATTCCAGCTGTACTTTAAGAAACTTGAATAATAAGGCTATTTCATGCAGCGGATGGCATTATGGCTCATATGAAAACAAATGATGGACAGATACTTCCGATATCGTCAAAGATATGAAGATCTATACCCGAAAAGGTGATGATGGAACTACTGGGCTTTTTTACGGTGGGAGAGTTCGGAAAGACTCTGAGCTGCCCACTGCATATGGAGAAGTTGATGAAGCCCAAGCAGCGATAGGACTAGCAAGGTCAGCTATCAAATCAGGAAATGAAATAGATTCTTTGCTAATTCAAATCCTGCGTGATTTATGGGTTCTCATGGCTGAATTAGCGACATTGCCAGAAAATCGTGAAAAATTAGAAGAGGGCAAAAGTCTCGTGACCTCTGAAATGGTTACAAACCTTGAAGACGCTATTGACAAGTTCTCAAAAGAATTCATAATGCCAGAAGAATTTGTTGTACCAGGCCAAAATGAGACTTCATCAAGATTCGATCTCGCTAGAACGGTCGTACGAAGGGCTGAGAGGGCAATACTTTCGGTAGAGGTCGAGGGGTCTCTCGTACTCCCATATCTAAATCGACTTTCGGACTTAATGTGGATCCTCGCCCGATTACACGAAGAAAACACATTGACTGCCAAAATAGACAAGAAGGATTAGAAATGACCATTGAAATCAAACTCGTGACAAAAAAACCTGCGAGAAGCCAACTACACGCTCTTATTGTTCCCTCTGATCGGGTAGATGAACTCCCGACAGAAATCAATAGAGATTTTTTGAAATCACGAGGTTTTGATGGTGAATCTGGTCAGATCATTTTCACACATTCAGCAGAGCAACCAGTCGCTCTGCTGGGAGTCGGTTCCTCAGAAAATCTTGACCACGCGAACTATCGTCAAGCTGGAACAAAACTTTTGCGGGAAGTAAAGAATTTCCCTTCAGTCTCAGTAGATTTCAGCGGATATTTTAACGAAAACGTTGACCAACCTAATGCTACTCAGGCATTCCTTGAAGGCGCATACCTAGGAGCATACGAATTCACACAACTTAAATCAAAAGCTAAAGAATCTGCGCTAAAGACGCTCGCTATTGTTGGCTCAGGTCAAAAAATAAAGCAAGCAATTAACCGAGCCGAAAGTATCGCTTCCGGCGTCAATTTAGCTAGAGACATGGTAAATCTTCCAGGTGGGGATTTAACCCCTGCTGTATTTGCGAGGAAAGCAACATCGATAGCTAAAGAGAAAAAACTTTCAATCAAAATTCTAGATGCCCCAGCAATAAAGAAAGCAAAAATGGGTGGCATCCTAGGAGTGAACCGCGGATCAACGCAACAACCTAGATTTGTTCAACTCACTTACAAACCATCAAAACCTTCAGGTAAACATGTTGTCCTAGTAGGAAAGGGAGTTACCTTTGATGCTGGAGGACTATCGATAAAAACTGCGCAAGGCATGTCAACGATGAAATGTGACATGGGTGGAGCTGCTGCTGTTCTTGGAGCGATGTCAACGCTGAACACTATTTCACCTTCAATCAAAGTGACAGGATTAATGCCACTGACAGACAATATGCTTGGAGGGGATGCAACTAGGCCAGGAGATGTGCTTCGAATTAAAAATGGGAAAACTGTAGAAGTACTCAACACAGATGCCGAAGGACGCCTTATCCTTGCTGATGCACTTTCGGTAGCCTCAGAAATGAAAGCTGATGCAATTATCGATTTAGCAACTCTAACAGGGGCATGTATGGTTGCTCTCGGTAGCCAATATGCGGGATTAATGGGTACAGACTCAGAGCTAATACGAGCAATAGAGAATTCTAGTAAAGCGACTGGTGAGGACGTCTGGCACCTTCCACTTCCTAAAGAGTACCGCTCCCAACTAGATTCAGATGTCGCTGATGTTAAGAACATTGGCAGCAATTGGGGAGGGGCACTCACAGCTGGGTTATTCCTCAAAGAGTTTGTTTCTGAAGAGATACCTTGGGCACATATAGATATTGCCGGCCCAGCATTCGCCGACAGCCCATGGGGAGAGCACCCTAAAGGAGGAACAGGATTTGGAGTCCGACTCCTGGTGAACGTTATAGAGAATCTTTAAATCTAGCGAATCCCGTTACGTTTGTCGCCACAAACAAATAACTCAAACCCGCCCCTGCGACAATTAAAAAAAGGTACAAGATACTATGTAAATTGCTGGAACTCATTTCGGCAGATAAGCCACTATTGCCAATAGCAGAAACACTACAAATCATAAAAAATAAATTCATAATGATGTGTTGGATGGAGACTGGCGTACTTGAAGTTCCAAAACATCCACATGGGAGCGATTCAGGTATTCGGAAGAGACGAAACGTCACCACAAAAAATAGTGCGTACCAACCTCCAACAATGAACGGAAGGAATGCGCCCCCTATGACGGCAGCAGATATAGCTGATGAGAATTCCAGCAATCCTACGGCCCTGACGAAGGTAAAGGATGATGGAAATCCGAGAGAACTCCAAGCTTCACCAGCAAACGAAGGCGAAAGAATTTTCATTGCGCCACCTATCGCTAATAGTTGGCATGAAATAAAGAATAAACCTGAACTCATTATCAATGCCTACCTTTGTTTAAGGGGAGAACTAGTAAATAACCTACGTTACGGAGGGTAGCATTCATAGATGGAACAAAATGAAGTGCCAGAAGAGCAAATTCAAGAGGCACGAAGAATTTTGAAGGTGTCTTCAAAAATCGTTGTTTTGACTGGCGCCGGCATCAGCACCGATTCCGGAATTCCCGACTTTCGAGGACCAAATGGTGTTTGGACGAAAAATCCTGAAGCGGAGAAAGCATCAAATATTCATTATTACGTTCAATCCTCAGATATACGGAAGAAGAACTGGGCACTACGAGCATCAGGTGACCTGTGGCCAAATGTAACTCCAAATAATGGTCATAAAGCATTAGCAACTCTCGGGGACCGACTGCACCTCATTATTACTCAGAATGTTGATGGACTCCATCAGATGGCTGGGACGCCTATAGAAAAAATGGTTGAAATTCATGGGAACACGAGGAATGTAGCTTGTCTCAGTTGTGATTATAAAGCTCCGATGGAAGAAGCTCTTGAACGAGTTAGGAATGGAGAAGAAGACCCAGACTGCCCACTTTGTAAAGGGTTGCTTAAGTCAGCCACTATCTCTTTCGGACAATCACTCATTACTGAAGACCTGATGAAAGCACAGAATTCCATTCATGAATGCGATCTTCTCCTAGCAGTGGGGACTTCTCTTACGGTCGGTCCTATTAATCAAGTTGTCCCACTAGCGCACAGACTCTCAACTCCTATTATCATAATCAACGGTGAGAGAACAGAATATGAATCACTTGCAACACTTGTTCTACATACTGACATAAGCTCAACGCTCCAAAAGATATGCGAGTGAAGTTCCTTTGTTGGATTTCTGGCGGTTTAATTTAGAATGAGATATGGCAAATTTTCAACAGTTACTTCAGGACGTTAAGAGTGAAATTAATGAGGTAACCCCAGAAGAAGCGGAAAAGCTCCTTTCTGACGGCTGGCAACTTTTAGATGTCCGTGAGCCCGATGAGTTCAGTCAAGGGGCAATTCCTAATTCAATCCATATTGCTCGAGGTAATTTGGAAAGTTCAATAGAAGGAAAAATCCCAGACAAGGATACAAAAATTATCGCTATGTGCGCAGGAGGGGCTAGATCAGCTTTTGCTGCACATACCCTGAATTTACTTGACTATAAGCAAATTGCTTCCATGGAAGGAGGATTTAACCGTTGGAAGGATGAGAGTCGACCATGGGAAATCCCTACAGTGCTTCAAGCTAGTATGCGAAATCGATATCAACGTCACATCCTTCTCCCAGAAATCGGAGAAGCCGGGCAAATCAAACTTCTGGAATCAAAAATTCTATGTCTAGGAGCTGGGGGGCTAGGTTCACCTGCTGCGTTATACCTAACTGCTGCAGGTGTGGGAACAATTGGAATAGTCGACATGGATGTGGTTGACGAATCCAACCTACAAAGACAAATTCTTCATAACCAATCTCGTCTTGGAGAACCAAAAGTAGTTTCAGCGAAGAAAACTCTCACTGAACTTAACAGGGATGTGAACGTAGTCACCTATGATCTTCGGTTAGATGCATCAAACATAGAAAATATTATTGCTGATTATGATGTGATCGTAGATGGCACAGATAACTTTCCTGTCAGGTATATGCTGAATGATGCCTCGGTGAAATTAGGTATTCCAGTTGTCCATGGATCTATCTTTAGATTCGAAGGGCAGGTAACTGTGTTTGACCCTAAGAATGGACCAACGTATCGTGATATGGTTCCAGAACCTCCACCACCAGAATTCGCACCAAGTTGTGCTGAAGCTGGAGTGCTCGGAGTTTTGCCGGGGGTAATTGGCAGCCTCCAAGCTTTGGAAGCTATAAAATTCGTTCTCAAATTGGGAGAATCACTAGTTGGTCGCCTCTTGACATTTGATGCTAGCGAAATGACTTTTCGTGAATTTAGGTTAAGGAAAGACCCAACTGTAGAAATTACTTGGGAAAATCGAGACCGAATACAAATAAAGGAATTAGAGGGACAATGTCATCCTGCTCCCCTTAGAAATGGCTAATTTCTTAAGATTCTTTACCATTTGGTTTCTAGACAGCTATAGATCTATTATCTAGTTTTCCCGAACAAAAATCCCATCCCCCAGAACAAATGCATCGTCGGAAAAATGAAAGCAAGTATCAACCGCTTTCGCATAGTTGTCCCTGATATTGAAAGACACGCTGCGAAAATAGTAGTTAAGTAGAAGATCGGGATAATTAGAAATAAGTAGTTGATGCTGAAAGAAAGAACGAGACTAGAAATCAGGGATAGAACCATCAAGGGGGGAATGATTTGACGAATTTTGATTGATCGAGGATTCTTCAAAATCACTCTTCTTTTCCATTTCCCATATT
>Ga0208764_10000963_pt1 | contig 18647 bp, 17 predicted proteins | sample ETNtaG_18_FD_185762 | JGI IMG/M metagenome (GOLD analysis project Ga0208764, IMG submission 185762) | Marine microbial and viral communities from oxygen minimum zone, Eastern Pacific Ocean - ETNP201302SV91 (SPAdes) (version 2) | ecosystem: Environmental > Aquatic > Marine > Oceanic ... | reverse complement strand
TCAATCCTGACTAGATGCATCCCTTCACCTCTGTCACCGGGAAATAAATCGCCGACAACAACGCCAGTCGTTCCATTTGGGGTTAAGAACATTGAGGCAGTAGTGCGATTCTAGACACTAGTTAGTGGGGAGTCTGGGAAAAGCCGCGGGAGGGCGTTTACTCACATGTTTCTTCTGAACTTCCCACCGCTCTCGAACAGTGCCTGTGTGACCTGCCCGACCGAGCAGTGCTCCACGATTTCCATCATCACTTCGAACAGGTTGCCCCCTTCACGGGCGGCTTGCTTTAGTCGGGCCAGACCATCCTGTGATTCCTTCGAGTGCTTTTCCTTGAATTCCCTGTTCCTTCTGATGACCATTTTCTTCTCCGACTCGTCGGATCTGGTGACGTCGATGTCGAATTCCTCTGCAGAGGGGGTGGATGAGTCTGGGTCTGTGAACGTGTTCACCCCCACTATTGGGGTCTCGCCGGTGTGCTTGCGGTGCTCGTATAGCATGCCCTCATCCTGTATCCTGTTGCGCTGGTAGTTGACCTCTAGCGCCCCCAGGACCCCGCCTCTGCTGTGCATCTCCTCGAAGATTCGTAGTACCTTCTCCTCCACCTCGTCAGTGAGGAAGTCCGCGACGAATGACCCTTGCAATGGGTTCTCGTTACGAAGCCATCCGTACTCCTTGGCGAGGATCAGTTGGATCGCGACCGCGTCCCTGACGGTGTCCTCGGTGGGGGTTCCGAAGGCCTCGTCCCGACTATTGGTGTGGAGGCTGTTAGCGTTGTCAGCGAGGGCGTATAGTGCCTGCAGAGTGGTTCTATAGTCGTTCCATGTGAATTCCTGGGAGTGAAGCGAGCGCCCGCTGCTCTGAATGTGGTACTTCAGCTTCTGACCCCTCTCATCGACCCCGTAGAGGTCTCGCATTGCAATCGCCCATATCCTCCTGGAAACCCTTCCTATCACTGCGTACTCGGGATCCATTCCATTGGAGAAGAACCATGAGAAGTTCCTCAGGAACTTGTCCGGTTCTATCCCTCTGGCCTTGAAAAGCTCGACATAGGTGAGCCCGTTTGAGAGAGTTAGGGCGGCTTGCGTGATTGGGTTTGCCCCTGCCTCGTCGATGTGGTAACCGCTGATGCTGACGAAGTAGTGGTTGCGGACTCCATTGTTGACGTAGAACTCAGCGACGTCACCCATCATCCTTAGGGCGGTGTCCAAGTTGAATACGAGGGTGTTCTGACCCATTGCCTCCTTCAGTTGGTCTGCCTGAACGGTTCCTCTGACGGTGGATAGAGCATAGGCGCGAATTTCCCCGGATTCTTCCTCGCTCGGATCCCTGCCGTTCTCCTCGACGAATTTCCTGGTCTGCTGCCTGATTGCCACTCTGAAGAAGGCAGCAAGGTGCCACCAGTAGTTTCCGTTGATGGTCATGCTGACGGAGGTGCTCGGGGAGCATAGGTCGAAACCATCGAACAACCGATCCATCTCGTCCACCGTGCTGATGCTGACGCCGGACTCGCAAACCTTTCCGAAAATGTCGAGCCTCTCCTGCGGGTCGTTGCCATACAGGCTGGGAGAGTCGAAGGCCACTGAGAGCCTGTTGAATGGCTGGTCCTTTGACAGGAAGTGGTAGCGCTTGTTCGTCCTCTCCGCGCTACCCTCTCCTGCGAACATCCTGACCGGTAGCTCGTCCTGCCTCCTGAATGGGAAGACGCCGCCCGTGTAGGGGAATGACCCGGGGGCGTTCTCCTTGCGAATCCATAACAGCCTGTCGCCCCAGTCCTCAGTGGTTGGCAGCGCGACCCGGGGGACCTTGGTCCCAGATAGTGTCTCGTGTGTTGTCTTGACTGGTATTTCCTTGCCCCTGACGGAATAGCTAGCCTGGCCTGAGCGATACGCCGCCGCCATGGAGTCGAAATCTTCCAGAGACCTCCATGCTGATTCGGGTATCGAGTCGCGGATCTCTTTAGCCTCATCGATTAGGTCCTGACGGGCATCCTGCTTATCTGAGGATTCCAGCAGGTTAGCTGCTGACTCTAGTTGCTGCACCTGACGGACTGATTTTGCTACGTCTTCTGACCTATTGTGGTAGTCCCTGATGGTTGAGGCTACCTCAGCGAGGTAGCCCTGCCTCTCCGGAGGTATTGGGGTGTCTCGATTGGGGAGGCCGTCTGGGCCTAGGCGAGGTTCGCTTGCTGAGAATGCGGTTCCGAACCTCTCGTTCAGTAGTTTGGCCATCATTTCCCAGAGCCTGTCCACTCCCGCATCGGCGAACTGGCTTGCGATTGTGGGAACTACAGGCATGGACTCTGGGCTTTCGTCGAAGGCCTCCCTGTTCCTCTGGAACTGCTTGCGAATCTCAGTTAGGGCGTCCTCGGCTCCAGGCCTGTCGAACTTGTTCAGAGCCACTATGTCGGCGAAGTCGAGGGCTGCTAGCTTCTCCAGCTGGCTCGGTGCCCCGTACTCCCTGGTTGTGACATAGATGGAGGTGTCTGCGACCTCGGTGATTGCATCGTTACCTTGGCCAATCCCACTGGTCTCGACTATCACTAGGTCGAATCCGACCGCCTGGCAAACCTCGACTGCTCTGTCAACGCAATCTGCTATCTCGCGACCGCTGTCCCTGCTGGCAAAGGAGCGCATGAACAGATTTGGGTCGGAGAGGGAGTTCATCCTTATTCGATCCCCTAGTAAGGCCCCGCCGGTCTTCTTCCTAGTGGGATCGGTGGCTAGAAGTGCCACTCTGGCATCCGGATTGTCCCTGCGAATCCTAAGCATAACCTCGTCCATGAGGCTGGACTTGCCTGCACCTCCCGTGCCAGTGATTCCGACAACGGGGCACTCAGACTCCTTGTCCCTGGATCTAGCCTTTGAGAGGACATTGTAGAATTGGTCGGTTTCTGAATTCTCTGCCATAGTCAGTAGCTTGGAAACAGAACCATGGTCGTCTGCATCGACCGGGCCGGAAATGGGGTCGAACCTGGATTCCTCCAGGAGATCGGTAGATGATGCCTTTTCCATTGCATCCCGAACCATGCCCACTAGGCCTAGATCTCTGCCATCGTCTGGAGAGTATATTCGAGAAATTCCCTTTTCTGCTAGGTGCTTGATCTCGTTAGGAAGGATTGTCCCCCCTCCTCCTCCAAACAAGAAAACATGACTGAATCCGTGCTCGTCCAAAATCTCCTTGGTGTGCGTGAACATCTCTACTGCGCCCCCTTGGTATGATGTGATAGCGATTGCATGTGCATCCTCTTGGATGGCTGCTCTTGCTACCTCTTCGGCACCCCTGTCATGCCCGAGGTGTATCACCTCGCAACCTTGGCTCTGGAGAATTCTACGGAAGATTCCTATTGCTGCGTCGTGGCCATCGAAAATCGCTGCTGCAGTGATGACTCGAATGGGCATTTTCCCATCTGAGGCCACGATTGGGGCATCGCTAGTGCTACTGCCCGAGCTGCTTTCCACGTCATGCCGAAAACATGACTCCACAAGAATGCGTTGACTCGAGAAAACGGCTTCTCGGGCATTTCCGGGGCATGATTCAAGACTGTGGTTGAGTTCCGGAAAGAAGTGGAAGAGAGGCCTGAATCAATAGAGATCTCACCTGGTGATGATGAGAACCCGTGGGAGCAGTCTTCCGAAAACGCTGCTTCGGGAGGAGTCCTTCTCAGCGGGAATGTAGCTTCTTTCGGAGGCCAGGGGGGAGACTCCCCCTATTGGGAGGGTGCTAATGAAGCGAGCAAAGGGCCCTCCAATGGGGTCTGGTTCGCGATTGGCTTGATTTTGGTCCCAATTGCTTTGTGGATCGCGAACATAATTCTCTTCAACATAGGTGAACAGATGCGCACCGATGAGATTTTCATTGTACAATTTGCACTATATCCAGTGACTCTGATTGGAGGGGTAGTATGGGGCTTTACGAAGGGAAACAAGTACTTCGCATGGGGGGTTCTAGCATCGTTAGTTGCGGTTCCAGTAGCATTATTCGCTGCCCTGTTCATCTTTGTGATTGTGGCCTTTGGCCTCTAGAGCTAGTACCCGTTCACGAGGATGTATGCGAAGAGGAACATTACTACACCCATCGCCCCATCGATTAAGTGGGCCTTTGATCTTAGGAAGTCGGCTCTGTTACCAACAGTCAAGACTGTGGCGACAGTCACATACCAAGTTCCATCGATTAACATCCCCAGAATACCCATTCCGATAAGAGTCTCCAGAGAGGAGTCGGCTTCAATGAAGGGGGCATACAGTGCCAGCATCCATGCCATGATCTTGGGATTGAGGATTGCAATCGAGAAGCCCTGGACGAAGCCTACTCTGTCGGAGGGGCCATGAGATTCATCGTGATCGGTCGCCTGCCTCGGGCCTGCCATGGCGTGACGCAGGAAAGTTACGCCCAGCCACAGGAGGATCAGGACCCCTCCCACTCGGAGGAACTGCTCGACGTCCTCGTTGGCCGAAATTGCCGTGGCTATCCCTAGAGCCGCGAGGAAGGCGTAGATGCCGAAACCGATTCCGTGACCGATCCCTGTGGATATCCCCTGACTGCGACCTCCTGACATCGTGTTCCTGAGAACCACTGCAAGGGATGGCCCCGGGCTCATCGCCCCCAGCGTGAAAACTGTGGCTAGGGCGACCCAGGCGCTAGGTTCCATTGCCTCACCGATTAGGCGCCAGAGTACATGGCCTCTATCTCGTCGGCCCAGTTCTCCCTTATCTGGATCCGTCGGATCTTCAAGGTGGGTGTCAGCTCGCCGTGATCGACGCTTAGGTCCCTAGGCAGGATTGTGAACTTCTTCAGTTGCTCGGGATTGGAGAACTGCCCGTTCAGCCTATCTACGTGCTCCTGGACCTCTGCGTATATCTCTGGGCTGTCCGTGTACTCACTCAGGTCGTGTCCGAACTCCTTCAGCTTCGCCAACTGCTCTGCTGGGTCCTTGGGAACCTTGGCCCCGTCCATCCCGTGCTTGTCCCTCAGGATTACGCTGACGTCAAGAGTGAATAGGGCACTGCAGTACTTCCTGTTGTCTCCAATTAGCATGCACTGTGAGACTAGTGGTATCGACTTCATCGTCTCCTCAATAACCAATGGTGCGATGTTCTTACCGGCCGAGCTGACGTATATCTCCTTGATGCGCCCAGTGACGCTTACGTATCCCTCCGAGTCCTCTCTGCCGAGATCTCCGGACTTCAGCCATCCGTCTTCGGTCATGGTCTCTGCCGTGGCCTCCGAGTTGTTGTAGTAGCCCTTCATGATGTGACGGCCGCGGAATTGTATCTCCCCGTCCCCCTTCTCATTGGGGTTGTGGATCCTTATCTCGCCAACGAACGGCTTTCCTACTGTACCTATCTTGTTGTTCCCAGGGAATCCTATAGTGGCTCCAGCAGTGGTCTCTGTCATTCCGTATCCCTCGAATAGCGGGATGTCCAACTTTTGGAAGAGGTGCAGTATGTCCGGGTTTATCGGTGCGGCCCCAGTGATGGCGTACTTCAGGTTGGAGAAGCCTATCTTCTGCTTCGCCTTCTTTCTGACTATCCCCTTGAGGATAGGGATACTCAACCACTTGACCTTGCTTCCCAGGCCGGCAACCAGATTGGAGTAGACCTTCTCGTATATCCGAGGGACACCGATGAATAGGGATGGTTCCACTTCCTTGGCGTAGTCTATCGACTCCAGTGGAGAGCTGACGACGCGCATGTGCATTGCGTCCCTGACCCAGATGTGGTTGTCTGCTAGTTGACCGAAAACGTGCGCGCACGGGAGCCAGGAGACATAGCCGTCTCCCTGATCGAACTTGGCTATGGCAGAGACTCCGGCGATCTCGGCCTCGAAGTTGTCGTGGGTGAGCTCGACACCCTTGGGGTTTCCAGTTGTACCTGATGTGTAAATCAGTGATGCTGTGTCGTCTGGGTGTATGCTGGACATCCTCTCCATGACGGCGGATTCATCGATGTCCTTTCCGGCGGAGACGAAGTCCCCCCAAGATACTGCCTTCGGGTGGTCTGGCATATCGACGCCATCCATCACCACCACCGACTCGACCTTGTCGAGAGATCCTAGTGCCTCGTGCAGCCTGTGGGCGCACATCTTGGATGGGTCACCGCCGTCCATGGGGTTGTTTCCTACGAAGACAACCTTGGAGTCGGAGTTCCCGACCACCCACTCGACCTCCTCGGGAGAGCAGGTGTGGTAGACCCCTACCGCGGCGCCATTGCACATGTTGGCCGCGGAGTATGCGGCGTACCACTCTTTCCTGTTGTAAGAGTAGATGCTGAGTTTGTCTCCCTTCTCGAATCCATGGGCTATCAGTGCCTTGGATATATCCATCACGTCTTCTAGAAACTGCGACCAGGTGGTAACATCCCAGTTGCCGTATTTGTCCTTTGACGAGATTGCGGGCTCATCTGGGTAATTTTCCGCGTTATCAATCAGGTATTGGGGCGTAGTCTTCGCTGACATGGCTTTGGACAATCCATCAGGAAACTTAACTGTTGTCTAGGTAATCAAGTGTTGCAAAAACAACCATCAGGGAAGCACTGAGCTAACGTTCTCCCTCCAATCCTTCCCTCCATTACGATTAGCCAGGGGCGATGCTGGGGATGGGTGCCAGCATGTTCTGACCCTAATCCCAGTCCCACCCAGTGCTAAGTTAGCTCTCTTCTCAGCGTATTTCCCTATTCCGATTACTTCCTCGGCACCCAATGCAATGACGACCTCCCTGAGATGCTGGTCGCATCTGTCTAGCAAGTCGCGCACAACCGCACCACTGACGTTGTTCGGGGTAATGTTCGTCCCCCTCGGGCCATCAAGTATCATCAATGGGCAGTGATTGACGACGAAGACTTTCTGGAAAATCTGTCTTGAGCCGCCGTACTTGTCCTCAAGAAGTCCCCAGAGCCTTGATCCAGAAACCTCCTCCTTTGGATGAATGAGGCCATTCACCGGTCTTTTTGGATGGATGTTGGTGGGTTCCCTTACATCGATTCCGGAAATCCCCAGCAAGTCTCTGACGACGGAAGTTGCAGCGAAGGGGATGCCCATCTGGCCCATTCCATGAGGACCTGGATTCATCCCCAGTAGGACAGTCTTGGCCCCGCCTCCACCTGAAACACGGATGAATTCCTCATGGATATCCCAAGCATACATCAGGGGGTTGTATACACAGTCGGCGACTCCTTCTGCTTCCATTCTGCGGGCCAAATATTCCGCATCATCCCTCAACCCTGCAGCTGCAACAATCAGTTCTGATATCGCGTCCGACATCTATTGCTTCACATCCCCCAGCAAGGCACCTGACACATCCCTGAGTTCTTGTGGGGTGATTGGGAAAACCGTCTGGGGGGTCCCTCCTGCTCCCCATACCATTTCGTATTGCATTAAATCCTCGTCCATCAGGACAGTTACGGGTCTGGTGTGTCCGAATGGAGGAACGCCCCCGATAGCATATCCAGTACTTTCCTGGACGTATTCAGGACTGGCCATTCCAGGTTTGAAGCCCAGAATTCGCTTCAGCTTCCTCTTCCTCTCCACCCTGTTCGAACCGGAGGTTATCACCACCACCGCTCCTTCGGAACCTTCGAAGACGATGGACTTGGCTATGTGTGCTACCTCGCATCCCAATTGATCTGCTGCGTCCTGAGATGTTCTGGTGCCCTCCTCATACTTCCTTGGCATTGGGTGGAATCCTATTTTCTCGCACTGAGAGAGCCATAGTTCGTGCCCCTCCATGGGATTCGCCCAAAGTAACACGACTTATGGATTGGGGAGAGCGAACCTTCGGGTGGAAAGTCTAGACAGTGTAACTTTCATGGCTCGGGGATTATCGGTGCAGCCATGGAATGGGTGTTCGGACCTTACGAGACGGTGATGGGAACAATCCTCCTGATGACCATTCCACTACAGAGACTGCTGACCAGGGACGAGAAAGAGATGCGAGTACCCATATCCGAACTATTCACAGAAATCAGAGAGAAGGGGTACAAGTGGCACATTTCGATTTTCGTGGTGATGTACGGATTCAAGGCATTCATCGATCAGCACAATGAGGCGATCAAGCCCAGAGTTGGTGGATTCACCCACTATGTCCATGGGTTCGAAGGCGAGTTCACGCTATGGGTACAAGAGACATTCAGAAATGGCGTTCTAAGTGATGTTCTTTCTTTCCACTACCTCTTCATCTACCTGTTCCTAATTTGGTTCAGTCCGATGTACTACATCCTCTGCAGAGACGAGGTAATGGCCGATAAGGCGGTTCTCAACTACTTCGTGGCCTACGTTCTCGCAGTCCCCCTCTATCTGTTCTTCAATATCGAAGTGACTTCCTCATTCCTGCCCGGGATGGATGCCCTGATGTACCACCGATCGTGGAATCTGTTCTTCTTCACTGAAGCTGACCCACTTGACAATGGTTTCCCGAGTCTGCACGTAGGAATCCCACTTGGTCTGCTGATAATCAACAGGCTCCATGTTAGGGATCTAGGAATCGAGATGCGGGAATGGCGCCATAGGGAGTTCGACCTGTTCGTAGCTGCCAATGTCCCAATCTACCTTTTCAGCATCCAGTACCTGGGGATACATTGGATTTCAGACGTGGTTCCAGGAGCGATTCTTGCGATAATCTGCGCTCTTTTCGCGCACAATATACAACCAAAACTGAGATCACTGAGAGAAAATGGGTTTTCTTCTTTGCTCCCTTCTAGGGAAGTTGCATACACTTCGGCAGCGTTCTCCTTGATCGGGACGTTAATCCTACTCGGAGTGGTAGTCGATGGCCCGGGGACTGATGAGGATACTCCGACAATGAGGGTCGGGCCGGGAGATGTGAATCTCGATGTCGTCGAGGTCCACAGCCTCTGGCATCCAGCGGAAGTAGGGATCAGGAACGTCGGGGATGAGGATGTGGAGGTCCTCATAATCCACAGAGACGCGGTGGAGAGGCATGCCCAGGATGGCGTGATAGACTGGGCATCACTTTCAGATGGTGACGTTCGCTTGCTAGAACCGGGTGATTCACTGGACGAGCAGATAGAGACGCCTTCGGTTTATGACGGGCATTTCGTATTGGTCACCAATCAAGGAGATTCTGGAGTTGGAGAGGTTAGGGTCACCATCGAGTACGTCGACGGAAGCCTACTGTGGTCTGCCATCATCTCCTCCATCCCTTCCTTCGCAATTACTGGCTTAGTCATAGGGTGGATGTATTTCTCAGAGGACGAAGTGAGCGAAAAGATCCCCAATGAATAGTCCGGACACTGCTCCCAAACCTAGCCAAGTTCCGATTCTGAAAGGGGGATAGTTGTGCCTCCAAACGAACATCGACTGGAAAATCCAGAAGAGAATCACTACGATGAACCAGACGAAAAGGAAAATCTGCGGGATTAAGGCTAGCATCATTGCGACATTCGCCCCTATGACCAACTCAATTCTGCCACCCGCAGGCTTAGGGGAGAAATACAGCAACGGACTTAGCAACACGAGACCCAAGAAAGGGGCCGGTAGGACCCACCCCCATGGCCTCGGGATCCAGTCGAAGATATGAGGCATGCAAGCGGCGAAGAATCCGACAAGGCTTGGGACCGCTACTGGCCACAGAGGGGGTTCGTCCCACTTCATGGAGAGACGTGCCGAAGTCCCCCCATGAAGTCTACTGGATGGGCCGGAAGGTTTTCTTTGGATTTCAGGACCTCGCAGCATCATGGCGAAGGGAGAGATTGTGCTTGGTTGTCTCGCACCACACCCGCCACATGTTGTTTATGCCGAGAATCCGGAGCAGAATGAGGCTTTCTCAGAGGGGGGCTGGGAGACTCTCAGATGGGGTTACAACAGACTGGCGAGGAAATTGAAAACGATTGATTACGATGCAATGGTAATATTCACGCCCCATTGGCAGACTTACATTGGCACCCATTTCCTTGGGTTGCCAGAATTCAAGTCAAAGTCGGTAGACCCGGTGTTCCCAAACATCTTCCGTTTCAACTACGACATTTCAGTCGATGTTGATTTGGCTGAGAAGATGTGCGAGGTCGCCGGAGAGTCTGGAATCATCACCAAGATGATGCGGAATCCAGACTTCAGGATCGACTATGGCACAATCACATCATGTCACATGCTGAATCCGGAATGGGACAAGCCCCTCGTAACAATCAGCAGTAACAGGAACGCCCACTACTACTCACCCGAAGTGATGAACGAGCAAGCCAGTGCGTTGGGGTTAGCTTGTGCTAAGGCAATTGAAGATAGTGGGAAGAGAGTAGTTCTAATCAGTAGCCACAGCCTTTCGCATCGGCACTTCGTGACTGAGTCTCCATTGCCCGAAGACATGAGCAGGGAGCACATATACAACCACAGCCAATACGTCTGGGACATGAAGCTCGTGGATATGATGAGAGGGGGCAAGATGAGGGAAGTAATCGACATCATGCCCGAATACACGGAGCAGACAATAGCGGAGACCGAGGCCGGTGGACTGACGTGGATGATGTCCGCTATGGGTTATCCTGACTATCCTGCTGAAATTTACGGATACCAGTCTGTGATCGGGACGGGGAATCTTATCGCCGCATGGGACCCCATGGAAGCCACACGAGAGATCGTGCTCTGAGGTGTTTTTTTGACCGAGCCAGATATTCTATTCGGAGTCTATTGCCCACCTCATCCTCAGCCTCTCCTCTCACCGGAAGCAAGTGAGGGCTATGGGAAACTCAGGGACGCATACGAAACTTGCAGGAAAAGGATCGAAGAGAGCGAAGCGGACCTGATTCTAGTCTACTCTACGACATGGCCGAGCATCATCGGACATCAAATCCAGGCGCATCCCGAGCCAGAGTGGGTTCACGTGGATGATGACTTCCACTTCCTAGGAAGCATGCCATACAAGTTCAGGATGGACGTTGAGTTCGCCAAGGCCTTCAGGGATGCTGCCGAGTCAAGGGGGCTACAATCCAGAACGGTGGCATACGATGGTTTTCCGATCGACACCGGGTCTGTGGTAGCCCTCAAGCTCCTTAATCCAGAAAACCGGATTCCCGCATGCATCGTTTCAAGCAATATGTATGCGAACAGGGCCGAGACGATAGTCCTAGGAAAGTCTGCGCGTGATGCGATTCAGGAGCAAGGAAAGAAAGCCGTGGTCGTAGTAGTCTCGAGCCTCTCCAATCGGATGTTCACCGAACACATCGACCCCGCTGAAGACAGGATACACTCCGCCAAAGACGACGAGTGGAATCGGAAGATTCTGGAGTTCTTCGATGATGGTAGGTTGGAGGACCTCAGTCAGTTGTCGAGGGAGATTCATGGGCAGATCAGGGTGCAGAAGGTTGTCGCGTACAAGCCGGCTTGGTGGATGTCTGCAACAATGGGGCAGCACAACAACTACACTGGCGAAGTTCTGGCTTACGAGGCCCTTCATGGCTCTGGGGGGGCTGTGGTGATGCTTACACCATCATCCGGAACGGTGGGGGACAAGGAGTTCGATGAAGACGATGTGGAGCACTACCATGGAGACCGAGGAGTATTGGACAAGGGGGCTCTATGATGTCGGATGAGGACGAAATGACTCCGGAAGAGAAGAGGACTAGCATGGTTGAAGACATCATATCTGCACCGACCGATGCGGTCGAGAAAATATACGACGAGATGGGAGGATCATTGGCCAAGTCCGCTGGTCGTGCAATAGGGGCGGCAGCGGGAGTAGCGGTAGGAGGTCCAGTCGGAGGAGTTGTAGGCGCTGTGGTCGGAAGCAAGGCTGCTGGAAGGTTGACCAGCGAGGACGGCCCATTCATCGCAGAGGGGGGGCCCTCTGCAGTAGGGGCATATCCGCATCTTCAAAGGGTTGGAGATCTTATCTTCGTCAGTGGCATGGGCCCTCGTCAGCCTGGAACGAATGAGATCCCAGGAGGGCCAATCAAGGATGAGTCCGGGAATCCGCTAGATTACGACATCAAGGCCCAGACACATGCAGTGATCGACAACATCCGAGTCATTCTGGAAGAATACGGTTCTGGACTGGAGAGTGTGATAGACGTCCTGGTATTCCTGATTGACATGGAGCGTGACTTCAGCGATTACAACGAGGTGTATGCCGAGTACTTCTCGGAAACGCTGCCCGCGAGAACCACGGTGGCAGTTGATGCGTTGCCTACTTCGATTGCGATAGAGCTGAAGGTCGTCGCAAAGGCGTGATCAAGGAACTTAGCCCTCTATGTATTCTGAAGAGCACCATTCTGGTGACGAAATCGGATTGCACCGGCTGGGGGTTCCTCCGGGAATTTCGACCCAGTATTCCAGCCCGTCGACCTGCGCGGGGTAATCTGTGGAAATGCTGTGTGCTCCTGCTGCGAGAGCGGCATCACGCCTGGTCGTGTCGTTGTTGTCAGCCTCCTCTCCTCCACTGTCGGCCCGACTCCGTACGATGTACCCCTCTTCGACCAGTCGCGTAATCTCGTCCCCTCCCCCTATAGGGTCAGAGAGGGAGAAGATGGCGGCCTCATTGCTGGTCTCTTCGGACAGAGTGAACATGCGAGCGCCGACTAGCCCTGGATGAGTCTCCACATACAGGTCCCTAGACTCCCCACGTGCCAATAGCACGAAGATTGCCTTGCCCCTGCTATCTTCCAGAAGTGGCCATCCATCGGTGGATATGGCATCCTTCAGAGATGCACTGCCCCGCCTGACGTCATCCGGGGTAATCGTCTTGTTCAATGGCCAGAACTGGGCTATCTCCTGCTCGATGTCTTCCAATAGCCCGGATAGTTCCAGCGTGGCCGTGACTTCAGCAGCTTGCTCTGGCCAGTCCTTGGGCTCGACCCAGATGAATATCGGATGGTGAAGCGGGTTCTGGTTGGACCAACTTAGAAGGGTTGAGAGGCAGTTCTCGAAAGTTGGGCAAGTGGTCCCGGAGTCGTACTGGTTGTGATATACTCTGAGTCCCTCTCTAATGTCCCACCAGACATCAATCTCGAACTGCCTTACTCCCTGCTGAGAGGCCTGAAAGTCGAGTGTTTGGTGCGTGTACATATACTCCCTGGTGGGAGAGATAAGTGGCTCTACGTGGTACGAGTTGTGAGTTCCCTTCATCTGGATGTGATTGATCCTTAGCGGGTCATTCTCGGGTTCAGAATTTGCTGGTCCGGTGTCGGAACCTAGTCCGAAGCACCCCGTTAGAGAGGCCATGGCCATCATGGCCACAACCAACAGTGACTGGTTCCTCATCTTGGTTGGATTATTGGAGAAGGAGATAATCATTCTGAATAGGCTAGTGATGATGCCCGCCTGGCCCATGGACGTGACCGTGAGCCAGTTCCTCCTCGGAGGCGGCCCTGACTTCTACTACCTCGACCTCGAAGCGGAGTGTCTTGCCGGCCATCTGGTGATTGAAGTCTGCCGAAACTACTTCGCCATCGATCTCAGTGATTGTGAATTGGATAGGGCCTTGGTCGCTATGAGCTCCAACTACCATGCCGACTTCAATCTCCATTCCCTCTGGGAACTGGCTCCTCTCTATCTTCTGGATAGCATCCTCGTCTCTCTCCCCGTAAGCCCTGTCTGGCGTTAGAGTGAACTCTCTCTTATCACCCACCTTTGCTCCAAGGACCTCCTGCTCGAATCCGGGGATCATCTGTCCGTGCCCGACCAGGAAAACCAAGGGTTCCTTTCCTTCGCTGCTGTCGAATTGCACCCCATCTACGAATGTCCCGGTATAATGCACCGTTGCTACCGTGTCCTGCTCTACTGTATCGCTCATGGCCGAGGTCCGGTGGGTGCAGTATCTAACCTGTTGGGTGGGATAACCTTCAACTGGGTAGTGTTAGGCCGACAAAACATGCGGAGCTACGGTCCCAGGGACCTGATTGGCATCGTACTGACTCCAATTGAGGTTGTCTCCGACACCCTTGAGAGGAAATTGGGGCTATTCTCTGTCGTAATCATCTCCCTCTCGGCGATGATTGGGTCTGGTTTGTTCGTACTTCCGGCTCTCGCTATGCTGGAGATGGGCGGTGGGGAAAACCCGATTGGCGGAGTATGGCTGGCCTATCTGGTTGCAGCCTTTCTGGTTCTTCCGGGTGCAATCTCAAAATCAGAGCTCTCCACCGCTATGCCCTCTTCGGGAGGATCTTACGTATACGTACAGAGGACTTTCGGACCTCTCGTCGGAACCATAGCTGGCCTGGGCCTATGGGCCAACTTCATGCTGAAATCTGCCTTTGCATTGATTGGTTTCAAGGCTTATCTTTGGGTCATTGAAGATATTATCGGATTAACCATAAACATCGAGTCTGCTGCCATTTTCCTCCTTTCAATTATAGTAATAATCAACATACTAGGTGTCAAGAGGATCAAGAAGATTCAAACTCCAATCGTGATGTTCTCGACTTTTTACTTACTTTCCATATGTGCATATGCTGTTCTCACCCAAGATCTCGATTGGGGTTCGGTTTCTTCTAAGGATTCATTCGGTAGTTGGGAAGATGTCGCAGGGACCTCTGCATTCGTTTTCGTCTCCTATGCCGGCGTGACCAAGATTGCAGCAGTGGGTGGCGAGATAAAGAATCCAGAGAAGAACATGCCATATGGGATTCTTCTGTCTCTGCTATTCAGTTGTCTGCTCTATGTTTCGGTGACCTTGGTAATGGCAGCGGCAGTTGAGCCAACGGAATACATGCATGGTGAACATGGGGCTAGCGAGGACCCAGTGTACATCTTCGCAGAGGCTGTTGGGGGTGAGACTGTGGGGATGGTTGCTGCCATTCTGGCAGTAGTCACGATGACTTCAATGGCGCTAGCAGGGATACTCGCGTCTTCGCGGTTCCCCTTTGCGATGGCGAGGGACAAGCTTCTACCTAGATTCCTTGAGAATGTCCATGGCAAGTATGGAACCCCACATTGGGCGATAGTCGGTACTGGAATTGCGATGGGGCTGGCAATCACATTCCTGCCTGTGCATGACGTCGCGGAGCTAGCATCTGGATTCAAGATAATGATCTTCATGCTGATAAATGCCTGTGTGATTGTCCTCCGGAGTTCGTCCGAGTCTCACGCTTGGTATGATCCGAAATGGAAGACCCCGAGAGGACTCTACCCTCTAATCCAGTTGTTTGGAATATTCGGGGGCGCGTTACTTCTGTACTTCATGGGGACAAAATCCCTTATTGGAGCAGGTGTGGCAATTATCCTTGGAACAATAATTTTCAGGAGTTACGGAAAGGAAAGGGTACAGTCAGAGATAACCCCCTGGGAGACCACGAAGAAATTGCTCACGGACCCTGATGAGGTTGAGAGGCGCAGGGTCTTCGCTTCATTCCATGCGGCTGACACCGAAGGAACTGGGAAGCTGAACCTTGAGGAGTTCATCAGTGCGTTCAAGGCTCTCGGATACATAGTTGGAGGGGGGCCGAATATTCCGGATGACGCGATTGTGGTCCCTTCTACCAGTAAGAGTAGGCCAGACCGACTGATTAGAGACTTGTTCCATTGGGGGGATTCGGATGAAGATGGTTTGATCGACATCAAGGAGTTCCTAACTGTGGCTGAAGAAATCGAGCCAGAGGATTGATTCAACGGGCGTGTGATTGAAGTCTGCAACCGTACTGGGAGTGGTCCCGGGTGAGCGTTTGGTATCCAGTCGAGCGAAGAAAGTGACGACTCACGTCCTTCAGGAAATGAAGCGAACTGGTGAGAAAATTGCGATGCTCACCGCTTACGACTACTCGCTGGCTAGGCTGGTTGACGGTGCTGGAGTAGACGTCATCCTAGTCGGGGACTCCGCCTCGAACGTAATGGCAGGGAACGACACGACCGTACCAATAACCCTCGATCACATGATCTATCATGCCCAGTGCGTAGTGAATGCTGTAGACAGGGCACTGGTTGTCGTGGACATGCCTTTCGGCAGCTACCAGGGAGACTCAAAGCTGGCCCTGAAGAGTGCGATTAGGATCATGAAGGAGTCGGGGGGGCATGCGGTCAAGATCGAAGGAGGGAAGGAGATCGTCGATTCGATCAAGAGGATTCTGACTGCAGGGATACCGGTGATGGGTCATCTTGGACTTACTCCTCAGTCGATTTACAAGTTCGGAACGTACTCTGTTCGGGCTAAGGAGGAAGAGGAGGCGGAAAAGCTGCTGGAAGATGCGATTGCGCTCCAAGATGCTGGTTGCTTCTCCATTGTCTTCGAAAAGATCCCAGCCGATCTAGCCAAGAGGGTTAGCGAGTCTCTAGACATCCCCACAATAGGAATCGGGGCCGGTGCGGATTGCGACGGTCAGGTTCTGGTGCTGCACGACATGCTGGGAATCACCAAGGACTTCTCTCCTAGGTTCCTGCGACGCTACGCGGATGTTGGAGAGGCCGTTGACGAGGCGGTAAGGAGTTACATCGAAGATGTTAGGAAGGGGGATTTCCCCTCCGAAGAAGAGAGCTACTGATGCGGAGGAGAAATGCCCCCCAACCTTCAAGGACGCCCGCCAACGGGTAGGGTAAGGTCATCATGAGCGAGTTGTGGGTTGAGAGGCACAGACCGCGTTCTGTAAGCGAGATGAAGGGGCAGAAGGCAGTGGTTGACAGGCTGAAGGCCTACTCAGAGTCACGTACATTCCCCCATCTAATGTTCGCCGGCCCACCTGGGACTGGGAAGACCACAGCGGCTCTGGCCCTGACGAGAGACGTATTCGGAGAGGACTTCAGAAGCAACCTTCTGGAGATGAATGCCAGTGACGAGAGGAAGCTGGAGTCGATTAGGACCAAAGTCAAGCAGTTTGCTCGGACCGCTCCGATGCCCGGGACCACTTTCAAGGTCATTTTCCTGGATGAGGCAGATGCTCTGACTCCCGATGCCCAGGGGGCCCTGCGAAGGATAATGGAGCAGTTTGCCGAGACATGCAGGTTCATTCTGTCTTGCAACTACTCGTCCAAGATAGTAGAGGCGATTCAATCTCGGTGCGCAGTTTTCAGGTTCAGGCCGCTAAATACTGAGAAGGTACTGGAGAAGGTTATCGAGGTGGCCGGTAGCGAAGGGGTGGAACTTGAGCAGGAAGCTGCGCATGCAATAGCCAACGTCAGCCTAGGTGACCTCAGAAAGGCGATCACTTCCCTGCAAGTTGCCGCATCGCTCGATTCGCACGTGACAAGAGACCTGGTCTACGAGACAACTGCCACGGCCCCTCCCGAGGAGCTACATGGTTTCTTCTTGGCCTGCAAGGAGGATGGATTCCAACCATCTAGGAGGAGGATGAGGGAGATTCTAGACAGGTTCGGACTAGCGGGGACGGACCTTGTGAACCAGCTCCATCGAGAGTTGGGGGGAGTGACGTTCCTGGACGAGACTCAGAAACTCGCCGTGACAGAGGCGATGGCTGAATGTGACTTCAGAATGGTCGAGGGAGGGGGGGAGTCCCTACAACTCGACGCCATGGCTGCTAGGATATGCGGGCTGATAGGAAACTAGGAAGAAGACTGGAGTATGCTGAGGGTGTACTCCATCTCCCAGACATTGTCGCCGTCCTTCCAAGGGACCATGCTCCCCTCTTCAACAAGTGTGATGTGAACCACATACTCACCCGGCCCACAACCATCGGGACACAGGTCCCATGCCATGGAGACATCTTCCGAATGAGGTGCTACCTTGGGCCCGGAATAGTCGCCGGTTAGGGTATTCTTCTTCAAGCCCCTGACCCAGTCGTTGGGGTCGACGGATTCGAAAGTTTCTGACGGGCCTGAGGATGCAATCACGGAGACCAATCCATTAACGCTGACTATCGGATCCATCTGGCCAACCTTTTGGATAGTGAGATTCATCGTCGAGTTGCGCGCATCTACGTTGTCCCTGACTGCCAGTCCTAGAATAACCGGAATTGAGTCCTGTGAAATCCTAATCTCATATGTCCCACCATCCAGATCTGAGTCCGAAATGCCCTCGCTGCTGGCTATGTCTATTGCTCCAGCGAGATGGGGGGCCGCAATGTCAGCGATTGGTGGATTGACCAGAGCAAAGGACAGGGCGAGCCACGTGAACAAGTATAGGAAAGAGGCTCTGACCCAATTTCCGGTACTAAAGAGTTCGAAGAACCTGGTAGGTACAACTAACTGATGCAGGGGGCGAATTAATGCAATCGTCAGGAGTGGAAGGAGCCAAAGAATCTGTTGTGGGCTATCCATTCCTGGCATCATGTAGAACCTCATTAACAAAGCAACGGCGAGGCCGAAGAATATCACTAACCACATAGAAATTGCATCGGCCTTCTCTTTCTCGGCGTGAGCAGATGGGTCGAATGGCTCAAGAGGGGTGGACTTCTTGTCCCCTCCCTTCGAACCGCCGCCCTTCCTACCGGAATAGGCGCTGGCCCTTAGAGCGGTATCGACATCGACCATGGTTGGTTCTGGCGAGAGAGGGCGACACATCAACCCTGCGTGTGAGTGCAAATGTTGCTGTTGCATTACTGGCAATGCTCAAATGGCCTCTTCTCCCGCCCTGATGATATGCCGGGGTGGCGTAGTTGGTAGCGCGTCGGACTCATAGGGAACAGTTAGCGGAGATTTCTCTGCTGACGCGAACGATGAGCGCATCATGCCTAGCCGAAAATGTCTGAGACATCCGAAGGTCGCGGGTTCAAGTCCCGCTCCCGGCACCAAAACCTGATACAAGCGAGCCTTTGATGGAC
>Ga0208764_10000960_pt1 | contig 18679 bp, 20 predicted proteins | sample ETNtaG_18_FD_185762 | JGI IMG/M metagenome (GOLD analysis project Ga0208764, IMG submission 185762) | Marine microbial and viral communities from oxygen minimum zone, Eastern Pacific Ocean - ETNP201302SV91 (SPAdes) (version 2) | ecosystem: Environmental > Aquatic > Marine > Oceanic ... | reverse complement strand
ATGATCCTGACTTAGAGCAACTAGAGATACATCCTTTAGAGGATTTAATACAAGAAAGTCCAATTTCGTTATTATCTCTTTCTAGATTGGACCTAAATAAAATAATGAACTTAGAAGAATGTTTTGAATTGAAAGATAAAGTTGCATGTGAAATTTCTTTTGTTAATGAAGATTATTTTATAAACAACATGCATTTAGTATTTAAGGATAAAAAATTAAAAGAACTAACGTATGAAGATTCTTTTTTACAAACAGTTAGCTTTTCTTTTAAAAATCAATCTACTGACCTGCTAAGCAAACAAGATTTTTTGTTTGAAGTTCCTGAAGAAACAGATGTTATAAGTTATAAGAACAATTAGAATAAACACATGTTAGACCCAAAAGTTTTAAGATCTTCTATAGAAGATGTAAAAAAATTACTTTCTTCTAGGGGCTTTGAATTAGATACAAAGTCTTGGGTAGATTTTGAATCTTTACGAAAAGAACTTCAAGGAAGTACTGAAGAACTACAATCTGAATTGAATGCTCTATCTAAAGAAATAGGTAGTCTTAAATCTGAAAATAAAGATACCGGATCTTTAGAAAATGAAGCAACCTCATTAAGTCAAGAAATCAAGAAAAGAAATAAAGAATTAGAGGAAGTATTAAATGATTTAAGTAACTTTTCTTTAAGTATACCTAACATTCCAGATGAAAATGTTCCAGTAGGCTCTGATGAATCAGATAATTTAGAAATTAGAACTTGGGGCAATAAAAAGGAATTTAAATTTGTACCAAAAGATCACCAAGTTTTAGGAGAGAATCTACAACAATTAGACATACCAGCTTCTGTTAAAATTGCCGGAGCAAGGTTCTCAGTTCTAAAGGGAGATCTGGCTAAATTACAAAGATCTTTAATCCAGTTTATGTTGGATACTCATATAGAAGAAAATGGATATGAAGAGTTGTATGTTCCATATATTGTAAATAAAGATTCTTTAATAGGAACAGGTCAATTACCTAAGTTTGAGGAAGATTTATTCAAGCTTACCGATGAAAGAGAATTTTATTTAACTTCTACAGCAGAAGTTCCAGTTACTAATCTAATAAGGGATGAAATATTAGAATCAAAAGAATTGCCAAAAAAATGGGTAGCACACACTCCGTGTTTTAGAAGTGAAGCTGGAAGTTATGGTAAAGACACTAAAGGAATAATGAGATTACATCAATTTGAAAAGGTTGAATTAGTACAAGTTGTTGAAGCTCTTGATTCTTCAGATGCATTGGAAGAGTTAACTTCTCATGCAGAAGGGATTTTACAGAAATTAGATCTACCCTATAGAGTAGTTTCTTTATGCACAGGAGATCTAGGATTTAGCTCTGCTAAAACTTACGATCTTGAAGTTTGGATTCCTTCACAAAAAACCTATAGAGAAATATCATCATGCAGCAACTTTAAGGATTTTCAGGCTCGTAGAATGAAGGCTAGATGGAAGAATCCAGAAACAAATCAAACTGAATTTGTTCACACTCTCAACGGATCAGGTTTAGCTGCAGGCCGAACTTTATTGGCGATTATGGAGAACTACCAACTAGAAGATGGAAAAATAGCTATACCTGCCGCGCTTAAAGATTATATGAAAAAAGATTTTATTTAATCTACGCAGTCAATTTTTAAATCAGCCTTAATTTCTTCTCTTTTATTCTTCCTATAGAAAATCTCTAAATTATTATCCTTTACAAGTTCATTTAATTTAGATTTATTTATTTCTTCTGAAATTGTTCCTTTTATAGCTTCGCTAACATTTAAAATAACTTTTTGATTAAACGCTAACATAACGAGAATTAGGTCTAGCCTCTCTTCATTTAAAGTTAAATGGAGATCATTGTGAAAAAAGAATTGGATTCTTTTCATAGAGCACCAATAACTAAAGTTTTTTTGCTCATTGCAATCATTTCTACTAATTGACCTAGACCTGAGCTTTGAAAAGAGTCTTCAAAGAGAATACCAAACTTATCTGCTGATTTTTGACAGTAATAGACTTCAATCGATAGATGTTCTGAACTTGCTTTCCATTTCCTTCTTTCAACTTCATTTTTAAGTTGCTTTATCGCGGATGAGTAGAAAAATAGATTTTTTATATCATTTTCTTTAATTAAATTTATTATTTCCTCATGACCGCTATCAGATAGATCATTGATAAGACAGAAATTTAAATCTTTTGTTAATCTTTTTGACGACATTTTCCTTTTCTAGCTCTTTGTTTAAGAGTATTATAAATCCTAATATTTGTATCTATAAAATGGTGCAAAAATTAAGAGATGGTGGAATTTAAATTTTTATTAATGTTTCACTATTATTTAGATTAATACATGGGGTAATTTATGAATCTTAAAAAAATTATAACCGCTTCATTTATATTTACTGCTCTTTTAAGTAATCCAGTTTTTTCTGATGTAGATACAACTGCAGATCTTAAGGGTACAGTTAATGTGGGTGGGGCTTCGGTAGAAGTCACTCATAATCCTACAGGATTAAAAAAGAGTACTACTACTAGTTCTTCAGGTAAATTCTCTGTATCTTTCCTGCCTCCAGGTGGTCCTTACACTGTTAAAGTTTCGGCTAGTGGATATGATACGGAGCAATTAGAAGGCCTTTATCTTCAATTTGCTAAATCAGGTCAAGTACAAATAAGTCTTAATAGATCTGCTTCTGAAGAAATAATTGTTTCGGCACAAGCTGGATCAGCTGCTTTTAAAGTAGGCACGGGTACTGTTTTGACTAGAGATGAAATGGACGCTGTTCCAACAATCAATAGATCTGTAGCAGATTTTGCAAAATTAGATCCTAGAGTATCTATTAATAGCGCTTCAAGCAGGGACACTCAAATTTCTGTAATGGGAGCTAATAATAGATATAACGATTTCTCTATTGATGGAGTTAGCTTCAACGATCCTTTTGGACTTAATGCTAACGGTTTTGGAACAATGAGAAATCCAATCTCCTTAGATTTTGTTGATCAAATATCTGTTGATATAACACCATATGATGTATCTAGAGGTAACACTACTGGTGGATCAATAGCTGTAGTTACTAAATCAGGTTCTAACGACTTCCACGGAAGCGTTTATTATTCAGATAGAAATGAGGATAACGTAGGCGAGGACATGAATGGAAACGACTATCCAGAATTTGAAGAAGAAACAACTGTTGTAACCTTATCAGGTCCAATTATTAAAGATAGATTGTTTTTCTTTGTGGGTTTTGAAGAATTTGAAAAGGCTTTACCATCTTTATATGGAACAGCTGACAGCAATGCTCAAAACAAACTTGATTATGTTACTTCAGCAATAGCTGACCAGATCAAATCAATTGCTATGAATACTTATGGCTATGATGCTGGTATTTTAAACAATATTACTTATCCAGAAACCCATGAAGAGTACACAGTAAAATTAAACGCTGTAATTAATGACTCTCACAGGGCAGTCTTAAATGTGTCTCACAGTGAAAGTGAGCTCCCTCAAGATTATGGAGTAGGTCACTTTAGTAATAACTGGTACAAGAAACCACCAGAAATTGATAGAGCGTCTGTTACTGTTTATAGCGATTGGTCAGATAGATTATCAACAAAGATAAAATTTACTAATTATGAAATGGAAGAAGACGATTCATCTTATGGTGATGATCTTTTCCCAGAAGCTAATATAGAAGTTTGCGATCCTAATAACAGTTCAGTTTGCGACAATGTTTACCTAGGTGGAGACCGCTATAGAGGCGCTAACCACATAATGGTTGATTCTGATTACTTTACTTTTAAAGCTACTTACAATGCTGATGACAGTGAATTTACTTTTGGCTATGAAAGGGAAGAGTCAGATATCTATAACCTATTTATAGCTAGATATAATGGTGAAATCCATTTTGACAGCATTGCTGACTTTGAAACAGGAGCTTGGAGCTATCTAAGATTCCACACGCCTATAGCAGGAAATGATCAAGTCGAAACTGCTGCTGCTGGTTTCTCAGTTGAAAAAGATACTTTATATGCTCAGAACAAATGGTTTGCTAGTGATGATCTAACTGTTACTTTTGGATTTAGATATGACAGTGTGGAGACTCCTGACCAGCCAGTTCTTAATCCTAATTTCTTATCTAGGAATGGTGTGGCTAACAACGCTCCATTTAAATTTAGTCTCATGCAACCAAGAGTATCTTTTAATTATGATGCAACAGGGTTATTCAAAAGCGATAAAATAGCTAATGCTACCTTAAGAGGTGGTAGAGGTTTGTTTATGGGTAGAATTCCAAATGTTTGGTATGGAAATGCTTACTCAAGATCAGGTGGTTTAACTGACTATAATAGATTCAGGTCGTATGACTCTACTATCGGTAATATGCCAGCAACTAGTGTGGCAGATCCACATTTCTTCTGGCTAGGGCCAACAAGTAGTTATCAAGTTAGAAGTGCTTGGTTTGGTGATGCTCAAGGAACGGATCCAAATTTCCAAGCCCCCAGTTCTTGGAGATCAAACATAGGATTAGATCTTATGTTGTCTAGCGGTTGGGACTTAACAGTTGAATACAACTTAGATGAGATTGATCAAGGAGTTTTTTATCAAGATCTTGGTTTAGAAAGAACAGGAACTCTTGCTGATGGCAGAGGAACTTATGATGGAGCTAATGACTTCTGGCTTACAAATGACGACCAAGGCGACACAGAAGCTTTCACAATTTCAGCTGCTAAAGATTTTAATGGCTTGAAGTTTATGGCTGCTTATACGCATCTAGATGCTTCTGATGTTTATGGACTAACTTCATCTCAAGCAGAGTCAAATTATCAATATATGCCTAGATGGGATGGTGAAAACCTTCCAGCTGCAAAAACAGCATTTATGAATGAACATAAATTCTTGGCTACTTTGGATTACACAGCTCAAATTTTTGGTGACAATGACACGAGATTCTCTCTTGTCTACATTAGAAAGAGCGGTGAACCATATAGTGTAGTATTTGACGATGCTGGTTGGGATAGTGTGAATGGACCCATGTTCTATTCAGATAATGCCTTAGCTTATGTACCGTCAGGAGCTAATGATCCTAATGTTAATTTCTCAGATGCTGCAACTGCAGATGCAGTTATGGATCATGTGAATAGCACTGGTCTTTCAGAATACAAAGGAACTTATGCACCTAGAAATGCATTTACTAACCCTTGGTATGGAAGATTAGATCTAAGAGTTACTCAAGACTTTGAAGTTATGGATGGACATAAAGTTGTTGTTTATTTAGATATGTTAAACCTATTAAACATGCTTGATGATGAAAGCGGTATAGTTGAAGAATATAGCTATAACGCAAGTAGACAAATATTGGTTGATGGAACTACCGATGGTAAATTTAATATTACTGGTGTTGATCCAGACGATAACCTTTATATCCAAAATGGAGATGGACAATCTGCATGGGGTATAAATATAGGTTTTGCTTATAAGTTCTAATTCAAATTAGATCAAAAGAAAACGCCACTAATTAGTGGCGTTTTTTTTAAGTCTAGGTCCATTAGTTTCGCAAACCTTACTGGCATAATTTACTGATATTTCTAAGACGTCTTCGTTATTTAAAGTTTCTAAGTTTGAGATAAACGTTCCAATAAAAGCATCTCCAGCTCCATTAGTATTTACCATTTTTATTTTTGGAGCAGAAATTTTAAAGTTATTAAAGGAAGCTCCTTCACTTCCATTAGTACAAATAATATTTTTAGGAGATTGAAAATTAAAATTAGACAATGTTTCAATTTCAGTTTTGTTCCCATAAACAAAATCTATTTCTCTAGAAAGTATCCATTTAACTTTTTCTTTATTATTTTTAATAACCTCTGAATCTGAAAGCCCAAAAAATATAGTCTTATTCATTTTCTTTGCCTTCTTTAAAGCAAACTGGAGGGTTCTAAAGCCAGCTTGCGTGAATACTGAAAAGGAATCAAATATTATGTACTTACATCCATCTAGAATGTTTTCGTTAATTAGGTCATTAGACAAATCTTCATTTGCTCCCAAATAGGAGGCCATTGTTCTTTCACCATCTGGAGTTATAAAAATAAAACAAGTTCCTGTATCTTTATGAGAATCACTCACTATTGTTTGAGTCAGGTCACTAAATCCTTCTAAAAATCTTTCTCTGAATTCATCTTTTCCTAGGGTGCATGCAAAGCAAGATTCTTTGCTGTTATCAGAAAAAGCAAAAATAGAATTAGCTATAGATCCTCCGGGTTGGTAACTCTTAATGCTTTCTTTAAAATCGTTGAGATATTTATCTCTTTCTTTAGAAGTAATGCCTTTTACATTTCCTTTTGGGATGTTTAAATAATTTAGATCTTTGTCCTCTATAAGAACCTCTACATCTATTAAGGCGTTTCCAAATCCATATAATTTATCCATTAAGTTATACGATATATTCTTTATGATATAGAATTCAAGAAATTACTTATTTTTTTATTAAAATTGAAAAAAGAATTTCCTATTATTTCCTTTAAATTAAAGGAAAAAGATTCGTTAGAATTTGCTAATGCTTTAGGTAGCAATTTTAAGAGCATTGGGTTTTGTTCTATTTCTGACCATCCTATAGATTTAAAATTGATCAATGATGTGATAAATGGATTTTCTAATTTCTTTAATTTACCTACTGATCAGAAGCTTAAATACCATTTAGAAGGAGGAGGAGGGGCAAGAGGGTATACCCCTTTTAAAATTGAAACTGCAAAAGACTCTTCTCTACCTGATTTAAAAGAATTCTGGCATACAGGAAGAGAGCTTAGAGAAGGTCATCGACTTGAACAATGGATGCTTCCAAATATCTGGATGGATGAAATGCCTGATTTAAAAAAGAACACTTTAGAGCTTTATAAGCAATTTGATCTTTTAGGTAAAACATTACTTGAATCTCTTGCTCTGTTTTTAAAGTTAGATGAAAGTTATTTCAATCAAGTAACTAATTTGGGTAATAGCATTATGAGAACTATTCATTATCCTAAAGTAGATATAAATGAGGAGGGAGAGAGGGCAGGTGCTCATGAAGATATAAACCTTATAACTTTACTAATTGGTGGGCATCAACCAGGATTAGAAATTAAGCTTAAAGATGGTAATTGGATGCCTGTTGAAAGCACCAGAGATACCATAGTGTGCAATGTTGGAGATATGCTCCAAAGATTATGTAACCATGCTCTGATATCTACAACTCATAGAGTTATTGCTTCAAAAGAAACATCAAGAAAATCTAGATATTCTATACCCTTTTTTGTTCACCCAAACCCAGATTGGTTTATAGAAACTTTAGATAGTTGCATCACAAAAGATAACCCTAATAGATACCCAGAAGGTATACTGTCTGAGGATTATTTAAGACAAAGATTAGAAGAAATTAAATTAATTTAGATGGAATATATTCAACCTGCTGTAGGTTTTATAGTACTGATATCCCTTGCTTTAGTTTTTAGCAGTAACATAAAAGCTGTTAAAGTTAAGTACATATCAATTGCTATGCTTTTACAGATAGTCCTTGCACTTCTGTTTATAAAACTACCTCAATCTACTTGGTTTTTTGAGAAATTATCTGTAGCTGTTCTTTCTTTAAAAGATGCAAATGATTTTGGCGTTCAATTTGTATTTGGGTATTTATCTGACGGAGCTCCTAATGCTCCTTTTGAAATAACAGATCCTACCAAAACTTTTATATTTGCATTTGGAGGATTATCTCTTGTTATATTTATGTCAGCTCTTTCAGCCCTTTTATGGTACTTAGGAATAATGCCAGCTGTTGTTAATGCTCTTTCAATCCTCTTTAAAAAACCTCTAGATGTTGGAGGTCCAGTGGGGCTAAGTGCAACAGCTAATGTATTCTTAGGTCAATTAGAGGCACCTTTACTTGTAAGACCATATTTAGCAAGAATGACAAGAAACGAACTTCTAATCACCATGACGATTGGAATGTCAACAATTGCTGGGTCTGTTATGGTCATTTTTACTACTATGCTAATGCCGATATATGGACCTGGTTTAATCGGTCACTTTCTATCAGCCTCAATACTCTCAGTTCCAGCAGGAATCATGTTTGCTAATATTATGATTCCTCCCGATGGCAATAAAACAGAAGCACTAGAAGGAGAAGAAGATGAGAAACTTTATAATGGAACAGCAGACGCTATCTCTCAAGGTACTCAAAGCGGAATAGATGTTTTTATAAATGTTGCCGGTTTATTAATAGTTGTTTTAGCATTTGTTTTTTTAATTAATCAAATATTAGGGTTGCTTCCAAATATTAATGGCCAACCTATTTCCTTAGAGATAATTCTCGGGTATCTTTTTGCTCCTATAGCTTGGTGTATGGGGATCCCTTGGGAAGAATCTTTAACTGCTGGAACTTTACTGGGAGTAAAGACAGCAATGAATGAATTTGTGGCTTATATCTATCTTGCTGATGTTGAAACTTACGCTCTATCAGAGAAAAGTAGATTAATTATGCTTTATGGCCTTTGTGGTTTTGCTAATTTTAGTAGCGTAGCTATTCTATTAAGTGGTCTAGGAGCTATTATTCCTCAACGAAAAGAAGATCTTATAGCAGTCAGTGGTAAAGCATTATGGGCCGCTATATTAGCCTCATGTATGACTGGTTACGTAGTTAGCCTTATTTAGTTTTTTAAATCTTTAGAATTAAAGTGCGCCCTACATAAGGGTATGTATTTTTCATTTCCACCAATATCAATTTGTTTTCCTTCGGAAATTATTTCACCTTTTTCATTAATTCTTACCACCATGGTAGCCTTCCTACCACACCAACAGATTGTTTTAATTTCTTTTAAATTATCAGCCCAAGCTAAAAGATATTTACTTCCTTCAAATAATTCACCTTGAAAATCCGTTCTAATCCCAAAAGTTAATACTGGTATATCTAGCTCATCAACTACCTTTCCTAAATCAAAAACTTGTTGCTTAGTAAGAAACTGCGCTTCATCAATTAATACGCAGTCAATTTTTGATTTTTTGTGATGCGTGATAATGGATTCAAATATATTAGAAGTATTATTAAAAGGATGTGCTTTAGATTTTATTCCAATTCTAGAAACCACCATTCCTTTTTCATACCTATCATCCTCAGAAAAAGTGAACATCATTGTGTTCATTTCTCTTTCAATATAATTATGGTTAGCCTGAAGCAATGCCGTAGATTTTCCAGCATTCATTGAAGAATAATTAAAATAAAGTTTGGCCATGGATCTATTTTAATACACCTTAAATGCCGAAGCATTTATATTATGTTAGTATCTGCGCCCTTTATGAATCAACGGAATGAAACACTAGAACAAAATGAAGAATCTATAGAGATTTCTCATCCAGAAACATTAAGTGTATGGGGACTTGCTTGGCCTCCTATTTTAGGAAACCTTCTTTGGTCTAGTGTAGGAATTATTTCTATTAAAGCCGTAGGAAGCTTAGGAGCTGAAGCAGTTGCTGCTGTAGGAACAGGACAGAGATTAGTATGGGTTTTTCAAGCTTTATTGATGGCTGTTATGACTGGAACAACTGCGCTTGTGGCTAGGGCAGTAGGATCAAAAGACATGGAAGAAGCTGCTCATGTTACAAGATTAGCTATATACGTTAGTTTGGTATTATCTATAGTCACTACTTTAATAACCATTTCCTTTTCCAATGAATTTATAAGTATTTTTAATTTAGATCCTGTAACGGAAGAATTAGCAATAACTTATTTAACCATCTCTATTATTTTTATACCTTTTATGACTTTTGGGATGGTTATAGGGGCTTCTTTAAGGGCTGCGGGAGATGTAAAAACTCCAATGTATATTGGGATTGTTACTAATATATTGGCTATTTATCTACTTTTAGGATTAGTTAATGGGCAGTATGGTATGCCAAAGTTGGGTATTGTAGGAGCAGCTTTAGCAATGGGAATTTCTTTTATAGTTGGTTCAGCTATACAGCTTTATTTATGGATGGCAAATAAGTTAGTAGTTCCTCTAGGAAAATCAGGATCAGTTTCTAAGGAAAGATTGAGACGATTATTATCAGTAAGTTATCCTGCTGGAATAGAAAGTATGGTTTTTCAGTCTGGAATGTTAGCTTTCTTTTGGATTGTGGCGATGTATGGAACAGCAGAAGTAGCTGCTTATAACATAGGGGTAAATATTCTTATGTTCTCTTTCATATTAGGTAATGGCTTTTCTGTAGCTGCTGCAACCTTATCAGGACAATTTTTAGGAGCTTCCAACCCAGAAGGAGCTTATAAAAGTGCTTATGAATCGGCTGGAATGACAGTTTTAGCCATGAGCTTAAGCGGATTATTACTAGCATTTTTTGCAGAACCAATCGCTTGGTTTTTTATTCAAGATGAAGAAGTTGTTAGGTTTGCAGTTATTTTCGTATGGATATTTGCTATATCACAACCTTTTATGGCACTTGAATTTTCTTTAGGAAGCACATTAAGAGGAGCTGGAGATACACGATCTCCATTAATTATTACAATAATAGGATTAATGCTAGTAAGGGTTCCTATAGCTTTCCTTCTTTTCTATCTAGAAATGCCAGTACAATGGATTTTTGCAACACTGATATTTGATTATTTTGCTAAAGGCATATTGCTTATAGCTAGATATAAATCTAAAAGATGGATGAAAGCTTTAGCCAAGAACACATAAATACTATTTAATTTATTTTCTTTCTCTATAAAATAAAGCAATGAATAATAAAGGAGACTTATATATTTTAACTAAAGATTTCGTATCAATAGTAGAAATAAGGAGACCGCCCAACAACCATTTCGATTATCAACTCATCGGAGATATTGCAGATGTTTATGAGGAGTTAGACTTAAGTAAAGACTGTAGAGCCATAGTTTTGTGTTCAGAAGGAAAACACTTTTGTGCAGGCGCTAACTTTGATAAAGATCGAGATATGCACGATAAAAAGGATCCTTACGAAGAACTTTATAAGCAAGCAGTCAGACTATTTAGAACAAAAAAACCTGTAATAGCTGCCGTTCAAGGCGGAGCTATAGGTGGAGGTCTGGGTTTAGCTTTAAGTGCTGATTTTAGGGTTGGATGTCTGGAGTCAAGATTTAGCGCAAATTTTGCAAAATTAGGTTTTCATCAAGGCTTCGGAACTTCCGTAACCCTTCCAAGAATAGTAGGAACTCAGAACTCTCAATCTATGTTTTTAACAGGAAGAAGAGTAAAAGGAAAAGAAGCTTTAGATATGGGACTTTTAGATAAGTTAGTAGATCAATCTAAAGTTAGAGAAGTAGCGATAGAAATGGCACTTGAGTTAGCTGAATCAGCTCCATTGGCTGTAGAAAGCATAAGAGCAACTTTACTAGAAGGTTTAGCAGATAAAGTAGAAAAAGTTGTAGCACATGAACTACAAGAACAAATGAGGTTACAAAAAACAACTGATTTTAAAGAAGGTATAAAATCAACTTCAGAAAGAAGAAAAGGAGATTTTAGGGGGGAATAATGAATGGTATAGAAATTAAGGAACTGAAAGAGGGCGTTGGAGCAGAAGTTCTGGGCTTAGATTTAAATAACTTATCAAATTCAGATTTTTCTAGTATTAAAGATCTATTTATTAAATATGGATTAATATTTTTTAGAGATCAGTCTATTTCTCCAGACCAACATATTTCTTTTGCAGAAAGATTTGGAGAGATAAATATCAATAGATTTTTTGCTAAGGTAGAGGGCTATGATCAAATTGCAGAAGTTTTAAAAGATGAAGATCAAAAATTAAATATTGGTGGGGCCTGGCATACTGATCATTCCTACGATGAAAAACCAGCAATGGGTTCTATATTAGTAGCTAAAGAATTACCTGATGAAGGAGGGGATACGCTTTTTGCTAATATGTATTTAGCTTATGAAAGCTTATCTGAAGGATTAAAGGAAACACTTGGTAGCCTTAAGGCAATTCATTCAAGTCGACATGTTTTTGGTGAAACATCAGATTATGGTGAATTAACTAAGAATAGGATAAGAAATCCAGAGCTAGCAACTCAAGATGCGGTTCACCCTATTATTATTACCCACCCCGAAAGTGGAAAAAAAGCTTTATACGTTAATCCTTCTTTTACAATTGGAATAGAGGGATGGAATGAAGAAGAATCAAAAGCTCTTTTGGATTACTTGTATTCTCATGCAGTTAAAGAAGAAAATGTAACTAGATTTAAGTGGAAAGATGGTTCTGTAGCTTTTTGGGATAATAGATGTACCTGGCATTACGCACTCAATGACTATGCCGGTAAAAGAAGATTAATGCACAGGATCACATTAGAAGGATCTCTAATAAAAGGATCTAGAGCTGTAGAATAGATTGAAAGCATTAGATAATATCCTTAATAGGAATTCTGCGAGAAGACTATCTCTGCCTTACCCCAACCCTAAAGAAATGGAGTTGGTCTATAAGGCGGCTCTACGAGCACCAGATCATGCATGGCTAAGACCTTCAAGATTTATTCAAGTTACTGGCGATGGGTTAAATAAACTTTCAAAAATATTTGTCGAATATGCTAAAGAAAATATAGAAGATTTATCTCCTGAAATTCTAGAAAAGTATAAGACTGCTCCTTTTAGGGCACCAATGATTATTATTTTAGTAACTAATGTAACCGAACATCCTAAAGTCCCTGAAATAGAACAAATGCTTTCTACTGCTACTGCTGCTCAAAATATATTATTAGCTTTGAATGCTTTAAATTATTCAGCCATTTGGCGAACAGGTATATTTGCTTTTAATGAATTAGTATCTAAGAAGATGGAACTTAATAAGAATCAAGAGATAATTGGTTATTTATACGTAGGTACATCAGAAGGGAAGGTTAAGAATATTCCTGAAATTGATCCTTCTAATTTTATTACCAAATGGGAGTAGATAAATTCTTTAAGGCTAAATTTACTTACTTTAAGGTAAGATGAATAGAGAGATTTAGAGGTTATTAATGGGAATCGTAGAAGTATTAGTTAGTTTAATTTTTCTAATAGCAATCTGGGGAGTAAATAGGGTAAGAAAAATAATTGTTTTTTTAAAAAAAATAGACAATATGCTTTCTGAAAATTTACCTTCACCAACAGATTACTAATAGCAAGATTTAAGAATAAAGAATGGAGTCTAATTTTATAGTTTGATAGAGAAGTTCCTATCTCATGTTCTCTTATAACCTGCTATTAATAAAAAATTAAGCTTAAAGAATCTATAAGCTCTTTGTAGTACAATTCTTTTTTTTAAGATTTTGGATAGTTGGCAGAGTCTGGTTGAATGCACTGGTCTTGAAAACCAGCAGGGGGTTAAACCCCTCGGGGGTTCGAATCCCTCACTATCCGCCAGTTTATTAAGGGTTCCAATCTAGGAACCCTTTTTTTTATAATAAATTGGTAGAATAAGTGAAGGAGTTAAATATGATTAATTCAGAACTAATAATACTGTCTGTACAAATAATCGCAGCCTTAGGAGTCTTGGTCTCAGTAATTTATTTAGGTGTACAAATACGACAGCAAAATAAAATTGCAAAAGCTGAGTTTGGACACCATCTAACCCAAAGACTTTATGATAGATCTTTTCAAACTTCTAAAGATAAAGAATTTTCTGAATTCTTATCAAGCGACTGGACCTCTAAAGAAGTAATGACACCAACTAACGTTTGGAGAGCAATGACTTTTGTAAGAATGTGCCTAGTTGATATTTTTGATGTTTATGACAAGGTTCAATCAGGTTTAGTAGAAGAAAGTCACTTAAGCTTAAGGATGAAAACATTAAAAATGGGAACAATGAAGTCACTAGTGGGTAGAGGAACTTGGTTGAGTATGAGGGAAAATAGAGAAGATGAATTTATCGAATGGTTTGAAATGGAAATATACGGTGAGTTAATTCCAAGGGACGAAGAAGTCGCAATTAGAGATGAATTAAACATGAAAAGGTAATTCTAAAATTATGGATTATGTACAGCTTGCTGTTCCATTTTTTATTTTAGCGCTTCTTATTGAGCTAGCTTATGGAATTATTATAAAAAAAAATACTTATAGATTTAACGACACTATTAGCAGTATTTTTATGGGATCTCTAAGGTCTAGTTATAAATTTATTGGTATTGGAATAGGGGGGTCTATCTTTTACCTAGTTGAAACTAAGTTAGCTTTATGGAGAATGGATGAAAACTCTATCTTCACATGGATCTTTGCTTTTATCATTTATGATTTCTTTTATTATTGGTTTCATCGCATAAGTCATGAAAGGCAGATATTTTGGGCTTCCCATGTGGCTCATCATCAAAGTGAAGATTACAATTTATCAACGGCTCTAAGACAAACAGGAACTGGATTTCTATTAACTTGGGTCTTTTATATTCCTGTTTTTTTAATTGGTGTTCCATCTTATGTTTATGTTTCTGTTGCAACCTTAAATCTTATTTATCAATTCTGGGTGCACACAGAGCACATTCCTAAATTAGGCTGGTATGAATTATTTTTTGTTACTCCTTCAAATCACAGAGTACATCACGCTCGTAATGAGACTTATATAGATAAAAATTACGGAGGTGTTTTTATTCTATGGGACAGAATGTTTGATACTTTTAAAGAAGAAGATTTAGATAAGCCTTGTATATATGGATTAAGAAGTCCTATAAGGACCTTTAATCCAATTTGGGCTAATATTCATATTTACGTAAAGATGTTTAGAGATGTTATTACGGCAGATACTTTAAAAGAGAAACTTTATGTTCCTTTTTCTAGAACTGGATGGTCACCATCAAATTTAAAAATAAAGCCTATAAATACAGATGAAGATAATTTTAAGAGATTTGACCCCAAGTCTACAAAAACCATAGGGTTTTATGGGGTTTTTCAGCTTATTATTCTTGTTTCATTAGGTTTAGCTTTAGAAAATAGTGCTTTGGGTTACGAAAAAAATGCAGTGATTATCTTTATGATAGGCTTCTCAATGTTTTGTGTTTCTAGGTGGTTCGATAACAAACCAGTTATAAAACTTGAAATAATTAGATTAATTCTTTTACCGTTAACTTTTATATATTTATTACCTTTATCATCAGAGCTAATTTATTTAACAATGGGGTATACTTTGTTTAATGCAATTATTCTTTATCCAATTTATCAATCCTCAATGAAAGCTTTAAATGTCTAAAGAATCAAGTAATAGAGTAGCTGATGAAGTTACTGAAGCAATTAATAGAAAATCAAAAAAAGCTGAGAATCTTATGTTAAGTGGATTAGATTTAATTGAAAGATTTATCATGGATTTATCAAATATAAAACCCAAAGAGATTTATGTGGATAAAAGGAGAGAAGATTAGAGAAGATAATAATATGAAGTATCTAAGCACAATTCTTATATTATTTTTATTCAATAATTTAGTCCAAGCTGGACACCTAGATTCTTCTAGGCATAAGTTACCAGTAGATTGTTATATTGAACCGATCAAAGAACCAAGGCAATTAGTAAAAGAAAGTATAACCTACCCTCGCTATCCAACAGGGGCATTGAGAGATGGCGTAGAGGCAGTTGTTCGAGTGATCTTTGATACAAATAGTAAAGGAGAAGTTATCAATGAACGTGCTTTATGGTCAATAAACACACTCAAGGAAATTAACCCAAATATTGTACGCCACGATAAGGATTTTGAGCGTGCAGCATTAAGATCTATAAAAACAGCAACTTATAAACCTAGTAAACATAGTAAAGAAGGGAAGCTAAGTTCTAAAGATCAAATAAATGACATTATTTTTTTAATTGAAGGAAATGAGAATACTTTTGATTTAGGTCCTAAATTTTCAAAAACTCTTAGAAGCGTAGTAGATGCAACGACTAACCAAAGTAAAATTCCTAAAGTACTTGAGTCTTTAGAAAAAATTTTAAACTCTAAAGAGTTAATTGATGTCCAGAGAGCAAATTTTTTATACCTTAAAGCTTTTCTTATTTATGTAAAATCTCCTAACTCACAAGAAATAAAGCCATTGCTAATAGAAATGAAAAATTTAATAGATACAGATCTAAGTCGTTTAGAGAGTCCTGCTGATCTTCCTTATGGCCCAAATGCCTATAAGTTAATTACTTTTAGTTCAATATTGTTAGGTCAAATTTATATAAATGAGCAACAATGGGAGAAGGCCATTAAATTTTTAGAAGAAGGCATACATTCTGGAAAAAAAGGAAATTTATTAAATGTAAGGTTTTTTAATGCTCACCTCCAGCTAGGCATAGCTCATTACAGTAGTGGTAATTGGTGCGGAGCTGCTAAAAGTTGGGCTCGTGCAAAAATAATGTCAGAATCTAGATCTACCAATTATATATTTCCTGATGCTTTTAATGTTTACGTAAATTACGCTAATAGTCGTTTAGATCCTTAGAGAAGATATTACATCTTCCACGCTTATATTTTCCATGTTTCCATCATCACCGACTATATGAGTTTGATTTAATCCAAAAGTGCCTATGAGGTTAACGTCTGTTGGTCCATATAAAGTTGTAGAAGGAGTTTCTACTACAGCAGATAAGTGAGCTAGCCCCGTATCTGAACATACACAAAACTCAGCTTTGTCTATTAAGTAAGCAACTTTATTAAGATCCATAACATCTAGAGCTTGAGCTAATTGAGATTTCTTAATTATCTCTTCAGCTCGTTTTTTTTCTTCTAGAGTTCCAGAAGGCATCAAACAAGTTATATTTCTTTCTTCTAAGTAACTTATTAGTTGTTGCCATTTTTCTACCGACCATAACTTAGTAGGCCAACTAGCGTTTTGAACTAAAACACAATAATTCTCAGGAAGGTCTACTTCTGGTTTTAAAAATAAAGTTTTTTCTATTCCATAATCATTAATCTCTAGGTCTGCTTCATAACCCAAAGCTTTAGATAATAAAATTTTTTGTCTTCTTACTGCATGCTTTTCTTTGCTTACTTTAACTTTCGTTTTATAAGCCCAGTGAGATGGATATTCTCTACTGCTATTTTTATCCATTCCAATTACGTTTTTCTTGATGTTATAGGATACAAAAGCGCTTTTAAGATTATTTTGCATGTCCACAACGTAATCGTAGCTAGATTGATCGATTATTTTCTGAATATTCTTAATTTCATCTCTTACGTTTTTAGAAAAAATATTTGTTTTCCACATTCGGTGATTAGTTTCTATTGTTCTCTTAATTGAAGGATGCCAACTAGCTACCGCAGAGAAATTTTTATCTACAACCCAATCAAATTCTATTCCTTGGATCTTAGAACTAGCTTCAGTTATGGCCGGAAGGGCATGCATTAAATCGCCCATCGAAGTAAGTTTAATGATTAAAACTTTCATTAAGGCTTTCTCTTAAAGAAAGCACTTATTTTGTGCCTAAATGTATGGATGGATAATGATTTCTTATAAATATAATTTAATTGAATAGATTTCCTAATTCCTTCAAAGGGAAGAAAACCATGCCAACCATTATCTGTTACTTTAAAAGCAATTAAGTTTCCTGATTCAGATGACATTTCATCAAAGTAACTATCTATATCATCCTTATCTCTTAGCATTCTTAGATTTCCAGTATTTTCTGACCAATCATGATTTAGATAGATTAGTACTGTTAATATTTTACTTTTAGAATCAGCATGGATTTGACCATCTTTTTTTCTAGAATAACCCCTTAAGGTTGATATTACTTCTGAATTGGTCAGGTCCACCTGGAATTTTTCTTCTAAAATATTTTTAAATGTCTGTCCTTTCAGTTCGGTTATAAGTTTTTTTACATTTTCTCCGATATCTAGAGCCTCAACAGGAAAGCTTCCCCCTTCCTCTATGTTAGGGAACTCATCATCTAAAATTTTCTTAAGATCTTCTGTTTGAAAAGAATCGGTACATTTAAAGTACGGAAAGTGATCTGAATGTAATTCAGAAAGAGATAACTTTTGTATATTTAGTATACTCACACTAATAACTAACTTTTATTGTTAGGATAAGTTTAAATTTTAATTATATATGAAATCTGTATGTGTATTTGCGGGATCTAGCTCTGGAGCTAGAGAATCTTATAAAGAGATAGCTAATAAATTAGGTAAAGTCTTAGTAGATAATAATTTTTCTATGGTCTTTGGTGGTGGAAATAATGGATTGATGGGAGTGACAGCAGACGCTGTTTTAAAGTCAGGAGGGAAAGTAACAGGAGTAATAACTGAAAGACTTCAGGGAGTTGAAGTGGCGCATAAAGGGTTAACGGAATTGTTTATTGTTAAAACTATGCACGAAAGAAAAACTAAAATGGCTGAACTATCTGATTCAGTTATAGCACTTCCAGGAGGAGTGGGTACTTGGGAAGAATTCTTTGAAGCACTTGCCTGGAATCAATTAGGAATTCATTCAAAGCCTATCGTTCTTTTAAATACAGATAATTATTATTCTTCCTTATTTGATTTTGTTATTCAGTCAACAACAGAGGGATTCCTGCCTAAATCTTCTTTGGATGATTTTTACTTGTGTAAAGATGAAATAGAAGCAGTCGAGGCAATTAAGAATTTTAAACCTAAAGACACAAGTCTTTGGGTTGAAAGACTAAGAAAATAACTTTTTAAAAAACTACTTGCAAAAAAAATTCTATTCGCTATATTTAGACCTACGCTATTGCTCAAAGGAAATTGGACCTCGAG